>Ga0169931_10000811_pt1 | contig 52012 bp, 61 predicted proteins | sample Kivu_15m_20L_FD_129675 | JGI IMG/M metagenome (GOLD analysis project Ga0169931, IMG submission 129675) | Freshwater microbial communities from Lake Kivu, Western Province, Rwanda to study Microbial Dark Matter (Phase II) - Kivu_15m_20L... | ecosystem: Environmental > Aquatic > Freshwater > Lake...
CCAGAGAGAGGGAGCGGGAGAACTGAGATCTCTCCCAGAATCTCTCCCATCTCCCGTGCTTGATCCCTGAAAAGTCAGTCGGGGCGACAGGATTCGAACCTGCGACCTAGTGCTCCCAAAGCACCCGCGCTACCAAGCTGCGCCACGCCCCGTTGAAGCGAGCTTAGGGGGCGGCGGGATGGAACACACGCAACAAAGGCTCATCCGCCCAGGGAACGGATCGCATCCCAAAGGCCGCCGCCAGGAGCAGGCGGCGCCACGCCCCGATCGAGAAACCACAGGCCACCGGCCAAGGCATTGAGCGCCAGCACCAGCAACCAGACACGCCAGCCCTCGGGCAGCTTCACGGCGATTCCAGGGGCACAAGAGCCCCATCATCCCCGAGAGGACAACAGGCATTGACGTCGCAGCCAAATGCGACTAGTACGGGTGTATTGCTCTCCAGCGCCATGCTCGTTGCTTCCCCCTACGCCATCTTCAGGGCCAATCAGAACCTGCACGTCCAGGCAGCCCAAAGCGCCAACGCGGCTGCCGTCCAGCGCCGGGTCACCAAGACCCTGGCGCCCATCCAGCCTCCCGCCGCCTGGGCAACCCTGATCCAGGGGGACCTGTTCGACGCGCTTCCGCCCCTCTGAAGCTGCTCTGAGCGGGGCAGACGGAACTCCGCCGCCTCGCTAGTGTTCAAACCAACACAAGGAGGATTCGGCGATGGCGATGCACTCCAGCAATGGATTTTCCGCTCAATCGGGCGACTCCACGGACATTGGCCGCTCCGTCATGAAGTGGGGGCGAGATGGGGAGTTGTCGGCGCTCGATCTGCAATCGATCCTCGAGCGCCTCAGCGCCGTCGACGACCAGGCCGCCAGCATGATGGACTGTCCCCTCGATCTGCCGGGTTGAGCAACATCCGCCGTTCAGGAGTCAGGCGATGAGGGCGATGGCGTCGATCTCCACCCGTGCGCCCTTGGGCAGGGCCGCCACCTCGACGCAAGCCCGCGCCGGCGACACCCCCTCGCCGAACATCTCCGCATAAATTGCATTCACGCGTGCGAAATCGCCCAGATCGGCCAGAAACACGGTGGTGCGCACCACCTGCCGGGGAGTGCTGCCGCCGGCTTCCAGCACGGCCTTGAGGTTGGCGAGCACCTGGCGGGTCTCGGCTTCCACATCACCGCCGCCCACCATCGCCCCGGTGGACGGATCCAATGCAATCTGGCCAGAGCAATACAACACCCCGCCAGCCTTCACGGCCTGGTTGTAGGGGCCCACGGGAGCCGGGGCTTGGGCAGTGATAACGGCTTCCGGCTGCATCGATCGACTCATGCCAGGTGAGGATGGAGGCCGAGCTTATGGCCCTTGCCGGCCCTGCGCCGATCGCCAGCCCCCTCACCGAGCTGATCCCTGCTGAGTTGCCGTTGCGCGAGCACGTGCAGCTCAAGCACATCTGGCACCGCTACTCCAACGCCGCTCCCGACGAGTGGACCCTCCAGGGCATCGATCTAGCCCTGGGCCAGGGGGAGCTGGTGGGGCTGCTGGGCCCGTCGGGCTGCGGCAAAACCACCCTGCTGCGGTTGATCGCCGGCTTTGAGCGGCCCGAGCGCGGCTCGGTCTCGATTGATGGCCGCACCGTCGCTGGACCCGGGCGCTGGCTGCCACCTGAACGCCGCGGCGTTGGCATGGTGTTTCAGGACTACGCCCTGTTCCCCCACCTCGATGCCTGGCGCAATGCCTGCTTCGGGCTGCGGCGCGGCCAGGACAGCAGTCGGGCCGGCTGGTTGTTGGAGTTGCTCGGTCTGAAGGGGCTGGAACGCCGCTACCCCCATGAACTCTCCGGCGGCCAGCGCCAGCGGCTGGCCCTGGCCCGCGCCCTGGCCCCAGGGCCGTCGGTGGTGCTGCTCGATGAACCCTTCTCCAACCTCGATGTGGAGGTGCGGCTGCGCCTGCGCAGCGAGCTGCCCGCCGTGCTCTCGCGCTGCGGCGCCAGCGGTCTGATCGTCACCCACGACCCAGAAGAGGCCCTGGCGATCTGCGATCGGGTGGCGGTGCTGCGCGATGGGGTGCTGCACCAGTGCGCCAGTCCGCGGGAGCTGGTGCAGCAGCCGGCCACGGCCTTCGTGGGACGGTTCGCGCTCCAAGGCAACCTGCTGCCAGCCGAGCGGCAGGGCGATCGCATCCAAACAGCCCTCGGCTGCCTGATCGCCAGCCCAGGCGAAGCGAGCCTGGCAACGGGCGGCTCGCAGCCATCGCCAGAGCCGCTGGAGGTGCTGATCAGTCCCGAGGCGATCCAGCTCCGTCCCGACCCCGATGGCCAGGCCTGGGTGCAGGGGCGGGAGTTCCTGGGCCGGGAGTGGCTCTACCAGGTGCAGCTCGATCACCTCAAGCTGCGGCTGCGGTTGCCCCTCGACGCCGAATACAACCGCGGTGTGCGCTGCCAGCTGTCCCTGCGGCATGGGGCCCCAGGGGTGCTCTTCCCCTCCCGCATGCCGCTGCAGGTGCTGGCCGCCCCCCAACCCTGAACAGCCCCTAGCACGCCCAGTGGTCCTTGCTGCTGCGCAGGGCAGCCAACTGCGCCGCGCTGCCGGCACGCAGAAACAGGTTGGTGGCGCGCTCCAGACCCACCGTGCTCGGGATCGTGGGTTCCCCCTGAGCCCGGGCAGTCAACACCTCGGCAAACCGCTGCTGAATCGCCGCCGCGCAGGGATCGCCGGGCGCCACGGTGGCGGCGGCCCAGCGCAGATTGGAGGCGGTGTATTCGTGGGCGCACCACACCCGGGTGGCCTCGGGCAGCTGGCCGAGGCGCTGCAGCGAGGCTTGCATCTGGGCCGGGCTGCCTTCAAACAACCGCCCGCAGCCGGCGGCAAACAGGGTGTCGCCACAGAACAGATGCCCCGAAGTGGGGAGGTAGTAGGCGATGTGGGCGCGGGTGTGCCCCGGCACAGCGAGCACCTCCACCGTCTCGCCCAGCAGATCAAACCGGTCGCCATCCACCAACCCCTGGGTCTGGAGCGGGATGCGCGCCTGGTCGTCGCGGCTGGCCAGCACCGCCGCACCGTGCCAGCGGGCCAGCAGCCCCGGCGTGCCGCCGATGTGATCGCTGTGGTGGTGGGTGTGCAGGATCGCCACCAACTCCAGCCCCTGCTGGTCCAAGGCGGCCAACACCGGCTCAGCCACGGCGGGATCGACCACGGCGGCCTGGCCCTGGCGCTGCAACACAAACACGTAGTTGTCCTGCAGCACCGGGATCAGGCCGACGCGGAGTTGGGGCATCGTTAAAATCCAGCCTGTGGCGTCTCCCCATGATCACCGCTGCAGCCCAGGCATGATCACCGTCGCCCTGGCCAAAGGCGCCCTGCTGAAGGATTCGGTGGCCCGCTTCGCCGCCGCAGGCTTGGATTTCTCGGCCCTGCTCGAATCTGGCAACCGCCAACTGATGGTGCCCAGTGCCTGCGGTCAGGCCCGGGCCCTGCTGGTGCGCAATTCTGATGTGCCCGTGTATGTGGCCTACGGCCAGGCCCAGCTGGGCGTGGTGGGCTACGACGTGATCCGCGAACACCAGCTCCCCGTGGCCCAGCTGCTGGATCTGGGCTTCGGCGGCTGCCGCATGAGCGTGGCGGTGAAGGCCAGCAGCGGCTATCGCCGCGCCGCTGATCTGCCCGCCCATTGCCGCGTCGCCAGCAAGTTCACCGGCTGCGCTCAGGCCTTCTTCGATGCCCTCGATCTGCCGGTGGAGCTGATCCACCTGGCCGGATCGGTGGAGCTCGGCCCGATCACTGGTATGAGTGAGGCGATCGTCGACCTGGTGGCCACCGGCCGCACCCTCGAGGAAAACGGCCTGGTGGCTATCGAAGATCTATTCCACAGCACCGCTCGGTTGGTGGGTCACCCCCTCGCCCTGCGGCTCGACGACGGCCCACTCCAGGGGGTCGTCGATCGGCTCGGCCTGGCGGCCGCAACACCCCAGCGCCGCTGATGGCCCGCCTCGACCGCCAGCGGCTGCTGCGGCTGCTGCCCTACCTGGGCCGGGACCGCCGACGCTTGGGCCTCACCCTGCTGCTGCTGATTCCGGTCGCCTTCGCTGCCGCCGTGCAGCCGCTGCTGGTGGGCCAGGCGATCGCCGTGCTGCGGCGCGAGCCCACCCTCGGCTGGCTCGATGGCCTGGCGGTGCCGGACGCTCTGCGGCTGCTGGTGCTGCTGCTGCTGCTGGCAGTGCTGCTGCGTCTCGGCCTTCAGGGCATCCAAACCTTCAACGTCCAGGCCGTCGGGCAGCGGCTCACCGCCCGGATCCGCAACGACCTGTTCGCCCACGCCATGGCGCTGTCGTTGCGCTTCCACGACCGCGCCCCCGTGGGCAAGTTGCTCACCAGGCTCACCAGCGACGTCGACGCCCTGGCCGAAGTGTTCGGCAGCGGCGCCGTGGGCGTGCTCGCCGATCTGGTGACCCTGCTGGTGATCGCGGTCACAATGATCTCGATCGAGTGGCGCCTGGGCCTGCTGCTGCTGGCGAGCCAAGTGCCGGTGGTGTTTGGCATCCTCTGGTTGCAGGGGCGCTACCGCAAGGCCAACTACCGCGTGCGCGAGGAGCTCAGCCAGCTCAACGCCGATCTGCAGGAGAACCTCCAGGGCCTCGAGGTGGTGCAGATGTTCCGCCGGGAGGCCACCAACAGCGCCCGCTTTGCCCAGGTCACCACCGCCTACCGCGAAGCAGTCGGAGGCACGATCCTTTACGACAGCGCCATCTCGGCCTTCATCGAATGGGTGGCCCTCAGCGCCGTTGCGGTGGTGCTGGCCCTGGGAGGCTGGATGGTGCTGGGCAGCGCCATGGGCCTGGGCACGCTCACCTCCTTCATCCTCTATTCCCAGCGCCTGTTCGACCCCCTGCGCCAGCTGGCCGAGCGCTTCACCCAGATCCAAGGCGGACTCACCGCTGTGGAACGCATCGGCGAATTGCTCGAGCAGCCCATCGAGATTGCCGAACTTCCCTCGGCTGAGCGCACGGCGGCGGCGATTGCCAGCGGCAGCGAGCGCGCCAGTGCCGGCGAGGTGATCTTCGAGAACGTGTCGTTCTCCTACCGCGACGACGACCCGATCCTCACCAACCTTTCATTCCGCATTGCCCCCAGGGAGCATGTGGCCCTGGTGGGCCCAACGGGCTCCGGCAAAACCACCGTGATCCGCCTGCTTTGCCGGCTCTATGAGCCCCAGCGCGGCCGCATCCTGCTCGATGGCATCGACATCCGGCAGCTGCCCATCCCCACCCTGCGCCAGCGCCTCGGGGTGGTGTTGCAGGACACCTTCCTGTTCAGCGGCAACGTGGCCGACAATCTGCGCCTCGATGCCGAGATCAGCAGCGATGAGCTGCAGCGGATCTGCGGCGAACTGGGTCTCGCGCCCCTGCTGCGGCGCCTGCCCGACGGCCTGGCAACCGCGTTGCGCGAACGGGGCGGCAACCTCTCCTCCGGCGAGCGCCAGCTGCTCTCGGTGGCAAGGGTGGCGATCCGGGATCCATCGGTGCTGGTGATGGACGAGGCCACCGCCTTCATGGATCCCTCCACCGAGGCCACCCTGCAGCGCGATCTGGCGCGGCTGCTCCAGCAGCGGACCGCCATCGTCATCGCCCACCGCCTGGCCACGGTGGAAACCTCCGACCGCATCCTGGTGCTGCGCAAGGGTCACCTGATCGAGCAGGGCACCCATAGCCAGCTGCGGCAGGCCGGCGGCGTCTATGCCCAGCTGGCCGACCTGCAGGAGCGCGGACTGGCGGCCCTCTGACTCAACAAACCTGATCCTGCAGCCAGCCGCCGATCGCTGCCGCGAGCTGCTCGGGCATCTGGCGCATCGGCAGATGCCCGGCTCCAACCAGCTCCACAAACTGGTGCTGGTTGGCATAGCCGGCCAGATGGCGCACATAACGCGGTGCCATCACCTGATCGCGGCTGCCGGCAATCCAGAGTGTCGGCACCTGCAGTTGGGCCGTGAGCTGGGGGATCTGACGCACGGCGCCGCGATTTGTGCTGCAGGCCAGCAGCCCCTGGGCGGCACGGCGCTCGGCCAGCAGCGGGCTGCGCAGCGGGTCACTGCCGGGCAGCTCCGCCAGCCAGCCGGGGCGCCAACGCAGAAACAGGGCGCCACCGCGTCGCACCTGGGTGAAGGCCCGCGGTTGGTAGACGCCACCCCCGGCGGCGATCTGCACCAGGCCTACCAGCTGCGGCCCCAGATGGGGCGCGGCGTGCAAAGCGACGCTGCCCCCCAGGGAATGGCCCAGCAGCACGATCGGGCGTTCGCCGGCCTGCTCCTGGGCCGCCTGAGCCAGCCAGCGGCCGTAGCTGGCCAGGGTGGCGTGTAGCCCTGGCGGCCGAGGCCGCAGGCCAAAGCCGGGCAGATCGGGGGCCCACAGCTCCCAGCGCGGCGCCAGCGCGGCGGCCAGCGGCCCCCAGAGCCGCCCGGCCAGCAACCAGCCATGCAGGGCCACCAGCAACGGGGGCCGGCTCACGGGCGGTTGGGCGGGGTGCTCCAGGAAACCAAGGATCAGAGCCACCAGGCTGCCCCGGCGCGCGCCACCCTGGGCGGCCATCGGGCAGGATCGTGCCATTGCGTTGCACCCGCCCGTTGTGGCCTCCGCCGAGCTCCTCACCAGCCTCTACGGGGAGCAGCACCGGCTCTGCCCCACGCCCAATCCCCAGCTCAGCCTCGTGCTCAGCTGCGATCGGGAGATCGACCTGATCGAGCTGGAGCAGCTCTGTGACGCGGTGGGCTGGAGCCGCCGCCCCCTGCGGCGGGTGCGCAAGGCGCTGGAGCACAGCCTGCTGCGGGTGGGCCTGTGGCGCCACGACCCACGCCTGCCCAAGCTGGTGGGCTTCGCCCGTTGCACCGGCGATGGCGTGGTGGAAGCCACCGTCTGGGATGTGGCCGTCCATCCCCTCTACCAGGGGGCTGGGCTGGGCAAGCAGCTGATGGTCTACGTGCTCGACCAGCTGCGGCAGATGGAGGTCAATCGGATCAGCCTGTTCGCCGACCCCGATGTGGTGGCCTTCTACGCCGCCCAGGGCTGGGAGCTCGAACCGCTGCAGCGGCGCTGCGCCTTCTGGTACGCCCCCTAACGGGGCAGCGAGCGCCGCTGCAGCACTTCACTGCCGTAGTAGCGGGCCGCCAGGGCCTCGGGCGGAATGCCCCGCCGCCAGGCGCGCCGCAGCCGGGCATTGGCCAGCGCCGTTTGCCACACCCCCAGCGCCTGCCAGCGGCGCCCATCCACCTGCAACCGGGCCCCCAGCGGCCGCAGCTGGCTGAAGCGCCGCAGGCGCAGCACCAGCTCCAGATCCTCCATCAGCGGGATCGGGGCCAGCCCCCCGGCCCGCGCCAGCAACCGACGCGGCACCAGCAGACCTTGATCGCCATAGGGCAATTGGCGCCAGCGGCTGCGCAGGGCCACGGCCAGCTCCACCAGGCGCAGGGCAGGGTGGCCAGCGGCGATGGCCAGATCGAAATACCAGGCGGCGTCCATCGGCTGATCGGCCTGCGGATCCACCTGCAGAGCGTTCTGCTCCAGGGCCGCCTTCACCGCCCGGTCCCAGCCCGGCTCAAGCCGGGCATCAGCATGCAGCAACAACAGCCAGGGGCATGCGGTGCTCGCCACACCCAGGGCCAGCTGCCGGCCCCGGCCAGGGGGGCTAGCCCGCACTGCCGCCCCCGCCAGGGCAGCCACCCAGGCGGTGGCGTCGTCGCTGGCGCCATCCACCACCAGGATCTCCCCCACCAGCTGGGGGGCAGCGGCCAGGTCGGCCAGCAGCAGCGGCAACCGAGGCGCCTCATTGCGCGCGGCGATCACCACTGCAATCGGCGGGAGAATCACCGCCACGGCCGCAGATCCTTGGCCCAATCGAGATCGGCCCGTGGCGCCAACAACACCGGCTCGAGCGCCAGCCGGCCCATGGCCGTGAGGGTTTGCTCAAGCACCCTGGGGGTGCCCCAGGCGATGCCCGCCATCAACGCGGGCTGCGGCTGGCGCAGCCCGAGCAACCAATAGCCCCCATCACGGGCTGGGCCGAGCACCGCCGCGCTGCTCTCCAGGGCCGCAAACGCCGCCATCAGGTCGTCGCCATCCAACTGGGGCAGGTCGCTGCCGATCACCACCACCCGCCGGGCCCCGGCGCGGAACGCCCGCTGAATCTGGCGCTGCATCCGCACGCCCAGCCCCCCGGTGCCCTGCAGCCGAACGTGATCGGCTCCCAGCGCCTCACCCCAGCGGCGGGCTGCCCGCCCGGCCAACCCATCCACCGCAAGCACCAACGCAAAGCCCAGCCGACGGCGCCCGGCGCGGGCCACCGCCAAGGTGTGGTCGGTGAGTCGGGCCTGGATCCTTGCCGCCGCCACCGGGCCGAGGCACCCCGCCAAACGGCGCTTGCAGCGCCCCGGGGCTGGCCAACGGGCCATCACAATCAACTGGCAGCCCGCGGGTTGGCGCACCCCTGCCCTCAACCCTGACGGGGCAATTCGGCCGGCTTCAGCTCCAGGCTCAGCCGCTCATTGCCGCGGCGCAACGACACACCAAGGGGCTGGCCCACCCGGCCCTGATCCACAGCCAGCTGCACTTCGGAGGGGTTCTTCACCGCCTTGCCGCCCACTTGATCGATCAGGTCGCAGGGCTTGAGGCCGCCCTTGGCCGCCGGGCTGCCGGGCATCACCTCAACCACCACCACGCCATTCACCTCCGGCAGGCGGCACTCATCGGTGCTGGCGTTGATCTCCCGGGCCAGCTGGGGGGTGAGGGCCTGCAGGCGCACTCCGATGTAGGGATGGCTGGCGGAGCCCTTCTCCAGGATCTGCGCCGCAATCTGACGGGCCACATTGATCGGAATCGCGAAGCTCAGGCCCGCCCCCGGGGCCTGGCGAATCGCCGTGTTGATGCCGATCACCTGGCCGCGGTCGTTGATCAGGGGGCCGCCGCTGTTGCCAGGGTTCACAGCCGCGTCGGTCTGGATGTAGGGCACCCGCTGGCCCTCACCCACGGCATTGGTGCGCTGGATGGCACTGATGATCCCTGCCGTCACCGTGTTGTCGAGGCCGAGGGGGTTGCCGATGGCAATGGCCCACTCGCCAGGCCGCACCTTGGCGGAATCGCCCAAGGGGGCCACCGGCAGCTTCGAAGCCACCACCTTCACCACGGCCACGTCGGTGAGGGGATCACTGCCCAGCACCTTGCCGTTGAAGCTGCGGCCATCGGGCAGGGTCACCGACACCTCGTTGGCCCCCTCCACCACGTGGGCATTGGTGAGCAGCACCCCGTCGGAACGGGTAATGAAGCCCGAACCCTGACCCTGCTGCTGCTGAATGGTGGGCCCGCGGCCGAACAGCCCGCCCAGGGGATTCACCACGCGCTTGACGGTGTCGATCCGCACCACCGCTGGTCCCACCTTGGCCACCGCATCCACGATCAAGGTGTTGCCCTGCTGCAGCGGCGGCGTGGGAGCCGCATCACTGATCGGCGCCTGGGCACCGGAGCGGCCCGGCAGACCCGGCAGACCCGGCAGACCCTGGCTGCACCCCACCAGCAGCAGCGCGACGGGAGCAATCAGCGCAGCTCGGCTCGGGGGGGAAAGGCGCGGCATGGGGCGGGCGTGGGGCCAGGTCGGAATCCGTTTCATTAAAGACGGCGCGGCCACAAACCCACGCGTAGATTCGGCACCCACGAAACGGCGCGGTCGGTGCAGCAGGGATTGGTGCAGCAGTCCACGCAGCAGGGAGACGAGCTGTGGCACCAGGTTCAGCAGGCGCTCCAGGCCAACCTCAGCAAACCCACCTTCGAGACCTGGATCCGCCCGGCCCGCTGCGAAGGCTTCAGTGCCAACCAGCTCCAGCTTGAAGCACCCAACAGCTTTGCCTGCGGCTGGCTGCGCAAGAACTATCTCGGCATGATCGAGGCCGTCGCCAGCGAGATCGCCGGCCGGCCGGTGCAGGTGCTGGTCAGCGCCGCCAGTGGCGATGACGTCATCCCCACCCCTGGCCATGAAACCCATGGGTCCGCCGCTCCCGTGATCCCCGCCGGGCCATCCGCCACCCCCCGGGCCACCGGCGAAACGCCTCGCAAGCTGGCCCCAGGCCTCAACCCCCGCTACGTGTTCAACCGCTTCGTGGTGGGGCCCAACAGCCGCATGGCCCACGCGGCTGCCCTGGCGGTGGCCGAGGCCCCCGGCCGGGAGTTCAACCCGCTGTTTCTCTGCGGTGGGGTGGGGCTGGGGAAGACCCACCTGATGCAGGCGATCGGCCACTACCGCCTCGAGATCAACCCCGAGGCGCGGGTGTTCTACGTGAGCACCGAAACCTTCACCAACGATCTGATCCAGGCGATCCGCAAGGACGGCATGCAGGCCTTTCGCGACCGCTACCGGGCCGCCGACCTGATCCTGGTCGACGACATCCAGTTCATCGAAGGCAAGGAATACACCCAGGAGGAGTTCTTCCACACCTTCAACGCCCTGCACGAGGCAGGCCGTCAGATCGTGATCGCCTCCGACCGGCCCCCATCGCAGATCCCCCGGCTGCAGGAGCGGCTGATCTCCCGCTTCTCGATGGGGCTGATCGCCGACATCCAGGCCCCGGATCTGGAAACCCGCATGGCGATCCTGCACAAGAAGGCCGAGCAGGAGCAGATGGTGCTGCCGCGCGATCTGATCCAGTTCATCGCCGGCCGCTTCACCTCCAACATCCGCGAGCTTGAAGGCGCTCTCACCCGGGCGGTGGCCTTCGCCTCGATCACCGGTCTGCCGATGACGGTGGAATCGGTGGCGCCGATGCTCGATCCTGCCGGCGGCGATGTGGAAGTGAATCCCAGCCAGGTGATGGAGAAGGTGGCCGAAGTGTTCGGCGTGGGCGTTGAGGAGATGCGCAGTGCCAGCCGCAAGCGGGCCGTGAGCCAGGCCCGCCAGGTGGGGATGTACCTGATGCGCCAGAGCACCAACCTCAGCCTGCCGCGCATCGGCGAAGCCTTCGGCGGCAAGGATCACTCCACGGTGATGTACGCCGTGGAGCAGATCGACCGCAAACTCAACAGCGATCCAGCCCTCTCCCGCCAAGTGCAGCAGGTGCGCGACCTGCTGCAGATCGATTCGCGCAAGCGGCGCTGACGGCTTTCAGGAGCCAGCGGCTCAGCGGCAACCCTGCACCGAAATCCTGTAGCTGAAGCCCAGGGCAGCGGGGTCATTGCTGGCACCCACCTTGAAATTCATCTGGGTGGCCTGCTTGCCGGGCACGGCCGAAAACGGACCAAACATCTTGCCGGTGCCCATCGGCGGGTTCATCAGAGTGTTGAACAGCTGCAGGTTGGAGCCATCGCTGAACTTCATGTAGGCCTCCACCGGATACTGAGCCTTGGCATCCGAGGAGTTGGCGGTAAAGAAGAATTTGTAGCTGGTGTAGGACTGTGTTACGAAGAAATCGGTGTTCCAGTTGGTCTTCCCGATCACCTTGCCCCGCCCCACCGACTTCGACACGATTGGCGTGGTGCCATTGCCACCCACTGGCTGGAGAAAGGTGCAGGTGGGTGCGGCGCTGGCAGCAGGACCCGCGAAGGCCAGGCTCAGGGCTAGGCCAAGACCAGCGCTTGCCACAGAGAGCAGGTTCCGGGTCGCAGGTTGGGGAGCCAATGCAGTCATGCAGGGGGGAGAAACTGCACAGATCATAAATGAGGAACGTCGGGAAATCAGGTGAGCGGCCGGGCCGGGTCGAGCCCTTCCACTTCGCCGGCAAACACCCGGCTGGCGGTGATGTCTTCGGCCTCAATCGTCATCAGATCGAGCTTGGTGAGCGGAGTGCCCATGCGACTGAACAGCCGATTGGCCTGACGCATCCTGGAGCGGTCGATGGCATTACGGATGGAGCGGGCATTGGCAAAAAACGGCAGCTGTATGCGCCGCTGGATGTAGTCAGCAAAAGCGACGGACGCCTCCTCACTGAAGCGGTAGTTCTCAGCGGCCAGAATCAACTGGGAGATCGCCAACAGTTCAGCAGCGCTGTAGTCGGGAAAATCGATGTGGTTGGCCACCCGCGAAGAGAGGCCGGGATTGGATTGATAGAACACATCCATCCGCTCCTTGTAGCCAGCAAAGATCACGACGAGATCGTCGCGGTTGCTCTCCATCACCTGCAGCAGGATTTCGATCGCCTCGGCGCCGTAGTCGCGCTCATTTTCAGGGCGATAGAGGTAGTAAGCCTCATCGATGAACAGCACGCCACCCATCGCTTTTTTGAGCATCTCCCGGGTCTTGGGAGCAGTGTGGCCGATGTACTGACCCACCAGGTCATCGCGAGTGACGGTCACCACGTGGCCTTTGCGCACGTAGCCCAGCCCGTGCAGGATCTTGCTCATCCGCGCTGCCACGGTGGTTTTGCCCGTGCCCGGCCGCCCGGTGAACGACATGTGCAAGCTGGGAGGGGTGGTCTCCAGCCCCACCTGCTGACGGGCCCGATCCACCACCAGCAGGGCAGCGATCTCGCGGATGCGGGCTTTCACCGGCCGCAGGCCGATCAGCTCCCGATCGAGCTGGTCGAGCATCTCCTGAATCCCGGCACCCTCATAGGCCAACTGCAGATCGATGGCGGTGTCGTTCGCAGCGGTTGGGTTGGCCATCGGGCTGTCGGGATCAGATCCCATGGGGGCTCAGGCGATCAGGGCATCGATGGCGGCGCTGAAGGCCCACTCGGGCGCTCCGATCAGGCTGCCTTCAGCCTCCGCCCTCAAGGTGAGATTCACGTAGGTGCGCCCAAAGCTGATATCAGGGAAGCGTTGCTGCGCTTCGCAAAGGCTGTTGAGCCGATCCAGAAAATCGCGGGTGCTGGCGTAATCAGCGAATTCCAGGCGCCGCTCCAGCCGCTCGGGCTGCTCGGGCTTGGGGCGTGCGATCCAGGCTTGATTCATGGCTTCGACGCTACGCCTCCAAGCAATCGGTGCGGGCGATGCCCAAGCGCTGGGCCCAAGCGCCCGCATAGGCCTTATTGGCCTCCCGGGCCTCGGGATCGCTGTTGCCGAGCGGGTGGGGCATGGTGCCATTGATGGCCGCGTTGGTAACGCAGAACATCGATTTCTGAAAGCTCATGCAGATCTTCACGCGCACGTCGCCTTCACCACGGGTGCGGTCCAGATACCACTGGTGCAGCCGTTCCGGCAGGTGCCGGTACATGTCCTGCATCAACAGGCTGGGCGGGATGCCGGAGCCCATGCTCGGCAGCGGATCGGCGTAGAGCGCCCCGTAGGTGAACTGGGCCTGGTCGGGTGAAATCTGCTGGGCCTGCGCGTTGAAGCTCACAGTGCCCAGGAAGGGCATGCCCCGCAGAAACACGGCTTCCACATAGGGCACGGCCACATCCACCAGGAAGGTGAGCTCGGCTTCCGGCGGCAACACCCAGTAGCTCTGGCCACCGATGTCAACGCTGTAACGGATCGGGTTGGCGGCGGCGGCCACCAGGCCGTCCTTGATGAACTCCACCACATCAGCAATGCAGCCCACCCGGCCGTCGGCTTCAGCGGCAGCCAGATCGAGAAACAGATCGCTCATCACCCGCCAGAACTGGCCCAGGGCGTGGGTGGTGGCGGCCGAGCGGATCAGTTCAGGCAGAAAGCCAGGGAACAGTGGATTGAGGATGGCCAGCAGAGGGTCACGCCGGCTCTTGGCCGCAATGATGCGGCTGCAGTTGGCAGCGAAGGCCTCGGAATCGAAGTAGACATCCATGCCGCCGGTGGCATGCCAGAACATGGCCTTCTGGCAGTACTCGGCGTATTCGAAGTTGATCCGGTCATGGTTGAGGTGGCGCCATATCTTGGCGGGGTTCAGGTCACCATCGAGGTATTTGAAGATCGGAAATGGATTGAGAAACTGATGCTCGGCTTGGTAGATCAGGTTGATGCTGTAGGCATCAAGCACCTCGCCATAGCTTTTGAGCACATCCACCACCTCCAACAGGTGATCAGCGCTCTCGCCCAGAAGAGTTTCACCGGCCAGCAGGCGGCGCTGCACCTCCTCCCGCTCGATCGAGAGGTTGGCATGCACCAGCTCGGCGGGAACGATCGGCATCTCAGCCCCCCCCCCCCGGGAGCGCCGTGAGCCTGGCCAGGGCGGAGGTGGCCACCTCACTCAGCCGACCCAGGCTGCTGGGCCACAGACCGAGCAGCACCACAGCGGACGCCAGGGCAACGGCCGGAATCGTTTCGCGCGGTGCCACGGGAGCCAGTTGCACATCGAGGCGTGCATCGGCCAACGCATCAGCGCTGGGCGGGGTGATCGCCAACCGACCGAAGAAGGCGCGGTTCACCAGCAACAAGAAATACACAGCGGTGAGGCCGGAACCCACCATCGACAACAACGTGGCCACGGGATACACCGCGATGCTGCCGCGGAAGACCAGAAACTCGGAGATGAACCCCGCCATGCCGGGGAGGCCGGCGCTGGCCATCACCGCCACGATCATCAGCGACCCGGTGAACGGCAGACCCTTCTCAGGATTGAGCAGACCGCGCAGCACCTCCAGATCGCGGGTGCCCGTCTTGCGGTAGACGATCCCCACGAGCAGGAACAGCAGGGCCGAGATCAGACCATGGCTGACCATCTGGAACACAGCTCCCAGCAGGCTCACCGGCGTATCTGCGGCAGCGGCCAGCAGCACGTAACCCATGTGGCCCACGGAGCTGTAGGCCACCATCCGTTTCATGTCGGTCTGGGCGATGGCCGCCAGCGAGCCGTAGAGCACCGAAACAGCAGCCCAGATCGCGAGCACCGGGGCCAGCTTTGCCCAGGCCTCGGGGAACAGCTGGAGGCCGAAGCGCAACATGCCGTAGGTGCCCAGCTTGAGCAGCACCCCCGCCAGCAGCACCGAAACGGGTGTGGACGCCTGGGTGTGGGTGTCGGGCAGCCAGTTGTGCAGGGGCACCAGCGGAATCTTGATGCCGAAGCCGATCAGCAACGCCCCCAGCAGCCACAGCTGGCCTCCCATGGCCAGGCGTTCGCTGAGCACCGGGGTGAGGCTGAAGTCCACGCTGCCCGTGAGCAGGGCCAGCCCGAGAAAAGCCCCCAAGATCAGCATGCCCGAGACAGCCGTGAAGATTAAAAATTTGGTGGCGGCATAGGCCCGGTTCACCCCACCCCACACCGACACCAGCAACCAGAGCGGGATCAGCTCCAGCTCATAGAAGAGGAAAAACAGCAGCAGATTTTCCGACAGGAAGGCGCCGTTCACCGCGCCGCTGATCAGCAGCAGCATGGCGAAATAGATCCGCGGCCGTTTGTCGATGTCGCGGGTGATCACTGCCGACACTAGGGTGAGGGCGGCATTGATCAGCACCAGCGGCAGCGACAGCCCATCCACCCCCAGGGCGTAATCGAGGCCGATCCCTGGCACCCAGGCGTGGCGCACCTGCAACTGCATGCCGGCCTGGGCCGGATCAAAGGCCAGCGCCACCGCCAGGCTCACCCCCAGCTGCAGCACCAGCATGGCAATTGCGATCAAGCGCAACCGCGCCGGGCTGGGGCCACCCGGCCAGAGCAGCAAGGCCAGGCTTCCGGCGAAAGGAATCAGCAGCAGGCTGGTGAGCAACACTGTCAGCCAGCTCCGGGCAACGTCTGAAGTGAAGCCAGCAGCAGCACGATCGCCACGATCACCGTGAGCACGTAGCTCTGCAGTTGACCGCTGATGCTGAGCTTCAGACCTTCGGCCGTGGTGAGCGAGAGGCGCCCCACGCCGTCCACCAGGCCCTTGATCACGGTGATGTCAAACCAACGGGTGAGGCGGGCCAGGGACGCCACCAGCGAGACGATGGTGCGCCTGTAAATCTCGGGGGTATAGAAGTCGTAGGCGAGCAAATCCTGCAGCACCCGCAGGGTGGGCTGGGTGGAGCGCGACCAGAACTGATCGAGGCGCACCGCCGAGCCGATCAGCAGACCCACCAAACCGCTGCCGGCCACCGCAACAGCCACCGGCAGCGGGAACGCGGCAATCCCGGGCACCGGATCGATGCGCTGCATGATCCAAGGAAGCAGCACCACCAGCACCGACAGGCTCACCATTGGCAAGGCCATCAACCAGTTGACCTCTGGAGCCCGCTTGGTCTTGGGCAGCGCGGGGCCGAGAAACACCGAGCGGTAGACACGGGTGACGTTGGCGGCAGCCAGCAGATTGGTGAGCAGAAAAACCAGGGCGAAGAGCGTTGCTTCGAAGCGCAGCCCTTCAACCATCAGCCCGAAACACCAAAAGCCCCCGAGGGGCAGAAGCCCTAATACACCAGCACTGCCCAGCAGGAAGGCCATGCTGGTGGCGGGCATCCGGGTGCCCAGGCCGCCGAGTTCGGTCAGATCCTGGCAATTGGTGGTGGCGATGATGCTGCCCACACTCATGAACTGCAGCGCCCGGCCCAGACCATGGGCAAACAGCAGGAGCAGGGCGATGCCAGGACGTTGCAGGGCGATGGCGATGAACACCAGGCCGAGATAGGAGGTGGTGGAGTAGCTGAAGGCCCGCTTGAGATCCACCTGGGCCAGGGCCACCAGGGCCCCACCCAAGGCACTGATCGTGCCCACCGCCAGCAACACCTGCGTGGCCAGGGGGGAGAGGGCCACGATCGGCATCAGCTTCATCAGCACGATGGCGCCGCAGGTCACCACCACCGAATTCCGCAGGATCGAAGCGGGGTTAGGACCCTCCATCGCCTCATCCAGCCACAGATGCATCGGGAACTGGGCGCACTTGCCCATGGGGCCCGCAATCAAGCCCAGAGCCAGCAAGGTGCCGGCCAGGGGGGTGATCAGCTGCTGCTCCCAGGCCTGGGCGGCCCAGGCGTAGAGATCGTTGAATTCCATCGAGCCGGCCCAGGCCGACAGCGCCACCACGCCCATCAGCAGCAACACATCGCCGACGCGCTTGGTGAGGAAGGCGTCGCGGGCCGCCGTCACCACCAAGGGCTGGGCATACCAAAAGCCCACCAACAGGTAGGTGGAGAGGGTGAGCATCTCCAGCAGGAAGTAGCTCATGAACAAGTTGCTGCTCAGCACTACGCCGCTCATGGCCCCCTCGAAGAAACCCACCAGGGCATAGAAGCGGGCCAACGACCACTCCTTGTCGAGATAGCCCAGGGCGAATACCTGGCAGACCAGGCTCATGGAGGTCACCAGCTCCAACGCCGCCAGGTTGGTGAGGGAGAGATCGAAGCCGATGCGCAGGTTGAGATCAGCCGCCTGAAACCAGGGAAAGTCAAGATGCTGGGGTGCGAGGGTCCAGATCTCCTGCAGGATCAGCGTGCCATGCACCACCGCCAGCAGGGTGACGAGGAGGTTGAGATAAGCCGCCGGCCGAGGTCCATTCCGCTTGAACCAGCCCGCCGCCCAAGGCAGGGACAGGACCATCCCGCTGAACCCGTAGAGGGGAAGCAGCCAGGCCAGCTGGATCGGGAGTGGCAGGGGTGGGGCGGACAAGGGGAGGGGAGGGAGTCGCTCGGTCGTGTTCGGAATGAACAGTTCAGCCGGCGGATGACTTTAGGGATGGGCCGCGGAATCCGGGATTTAGAAGGTGGCCCGCTCCATCGAGGGGTGACGGCTGGGGCCGAAGCTGCGCAACCAGTCGCCCAGTTCTTCTCCGTGATGTTGTTCGTCTGTCAAGAGGTCCTGGAAGAAAGCCTGGCTGGCACCATCGCCCACGAGCACGCAGAAACGCACTGCCTCGGCGTAGTGATTGATCAGGTCAGCCTCGAGGCTGAGGTTGAGCCGCAGCAGCCCCACAAGATCGGGGGCATGGCCGACGGGATGCAGCTGGGAGGCGGCCGGCGCCACCCCCAAGGCCAGCATGCGCTGGACAATCCGCTCGGCGTGCTGAAGCTCCTCCACGGTTTCACGGCGGAAACGGGTGGCCGCCTCAACCTCACCCCAGAGCTCCGCAAGGGAAGCGTGGGTCATGTACTGCTGAACAGCAGACAGCTCAAGGCTCAGGGCGCGACCGAGGGATGCCAGGACGCGCGGATGAACGGCGCCCATGGGGATCAGAGGCGACGGGTGGCGGCAGTGGCGATCAGGGCAGGCTCGACCTCACTGTGGGGACGGGCAATGATGTGGGCTGCAACCAGTCCGTCACCCACGCGCTCGCAGGCATCGGCACCGGCGCGCACAGCGGCGTTCACGGCGCCGGTTTCGCCGCGGACCATCACGGTGACATAGCCGCCACCAACGAATTCGCGGGCGATCAGGGTCACTTCAGCGGCCTTGGTCATGGCGTCGGCGGCTTCAATCGCCGGCACCAGGCCACGGGTTTCGATCATGCCGAGGGCGATGCCCTGAATGGAAGGAGCCATGGCGTTGCTGCGCGAAGGGGTGGTTGGACGGTTGGTACCGGCGCCGCCGCCGGAACCGGCACGGGAGCCGGATGGGGTGGCACTGGAGCGACGGGTCGTGCTGGAGGCACGGCCGCCACTGGCCTTGGCCGCCGGTTTCGCAGCGGCTTTAGCCACTGCAGCCGGCTTGGCCGCCGCTGCCGGCAGGGCCTTGGGGGCCGCTGCCGCGGGGGTTGAGCCAGCCGCCGCCGTGCCAGTCGCCGGCGTGGTGCCAGCTGCCGCTGCCGCCGCAGGGGCGGGTTTAGCAGCGGCAGCTGCGCTGGGAGTGGGTCGGGGAGTGGGGGTGGCCATGGCTCAGGGGGTTGGGGGCTGGTGGGATGACAGGACGACCGGGTAGCGAGCTACCCGAACGGCCTAGCCGTCTGGCTCCCAGAAATCGATGATTCCGCCGATCGTCAGATCGGTCTGCACCTCGGGATTGCCGCAGGCAAAGCGCGCCGCCGAGCCGCTGGCGGTAAACACCCAGTTGCCCGGGGAGGCCCCAACGGGATCGACGGCGACGCTGAGTTTGCCCTTGGGGGTGCGCAGCACGCGCAGGTTGGAGTGTTCGAGACCGGGCACCCGCTGGCTGCACACCAAAGAGCCCGTGACCTGCATGATTTCCATTACTTGGCACCTCCCGCTGGAGTCGAAGGAGCAGCCGGGGAGGGCGCCTTGCCCGCATCGGGATCCCAGTGATCGATGATGCCGACGATCGTCAGATCGCTCGGGTACGACTTGCTGCCGGCGGCTTCACGGGCTGCGGAACTGCCCACGCAGATGACCCAGTCACCGGGGATGCAGCCCACCGCATCCACAGCCACCTTCTGGGTGCTGCCGTCGAGCACCACCTGCAGGTGCTTGTGCTCGAAATCGGGAATGCGGTTGGTGGAAACCAGGGGCTTGATCACCTTGCAGATCAACATGTCAGTGGCCTCCTGCGCTCGCAAACGTGATAGTGGAACCTACCGCCTCGGCAGGGATGTGGCGGTCCTGATCCCGAACGGTGAGCAGGGCATGCAACAAGCCCTGCTCAAAGAGGTCGGGATAGCGGTTTTCCATGGCGGACTGCACCCGCTGGCAGTTGCGGATGGCCCGCTCACGGGCGCCCGGCACCTGACTGTTGTAGTCGAAGCGGACCACCACGGGCACAGGCAGTCCGCGGGAGACATTCAGACCCTTGAAGATCTTCACGCCCACATCGAGATCGGGCGCACCCTCTTCCACCGTGTCCATGTAGGCGAAGTAGGTGAGATTGCGCAGGTGAATCTCCTTGAAGCCGATGCCCACCCCGATGAAGCGCTCGGCATGGCCGGCATCGCTGTAGCAGCCGCCATGCACCTGGCGCACGTAGTCAATCTGGGACAGGTTGTGCTCCAACAGGCGGGCAATCATCTTCACCATGCCGGGATCGGGACTGCTGGCGGCAGCCTGCTCCACCAGGGCCAGGATGCGAGCGCGGCCCTCGTCGGAGTTGAGGTGACGGGTGGCGTCGTAGACGGCCTGGGCATCGAGCCAGCGCTCCAGGTTGGTGCTGCCGTCCATGCCCGGCACATGCACGCGGATGGCATCGGTGTCGGTATCGATGCCCATCAACAGCAGATCCACCGACGCTCCGCAGCAGAAGCTGTTTTCCACCGCCTGCTGGAAATCCTTGAGCCGTGAAAGGCCACAGGAGGCTGCCAGGGCGTCATCGCTGCCATGGGCGGCGCACCCTTCGTGCAGGGGATCCCTAGAGCTGAAGTGGTAGAGCACCACCTTCAGGTAGCGGGTGTCGTCATGGGCGGGATTGGGCCGACCTTCGCGGTAACGGCGGTGCTCCGTCTTGACCCAGCGATTCACCGTGTTCTCGACATCGAAAAGGGCGCCAGCATGCGAGCGGCGACGCACCGAACTGAAGGGAACCCGCAGGGCATAAGCCACCGCATGGGCCAGGCGCCCATCGGCGCAGGGGGTGATGTCGAGCAGATGGAAACCGCAGGAGAGCAGGAACGCGTTGAAGGCATCGCCGGCGGTGCTCCCGGGCTTGCCCTGCAGGGGGTCGTGCTGGAAAAAAGCGTCGCTGGTCTGCTCGTAGGTCTCGAAGACACACCAGGCGAACAAGGTGCGCATGTCGAGCTGGCTCACCCAGGCCTTCTCGAGGATCGACAAAGGCAATTCAAAGCCGAGTTCGGCACGGGCAAGCCTCTGAGCCTGGTCGATGAAGTCCGGCTCATGCTGGAGCGCGGAAAGGCGCTTGAGCACAGGCACAACCCGGTCGAAGGAACCCTTGACCTGCTGGTCGTAGGCCTGCAGGAGGGCATTGCCCTGGCGATCGGTGAGGGGATGGAGGGCCACCCCCGCTGTAGTGCCCGCCGCCCCACGTCCCAGGGACAGCGAGGTGTCGCCCGTGCTGACCCCGGCAGGACGGCGCCGGGGGGCCGTTGGTGCCTGTGGGCGATAGGGAGTGGACGAGCGACGGGGGGGCATCAGGGATTCAGCCGCGGGCTCCGCCGGAGACGGTGATCAACGAACCGGCGGTGGTGTTGCCACTGGAGCCGGTGACACGGCTAACCGGTTCCGGACGCTCTTCGTTTCGCTTGGCCTGGAAAGCGGGCATGGCTGCCATCCCGCCAGGACGGGTGGGATTGCGCCGACGGGCGGAAACGCCTTCCGTCCCCGTGACCCGATCACCCCGATCCCAGTCATCACCAGTGATTTTCAAGCCAGCCGAGATGCCCTCACCTGTGACGCGGGAAGTGGGGCGGGCGTCCTCATCGACGCTGACAGGAGACTCAATCGGACCACGCTCAATCGGACCACGCTCAATCGGACCACGAGAGAGCTGGGTGCCGCGGCGGTCAAAGCGGAACTGCTCAGTGCCGGTGACTTTGTCACCGGCCATGTCAAAAGGGCCGGTAATCCTTCTGCCCTGCTCGTAACTGTTACCGGTAACGGAGCCGCTGCGTTCACGCCCCACCTGAGCCGCCCGGGCGGGCGACTGAATGCTGAACTGCTGCCAGGGCTGGCTGCCTGCCAGTGACTGGGGGAAATCAGGCTCCTGGCCGGAAGCTACACCGCAGGCCGCCACGAGCTGATCATTGCCGATGTAGGGCGTGCCGGTCACAGCCTCGCAGGCACCACGCTCAGCTCCCGTCATCACGCCACCGATGCCGGGCTGGATGCCGCTCATGCGGTTAGCCCCGCGCACGGGGGTGCGCTGGCGGATCTCGCCCACGGCCTTGCCGTTGCAAAAGTCGCCGGCCTGCTCAAGCCCGGCGTACGGGGTGCCGGTCACCACCTTGCACGTGCCCGGCTCGTCCCCGGTCACATTGGTGGATCGGCCGGTGCGTGTCCCACTGACCACCTGGGCCTTGTTGGTGACGCTGAAGCCCACCTTGGGAGCCTCGGGGGCGGGCTTGGCACCGCAGAAGTCGGCGTACTGCTGGCTGCCGACGTATTCATCGCCGGTCACCAAGCGGCAACTGCCCGGTTCGTCCCCGGTGACGTGCTCACTCCGACCCACATGGGTGCCGGTGATGCCGGTGCCCCGCAGGGTGTGCAGGCTGGCCACCTTGGTGGGGGCGCGACCGGTCACCTGGCTTTGATCAGCCACGTATTGGGTACCGGTGAGCTGCTTGCCGGAACCGGGCTCATCACCGGTCACCTTGCTGGAGCGACCCACCATCACACCGGAGACGGGCTGACCGCCGAGGGTCTGGCTGCGGCCCACCTTGCGGGGGCTGGGATTCGTACCGCCGCAATAGGCGGCCGACTGGTTGGCCGAGACGTATTCGGTGCCGGTGACGTTCTTGCAGGTGCCGGGTTCATCGCCGGTCACCTTTTCGGAGCGACCCACCTCATTGCCGGTGACACGATTGCCGTGGCTGGTTGCCGTGACGCGCACCTTGGCGGGCTGGGATGACACGGGACCGCTCTGGCAGAAGGTCTGAAACACCTCTGCCCCCAGATATTCGGTGCCGGTGATACTCCGGCAGGTGGCAGCTTCGTTGCCGGTGGTCTTGACGGACCGGTTGGCCTGGGTACCGGTCACAACCTGGCCGGAGCTGGTTTCACTCACACCCACCTTCCAGTGGGCATCGCTGGCAGCAGATTGTTTGGCACCGTGACGGTTGGGACCCGAGGGGCGGGTGCCTCCGTTGCGGCTGCTGCCGGCACTACCCACCTTGGCCCGCAGTTCACGAACTTTCTGGGACAGTTCCCGGGCACTCATGTCGGGATTGCCCTGGCGGGACACGGAGGCCGACGCGGTGCTCTTGGGGGCGTTGGCCGCCTTGCCTCGCTTGGAGAGAACTTCGCGGCGAGCCAGCACCAGGGCGCGGCTGGGATCGCGTTGGGCTGATCGCTTGGGCGTGGAACGGCGATCGGCGCTCTGGCCTGCGCGGCTGCTCAGACTGCTCAGGGCTGGAGCGGCCTGCCTGGATTCACCCTCACATTTGCAGGGTTTCTCAGCGGCAGCTGGCGCCGGAGCCGGAGCAGACACCTGGGCTTTGGGAGCGGCCTTGGCCAGATCGGTGCGGGTGCGGTCCCTGGAGTTGTCGGCTCGCTTGCCACGCTTCGAAAGGGCTTCACGCCGGGACAACACCAGCTCGCGGCTGGGATTGGCGATCGGGCGCGCTTTGCTGGTGTGGCCACCGCCCGAAGGAGCCGAAAGGCTTCGGCTTGGGGTCGCTGCGGCAGCCCTGCTCACGGGTGCCGGAGCAGGGGAGACTGCTGGCGCGGACTCAGCCGCAGCAGCACCGGTGCGGGTGGGCCGCGCATCGTCAACCGAGCGCACCCGGCTCGGTCCTGACGTGAACCTGCTAGCGGCTTTTTTGCCGCCGTTGGTGAGGGCCCTGCGGCGCTCCAGAGCTGCTTCCCGGCTGGATGTGCTGGCCATGTCCGCCCGTCGAATGGAATATCTGAGAAGGGGCCGATCAGTTCGCAGCGCGAACCGACCCGCAAAGAAAGGAGGTGGGGGTCCCAGTGTTCAACCGGAACCCCACAAAGTGCTGAGGATCAGCGGCCTTCAAACACCACGAAGCAGGCACCCTGACTTTGGGTGTAAGCGTCGTAGCCCACCAGACGCACGTGGTGGTCGGGGTAGGCGCGGTGGCAAGCCTCCAGCTCACTCACGATCACACCCAGATCCTTCTCACCGAAGAAGGGCAGCTTCCAGAACGACCAGTAGGTCGCCATGGAGTTACTGGGATGGACATGCTCAACGAGCGGGCTCCAACCCTGGGCAATGATGTAAGCAATTTGGTCGTAGATCTCGTCCTGGGTCATCGGCGGGAGGAAGCCGAAGGTCTCCAGGGTGGCGACTGTTTGGTAGTCACCCACGGTGCTCTTGAAAGGCATGGGGATCCTTGTGTGGATGGAATGGTTGAACCCTGATTCCAAGGGTTCGGATCGCGTTCACTGGAGCGGTCGGGGCGGGAACTGAGGCGCCGAGGACTCGGCAGCCGCCCATTCCCACACGACGACGCTCAGTTGACGTCGAGCTTGTCGACGGTGTCGAACTCGAACTTGATTTCCTTCCAGGTCTCCAGGGCGATCGCCAGCTCAGGGCTGTGCTTCGCAGCTTCCAGAAGGATGTCGCGACCTTCGCGCTCGATCTCACGACCGGCGTTGCGGGCCTTGACGCAGGCCTCAAGAGCCACACGGTTGGCAGCGGCACCAGCGGCGGAACCCCAGGGGTGACCGTGGGTACCACCACCGAACTGCAGCACCGAGTCGTCGCCAAAGATGGCCACGAGGGCAGGCATGTGCCACACGTGGATACCACCGGAGGCCACGGCGAACACGCCGCCCATGGAACCCCAGTCTTGGTCGAAGAAGTTGCCGCGGCTGCGATCTTCGGGAACGAAGGATTCGCGCAGCTGGTCGATGTAGCCGAGGGTCGACTGACGGTCGCCTTCGAGCTTGCCGACCACGGTGCCGGTGTGCAGCTGGTCACCACCGGAGAGGCGCAGGCACTTGGCCAGCACCCGGAAGTGGATGCCGTGCTTGGGGTGACGGTCGATCACCGCGTGCATGGCACGGTGAATGTGCAGCAGCATGCCGTTCTTGCGGCACCACTTCGCCAGACCGGTGTTGGCCGTGAAGCCGCCGGTGATGTAGTCGTGCATGATGATGGGCTGGCCCAGTTCCTTGGCAAACTCGGCGCGCTCATACATCTCCTCAGGAGTGGCGGCGGTGCAGTTGAGGTAGTGCCCCTTCTTCTCGCCGGTTTCCTGTTCAGCCAGCTTCACAGCTTCGGCCACGAACTCGAAGCGGTTCTGCCAACGCTGGAAGGGCTGCGAGTTGATGTTCTCGTCGTCCTTGGTGAAGTCAAGACCACCGCGGAGGCACTCGTACACCACCCGGCCGTAGTTCTTACCGCTCAGGCCGAGCTTCGGCTTGATGGTGCAACCCAGCAGGGGACGGCCGTACTTGTTCATCCGGTCGCGCTCGACCACGATGCCGTTCGGGGGACCCATGCAGGTCTTGATGAACGCCATCGGGAAGCGGATGTCTTCCAGACGCAGGTTGCGGAGGGCCTTGAAGCCGAACACGTTGCCGACCAGGGAGGTCAGCACGTTGGTGATGGAGCCTTCCTCGAACAGGTCGAGGGGATAGGCGATGAAGGCGTAGAAGGCGTCCTTGTCACCAGGAACGTCTTCGATGCGGTAGCAGCGGCCTTTGTAGAAGTCGAGATCGGTGAGGAGCTCGGACCACACGGTGGACCAGGTGCCGGTGGAGGATTCAGCAGCCACAGCAGCGGCGACTTCTTCCTTGGGCACACCTTCCTGGCCGGTGCACTTGAAGCAAGCCAGCAGGTCGGTGTCGAGGGGGACGTAATCAGGAGTCCAATACGTGTCGCGGTACTCCTTGACCCCGGCGTCGTACTTCTTAGCCATGAGTGATTCTCCGGTTGGGTCGAAAAAGGGGAATGGTTGCGGGAGCTGAGCGTTTCAGCGCTCAAGCCTCAATCCACTCAGTCCTTGGAACCCGTGAAACCGGCGCTGCCGTTCAGAGCAGGCTCTACCTCACGGTGGGGGCGAGCGATGATGTGAGCGGCCACGAGGCCATCGCCAACGCGCTCGCAGGCATCGGCGCCGGCGCGCACAGCTGCGTTGACGGCACCGGTTTCACCGCGCACCATCACGGTGACGTAACCGCCGCCGACGAATTCGCGGGCGATGAGGCGCACTTCGGCGGCCTTGGTCATGGCGTCAGCCGCCTCGATCGCGGGGACCAGACCCCGGGTTTCGATCATGCCGAGGGCGATGCCCATGGTTTCAGTTGCCATTACCTGCTCCTGGAGGAGGGGGGTGGAATGTTCGCTCGCAACCATGGTCCCGCGGCAAACCCTCCGTCAAGCCATTTAGACCCGCCTGCCCATCACCGTTACCGCGCGTTGAGATAAGCCACGCTGATCAGTTCATCACAAATCGTTAGGGAATGCTTGCCTGTGCAGTGCTGGCCTGGGTTTTTCGGGAAGCGCGTCAGAGCAGCTCGGCGTCGGCCACATAGGCCACGCCGCCGTAGTAATCCAGCAAGGGCTGGATCGCTTCACGCAGCTTGGGCAGGATCGCCGCCTCACAGAAGACGATGACGTGAGCGTTGGCCCCCAGACCGCTGAAATCCATGGCATCCGAGACCCGTCCGTGGGGGCCCTTACCCGTGACGTGCTTGATCACGGAGTAGCCCGGCGCTCCGGCGGCATCCACGGCCTTGAGCACAGCCTCCAGTTCCCGTTCGCTCAGGATCAGATCGAGGCGTTTCATGGTTGGGCAGCGGCGGGAAGGACGGCGTTGACCAACACCATGTAGAGCGGGATCCCTACGACGATGTTGAAGGGGAAGGTGACCCCCAGGGCCGTGGAGATGTAGAGACTGGGATTGGCCTCAGGCACCGTCATGCGCATGGCTGCCGGAACGGCGATGTAGGAGGCGCTGGCACACAGCACCACGAACAGCAGGGCATTGCCAGGCCCCAGCCCCAACCCCCGGGCGATCAGTGCCCCAAGCGCCGCGTTGAACAGGGGCATCAGCACCGAAAAGGCGATCAGGAAGGCTCCGGCCTGCCGCAGATCCCGAATCCGCTGGGCCGCCACGATGCCCATGTCGAGCAGAAAGAAACTCAGTGCCCCGTAGAACAACTTGTCGCTGAAGGGCTCCATCTTGGTGATGCCGCCGGGGCTGTAGGCCGCCACCAACAGTCCAATCACCAGGCTGCCGACCAGCAGAAACACCGAGCTGTTGAGAAAGGCTTCACGCAGCACCTCGCCCCAGCGCATCCCCGCAGCGTCCGGCCGCTTCTGGGGTGCAGCCAGTGTCACCAACAACAGGCCCACGATGATCGCGGGCGACTCCATCAGGGCCAGCGCCGCCACCATGAAGCCATCAAAGGGCAGGTTCTGGGTGTCCAGAAAGCTCTCGGCGGTGATGAACGTGACCGCACTGATCGAGCCGTAGGTGGCCGCAATGGCGGCGGCATTAAACCCATCAAACCGGGTCTTCAGCACCAGAAAGCTGTAGAGCGGCACCACCAGCGACATGGCAATCGCCGCGCCGATGGTCGGAAGCACCTGTCCGCCGAGGCCGCTGTGCTGAAGCTCCAGTCCCCCCTTGAAGCCGATGGCCAGCAAGAGATAGAGCGAGAAGAGTTTGGGGAGGGGCGACGGAATCTCCAGATCGGATCCCACCAGCACAGCGATCACCCCCAGAAAGAAAAACAGAACCGGAGGGGAGAGCAGGTTCTGCAGGATCAGGCTTGAGTCCATGGGTTCAAACTCCAGCGCGATCGCCACGGGCCTGCTGCAACCGTAAGTCGGTCGTGCGACTGCGCTGTCAGCGGCCGCTCAAACTTCGGCCCCAGAAGCAAGAAAACAGGCATTTCTGCCTACCGTCATCGCGGAACCGGCACCCCTGGAGTGATCCGGGGGGTGGAATGTTCAACCCAGCCGGTTCCCCACAACCTGGACGCCAGCCTTCTCCCCGTAACGGGGTGCAGCTTTTTGGCCTCTCCGATCAGCCTGGCGGTCCGGTCAGCCTGGCGTCTCCGGTCAGGGGTTGCGACACAATGGCCGTCCCCCGAAGCCCGTGGATGCCGGAGTTGGTCATCGCCAGTGGCAACCCCCACAAAGTGGCGGAGATCAGCGCCATGCTCGATGTGATCGATCTTCAGGTGCGCCAGCAGCCCGATGGGTTGGAGATCGAGGAGACCGGCTCCACCTATCTGGAGAACGCCCGGCTCAAGGCTGAAACGGTGGCCCGGCTCACCGGAGCCTGGGCCCTGGCCGACGACTCCGGCATCGAGGTGGATGGCCTGGACGGTGCCCCCGGCATCTATTCGGCCCGCTATGCCCCCACCGACCACGAGCGCATCCACCGGCTGCTCAAGGAGCTGGGGGATTCGCTCTACCGAGGGGCCAGCTTCCGCAGCGCCATGGCACTGGCCGATCCTTCGGGCACCATCCGGGCCGAAGCGGAGGGGATCTGCCGTGGGCTGATCCTGCGGGAACCCCAGGGCCATGGCCCCGGCTACGACAGCCTCTTCCATGTGCGCGAGGCCGGCAGCTCCTATGCCGTGATGGGAGCACACCTCAAGGCGAAGTTGGGCAGCCGCGGCAAAGCGGCACGCCAGCTGGCCCCCGAGCTCCGGCGGCTGCTTCAGATCAGGCCCTGAACCAGCGACCGGCGAGCGGCTTGCCGCTGACGCTCAGCGCGCGCTGCTGTTGATGTGGCTGATCGCCCGCATGGCAGCGGCGGCCGCCTCCTCCACATCCCCTTCCTTCCCCGCCAGGGTGAGGCGTCCAAAGGCACCCACCGCCTTGACATCCACCACCGTGATGTTGGCCGCCTTCTCGGCCTCATTGGCCGCGATCAGCACGTAGCCGGCGGGCTCGGTTTCCAGGATGAACATGCTCATGCCGGCCTGGATCATGGAACCGCGGCGGTTCTGGCGGTTGATCAGCACGGCATGGTCGGGGGTGATGGCGCGGATGATCTCGGTCCAGCTCACCTCAGCGCGACTGCGGTCCTCCTTGCGGTTGCCGATCGCCTCGAGCACCACATCACCCGAGTGGAGCACATTGCTCTGATCCCGGTGGTATAGAGCCAGCGAGCCGAAGGCCCGCTCCACAATCATTTGACCCAGGCGCACCGTGCTGGCCTTCAGGGCGATGTCGGTGACCCGGTGCACGGCCATGCCGGGGGACACCTCCAACCACAGGCAAGCGTCGCCGGGAATCGGCAGGAAGCCCTGGCTCACCGTGCCCATGTAGGCCGCCAACTGGGGCTGCAGAGAATCCAGAAAGACGTAGGTGCGCAGCTCGATCGACTGCACCTGGCTGCTCTGGCGGGCCAGCCGGGAACCCTCGCTGTCGGTGGTGATCACACAGCTGGCCCCGTCGCTGTCGGAGTCCACCTGGGTGCCCGTGATCAAGGACCCCGATCTGGCAAAGCCCATCCCGGTTCTGGATGGAGTCCCCCCGGCCGACGGGCCCAACAACCCCTCCCGTCGGCGACGGGTCGCCAGGTCTTCACGCGATGGCTGACGGGCGGGCAAGGGAGTGACCTTCAGGCAACTGCCCGTTCATCGGCTCAGCTGCGGCAGGATCTTAACCCTGTTGTCGCCGGCCCCTTGCCCATCCGGATGGAGCCGGTACCGTCCAGCCAACCTTGATGGGACGGGTTCATGGCCACCAGACGCACCACCTCCAGCTCCCCAGCCTCAAGCCCCAGCAGCCGGGCCAAGGCGGCCCAGGCCGAACCCATGCCCACCGGCGAAGCCACCATCCCCGAGTGGATGGCCCAGGCGGCCGCCCAGGGGGTGAAGCCCGAACAGGCCCTGGCGTTCATTGGCCTGGGGCTGATGCAGAAGATGGCCGGCTCGGGGCAGGATTTGCCCTGGATCTGGTCGGAAGTTGAGGATGGCGGCCAGGCCGATCTGGCCGCCCTGCGGCAGCGCCTCGAGCTCACCCAGCTGGCCCTGCAGACCGGCTCCCCCCTGACAACGGCGGAAGTGAGCCAGTTGCTGGGAGTCCGGCCCACCAGCGAGGCCGTGGAGCGCGGTGGCCTCAAGGCCCGCCGGCTGAGCCGCAACGTCTGGAAGCTGAGCCGTCTCGACGGGACGGACAGCCGCAGCGACGACGCATTCCGTCGCCGCTTCTAAAGCGCGCGGAACGGGGGCTGGATCAGGCCAGCCCCACCAACTTCATCGATTCGGCCCACACGCCCTGGGCGGTGTCGGGGTTGCTGGCCTTGTCGGAGAGCTCCTGACTGAATGGCTTGCCGCCCTGCTTCTGGCGGTTGCCCCAGCTCCAGTGCACCCCAGACACGGCGAAGTCCGGGTCGGCCACCACCTGGGCCACCCGCTCGCCCGCCAGGGTCTGGCTCACGTAACCGCCGGTGATGTTCTTCTGGAACCAGGGAAAGATCTTCTGGAAGGCCTTGGGGGCATTGCGGAACAGGGGCGTATCGGCCACGCAGCCCGGATAGAGGGAGCTGAAAACAAGGCCGGTGGAGGCGTGCAGCCGGCGGTGCAGCTCCTGGGTGGTGATCATGTTGCAGAGCTTGCTGTCCTTGTAGGCCTTGCCGGGCTTGAAGGGCTTGCCATTGGCCATGGCGATCGGCGCCTTGAAGCCGGCCTTGAAGCCCGCCAGATCGCCCAGGTCCGCCGGGGCGGGGATCGGGATCTTGCCACCCAGTTCCTTGGAGTTGGCGGTGACGGTGCCGAGCACCACCAGCCGACGTGAGGAGTGGCTGGAGCGCTGCAGATCCGGCAGCAGCAGTTGAATCAGCAGGAATTGGCCCAGATGGTTGGTGGCCATCGAAATCTCGTAGCCCTGGGGGGAACGCTCCGCTTCCTTGAGCCGAGGCTTGTAGACGGCGGCATTGATCACCAGCGCATCGAGCGGACGACCCAGGGAAGCCACCAGGGTTTCCACCCCCACGCGCACGCTGTCGAGGTCGCCGAGGTCGATGCGCAGGTGGCTGAGCTGCGACGAAGGAATGCCCAGGGATTCGGCGGCGGCGGCGGCCCGCACCGGATCACGGTTGGCCGTCACCACAAACCAGCCCCGATCCGCCAAGGCTTTGGCCGCATTCAGCCCAACCCCTGAGGTGGTGCCGGTGATCAGAACCGTTCCGGCGCCAGCAGCGTCCGCCATCAAACCCGTCTCAATAGCGGGCCCCAACCTACGGGGTGGGCTGGCTGGCTTCAGGGGTTTGCCACACCACCCGCAGGCGATTGGGAGCGATCCACTGGTTTTGCTCGCGGATCAGACGCTGCTCCCCTTCCACCATGAACAAATGATCAAACCGGTCGCGGGCCTTGGACAACTTGGCCTGCTCCAGATCCAGCACAGCGGCGAGCTCGCCCTGTCGCTCCATGCGCTCCTGATACGCCGAAGCCAGGCGGGCCAGGCTCACGCCCGCCACCACCACCAGCCCCACCTTCACGGCCAGGCCAATCAAGCTGCAGAGGAGCTCCTGACGCTCGGCGGAGAGGGCCTGCAACGCTGCCGTTTCGCCTCCCGAAGCGACCGGGGGCGCCAAGGGGTCTAATCCCGTCGATTGGGAGACACGCGGCACGGAGCCCGCTCGTCCGGAATCACGCAAAACAGCTCCTCGACCCGCGTCGACTCGGCGTCCTCCCCGAGTGGGCATGGGCGCAGCCGACCTGGATGCAGCCGGCCTGGATGCAGCCGACCTGAAAGCAGGCGGACTGAATGCAGAGGGGGACTGGGACGGCATGCTCGCACCGATGGGACAGGGCCCGGCAGGTCTTGCACGCTTCTAGCGGCCCAGACCCCGCTTGCCAAGGGGATAGAGGCGACGCCTCAAGCCTTGTAAAGACTGAAGCACAGCCGAACGGCCAGCACGCCCGCATGGGCGGCCACCACCAAGGCAATCAGAATTTCGGCCTGGCTGAGTGCGGAAACCATCGGGCTGTGAACGCAACAGGATGAGCCCCATTCTTTGCCCTGCGGTGGCTACGGTCCAGCTTCACCCGCCCTGCTGTCACAGCTCTTGATGGCTGCCGTCTTGATGGATTCCGTGGAAATCACCGCGTCGCAAATCCGCCATCTGGATCTGGGCGGCCTGCAGCCCTGGGCCCGCATGAACCCTGCTGCCCTGGTGCAGCAGGCCGGCGGCCTCACGCTCAACTTCGACTGGCCGCGCGCCGACGATGACCCCCGGGAGCTCTCGGAGATTCCCGAGCTGCGCCTCTGGTCGCTGCGGGCCGATGCCGAACTTCCCTGGCTGCCGCTGGTGCTGGAGCGCAGCAGCGGCCAACTCACCCGCCATGTCGCGATGCTGGTGCCCCATCACTTCAGCCGCACCGAGGGCATTCGCTTTGCCCCCGAAGCCCTGGAGCTGTGGATCACCCACCGCCTGTTCGGCCTCGATGCCTGGGCCAGCAGCCATGGGCTGCAGTGCCGCCAGGGATTGGGTCAGATGGCGGCCGTGCTCGGCTTTGAGCTGGATGCCGCGTTCTGGGCAGCGCTGCCCCCGAACTGAACTCAGCTGGGCGACCCCAACAGCAGCGCCAAGGCGCGGCGGCCGCTATCCAGGGCCAGCAGCAGGGTGAGCCCGCGCAGCATCCACACCAGCTGGGCATCGCTAACGCGATCCAGCCGCGCTGCCGACCAGCGGGCTGCGATGGCAGCGGTGGCGCCCAGGGCCAGGCCCACTGGCAGCACCCCCCGGCCATCGAGCAGAAACGTGCTGGAGGCCACCGCCGCCGAAACCAGCACCGCCAAGGTGCTGAAGCGGATCGCCAGGTGGATCGGCACCCGCAGCAGCTGCACCATCAAGGGCACCATCACCAACCCACCGCCGAGCCCCAGCAGACCGGTGGCCAAGCCCGCCACCCAGCCCACCGTGGTGAGTCCGAGCGCATTAAGGATTGGCGTCTCCCCAGCCGCGAGTGCCGACTGGGGGCGGATCGTGAACGCCAGCACGCCGTACATCAGAGCCTGCAGGGCGAGCAGGTGCCAGCCCTGCAGGCCGAGGCCCACCTGGCTGAACAGGCCTGCTCCAAGGCAGGCCCCTAGCCCGATCGCCAGGCTGCCCCGAATCGGGAGACTGCGGCTGCGCAGGTGCGTCCAGGTGCCGCCCAGGGTGGTGGGCACAATCGCCAGGGTGCTGGTGGCGAGGGCCTGGTGCGGATCGAGTCCCGCTAGCAACAACAGGGGCGCAAACACCAACCCGCCGCCAATCCCCAGCAACCCCGAGAGCAGCCCCGCCAGCAGGCCCAAGGGCAGGTAGGGCAACAGACTCCACAGCATCCGGGCAATCTGGGGCGATGGAGGTTTCCTCAGCATCCCCCATGCCCCGCCTGCGCACCCTGCCCAGCAGCTGCCTGGCAGGCGACTGGCAGATGGCCATCGATGGGTGGCTGCTGAAGCAACGGGCTCCGGCGTTTCGGCTCTACCGCTGGCAGCGGCCCACGCTGTCGCTGGGATTTCACCAGCACCACCTCGAGCCCCACTGGGGCGAGCTGGCGGCTGGCGGGCTGATCGAGCTGGTGCGCCGTCCCAGCGGGGGCCGGGCGGTGCTCCATGCCGGGGAGATCACCTATGCGCTGGTTTGGCCCGATGCGCCCCGGCAACGCCAGCAGGCCTACGCCCTGGCCTGCGGCTGGCTCCTCGACGCCTTTGCCAGCCTGGGCCTACCCCTGGAGCCGGGTCGCCAGGCCGCCAGCCTGCAACGCAGCAACTGCTTCGCCAGCAGCACCGCCGCCGATCTGGTGCATGCCGGCGGAGCCAAGCGCATCGGCAGCGCCCAACTATGGCGCCAGGGGTGCCTGCTGCAGCATGGCTCGATTCTGGTGGAGCCGCCCGCCGAGCTCTGGCAGCTGGTGTTCGGCGCCGACCCGCCCGCGTTGCCCGACCTGCCGCTGGACCCCGGCGAGCTGGAGGCACTGCTGCAGCAATACGCGGAGGCGGCTCTACCCACAGCCGCCGCTGGGGTTGTGCAACTGCCCCTGAGCGCCGCGGAGTGGGCCCGCATCGCCGCGGGCCGTGTCCCCTATCGGGTCAACGGCTCGACGCCGTCCTTGGCCTCGCCGGAGGCCAGCATCGAGCGCACCACCTGAGGCAGGGCGAGGCCCAGGGGATAGGTGCCGTGGCGCCGAGCCGAGGCCAGCAGCGGTGCCGGCAGGCGCAGGCCCAGCTTGGCGAGCACGGCTTCACCCAGCTCAGGGCGCTCGATCGTGCCGCAGGGCAGTCCCGCCGGGCTGAGCACGAGCAGTCGGTTGCCACCACTGTCTTCAAGCTGCTGCACCGCCTGCCACAACGGTGCCGACTCGCGGATGGCGGGCAGGCTGGAGAGGGGCTGCATGTGATCGCCAATGCGGTCGGTGTCCCAGCGCTGCACCGGCAATTGCTGCAGGGGCGCGTCGTCGATGACCCCCTGCCAACGGCCGCGGTCGCACACCAGCAGCCAGTCGCCCTGGTCGGCCTCGGTGGCCTGGGAGAGACGAATCTGGCTGAGCTCACGCAGCCGACCAGCCGCCTCCAGCACGCGAAACCGTCGCCCGGCCGCGTCCCGCACTTTCAAAGCGTTGAGGGTTTGTTGCAGGGCCAGCATCTGGCGCTGATTGCGGGACGCCCCCAAACCAAACCAGCCCAGCAACATCAACCAGGCGCCACTGAAGCCGCCGCCCCGCAACAGCACCACGGTGCCCAGGCCGATCGCCAGCAGCGACAGCAGGCGACCGCAGCCGTTGGCCACCTCCACTCCCCGCCGCTGGCTGCCGCTGGCTTGCCACACCAAAGCCTTGACGATCAACCCGCCATCGAGGGGCAGACCGGGCAGCAGGTTGAACAGGCCCAGCACCAGGTTGAGGGTGCCCAGCTCAGCCACCAAGGCCCCCAGCAAGGGCGAGAGATGGGCCGCCGTGTGGGTGCCCGCCAGCAGGGCGACACCCAGCACCAAGCTCACCGCCGGCCCTGCCGCCGCCACCAGCAGGGCCCCCATGGCCGTGCTGCATTCCCGCTCGACGCTGGCGACGCCGCCCAGCAAAAAGAGCGTGATGCTGCGCACCTGCACCCCCTGGGCCAGGGCCACCAGGGAATGGCCCAGCTCGTGCAGCAACACAGACACAAACAACAGCACCGCCGTCGCCAGACCCAGGCCCCAGAGCGCTGCCGCGCTCACCGGATCCTTGAGGCTGAGGCTGTAGTGCTGCTGGAAGGCGGCCGTGGCCAACGCCAGAATCACAAACCAGCTCGGATGGATGCGCAGGGGAATGCCCCGGATCTTGAACAGCTGCCAGCCCTCTCCCACGGCCCCTCCGCCTGAGTGTCTGCCCAGGCCAGGCCCGAAGCGTCAGAACCTGAATCCTAGAAAGGCCCAACGGCACGCGCCCAAGCCATGACATCCCCCCTGCTGAAGATTTGCGGCCTGCGGGATTCCGAGCAGGCCGCGGCGGTGGCCCGCCTGGGGGTCGATGCAATCGGCGTGATCGGCGTGCCCGGCTCCCCCCGCTACCTGGAGCCAGGCCAACGGCCAGCCCTATTTGCCGCCGTTCAAGCAGCCGCCCCCGTCTGCCAGGGAGTGCTGGTGGTGGCCGATCCCGACGACGGGCAGCTGGCGGAGCTAGCCGGCGAGCAAGGCCATGGGGTGGTGCAGCTGCACGGCTCGGAAACGCCGCAGCGCTGCCAGCAGTTGCGGGCGCGCCTGGGCTGCACGGTATGGAAAGCCCTGCGGATCCGCAGCCCCCACGATCTGCAGCAGGCGTGGGACTACGCCCCCAGCGTGGATGCCCTGCTCCTGGATGCCTGGGTGCCCGACCAGCTGGGGGGCACAGGCCACCGCATTCCCAGCGAGTGGCTGCAAGGCTTTGCTCCGCCCCTGCCCTGGTGGCTGGCGGGGGGCATCCGGGCCGATCGGGTGGCGCCGCTGCTGGCCCAGCTGAGGCCCACCGGGCTGGATGCGTCCAGCGGCGTGGAGCGAGCGCCTGGGGACAAGGACCTGGCGTTGGTGCAGGCGCTGGTGGCAGCCGTGCGGGGCAGTGCTGGCTGAGGTCGGCGTTTGCGGCCAAGATCAGGCTGTGTTGACGCCGCGATGATGGGTTGCCTTTCTGGTTTCGCTCCCCTGCCCCTGCTGCTCGCTCTGGCCGGTGCAGCGACGCCCGCCCTGATGCTGCCCCTGCAGGCCCAGGACCTGGTGGGCTGCCAGCTGGTAGACGGTCAGCTCTCTTGCGTGCCGGGGGTGAGCGCCGATCCCCAGGCCCAGATCCGCGCGCTGCGCCAGCAGATCAGCGCCAACCTGGCCCAGGAAAGCGCGGTGCAGCAGCAGATCGATGGACTACAGCAACTGGTGCTGCAGGGAGAGGCGGTGCAGGGCTAGGTGCTCCAGGCCACCGCCGTTGCCGACGTGTTGGCCGCCCTGCCGCCGCAGGCCTTCCACTGGTACCGCCGGGCTCCAGGAGCCAGCCAGTGGCTGCTGATCAGCGGGGCCAGCGGCACCACCTATGTGCTCCAGCCCCAGGATGTCTCGGCCGAAGTGATGGTGGTCGTGACCGTGGCCACACAAGAGGGAGGCGCCAACCGGCAGGCCTCACCGGCTCTTGGTCCGGTGCGGCCTACGCCCTAATCGCAATCAGGTGGACAGCACCGCTTCCTGCTGCTTGACCAACTCGAAGAACTCAGCCTTGAGGCTGGGATCCAGCCGAAAATCGCCCCGCACCACGGAGTTGACCATGCTGGTTTGGGGTTCTTTCACGCCCCGCCACTTCATGCAGTAATGCTGGGCTTTCACCAGGATCGCCAGGCCCTGGGGCTCACAGAGGCGCTCAATTTCATCGGCCAGAATCATCACCGCCTCTTCCTGGATGTGGGGGCGAGAAAACACCCAGTCAGCCACCCGGGAGAATTTCGACAGCCCGATCACCCGCTCGCCCGGCTTGATGCCGATCCAGCAATTGCCGAGAATCGGCACTAGGTGGTGGGAACAGGCCGAGCGCACCGAAATGGGGCCAACGGTGTAGATCTCGTCGAGCTTCTTGACGTTGGGGAAGCTGGCGATCTTGGGCTGGTGGTGATAACGACCCTTGAACACTTCGTGGAGATACATCCGGGCAACCCGCTCGGCCGTCTCATCGGTGTTGTGATCATTGTCAATATCGATCACCAAGCTGCGCAGCAGTTCGCGCACCTTGCCGGCCACTTCAATTTCCAGCTGCTCGAGCTCGCCGTCCTTGAGATGCTCGGCGATGTTGTCGTTGGCGAGATAGGCCACACCTGCGGCATCCAAGCGCTCACGGATCCGCAGACTCACAGGCAACGGAGGGGCATCCGGGGCACTAGCACGGGCGGGAAGACTGGAAGGTAGGGTCGAAGTCATGGAGGGGCTCAAAACGCGCCGGCAGCCGGCATGAGGGTGAGGTCTTCCACCACCAAAGTGGCGGGCTGTTGGGCCAGATACAGCAGGGCTTCGGCCGCCCGCTCAACCTCAAGCATGGCACGGCGATCGAAGGAGCTGTGGACGGTTTCGCTCTCCCAGAGGGGCGTATTCACCGCACCCAGGGTGAGGGTGCTGACCCGTATCCCGTGGGAGCGTTCTTCAGCCGCTAGGCAGCGACTCAAGGAGACCAAGCCGGCCTTGCTGATGCAGTAGGCCCCCCAGTCGGGAAAGGCGTTGTGGGCGGCATGGCTGCTCACATTGATGATGTGACCACCACCAGCCGCCCGCAGGCGCGGCAACAGCGATTGACACAGCTGAAACACGGCCGTGAGGTTGAGCTGCATCACCCGCTGCCACTGCTCCAGAGGCATCTCCGCCAGGGAGCCGGTATAGGCCATGCCGGCGTTGTTGATCACCACCGAAGGGATGAGACCGCGGCTGCAGAGGTCATCGAGACCGGGGCCCACGGCGGTGGGATCGGCCAAATCGAGGCCGATGGTCTCAATGCGGCGACCGGTCTGGCCCAGCTCGCCTGCCAGGGCATCGAACTGCTGCGATGGGCGGGCCAGCAACAGCAGGTCGTAGCCGGCGGCGGCAAACAGCCGTGCCGCCGTGGCACCGATTCCCCGGGAGGCTCCGGAGATCAGGGCCACAGGCGCCGGTGGCGTTGGATCAGACAAGGGCAAACGCCAGGGCGTCGATGGAACCGAAGGAAACCTTAAGAGCTGCGGGAGGGATCTGGGGTCTCGCTCTCCAGCACGCGCCCCATACGCCGGAACTTGGCGTAGCGAGACTCAATCAGTTGGGTTTCGCTGAGGGTTTGCAGCTCGGCGAGTTGCTCCAGCAGGGCGGTCTTGAGGGTTTCGGCGGCCTGCAGGGGGGCCCAGTGGATGCCGCCGGAGGGCTCCGGCAGCACCAGATCAACAATGCCGAGTTGGAGCAGATCGGGACCGGTGATCTTCAAGGCTTCAGCTGCAGTGGACGCCTTGCCGGCATCCCGCCAGAGGATCGAGGCACAGGCTTCTGGGCTGGCCACGGTGTAGACGCTGTGCTCGAACATCAGCAGCCGGTCGGCCACGCCGATGCCGAGGGCCCCTCCGGACCCGCCCTCGCCGATCACGGTGGCCAGGATCGGCACCCGCAGCCGGAACATCTCGCGCAGGTTCACCGCAATGGCTTCGCCCTGGCCCTGTTCCTCTGCCAGCACACCCGCATAGGCTCCTGGGGTGTCGATGAAGCTCAGAATCGGCAGACGGAAGCGGTCGGCGTGCTCCATCAGCCGCATCGCTTTGCGATAGCCCCCGGGTGAGGCCATCCCGAAGTTGCGCGCCACATTTTCCTTGGTATCGCGCCCCTTCTGGTGGCCCAGCAGCACCACGCCCTGGTCTCCGATGCGGCCCACGCCGCCCACCAGCGCCTGGTCGTCGCTGCCACGGCGATCGCCGTGCAACTCGAGCCATTCATCGGTGATCACCTGGATGTAGTCCAGGGTGCTGGGGCGCTGGGGGTGGCGGGCGACCTGGATTTTCTGAGCGGGCGTCAGCGCCTCGAAAATGTCCTTGCGGCGGCGGGTGGCCAGGGTTTCGAGCTGCAGCAGCTGCTGGCTCACATCCACTTCCGAATCACGGGCCAGTTGGCGGATCTGCTCGATCTGCTCCTCGAGCTCAACCAGCGGTTTTTCAAACTCCAGCAGGGCGCGACGAGCCATGGCGGGGATGTCGGGAGGGCAGAGGAGGGAAGAACTAGGCCGTGGTGAGCACTGTGGCGGGATCGGACTGCAGGGTCAGACCCAGGGCTTCAAAACCGTGGCGCTGGGAGGCGGCCCCAATCAGATCCATTTTGTCGAGGGTGATGTTGTTGCGCCCCCAGCTGAAGTTGGTGTGGATCCCTTCAAACTCCAACAGAATCGCTTCAGCAAAACAAGCAAACATCTGACGCTTGGGATCGTCCATTTCGGCCATTTCCATCATCTGCCAGGTGATGTCGCTGAAAAATTCAACGATGCCCCCTTTCAGCACGTGGATGCCAGCACCGCTGGCCTTGGTGTCGAGGTTTTTCGGGTAGCCGCCGTCAATCATCAGGCAGGGCGACTTGAGGTTGGCCGCATCGATGCTGAGGGTCTGGGGCAGGCTGGCCACCCAAACCACCACATCCGCTTCCGGCAGGGCTTCCTCGAGACTGAGAATCCGCCCACCGCCCAGCTCCTGCTGCAGATCGAGCAGAGGTTGGGGCTGACGGGCCACCAGCAGCAGCTCCTTGACGCCGGTGCGCTGGCTGAGCCAGCGGCACACCGCGCTGCCAATGTCGCCGGTGGCGCCCACCACAGCCACCCGGGCCTGGCGGAGATCAATTCCCAGCAGCGGGGCATTGGTTTCCACCTGGCGGCAGATCACCCAGGCGGTGTGGGTGTTGCCGGTGGTGAAGCGTTCCCACTCCAGGGTTGTGGAGCGGATCTGCTGCTCTTTGAGCAGGTTGAAATTCTCGAAAATGATCGAGGTGAATCCCCCCAGGGCCGTGATGTCCAGGCCATTTTTCTGGGCCAGCTCCATGGCACTGAGCACCTTGCGCCGAGCCGTTTTGAACCGGCTCAACATTTCGGGAACGAAACAGGAGTCGATGTAGGCCCCTTCAATCGTTTTCCCGGTGGCACTGGTGACCTCGAGCCGCTCCACCAATTGAGGAGGAGCGCTGCACCACACGTCCAAGTCGCCGTCGGCGAACTCCTCAAAGCCGAGGCTGCGGGCCTTGGCACGGGCCTCCTCAAAGCTTGTGGAGTGACCGATGAGGCCGAACATGGGCAATCCCCAGGGGATGTCGCCGACGCTACATCCCGCCAGGACCGGCCTGGCGAGACGGTTAGCCGAAGCGGTTTAGCCGACCAAGGCCGCCGCTGCCATCTTGGCGATCTCCCGGGAGGTGAGACCCACGTCCAGGAGCGCTTCCTGGTACGAGGTGAGGAAATCCGCCATCAGATCTTCCTGGTCCATGTGCAGTACGGACGCATCACCAGCCACCTGCTCGAGCATCTTGCGCACCAGAGGCAGGTTGTCGCGGTTGGCCTTCTCCAGCTCCTCACGGCAGGTCTCGAGGTTGGCCTTCAGCCACTCCTGTCCGTAGTTGAGGTGGGTATATTCATCTTTAACAACGCCCTCGGTGATCTTGCGCGCGAAGGGATCAGCGACAGGGATATAGATATGGTAGGCCGAAATGGCGAAGGCCTCAATCAAAATCGCTTGGATCAGCAGGCAGGTGGTCACCTTGCCCTCGGCCAGGGCCTTCTGGAAATTGCCGTGCAGCGGTGCGAAGAACTCCTTGGCAAAGGGCATGTCTGCGGTGACGCCCAGGTTGTTGGCGCAGGCGGTGAACCCTTTCATGTGCTTGAGCTCCATGCGGGCAAGCCGAGCAAGCTCCTCAGCCTGATCGGGGATCAGCGTGCCGATGGCGATGTAGTTGTCGTGCGCCTCCTGCTCACCCTCGATCACGATGGCATTGATACGGCTATAGGCATCTTTGTAGGCGTCGGTGCTGAAGTCGGGCAGCTGATCGGTGGGCAGCTGATCGGTGGGCAGCTGATCGGGAGGTTGCTGGGCGGAAGTCGCCTCGGAAACTGCGGGGGAGGCGAGGGTTGCCATGGCGGCTGTGCAGTCGGAACAGATCCAATAACTGTAGCCACCTCTACCGGGCACCTGTCCGGCTGGGGGGTGGGGTCTCCATCGCGGGCCAAGGGCTGCGCAGCAGCGTGTCGAAGCGTTGCCGCCAACCCTCCACCAGGCGCTCAAACAACTGGGCCCCCAGCGCCGCCGAAGCACCCCGCGCATCACCGATCACACCGGAATCGCTCAGGTCTTGGGTGAGCCAGGCCAGGGGGGCAGCGCCCTCCAAGCTCCATCCCTCCGGGCTGGGGCCAGCTTTGCGGCCATCGCAGGGACGCTCCTCGCCCACCAGTTCAGGAGCCAGATGCAGCATCAGGCTGGTTTCCACCAGGCCGGCATGCAATCCCTCGGAGCGCTCCGGCTCCGGGATGAGCGCGGCGATGCCCTCCGGACCACTCCACACAAAGCAGGGCAACACCACGAGCTCGGGGCACTCCGCCCGGAGCTGGCGGGCGGCTGTTTGCAACAGGGCGATCTGGCCACCATGGGCGTTGAACAGCACCAACCGCCGAAACCCGGTGGCCGCCAGCTCAAGGCCGACGGCCACCACGTGGTCGATCACCAGAGCGGGCGGGAGGCTGAGAGTGCCGCAGAAGCCGCGATGCTCGGGGGAAAAGCCGATGGCCTGCAGCGGCAGCCGCAAGATCGGCAGGTCGGCCTCCAGAGCAGCGAGCGCCGCATCCAGCACCCGTTCGGCAAACAGGCCATCGGTGCCCAAGGGGAGATGGGGCCCATGTTGCTCCACCGCACCCCAGGGCCACACCACCGTGCTTCCCCACCGGGCAGCAAGCTGTTCCACCTGGGGCCAGGCCAGTTGTTGCAGGTGGCGCCGAGACTCCATTGCGTCAGAACCGATCTCTACAGTGTGAGGCTCTCAGCCCCCCAGTGGAGATGGCCGGTACCGGCAGCCAACCGCCCTCGTCTGCGTCATCTCCCGCGCCAGCACCGGGTTCATCCCGCCCGGCACCCCCTGGAGCCGCCCGGCCGCAGCCCGTGGCCCCGCTGCGCAAGCCGCCCCAAGTGTTGATGATCCGCAAGGATCAGCCCGTCGCGGCAGCTCCCGAGCCCGAAGCCACCGCAAGCCCGCAGCCTCCTGTGGAGGCCTCGGCTGCTCCCAGCCCGGTGCGGACCCCAGCCCGCAACGACGACGACCTCTTCGACCTGGGGGGGATGGAAGGTCTCACCATGGCCGACCTGCTGGGGCCAGACTCCAGCCAGGAGCGGCAATCGCGCCGCAGCTCGAGCGCCAAGCAGGCTGGCAGCGCCGATCAAGCCGTCGGCGCTCCGGCCCGCAGCGTCGACGATTTCGATTTCGATGAAGAGGCGTTCCTCGCCGCCCTCGACGAGCACGAACCCCACGGCACCACCGGGGAAGTGGTGCGCGGCACGGTGATTGGCCTGGAAAGTGACGGGGTGTACGTGGACATCGGTGGCAAAGCACCGGGGTTCATGCCGAAAAAGGAATGCGGCCTCGGGGTGATCACCAACCTCAAGGAGCGCTTTCCCAAGGGGCTCGAGGTGGAGGTGCTGGTCACCCGCGAGCAGAACGCCGACGGGATGGTGACCATCAGCGCCCGGGCCCTCGCCCTGCGCCAGAGCTGGGAAAAGGTGCGCGCCCTGGAAAAGGAGGGCAAGGTGGTGCAGGTGAAGGTGAACGGCTTCAATCGCGGCGGTGTCACCTGCGATCTGGAGGGACTGCGCGGCTTCATTCCCCGCTCCCAGCTGCAGGAGGGTGAAAACCATGAAGCTCTGGTGGGTAAAACCATCGGCGCGGCTTTCCTGGAGGTCAACCCCGAAACCCGCAAGTTGGTGTTGTCGGAGAAGAAGGCAGCCACCGCCGCCCTGTTCCAAAACCTCGAGGTGGGTCAATTGGTGGAAGGCCAGGTGGTGTCGATCAAGCCCTACGGCCTGTTTGTTGACCTGGGGGGTGTGAGCGGCCTGCTGCACCAGTCGGCGATCACCGGCGGGCAACTGCGCGAGCTGCGCGAGGTGTTCGGCCAAGGCGATCGGCTCAAGGCCCTGATCACCGAGCTCGATCCAGGCCGCGGTCGCATCGCCCTCAACACCGCCCTGCTGGAAGGCCAGCCTGGTGAACTGCTGATCGACAAAGACAAGGTGATGGACGAAGCCACCGACCGTGCCAACCGCGCCCGTTCGGTGCTGCGCCAGCAGGAGCAACAGGCCGGATGAGCACGGCCCCTGCTCCCGACTGGGAGCTCGACTACTACTCACGCCCCATCCTCGAGCCCGACGGCAAAAAGAGCTGGGAGCTGCTAATCTGTTCCACGCCCCAGGTGCAGACCCCAGACCAGCCCTCTGGTGCAACCTTTCGCTGGGTGCAGGTCTGCCCCGCCTCCAGCGTCAATTCGATCTGGCTGAAGGAAGCCCTCGAGCAGGCCCTGGCCGCTGCTGCGGCCCAGGGCTTTGGGCCCCCACGGCGGCTGCGCTGCTGGCGGGCCTCGATGCGCACCATGGTGCAACGGGCCGCCGAGGGGCTGGGCCTGGAACTGGTCCCCAGCCGGCGCACCTATGCCCTGGTGAGCTGGCTGCAGGAGCGGGAGCGTGACGTTTACCCCCAGGAAAGCGGTTACATGGCCGGCCCCCTGGCACCGCCGCCCCAGCCGATCCGCCCGATCGCCGTACCCCTGCCGGAAGCGGCTCGGGGCGAAAGCTGGGGCTGGGCCACCCTGCCGGTGGGCGCACTGGCCGGTGCGGCGACCTGGGAGCTGGGATTTTCCGGGCTGGTGCCGCTGCCCCCAGACCTATCCCCCGAGGTGCCGGTGCCCGGGATTCGCCTGTTCAGTGCCTCCCGGGCCCTGGCCCTGGCCGGCTGGCTGGCGGGATTGGAGCCGGTGCGCCTGGAGATCAGCGGGCAACAGCTGGTGCTCGAGGCCGGTTTGGAGGACCGCTGGCTCCTGAGCGATCTGCCGGCCGATGAGGCGAAGGCGGCGGCAGCGGCCTTCGCCGCGGCCCGCCAGCAGGCCGGAGGGCTGCAATTTCTCGCCGTCCAGGCCCGCGAAGACGATCAGCGCTTTGAGGGCTTCTGGTTGCTGCGCGACCTCCCCGACGCCTGACACCGCCGGTACCCGGCACCGACCATGGCCGAAGCGCTCGATCCCCCTTTTGACCGTCCCGACCGGGACTTCAACAGCCTGCCGGGCTGGACCTGGGTGGGCACCTATGGCGGCCACTACCTCCAATGCGACCTGCTCGGCAGCTTTGAGCACGCCTTTTTCACCCGCCAGTGGCAGGGTCGGGGGCCTGAGGTGCTAGCCGGCTACGTGAGTGCCGGGGTCAGCGTGCACCGTCTTCACCAGGTGCACAGTGCCGTCGTTCTACCGGCCAGCCAGGCCATGGCCGCGCCCTGGCCGGAGGCCGATGGCCTGGTGAGTGATGGCGGCGGCCAATGTCTCTGGGCCTGCGGCGCCGATTGCACGCCGGTGCTGATCGCCGATCCGGTTTCGGGCCGGGTGGCCGCCTGCCATGCGGGCTGGAGGGGTGTTGCCGGCGGCATCCTGGCCGCGGCCGTGCATCAACTGCAAGCCGGCGGCAGCCGCGCCGCCGACCTGCTGGTGGCCCTGGGTCCCGCGATCAGTGGACCCCACTACCAGGTGGAGCGGGCGGTGAGCGAGCAGGTGGCTGCGTCTCTAGCGCCAACACTGCCGCAGCCACTGCCGGCCCAACTGGAGGCCTTGCGTCACTGCGGCGCCCTGCAAGATGACCCCGATCCCCAGCGCGACCGGCTGGACATTCGCTCCGCTGCCCGCCACCAACTCGAGCACCTCGGCATCGCGACGGAACGGATTGCAATCTGCCCCCTGTGCACAGCCAGTGAGCCGCTGCTATTTCACTCCTGGCGCCGTGACCAAGTGAAAGCCGTGCAGTGGAGCGGGATTGTTTCCCAGGCCTGATGTTCCAGGCCAAGTTTTTAGCCGCCCATGCGACTGGATGTGACAAAACCCATGCGTCTTGGCGCAGCACCGATCCGGATTTGCACTAGATTCCCACCCTTTCGCTTGCAGCCGGGACAGATCCTGCGTAATAATGCAGATGTCGCATAAATCTCATCCATGCTCACTGGCGCTGACCTCCTCGCAAAAGTCAAGGAACTTGGAGATGTGAGCAAGTCCGATCTCGTCCGAGCTTGCGGCTACGTCTCCCACAAGAAAGATGGCTCGGAGCGCCTGAATTTCACGGCCTTTTACGAGGCCCTGCTCAACGCCAAAGGTGTTGATTTCGGCAGCATCGCCAAAACCGGCAAAGGCGGCCGCAAGCTCAGCTTCAACACCAAGGTGCAGTTCAACGGCAACCTGATGGTGGGCAAGGCCTACACCGGCATGCTCGATCTCAAACCCGGCGACGAATTTGAGATAAACTGGGTCGCAAGCAGATCCGATTGGTTCCCCTGGGCGCTGAAGACGAGGACGAGTGATCGCCAAGGCGACCCGCTCCGCCACCTTGATGCCATCGATGGCCGCCGAGAGGATTCCGCCCGCATAACCGGCCCCCTCTCCCGCCGGATAGAGCCCTGGGGTGTTGCAACACTCCAGGGTTGTTTTGTCTCGGGGCAGCCGCAGAGGGGAGGATGTGCGCGTTTCCACCCCCGTCAGCAGGGCATCGTCCATCGCGAAGCCGGGGATGCGACGTTCAAACACCGGCAGGGCCTCCCGAATGGCCTCCAGCACAAACGAAGGCAGGCAACTCTCAAGCGTGCCGAAGCGCACACCCGGCTGGTAAGACGGCTGTACAGCCCTGGCGCCGCCAGTGCTGGCGCGACCGGCCAGGAAATCACCGACACGCTGTGCCGGTGCCTGGTAGCTCGACCCACCGGCGATGAAGGCGCGCCCCTCCCAGTGGCGCTGGAAAGCCACCCCGGCCAGGGGATCGTCGGGGGCATCGCCGTAGGGAGCCAGGTCGGCGAGGTCGACCGGCACCACGATGCCGCTGTTGGCGTTGCGCTCATTGCGGGAGTGCTGGCTCATGCCATTGGTCACCACCCGGCCCGCTTCCGAGGTGGCACCCACCACCAGCCCGCCCGGACACATGCAGAAGCTGTAGACGCTGCGGCCCTGACTGGCTTCGCTGTTGCAGTGATGCACGAGCTTGTACTCGGCGGCACCGAGTCGGGGATGGCCGGCGGCCCCACCCCAACGGGCGCGGTCGATCAGGCTCTGGGGATGTTCAATGCGCAGGCCCACCGCGAAGGGCTTGGGCTGCATCGCCACCCCGGCGTCCTTCAGCATCGCGAAGCTGTCGCGGGCGCTGTGGCCAAGGGCCAGCACCACATGGCTGGCCGCGATCCGCTCACCGCTCTCGAGCCGTAGGCCCCGCACGGAGCGATCGCCATCCGCCAACTCCAGGCCATCCACCCGAGCCTGAAAGCGCACCTCACCCCCCAGGGCCTCGATCCGCTGGCGCAGGCCACGCACCACCGTGGCCAACTTGAAGGTGCCGATGTGGGGGTGATGCAGGGTGAGGATGTCTGGGTTGGCACCGGCGGCCACCAGCTCTTCCAGCACCTTGCGCACGTAGGGCTTCGCCTCGCTCACCTGGCTGTAAAGCTTGCCGTCGGAGAAAGTGCCTGCTCCCCCCTCCCCAAACTGGGCATTGGAGTCGGGGTCGAAGGGGCGGTTGCCTTTCCAGAACCCGAAGGTGTCGGCCGTGCGCTCCTTGACGGCTTTGCCGCGCTCCAGCAGCAGGGGGCGGAAGCCCATCTGGGCCAGCAGCAGGGCCGCGAAGTAGCCACAGGGGCCAGCCCCCACCACCACCGGACGCGCTGCCGCATCCCCTGGATGGGTCCCAGCGCCGAAGGCCTGGGCCACCGGGTGGTACGTGGTATCCGGGCTGGGCCGCAGGTGGGGATCACCCGCGAAGCGCTGCACCAGACGGGCCTCCGCCCGCGGATCGAGGGCCAAGTCGAGATCGAGGCTGTACACCAGGGCGATGGCCTGGGGCTTGCGGGCATCGACGCTGCGTTTCACCAACCGCACCGCTCGCAGCTGGTCGGGAGCAATCCGCAACCGCCGGCACGCCGCCGCCTCCAGCTCGGCGTCGCTGTGGTCGAGGGGAAGTTTCAGTTCACTCAGGCGCAGCACAACTGTCTCCTCGGGGGCCCAACCGGAGATGGCGGCCGATTCATGGCGTTATTTCAGCAGTTTCGGGGTCCGCCGTCAGGACAACGCCTCGGCCTGCCAGGGTGAGAGCTGATACGGCGTCAGCCCCATGGGGATCACCCACTGCCCCCTCTGCATGGCCCTGGCGGTGCTGTGCGTGGTGCGCGCCATGGCCCACGGCACCCTGTTGTGGCGCCTAGCGGTTTAACTGATCCCCCTTGCCCCGGGCGCTAAGCAGGGGGTAGTCCTTTGCCAGCAGACCAGCCCATGGATGAGCGGCCCAGGGATCAGCGGCTCCTGCATCAGTGGCCGAGCTCCTCCGTGCGGCGGCGGGATGTTCTGGGTTTGGCGGGGCTGGCCTTGGGGGCCTGGGCGACTGCCAGCCTGCCCTCCCGGCCTGCTGCAGCCAGCTCCAACAGCGGCCGAGCGGCGGCGCTGCCCCGCCGCGGTGACCTGCGGTTGGTGGCGATCAGCGATCTCAACAGCAGCTATGGCTCCACCAGCTACCTGCCGGAGGTGCTGCGAGCTGTCGAGCTGATCCCCAGCTGGAAGCCCGATCTGGTGCTCTGCGGCGGCGACATGGTGGCCGGGCAGAAGCAGGGGCTCAGCCGCGTGCACCTGAGTGCCATGTGGGCCTCCTTCCACCGCCAGCTGCTAGCCCCGCTGCGGCGAGCGGGGCTGCCGGTGGCGATCACCATGGGCAACCACGACGCCTCTCCCGCGTTCGAGCTCGACCGGCAGGAGGCGGAGCGCTACTGGCGCGGGCAGGAAGACGCGCTGGGCCTGCGATTCGTCGACGGGAGCCGATTCCCCTTTGCCTACAGCGTGCGCCAACACGACCTGTTCCTGCTGGTGTGGGATGCCTCCTCCGCCACCGTGCCGGCCAAGCAGGTGGCCTGGGCCGAGCGCCAGCTGAGCAGCCAGGCGGCGCAGTCGGCCCGGCTGCGGCTGGTGCTGGGCCATCTGCCCCTCTATGGGGTGGGGCAGGGGAGGGACACCCCCGGCAACGTGCTGCAACGGAGCGACGCCCTCCGCCAACTTCTGGAGCGCACCGGCGCCCACGCCTACATCAGTGGCCACCACCACGCCTATTTCCCCGGCCGGGTGGGCCAGCTGGACTTACTCAACCTCGGCGCCTTGGGCAGTGGGCCGCGCCGGCGGCTGCAGGATCCCTCGCCACCGGTGCAGACGCTCACCCTGATCGATGCCTTCTGGCCGCAGGGCGACGGCGTCGGCCGAACCGTGTACACCACCTACAACATGCGCACCCTGCAGCCGATCACCAGCCAGCAGCTGCCGGCCCAGATCCGCCCCAGCCAGGGGCCGGTGCTGCGGCGAATCAACTAGCGCGCTCAGCCCAGACTGGCCTCGATCCGGGCCACCTCCAGCCGGGTGGCAATCACGGCGTCGGGGTTGAGGCTGATCGAATCGATCCCCTCCTCCACCAGGAAGCGGGCGAAGTTGGGGTAGTCGCTGGGGGCCTGGCCGCAGATGCCGATCTTGCGGCCGCAGCGTTTGGCCGTTTGAATCGCCAGCCGGATCATGGCCTTCACGGATGCCACAGTGGATGGATGCTGTTTCCCCGTTCGACAGTTTCTGTGTCTTGTTTTTCCCTGGCCCGGCTTGCAGCTTCCGCCCTTAGCGCCACGGCTTTCGCTGGCGTCACGGCTTTCGCAGGCGTTACGGCTGTAGCAGGCGCAACGGCTCTGCTCGGAACGCCGGTGCGGGCCCAGTCGGCAGCCCCTGCTGCCGCGGCCGCCAAAACCGCCAAACCCGCCAGCCTGGAGACGATGAACGACCTGGCTCTGGCCGCCGCCGTCAACGTCTGCGAACTGGCGGTCGAGCAGAAGGTGCCCGTGCAAAACGCCGTGATCTCCAACGCCAAGGCGATCACCTACGTGGTCACCGCCACCCACGGCGGCCAGATCGCCGGTGCGGGCAAGTTGGAGGCCTCCCAGATCATCAACGGCACCATCGTGCAGATCGTGGGCCGGGTGAAGCAGGGCTGTTACCCGAAGATCACCACCGCCGACAAGAAATTCGTCGATGACGTGATCGCGCAGTTCTCGGCCCAATCCAAGCAGCAGCAGAAGTAGGAAGTGCACGACTGGAACTGGGGCCCGCAACCGGTGGGGGCCCCTTCAATCGGGATCTGACTCTTCCGGCTGGTTTTCGGGCAACAACTGGGCCAGGAGGCCGGCGGCCATCAACACCCCCCCGAGGCTCAGGGCCAACATCTTGTTGCTGGCTGCGGGTCCGTCACTCCATACGCCGGCCGCCAGGAAGGCTCCGCCCAGCAATAGGGAAGGCACCAGCACGATGCCTTTGGCAGTGCGGTTCAAACTCACGGCATCAACCCAAGCAACAGGATCAGGCGCCGAGATTGGCACAATCGCCGCTGGGATCGGCGTCAGCGGCAACCTGAGCCAGCCCGGCGGCAACCAAACCGCTGGCTAGATCCATGGTACCGGCGGAGGCAGAAAGGGTCTGCACCCGGGCTAGCAGCACCCCCTGGTTTTGGCCCATGGGCCGCAGATTGACCCGAGTGCGTCGCGGTGCGGCCTGACGCAGCCAATCCACAGCCTCACCCTGCTGGGCCTCGGGCACCACGATGCAAGCCAACTGGACGGTGTAGCTGCGGTTCTGATCACCCAGTTGCAAGAGGGTGGCTCCCCGCACCTGCAGGATCTCCGCCGCCAGCGCCACACCAGGCCAGAGCAACAGGACAAGGGCCGCGGTCAGTGCCGCAAGCCACCTCAAAGCTTGGCGCCGCAGTTGGGGCAGAACAGATGGGCGCTTTCGGTGGTGCTGCCACAGGCATGGCAGTGGCGGGTGGTGTCGATCGCCAGCTCGGGATGGCTGGGCAAGCCCACCATCTGGGCGTTGCTGGCGCCGGGGGGCACCATCGGGTAGCAGTTTTCGTTGCGGCGCACCTTGACGTCAATGAACACAGGGCCGGGATGGTCGAGGGCCGCCTGGAGCTGCTGACGCAGCGTGGCCCGATCGTCGATCAGCACGCCCCGCACCCCGAAGGACTCGGCCAGGGCCGCGAAGTTGGGCATGCCACCGGTCATCTCGGAGGCGGAATAGCGCTCGCCGTAGAAGCTTTCCTGCCACTGGCGCACCATGCCCTGCCAGCCGTTGTTGAGCACCACCACCTTCACCGGCAGGTTGTACTGGCTGAGGGTGCCCAGCTCCTGGATGTTCATCAGGATGCTGGCGTCGCCGGCCACGCAGATCACCTGCTCATGGGGAAAGGCCGTTTGCACACCCATGGCGGCGGGCATGCCAAAGCCCATGGTGCCCAGGCCCGCCGAGCTGATCCAGCGGCGGGGGCCGTTGTGGAGAAACTGGGCCGCCCACATCTGATGCTGACCCACATCCGTGGTGTAGAAGGCATCGGGCGCCAGCTCGCGCAGGGCCACCACCACCTCCTGGGGGGCAATGTCGCCCTCGGGAGCGGGCACCACCAAGGGGTAATGCTGCTTCCAGCTGTCGATCCGCTGCAACCAAGCTTCAGTGCGGCCTTCGCTGCTCTCACCGGCAGACGCCGCCAGCAGAGCCTCCAGGGCGGCCTGCACATCGGCAACCAGCACCACATCCGGCAGGCGGGTCTTGCCCATTTCCGCCGCATCGATGTCGATGTGAATCACCTGGGCCCGGGGGGCGAAGCCATCGAGCCGGCCGGTGACGCGATCGTCGAAGCGGGCGCCGGTGGCGATCAACAGATCGCACTCGGTGACCGCGAAATTGGCGTAGGCGGTGCCATGCATGCCCAGCATGCCCACCGCCAGGGGATGCTTCTCATCGAAGGCCCCCTTGCCCATCAAGGTGGTGGTGACGGGCAACCGGAAGCGCTCAGCCAGCTGTTTGACGGCACCATGGGCGCCGCTGCTGATGGCGCCCCCACCCACATACAGCAGGGGACGACGGGCCTGACGAATCAGCGTCAGAGCCGCGGCGATCGCCGCAGGATCGGGGCTGGGGGGCAGCTTGAAACCGGCAGGGATGGCCGTACCAGGGGCCACCGGGGTGTAGTCGAATTCCTCAAGGCCCACGTCCTTGGGCACGTCGATCAGCACCGGGCCGGGGCGGCCGCTGGCTGCGATCAGGAAGGCCTCGGCCACGATTCGGCCGATATCAGCGGGGTCGCGCACCACCCAGGAGTGCTTCACGATCGGCAGGGTGATGCCGAAGATGTCAGTTTCCTGGAAGGCATCCGTGCCGATCGAAGCCCGCGGGACCTGCCCGGTGATCACCACCATCGGCACGGAGTCCATCTGGGCGGTGGCAATGCCGGTCACCAGGTTGGTGGCGCCGGGGCCGGAGGTGCCGAAGCACACACCCACCTTGCCAGTGGCGCGGGCATAGGCGTCGGCGGCATGGGTACCGCCCTGCTCATGGCGCACCAGGATGTGCTTGAGCCAGCCACGGGCTTCGGCCTTGTGCAGCTCGTCGTAGATCGGCAGGATCGCGCCGCCTGGGTAGCCGAAGATGTGCTCCACCCCATGGCGATGCAGCGCATCCATGAGGGCATAGCCGCCACTAACGCGCTGCGGAGGGCTGGCCGCAACGGGCGAGCTGTCGCCATGAGAGGCAGCAGGGGCGGACTGGGCCGCAGGAGTGAGGGGCGTCAGCGTCACGGCTGCAGCAGGCCAACCACTGAGGCTGGTTCACGAACTACGCCAACCCTAGGTGCCGGCGCGGCTTTTGACGCGGGCGGCCGCCATGGCCCGCAGAATCTGGGCGGGATCGAGCCAGCGCCCGCCGTGACGCATGCCCCAGTGCAAATGGGGGCCGGTGGTGCGACCACTCATGCCCACATGGCCGATCAACTGACCGGTGCGCAACCGTTGCCCCTGGCGCAGGGCCACGGGGCCGCTGCGATAGGTGCGGCCAGCCACTTGGCCGGCGAGGTGGCAATAAATGTGCTTGTAGTCCCCCGAGCGAATCACCAGGCCGATGCCACAGGCTCCGTCGTGGATCACGTCCTGCACCACACCGGCCCACCAGTTGCGGATCGGCGAGCCCATCGGGGCAGCGATGTCGAGACCGTAATGGGGTTCCACCCGGCCCCAGGGCCCCGTACGGGTGCCGAAGTGGCTGGTGTAGGCCAAAAAGCTGGTCACCGGAAAAACCCCATCTGCCAGCTGGCTTGCGCCAGCGCCGTGCCGCAAGCCAGCTGAACGGTGACAACCACAGCCGCACAGGCCAGGCTGGGCCATGAACCAGTTCTTTCACCCCTGCAAAAACCTGTTGAACAGCGTGTCAAACAACGCCTAAAAGGGCCTTGGAAGCGTTCGGTCAGGGGGCGGTGCTTAAAGCAGGCCCAGCGCATGAAGCGGTCCCCGTCCGCTGATCAGCTCCAGCAGGAAAGCGGAAAAACCCACCATCGCCAAGCGGCCGTTCCAAACCTCGGAGCTGTTGTTCCAGCCCCAGGCCCACTTGTCCTGGGGATAGAGCTTCACCTTGGTGGGCAATTCGGCCGCCTGATCCAGGTTGACCTCCGGGCCCTCTAGGGCGTGC
>Ga0169931_10000813_pt1 | contig 51982 bp, 43 predicted proteins | sample Kivu_15m_20L_FD_129675 | JGI IMG/M metagenome (GOLD analysis project Ga0169931, IMG submission 129675) | Freshwater microbial communities from Lake Kivu, Western Province, Rwanda to study Microbial Dark Matter (Phase II) - Kivu_15m_20L... | ecosystem: Environmental > Aquatic > Freshwater > Lake...
CCAAGGAGGCGGCTTTTTCGTGCGGATGACGGACTGCTCTTTCGCGTCAGATCACAGCGGAAGAGCGACCCGTCTTCGACTTTCGAAATCGCAGGTTTCGCGGTAGCCGGCCGCGCGGGCGACTTCAATCCCGCGGGGAAATCCACGGGCGACCTCGTGCGGCGCGTGTCCGTCCGATGAGATGACCAGCGGGATACCCGCCGAACAGGCGAGTTCGAGGAATGTCGACGACGGGTAGGCTTCGGCGCAGGGCTTCTCCCAGCCGGCGGTGTTGAGTTCGATCGCGCAACCCGACGCAGCGATCGCATCGATCGTCGGCTCGTACCAGCGGTTGAGGTCGCCGGACGGATGATGACCGAACTTCTTGATCAGATCCGGATGGGCGATGATGTCGAACAGACCGCTGTCGGCCATGCGGGCGACCGTCCGCCAATAGCGCGTCCAGACATCGGAGACATCGGCGGACGACCATGCCGCTTGTTGCTCCGGGTGGTCGAAATTCCAGCCATCGAGATAGTGGACCGCGCCGATCAGATGATCCCAGTCGTGCTTGCCGGCGAGCGTTTCGATCCACGCCGCGCTATCGTCGAACCAGTCGCATTCGAGCCCACAGCGCACGCGGATCCGGTCGGCCGCACGGTCGCGCGCGCGATCGACCCAGTCGAGGTAGGCGGGCAGATCGGCCATGCGCATGCGCCAGTCGTCAAATGGCTCGGGCAGGACCGGCGCGTGCTCGGAGACCCCGAACGCGTCAAGCCCGGCCGCGATGGCGGCGTCAACGTAGGCTTCCGGAGTCCCCTCCGCGTGACCGCACAGCGGCGTGTGATTGTGAAGACTCGCGGGCACGACGGGATTTTCCCGAGGAAACGGGGTGGGTCAACTCCGCACGACGAGCGCGAGGGACGGCCGCGCTTGCCACCCGTGTGGCGATCACGCGGATTTCCCGGCATCACGGCTTGAATTGCCCGGGCAGCAGCCTTATCCCTGCGCCGCCGCACGAGTCCGGCCGCTCCCCCAAGCCCCATGAACGCGCTCACCCGCAGCCTCGCCACCTACTGGAATTCGTCGATTGGCAAGAAGACCATCGTCGCCGTCACCGGACTGTTCCTCATTCTCTTTCTCGCCGGCCATTTGGCTGGCAACCTGGTGGTCTTCCTCGGGCCGGACGCGTTCAACGCGTATGCCGACATGCTGCATCACATGCTCCACGGCGCGGGCATCTGGGTGTTCCGCATTGTGCTGCTGGTGATGCTGGGCGCTCACGTGATCGCCACCATCCAACTGACCCGCCTCAATCGCGCGGCGCGCCAAGCCTACCAGTTCCAGGGCACCATCCAGGCGAGCCGGTCGTCGCGGATGATGATCCTGAGCGGGCTCACGATCCTCGCGTTCTTCGTCTATCACATCCTGCATTTCACGGTGCGCGCGGGCAACCAGTACGACGATCCGGCGTTGTACTCGTACCTGCTCGATGGCAGGCAGGTGCACCACGCGTGGAAGATGGTGGTCGATGGATTTTCCGTCTGGTACGTCAGTGCGTTTTACGTCGTGGCGATGACGCTGTTGTGCTCGCACCTGATGCACGGCTTCGCCTCGGTGTTCCAGACGCTCGGCCTGCGGTCGAAAAAATCCGCGGGCCTGCTCGGCCAGCTTTCCGTGGCCTACTCGCTGGTGATCTGGGTCGGCTTTGTCTCGATCCCGGCGGCGATCCTACTGTTCCCGGGATATTTCGACCAGCTCGCGCAGTCCACCGCTCCCTAAAGTCACCCGGGTTTTTCGTTCATCCCGCCCCTGCATCAACCTCCCCCATCCGTCCGCCATGTCCATCGTCCTCGACAGCAAGATCCCGTCCGGCCCGCTCGATCAGAAATGGTCGAAGCACAAGATGGACTCGCGCCTGATCAATCCGGCCAACAAGCGGAAGTACTCGATCATCGTGGTGGGCTCGGGACTGGCCGGCGGAGCCTCCGCGGCGACGCTGTCCGAGCTCGGCTACCAGGTGAAATGCTTCTGCTACCAGGACAGCCCGCGCCGTGCACACTCGATCGCCGCGCAGGGCGGGATCAACGCCGCGAAGAACTACCGGAATGACGGCGACTCGGTGTTCCGCCTGTTTTACGACACGATCAAGGGCGGCGACTTTCGCGCGCGTGAGGCCAACGTCCACCGGCTGGCCGAGGTGTCCACGCACATCATCGACCAATGCGTTGCCCAAGGTGTGCCCTTCGCCCGCGAGTATGGCGGGCTGCTCGACAACCGGTCGTTCGGCGGCGCGCAGGTCTCGCGCACGTTCTACGCCCGCGGCCAGACCGGCCAGCAACTGCTGATCGGCTGTTACCAAGCGCTTTCGAAGGAAATCCAGCGCGGCGGAGTGAAGATGTTCCCGCGCACCGAGATGCTCGACCTCGTGCTGGTCGGCGGCCACGCCAAGGGGATCGTCGTGCGCGACCTCAACACCGGCGCGATCAGCACACACGCTGCCGATGCGGTGATCCTCGCCACTGGTGGCTACGGCAACGTGTTCTTCCTCTCGACCAACGCGATGGGCTGCAACGTCACCGCCGCGTGGCGCGCGGCGAAACGCGGTGCCCTCTTCGCCAACCCGTGCTTCACCCAGATCCACCCGACCTGCATCCCGGTGTCGGGTGAATACCAGTCGAAGCTCACGCTGATGAGTGAATCGCTGCGCAACGACGGCCGCATCTGGGTACCCAAATCGCGCGAAACCGCTGAAAAACTCCGGGCGAAGCGGATGAATCCCAACGACGTGCCCGAGGACGACCGCGACTATTATCTCGAACGCAAGTACCCGTCGTTCGGCAACCTCTCGCCGCGAGACATCTCGTCGCGCGCGGCCAAGGAAGTCTGCGACGACGGCCGCGGCGTGGCCCCCACCGGGCTGGGTGTCTATCTTGATTTCCGCGACGCGATCCAGCGCCTCGGCGAGGACGTGATCCGCGCGCGCTACGGCAACTTGTTCCAGATGTACGAGAAGATCGCCGGCGAAAACCCGTATCAGGTGCCGATGATGATCTACCCCGCCGTGCACTACACGATGGGCGGCCTGTGGGTGGACTACAACTTGATGTCGAACATCCCCGGACTGCACGTGCTCGGCGAGGCGAATTTCTCCGACCACGGCGCGAACCGGCTCGGTGCTTCGGCGCTGATGCAAGGGCTAGCCGACGGGTATTTCGTGATTCCCGCGACGATCGCCAACTACCTCGCCACGCAGAAACCCGGTGCCGTGACCACCTCGGCCCCCGAGTTCCGCCAGACCGAACAGGAAACCCGCGAGCGCGTCGCCAAGCTGCTCTCCATCGGCGGCAAACGCACGGCCGATTCCTTCCACCGCGACCTCGGCAAAATCATCTGGGACGAATGCGGCATGGCCCGCTCGAAAGAAGGCCTCACCCGCGCGCTCCAAGTGATCCCGGAAATCCGCGAGGAGTTCTGGAGCAACGTGTGCGTACCGGGATCCGGCGAACAGGCCAACATGGAACTGGAAAAGGCCGGACGCGTCGCGGACTTCCTCGAATTCGGCGAAGTGATGTGCCACGACGCGCTCGACCGCGAGGAATCGTGCGGCGGCCACTTCCGCACCGAACACCAGTTCACCGAGGCCGACCCCGAGGTGCGCGAGGGCAAGACCCAGGCCGGAGAGGCCAAGCGCCACGACGACCGTTTCTCGTACGTCTCGTGCTGGGAGTACAAAGGCCCCGGACAAGCGCCGGTGCTGCACAAGGAACCGCTGGAGTACGAAGCGGTCAAGGCGTCGATCCGCAGCTACGCCTGACACCCGGCACTCTCCTCCGCCGCGAGGAACGACTTGCGACACAGCTCGGCGTACTTGCCGCCGCGCGCCAACAGATCTTCGTGCGTCCCTTCCTCGACCACCCTGCCGCGGTCGAGCACGTAGATGCGGTCGGCATTGCGGATCGTCGACAGGCGGTGCGCGATCACGAACGCGGTGCGGTCGCGCATCAGTCGGTCGAGCGCGTCCTGGATGAGCCGCTCGGTTTCCGAGTCGACCGATGCCGTGGCCTCGTCGAGCAGCAGGATCGGTGCGTTCTTGAGCAGCGCGCGCGCGATCGACAGCCGTTGTTTCTCACCGCCGGAGAGCTTCACCCCGCGTTCGCCCACCCGCGTGTCGAGCTGCTTGGGCAGCGCCCGCACGAACGGCTCGGCATGCGCGGCGGTCAGCGCGTCCCAGAGCTCGCGCTCTCCGGCATCGCGCCGGGCGAGTAGCAAGTTCTCCCTCACCGTCCCGTTGAACAGGAACGCCTCCTGGGTGACGTATGCCATGCACCCGCGCAGCGACGCCTTGGACAGCGAGCGGACCGGCACGCCGTCGATGGTGATGCTTCCCGAAGTGGCCTCGTAAAAACGCGCGAGCAACGACAGCACCGTGGTCTTGCCCGCACCCGTCGGCCCGACGAGCGCGATCGTCTCGCCCGGCCGTGCGTCGATGCCCACCTCATGCAATGTCGGCTGGTCCTGGTATGAAAAAGACACGCGTTCGAAGCGCACGTGCCCCTTGACCGGACGAGGCAGCGCCTCCCCCGTCGTCGCATTCGGTTCGTCCCCCGCGTCGAGGATCTCGAACACGCGATCGGCCGCGGCACGGCCGGACAACAACATCTGGTTGAGCTGGTTGAGCCGATCGACCGGCTCGTAGAACAGCGAGAGGAACAGCAGGAAGCGAGTGAAGTCGCCGAGGGTGAGTTCGCCGCGCATCACCGCGCCGCCGCCGAAGGCCAGCACGAGCACGTAGCCGGTCATCCGCAGGAACGACATGCCCGGCGAATACAACGCCCACCAGCGCATCATGCGCAGCGTCGCCTGCCTGAGCCGGTCGGAATGACGGTTGAACCGGTCGTGCTCGGGCTCCTCGGCGGCGTAGGCCTTGATTTGGCGCACGCCCGAGATGTTGTCGTGCAGCAGCGCGTTGAGGTCCGACGCCGCCTCGCGCTGGTTGCGATAGCGATCGCGGCCGCAGGTCGAGTAGATCCACGCGCCGACGGCGAGCAGCGGCACCGGCAGCGTCGCCCACATCGCGACGCTTGGATTGAGGATGAACAAAAACACGCCGATGCCGAGCACCTGCAGCACCGCGACCAGTCCCTGCTCGATGCCGTCGATGAGCACCCGCTCCATGTTGGTGACATCCTCGACCACCCGGGTCATCACATCGCCGGTCCGGCGGTTGTCGAACCAACGCAGCGGCAGCCGCTGGATCTTGGCGTAAAGATCCGAGCGGATGTCGTAGATCACCTTTTGCTCGAATGCGTTGTTGATGAAGATCCGCAGCGAATTGAGGCCGTCCTTGGCGAGGAACCCCCCTAGGGCGAGAGCGACCCAAAGGCCGAATTCGCCGTGCCGCGCGGGCTGCGGGATGATTTCGTCGATCACATGCCCGGTCGCGTTCGGGAAAATGAACACCGAGAGCGTCATGCCCACCGCGCAGGCAAGCTGGGCGGCCGCCAAGCCGGGGTAGTGGCGCAGATAGGAGAAAACCCGGAGGATCGAATGCATCGGCGTGGGCGGATCGATGACCCGTGGCATGGCATTTGTAAAGTCAAGGAGACATGGGGGTCGATCCGACGATTTTTCCGCATGATTTTTGGGGTTGCGACCCCCGGTGGGCTCTCCCTAGTGTTCCGCCCGCAGCACTTCAATCCCGCCGCTCCCCCCATGGCCAACGTCCTCGGAATCCTCACCGCCGTCTGCCTCGCGCTCGCCGCCTTCGTCGCCTTCAAGAACAAGGGGGCGTACGAGCTTGAAATCACCAACCTTGCAGCCAGCAAGCAAAAGCTCGCCAAGACCCAGGCGACGCTCAAGACCACCGAGTCAAGACTCGAGGCGGAAAAGGAAAAGCGCTCGGAACTCGAGGCCGAGGTGGCCCGTCTCGGCGAAGCCGAAGCGAAGCAGAAATCCGAGAACGAGGAAGTCCGCGGCCGCATCGATGGCATCCGCACCGAGACCGCCGCCAACAAGGAGAAGCTCGACGCAGTGCGCGAGAAGACCGAGAAACTCGGCGACCTCAAGGGGCTGGCATCACGCATGCGTTCGATGAACACCGAACTCGAGCAACTCGCCGAAACCGCCACCCAGCGCAATGCGGAACTCGCCAACCTCACGGCCAGCAACAACCAGGTCCAGTCGCAGATCGGCGGCCTCAAGGGAATGTTCGAACGGATCGCCTCCGGCCAGTCGCTCGCTTCGCTGCGCACCACCATCCGCTCGATCTACCCGAGCTGGGGCTTCGTGACTCTCGCCGCCGGCAACAGCCAGGGCGTGGTCGCCAACTCGACGCTCGATGTCGTACGCGACGGCGAGGTGATCGGCAAACTGCTCGTCACCGCCGTAGAACACGGCAGCTCGACCGCCAGCATCGTGCCCGACTCGGTATCGTCGGAGGTCACGCTCATGGCCGGCGACCAGGTGGTCCCGGGCGCGGCGGCCACCACCGCGGCCAACTAAGCCCTCTCCGATCAGGAACCCGAACCGATTTCCCCCCACACCATGTCCCCCAAAGCCCTCCTTCACGGTGCCGCGATCCTCGTGGCCGGTGCCGCCTGCACCTTCACCGCGATCCACTCCGGCAAATTCGGCGATGTGCAGAAAAACCGCCTGGCCACCAATGAACAGGAAAACGTGACCGCCGGCAGCGTCGCGTTGAAGCAAAAGCAGTTGCGCGAGGAGGAAGCCGCGGTGGCCGCGACAGGCCTCAAGAAAGACGAACTCGACCAGAGCATCAGCATGCTGCGCTCGCAGGGTGCGGGCCTTGGTCGCGAACTCGCCGATCTGGAAAACACCCTCGCCGACCAGAAGGAGGAAATGGCCGTGCTCGAGAAGGCCACCGCCGAAGTCGCCGAAATCCTCAGCGCCCTCGGCGGCGACGTGAGCATCGATTCACTCCCCGACAAGATCGCCCAGATCGAGGAGATGAAGCTCGTGCGCGAAAAGGAGATCGAACAACTCGACGCCAACATTACCGAGACCCGCACGGTCATCACCCGCAACCGCGAGGAGCTCGATGGACTGGTCAAGCGCAAGGTCGATCGAGACGCCCGCATGAGCCGCAACGGCATGGAATCGACCATCACCGCGGTGAACCAGGATTGGGGTTTCCTCGTGATCGGCGCCGGCGCGAATTCCGGTTTCAGCCCGCAGTCCCGACTCATCGTCAAGCGCGACGGCCGCTACATCGGACGCGTGCGACCCTCCTCAGTCGAGCCGACCCAGACGATCGCGGAGATCGATTCCAAGAGCATGCCTTCGGGCGTGCGACTGCAACCGGGCGACCGTGTGATTCTCTCCAGCCCGACGAGCAACTGAGGTTTTTCTCCCGACCCGCGCCGTGAAGCCCTCCCGCATCCTCCCGCTGCTTGCCGCCCTGCTGGCTGCAACTCTGGTTTCGTGCGCCACAGACACGGAGAAAAAACCGGTCGGCCCGCAGTCGGACAACAGCCGGATCTCCTGGACGGGTCAAACGACCTCGCCGATCCAAGGTCAGTTCGGGATGATGCCGCAAAACCAGTACCGCAGGTAAGCGCGGGATCTGCGGTGTTCTCGAATCAATCGCGGTGATACGGCGAGCCCGCGCGCAGTGAGGCGACGCGGTAGAGTTGTTCGAGCAGCACGACGAGCGCCAGCTCGTGTTGCAGGGTGAAGGACGACAACGCCAGCACCCGGTCGCAACTCCGGCGCAACGCGTCGTCGTGTCCGTCGGCGGCACCGATCAGGAAGGCCACGCACTTCACCGTGCCGGAGGATTCGAGCGAGCCGAGCCAGTCGGCGAGGCCGCGCGTGCTCCACGATTCACCGCGTTCGTCGAGGGCGACCCGCAGGCAGCCCGCCGATTGCGCGAGCAGGCGCGCCGATGTCTCCGACGGCGTGCCCGCCTTGACGTGCAGGATGTCGAATCTCCCCGATGCGGCAAGCCGCCGGTGGTACTCTTCGACTCCCGCCTTCGCATAGGCCAGCGAGGGTTTTCCGGCAACGACGACACGAAGGCGCATGACCTCCGAGGCTTGCCGATCCGCGCCTGTGCCGCCAATCTCATTCGATCCGCATGGTAGGAATTTACGAAACCGACAAACTGCTCTCCGAGTATCTCCTGTTCCACTACGGAACCCACAAGGACGTGCTGCCCGACGGCACCGCCTGGCCGACGGGGATGCACGATGCCTTGGATTTCGCCGTGCGCACCGCGCGCGTCTTTCCCGGCGACGATGCAGCGTCCGGACTCGACCTCGGCTGCGCGGTCGGTCGCTCGACCTTTGAAATGGCACGCTCGTGCCGCCATGTCGTCGGCATCGATTTCTCCGAGACCTTCATCCAGGCCGCCACCACCCTCCGCGACGGCGGCTCGCTGACCTATCATCGTCTCGAAGAGGCTGCCGTGCACACCCCGCTCGCCGCCTTCGCACCAGCCGGCATCGACCGCGGCCGCGTCGACTTCCGTCACGGCGATGCGATGGACCTGCCTGCGAATCTCGGACTCTTCGAGCGGGTGCACGCCGCCAACCTGCTCTGCCGGCTGCCGCATCCCCAGCGGCTGCTCGACCGGCTGCCGTCGCTTCTGCGGCCGGGCGGCCACCTTGTGCTCGCCACACCCTGCACTTGGCTGGCCGGGTTCACTCCGCCGTCGGAGTGGCCCGTGCCGGACACACGCACGTGGCTGACCCAATCGCTGTCCGCCTCATTCGAGCTGCTCGACACCCGCGACGAACCGTTTTTGATCCGTGAAACCGCGCGCAAGTTCCAGTGGTCGCTGTCGTGGGTGACGCACTGGCGGCGCCGATGATCCTCAGAGCACCGCGGCGGGATCGGTGAATTCCAGGCCGTGGGCCTCGGCGACCGGCTGGCATGTGAGCTTGCCCGCACGCGTGTTGATGCCGCCCGCCAGTTCCTTGCGCGCAACGCACGCTCCCGGCACCCCGTGATCCGCGATGAGCACCGTCCACGAAAGCGTGGCGTTGTTGAGCGCCAGCGTGGACGTGCGCGAGTAGGCTCCCGGCATGTTGGCCACGCAGTAATGCAACACGCCCTCTTCCTCAAACGTTGGATGCTCATGTGTGGTGGCCCGGGTGGTTTCCGCACATCCACCCTGATCGACGGCGATATCGACGAACACACTGCCTTTGGGCATGCGCCGGAGCAGGTCGCGATGAATCAGTCGCGGTGCCTTGGCACCGGGCACCAGCACCGCACCAATCACCAGATCGGCCTGGGTCAGCAATTCGGAAAGATTGGTTTCGTTGGAATACACCGTGCTGATGTGCGGCAGCGTGATGTCGAGAAAACGCATCCGCTCGGCATCGATCTCGAGGATCGCCACTTCAGCACCGATGCCCGCGGCCACGCGCGCGGCGTTGACACCGGCGGTACCGCCTCCCAGCACGACCACTTTCGCCGGAGCCACGCCGGGCACGCCGCTAATGAGCGTGCCGCGGCCGCCGCGATAGCGCGCGAGATGGTAGGCCCCGACAAGCGACGACATCCGTCCGGCGATCTCGCTCATCGGTTCGAGCAGCGGCAGGCGGCGGTTCACCTCGATCGTCTCGTAGGCGATGGCGGTGCAACCGGTGGCCGCGAGCGACTCGGTGAGCTGCTTGTCGGCCGCGAGGTGCAGATAGGTGAACAAGACGTGCTGTGGTCCGAGCATCGCGACTTCCGACGGCTGCGGCTCCTTCACTTTCACGATCATGTCCGCCGTTTCGAACACCGCCGCGGCATCCGGAAGGATCCGCGCTCCCGCAGCCACGTACTGGTCATCGCCGAAGCTCGCGCCCTCGCCCGCTCCGGATTCGACAAACACCTGGTGTCCGTGCCTGACGAGCTCCGCCACCGATCCGGGGACGGTGCTCACCCGGTTCTCCTGCGCCTTGATCTCCTTGGGGATGCCGATCTTCATGACTGCGGCGAGCCTTGCCACGCCACCCCGCCCTTGGCCAGTCCGATTTGGGCAAATCACCGTTGGACGACAGGCAGCCGCGACCCGTCACAACGGCATCATGAACCCGAGCAAATCGATCATTCGATCGCGGGACTGCGCGCGAGGCACGATCGCATCCACCAAGCCGTGCTCGAGCATGAACTCCGCCGTCTGGAATCCCGGCGGCAGGTTCTGGTGGGTCGTTTCCTTGACCACCCGCGGCCCGGCGAAACCGATCATGCTGCCGGGTTCGGCGAGGTTGATGTCGCCGATCGTCGCAAACGACGCGGTGACCCCACCGGTCGTCGGATGGGTCATCAGCGAAATGTAGGGCAGGCCCGCCGCGGCAAGCCGTGCGAGCGCGCCGCAGGTCTTGGCCAGTTGCATGAGCGAGAGCATGCCCTCCTGCATGCGCGCTCCGGACGAAGCGGAGACGATGATCATGCCCCGCCGTTCGTCGATGGCACGCTCCACCGCACGGGCGATCTTCTCACCCACCACCGACCCCATCGAGCCGGCGAAAAACTTGAAATCCATCACCGCGATCATCGTCGGGTGCCCGCCCATCGTCATCCGCCCGCACACCACCGCATCGTCCAGGCCGGTCGCCTCCCGGAGCGAAGAAGTTTTTTCCAGATACCCTTGGAACCCGAGCGGATTGCCCGAGGTGAGACCCGCATCGGTTTCCTCGAACGAATCAGGATCGGCGAGCATCGCAATGCGCTCGCGCGCGCCGATCAAGAAATGATGACCGCAGTGATGGCAGCACTTCAGATTCTGCTCCAGCTCGAGGTGGTGGATCAATGCCTCGCATCCCGGACACTTGTGCCAGTGCCCCTCGGGCATGTCCTCGCGCTTCTCGGTGCCGCGCAGGCGGGGTTTGCTGAAAATTCCCATGGAGAAAAAGGGCTGACGCCGGGTCGACCGTGACGAATCCGGCAGACCGATCCCATCACGCCCAACGGTCTGCCGCAATTCCCGATTTGCCACACCGCACGCGAATCGAAACCCCGAAGCCGTGAATTTTCCAGTTGCCTCGTCCGTCAAACCTCATCAGAACGCGGTCGGCCTCCCGGCTCTCTCCTCCCGATCCATGAAGCTCCGCCGGTTCGTCCAAACCGCATCGCTGGCCCTCCTGTTCTGGCTGTGGGCCGCCTTCCGCCACGAAAGCCCGGTTCACGACTGGTCACGCCCGGCGCATGGTACTCCGCAGCCGTCCACCGATGCGCCGCGGAATCAAGCCATGCCAACAGCGGCTGCCATTTCCCTCTCGCCATCAGCAGGCCCCCGTGGAACGCTCGGACATGAGTGAGAAACCCGTCGTCTGCGATACCAAGCCCTTGGCGCTGGAAGTGGAAGCCGGCACCCATTGGTGGTGTTCCTGCGGCCGCTCGAGCCACCCACCGTTCTGCGACGGATCACATAAAGGCACGGGCCTGCAACCGGTCCGCCTCGACGTCGAAGAGCGCAAGACGCTCTGGTGGTGCCAATGCAAGCACAGCGCGTCGCCGCCGCTCTGCGACGGGTCGCACAAGCATCTCGCCTAGAGCATTTGCTCCAAGCGCACGATCGCCTGATCACGCGACCCGCTGAAAATGACACCGGCCGACCCCGCAAGGCGGAATCGGCCGGATGAATCCGGGGTCGGATGAAGCGATGCGTCAGGCGCTTGCGATGTCCTCGTCCTCGTCTCCCGCCGGCTCGGCGACGTGAAGCACCGGCTCGGGCTCTTCGACGGTGAATTCGAACTCGCGATCGCGATGCAGGTGGAACCCGCTGCCCGCAGGAATCAGGTGGCCCATGATCACGTTCTCCTTGAAGCCCGTGAGATAGTCGACCTTGCCCAGCGTCGCGGCCTCGGTGAGCACCCGTGTGGTGTCCTGGAACGAGGCAGCCGAGATGAACGAGTCCGTCTCCAGCGACGCCTTGGTGATGCCCAGCAGCACCGGCTCGGCTTCGGCAGGCTTGCCGCCGCGCTCGATGATCGCCGCATTGACTTGTTTGAATGTGCTGCGGTCGACCTGGTCGCCCCAGAGATATTGGTCGGCGTCGCCGGGATCGGTGATCTTCACCTTGCGCAGCATCTGGCGGATGATCACCTCGATGTGCTTGTCGTTGATCTCCACGCCTTGCACGCGGTAGACCGACTGCACTTCGTTGACGAGGTGCTCCTGAAGCTCCTGCGAACCGCAGGCCTCGAGCAGATCCTCCGGGGACACCGGCCCCTCGGTGATCTGGTCGCCGCGGCGCACTTTGTCGCCGTCGGTGACGATGATGTGCTTGCCCATGGGCACGAGGTGGTCGACCTGTTCGCCGGTCTCGCCGTGGGTGACGACGATGCGCTTCTTGCCGCGCACGTTCGTGCCGAACGAGATCTCGCCGTCGATCTTCGCGATGACGCAGGCATCCTTCGGCTTGCGTGCCTCGAACAACTCGGCCACCCGCGGCAGACCACCGGTGATGTCCTTGGTGCGCGCCACCTTGCGCGGCGTCTTGGCGATGAGCGTGCCGCCGGTGACCGACTGGCCTTCCTTGACCGAAAGGTGGGCACCCACCGGAATCGAGTAGCTCGCCTTCACCTCGCGCGTCTTGTCGTCGATGATGACGACCTGCGGATGCAAGTCCTCCTTGTGCTCGGTGACGACCATGCCGCGCTTGCCGGTTTCCTTGTCGGTCTCGGTGGCGACGGTGATTCCCGGGATCATGTCGCGGAATTCCACCTTGCCGCCCTTTTCGGTGAGGATCGGCACGTTGTAGGGATCCCAAGTGACCACGGTGTCGCCCTTCTTCACGTCTTCGCCGTCCTTCACGCTGATGATCGAACCGATGACGATGTTGTGGCTCTCAAGCTCGAGGCCCGCCTTGTCGCGGATTGAGATCGAGCCGTTCTTGTTGAGCACCACCCAGGTGCCGTCGGCGGCCTGCACGGTGCGCAGATCCTTGTAAACCAGGCGTCCGCCGTTCTTCGTCTTGATGATCGGCTGCTTGAAGGTTGCCGCCGCCACACCGCCGACGTGGAACGTCCGCATGGTGAGCTGGGTGCCGGGCTCGCCGATCGACTGTGCGGCGATGATGCCCACGGCTTCGCCGATCTTCACCGGCAGGCCGGTCGCGAGATTGAGGCCGTAGCAGTTCGCACAGCAGCCGCGATCGCTTTCGCAGGTGAGCACCGAGCGGATCTTGAGCTTCTGCACGCCGACGCGCTCAACCGCCTGCGCCTGCTTCTCATCGATCACATCGTCGACGTTGACGATGACCTCACCCGTCACCGGGTCCTTGATTAGCTCGCACGAGACGCGGCCGTAAATGCGCGTCGCGAGTGAGGCGGACTCCTCGTCGCCATCGTAGATCGCGCCGACGTGGATGCCGTTGGCGGTACCGCAGTCCTGCTGGGTGATGATCACGTCCTGCGCCACATCCACGAGTTTGCGGGTCATGTAGCCGGAGTCTGCGGTCTTGAGTGCCGTGTCGGAAAGCCCCTTGCGCGCGCCGTGGGTGGAGATGAAGTATTCAAGCACCGAGAGGCCCTCGCGGAAGTTCGAGGTGATCGGACGTTCGATGATCTCGCCGGACGGCTTGGCCATGAGACCGCGCATGCCGCCCAACTGCTTGATCTGCGACTTGTTGCCCCGTGCTCCGGAGTCGACCATCATGAACAACGGCGAAACATCGGCCTTGCCGTCGTTGTGCTCGATCTTGCGGTAGAGCGCACTGGCGATCTGGTCGGTCGCGCCGGTCCAGATGTCGACGACCTTCTGGTAGCGCTCGCCGTCGGTGATCACGCCGTTGCGGTACTGGCGGGTGACCTTCTCGACCTCCTCGCGGGCCTTGGCGATGACCTCCTCCTTCTCCTCGGGGATCACCATGTCGACGATGCCGATCGATGTGCCGGAGCGGGTCGCCTCGCGGAACCCGAGCATCTTGAGATCGTCGAGCACCGCGACGGTGCGGGCCTTGCCGGCCACCTGGTAGCAGCGCCAGATGATCTCGCCGATCTGCTTCTTGCCGACGCTGTGGTTGATGAATCCGACGCCCTGCGGCCAGATCTCGTTGAAGCGCACGCGACCCGGCGTGGTTTCGATGATCTTGCCCTCGCGCAGTGCGGCCTCGAGCGGGGTGAGGTCCTTGCGGTCCTTGTCGGAAAGCGTCTCGCCCTTGTAGCCGAAGACGGTGTCGCGCCCATGGTCCGGATTGCGTAGGCGGATCCACGAATGATAGCCGATCTTGCGCGACGCGATCGCGAATTCCACCTCCGAGGAGTTCTCGAACAACGGCAGGTGCTCGGCCTTCTCACGGTCCTTCTGGGTGCGCACCGGCGCCCAGGTCAGGTAGTAGGTGCCGAGGATGATGTCCTGCGACGGCACGGTGATCGGCCTGCCCGACGCGGGCGAGAAGATGTTGTTGGGGGCCAGCATCAGCTGGCGGCACTCCATCTGCGCCTCCACCGAGAGCGGCACGTGGACGGCCATCTGGTCGCCATCGAAGTCGGCGTTGTAGGCCGTGCAGACCAGCGGGTGCACGCGGATCGCCTCGCCTTCGATTAGTTTCGGCTCGAAAGCCTGGATCGACAGGCGGTGCAGCGTCGGCGCGCGGTTGAGCAGGATCGGATGACCCTTGGTGACCTCCGCCAGGATGTCCCAGACCTCGGTGGTCTTGCGGTCGATCATCTTCTTGGCGCTGCGCACGGTGTGGCAGTAGCCCAGCTCCTTGAGTCGGCGGATGATGAACGGCTCGAACAGGGTGAGCGCCATCTTCTTGGGCAGGCCGCACTGGCCGAGCTTGAGGTCGGGACCGATCACGATGACCGAGCGGCCCGAGTAATCGACGCGCTTGCCGAGCAAGTTCTGGCGGAAGCGGCCGCCCTTGCCCTTGAGCATGTCCGAGAGCGATTTGAGCGGGCGGTTGCCCGCGCCGGTCACCGCACGGCCGTGGCGGCCGTTGTCGAACAACGCGTCGACCGCCTCCTGCAGCATCCGCTTCTCGTTGCGGATGATGACCTCCGGCGTCTTGAGCTGGAGCAGGTTCTTGAGGCGGTTGTTGCGGTTGATGACGCGGCGGTAGAGATCGTTGAGGTCGGAAGTCGCGAAGCGGCCGCCTTCCAGCGGTACCAGCGGGCGCAGGTCCGGCGGAATCACCGGCAGCACGTTCTGCACCATCCATTCCGGGCGCGTGCGCGAGGCTGCGAACCCTTGGCAGATCTTCAGGCGCTTCGAGAGCTTCTTCTTGTTCTGCTTGGAGCGGGTCGCGGCGAGATCCCTCTCGAGCTGCTTCTGCAGCTCCTCGAGGTCAATTTGGCTCAGCAGCTCCTGAATCGCCTCGGCACCCATCGCCGCCTTGAAATTGCCGTCGCCGTAGGTGTCCTCGGCATCCCGCAATTCGCTCTCGGTGAGAAGTTGCCCGCGCTCAAGCGCGGTGCCTCCCGGCTCGGTCACCACGTAGTCCTCGTAGTAGATCACGCGCTCAAGCTGACGGGCGCTCATGTCGAGCATCAGACCAATGCGCGACGGCATGCATTTGTAGAACCAGATGTGAGTGACGGGCACGGCCAGCTCGATGTGGCCCATGCGCTCGCGGCGGACGCGCGACAGGGTCACCTCGACGCCGCAGCGGTCGCAGACGACACCTTTGTGTTTGATGCGCTTGTACTTTCCGCAGGCACACTCCCAGTCACGGGTGGGCCCGAAGATGCGCTCGCAGAACAAACCGCCCTTTTCGGGCTTGAACGTCCGGTAGTTGATCGTCTCCGGATTTTTCACCTCGCCCTTGGACCAGGAACGGATGATGTCGGGCGACGCGACGGTGATGGAGACCTGGTCGAACGCCTCGGGGCGTTCGTCCACACTGAAGAGTTCGCGAAGATGGCTGTCGACACTCATGAGGTTGGGGGATCTGGTTGGCTGTCGGGGGTTCGGTATGCGCGTTGCGGAATCAGAGGGTCAGGTCGTCGAGCGAGAAGTCGTCCAGACCGCCGGTCATGCCCGACCCGTGGGTCGAGCCCTTGCGGCCGGGACGGACGTCGAGCCCCAGCGACTGCATCTCCTTGATGAGGACGTTGAACGACTCGGGCGTGCCCGCCTCGAGATTGTTGTCGCCCTTGACGATGGCTTCGTAGATGCGGGTGCGGCCCTGCACGTCGTCGGATTTGACGGTGAGCAGCTCCTGCAGCGTGTAGGCGGCACCGTAGGCTTCGAGCGCCCACACTTCCATCTCGCCGAAGCGCTGACCGCCGTATTGCGCCTTGCCTCCCAGCGGCTGTTGGGTGACGAGCGAGTACGGACCGACGGCGCGGGCGTGGATCTTGTCGGCGACCAAGTGGCCGAGTTTGAGCATGTAGATGTAGCCGACGACCACCGGGTGATGGAACGGCTCGCCGGTGCGTCCGTCGAAGAGGGTGGACTTGCCGCCGGTGGATCCGTCCTTGCCGTCGCCGATCCAAGTGAAGCCGCGGCCTTCGCGCTCACCCGCCTTGCGCGGACGGGCCTTGCCGGTCTCGCCGACGACCCGGATGCCATCGACTTTCTTCGCCTCCGACATGAATTCCCAGATCTTCCGCTCGGGGATGCCGTCGAAGATCGGTGTGGCCACCTTGAAGCCGAGCGCCTTGGCGGCGACGCCGAGGTGGGTTTCGAGCAACTGGCCGACGTTCATCCGCGATGGCACGCCCAGCGGGTTGAGGCAGATGTCGACCGGCGTGCCGTCGGCGAGGAACGGCATGTCCTCCTCCGGCACGATCGTCGCGACGACCCCCTTGTTGCCGTGGCGGCCGGCCATCTTGTCGCCCACCGACAGCTTGCGCTTGGCGGCGATGAAGACCTTGACCTCCTTGATGACCCCGGGATCGACCTCGTCGCCGGATTCAAGCGAGTCGAGCTTGCGCTCGCGCTCGCTGTCGAGCTCCTGGAAGCGGCCCTCGAAGGTGCTGATGATCTCGAGGATCTTGTTGCGGATCGGCGACGGGTCGATCTCGATGTGATCGTGCACCGACGCGAGTTTGCGCAGCAGCGTCTTGGTGATCTTGCGGTTGGCGGGAATGATGATCTCGCCGCTCTGCGCGTTGACGACGTCGAGCGGGATTTTCTCGCCGAGCAGGATGTCGGACAGACGCTCGGTGAGGTCGTCGGTGAGCTTGTCCGCCTTCTTCTTGTGCTCATCGTTGATCTTCTTGAGCGCCTTCTTGAGTTCGGTCGGATCCACCTTGTCGGCGCGTTTGCGCGCGAGCCCGCTCTGCGAGACGCGGACGTCCTGGACAATGCCGGTGCAGCCCGAAGGCACGCGCAGCGAGGTGTCCTTCACATCGGCGGCCTTCTCGCCGAAGATCGCGCGCAGCAGGCGCTCCTCGGGGGCGAGTTCGGTTTCCGATTTCGGGGTGATCTTGCCGACGAGGATGTCGCCCGGTTTCACCTCCGCGCCGATGCGGATGATGCCGTCGTGATCGAGGTTGCGCAGCGCTTCCTCACCGACGTTCGGGATGTCGCGCGTGATTTCTTCGGGTCCGAGCTTGGTGTCGCGTGCGGCGACCTCGAACTCGGAAATGTGGATCGAGGTGTAGACATCCTCCTTCACGGCGCGTTCGGAGATGACGATGGCATCCTCGAAGTTGTAGCCGTTCCAAGGCATGAAGGCGACCAGCACGTTGCGGCCCACCGCGAGTTCCCCGTCCTCGGTGTTCGGCCCGTCGGCAAGCACCTGGCCCTTCCTGATCTTCGCGCCCTTGGCGACGATCGGTTTCTGGTTGATGCAGGTGCCCGCGTTGGAGCGCATGAACTTCCGCAGCGGATAGGCCATGACGCCCTTGGCCGGGTTGGTCTTCACCGATTCCGGGTCGCTGAGGAACTTCTCGTCGGAAACGGGGAGTTTGCCGTCGGCGGTGGTGACGATGATTTCCGCGGTGGCGGCGGCGACGATGCCGTCGGCTTCCGCAACGATCACGGCACGCGAGTCGCGCGCGGCCTTGCCCTCGAGACCGGTGCCGACGAGCGGCGCCTCGGAGACCAGCAACGGCACGCCCTGGCGCTGCATGTTCGAACCCATCAGCGCGCGGTTCGCGTCGTCATGCTCGAGGAACGGAATCAGGCCGGCGGCCACCGAAACCAACTGCTTCGGCGAGACATCCATGTAATGGACATCGCCGACGGGCGCCTCGATGAATTCGCCGCCCTTCTCGCGAGCGGTGACCCGCTCGGTGGTGAACCGACCGGACTTGTCGATCGGGTTGTTCGCCTGGGCGATCAGGTAGTTCTCTTCCTGGTCGGCGGTGAGGTACTCGATCTCGTTGGTGACCTTGCCGTTGCGCACGCGGCGGTAGGGCGTCTCGATGAAGCCGAACTCGTTGATGCGCGCGTAGGTGCACATCGAGTTGATCAGGCCGATGTTCGGACCTTCCGGCGTCTCGATCGGGCAAATGCGGCCGTAGTGCGACGGATGGACGTCGCGCACCTCGAATCCCGCGCGGTCGCGGTTGAGTCCGCCGGGCCCTAGCGCCGAGAGACGGCGCTTGTGCGTGAGTTCGGCCAGAGGGTTGGTCTGGTCCATGAACTGCGAGAGCTGGCTGCGGCCGAAGAAGTCGCGCACCACGGCGGAGAGCGCCTTCGGGTTGATCAGCTTCTGCGGGGTCATGCCCTCGATGTTGACGTCGAAAAGCGTCATGCGCTCCTTGACGAGACGCTCGGTGCGTGCCAGGCCGACGCGGCACTGGTTGGCGAGCAGTTCACCGACCGCGCGCACGCGGCGCGAGCCGAGGTGATCGATGTCGTCGACGACGCCGTCACCCTTCTTGAGCTTGAGGATGTACTTGACCGCCGCGAGAAAATCCTCGGGCACCATGATCCGCTGATCGGAGTCGACCCGGATGCCGAGTTTCTGGTTGATCTTGTAGCGGCCGACGCGGGTGAGGTCGTATTTCTTGGCGTCGAAGAACAGACGCTTGAGGAGCGCGCGGGCGTTGGCCGCGGTGGGCGGATCACCCGGGCGCAGCTTGCGGTAGATGTCCTTGAGCGCGGATTCCTCATCGTGCGCGGGGTCCTTGCGCAGCGACTTGAGCAAGATCTCGTCCTCGCGGCCGTCGATCACCTCGACGGTCTTGTGGCCCACTCCGATGAGCTGGCGCACGGCACCCATCGTCAGCGGTTCGTAGGCCTTGGCGATGACGGTGGTGCCGTCGAGGACATTCTCGAACGGCATCAAATGACCGAGTTCGTCTTGGTCGATCGATTCCGAGAGCTGCAGTTTCCTCGAGCTGTAGAAGCGGCTGACGATGTCGCGGTCGGTCGGGAAGCCGAGGACGCGCAGGAAGGTGGTGGCGAGGAACTTGCGGCGGCGGCGGCGGCGGTCGAGATAGACGTAGAGCAGGTCGTTGGTGTCGAACTGCACTTCGAGCCACGATCCGCGGTCGGGAATGATGCGGAACGAATGAAGCAGCTTGCCGTTGAGGTGCTGCGAGGTCTCGAAGCAGATGCCCGGCGACCGGTGGAGCTGCGAGACGATCACGCGCTCGGCCCCGTTGATGATGAAGGTGCCGCGGCGGGTCATCATCGGCATTTCGCCCATGTACACGCGCTCTTTCTTGGCACCCGACTCGTCCTTGAGCTTGAACGTGACATAGAGTGCCGCGCTGAAGCTCTCGCCGTTGCGGAGCGCGTCGAGCGACGTGATCTTCGGATTCTCGATGTCGTAGGAAATGAACTCGAGCTCGATGGCCTCGTCGTAGCTCTTGATCGGGAACACCTCGCGGAACACGGCCTGCAGGCCGGTGTCGGTGCGCTCCGCGTGGGGGACGTCCTTTTGGAGGAACTCGTCGTACGAGCGGCTCTGGACCTCGATCAGGTTGGGGGGCTCGATGACTTCTTCGAATTTCCCGAAATACAGACGTTCAGCCATGGTGTTGGGGTGGGGTGTTCGGATCTCGTGTCGTGGATCCGGCGGCGGACCGTTCGTCCGTGCCGGGGTGCGTGGGTGATGGAGTCGCTTCCGGAAGCGTGGCGGAAACCCGGATGTCCGGACTGCCGCCGCGATTCCGGCGGGAGACTTCCCGGAGCGGAGCTCCGCCCCGGGAAACCTCCTTGGCGGATTACTTGAGTTCGACCTTGGCGCCAGCCTCTTCGAGCTTCTTCTTGGCGGTCTCGGCAGGATCCTTGGCTACGCCTTCGAGGATCTTGGCCGGAGCGCTTTCGACGAGCTTCTTGGCGTCGGCCAGACCCAGACCCGGGGCAACTTCGCGCACCGCCTTGATGACGGCGATCTTGTTGCCTCCGGCGTCGGTGAGCACGACGTCGAATTCGGTCTTTTCCTCGGCGGCCTCGGCCGGTCCGGCAGCCGGTCCGGCGGCGACAGCCACAGGTGCGGCGGCGGAAACGCCCCAGGTTTCTTCCAGTTTCTTCACGAGATCGGCGGCTTCCAGAACGGTGAGCTTGCCGAGCTCTTCTACGAGTGTGTCGATGTTTGCCATGTGGTGTTGTTCTCCTTGTTCGGTATCGTCGCTTCCGGAGCCTCCGGAAATTTCAGAACGGCGGCCGCCGCTCCGACGAGGAACCATTGGGTGTTCAGACGCGGGCGGGAGCCGCCAACGTCATCCGTTCAGAGGGTTCATTCCGAGGCGGCGGGCGCCTCGTCGCTGGTGGGTTCGAGTTCGTATTTCTTGCTGATGACGCGCGCGATGCGCGACGCGGGCTCGAGGATAGTGCCGAGCAGTTGCGACAGCACGGCCTCGCGCGACGGAATGTCGGCGATCGCCTGGAGCTTGGCGGCGTCGAGCACCGCGTTGCCGAGGATGCCCACCTTCATCTGCGGCTTCTTGAACTCCTTTTCGAAGTTCTTGATCGCCTTGGCCGCGGCGAAGACCTCGCTCTCGCCGGTGACAAAGGCGGTCTGGCCGACGAGATCGGCGCCGATGTCGGGAAGCCCCGCCTCGGCGAGCGCCTTGCGCATGTAGGTGTTCTTGGCCACGACGCAGCGCGCGCCACCGGCGTCGAGCCGGTTGCGCAGCTCGCCGAACTGATGGACGGTGAGACCGGTGTAATCAATGACGATCAGGTAGGGCGACGCATTGACGCGATCGAGCAGTCCGCTGATGATGATCTGTTTGTCGGGATTCATGGTATGGCGGTGGCGGTGCGGGTTCAGGCTCCGGCTTTGGCGTGGACGGCGGCTTCGAGCGGTACGCCCGGAAGCATAGAGGCCGCGAGGGTGACGGCTTGGACGTAGTTGCCCTTGGCCGATGCGGGCTTGGCGCGCACCACGCTGTCGATGAACGCGCGGGCGTTCTCCGTGAGTTGTTCGGCGCTGAAGTCGAGCTTGCCGATCGAGCCGGAGATGTTGCCGTTCTTGTCGAGCTTGTAGTCGACGCGGCCGGCCTTCACCTCCTTGACCGCCTTGGCGGTGTCGTCGGTGACGGTACCGGTCTTCGGGTTGGGCATCAGGCCGCGCGGACCGAGGACGCGCGCGATCTTGCGCACTTCGGTCATCGCATCCGGAGTGGCGATGGCGGAATCGAAGTCGGTGAATCCGTCGAGCACCCGTTTGATCAGGTCCTCGTAGCCGACGTGTTCGGCACCAGCGGCTTTGGCGGCCTCGGCGGCGGCACCTTGGGCGAACACGGCGACGCGCACGTTGCGGCCGGTGCCGTGCGGCAGCGAGACCGAGCCGCGGACCATCTGGTCGCTCTTGCGGGGATCCACGCCGAGTCGGAACGACAGCGTGACGGTGGGATTGAACTTCGGTACCGGGAATTGCTTCACGGTGCCGATGGCGTCGGCGAGCGGGTAGTTCTTGCCCGGTTGGACGAGGGCCGCCGCCTTCTGGTATCGTTTGCTTCTGTGTTTGGCCATGATTTCTGGTGGTTGCAGTGCGATCGGATCCGGCGGGATGCCGGACCCTCCTGCGGGTGCCGGACGCCCCTTGCGGGACATCCGGCGAGATAGGTCACATCCCCTCGATTTCGAGGCCCATCTGGCGGGCCGTTCCCGCGAGGATGCGGGCGGCTGCTTCCGGGTTGCGGGTATTGAGGTCGGGCATCTTGATCTTCACTACCTCCATCAGCTGGGCCTTGGTGATTTTGCCGACCTTGCTGCGGTTGGGCTCCTTCGATCCTGATGCGAGGCCCGCGGCCTTCTTCAGCAGGTTGCCCGCGGGCGGACGCTTGGTCACAAAGGTGAACGACTTGTCCTTGTACACCGAGATCACCACCGGCAGCACGTCGCCGCTCTGGCTCTGCGTCGCGGCGTTGAACTCCTTGCAGAAGGCCATGATGTTCACGCCGGCCTGACCGAGGGCGGGCCCGACGGGCGGCGACGGATTGGCGGCTCCGGCGTTGATCTGGAGTTTGATGACTTTGACAACTTCTTTGGCCATGGTGGTGTGGGAAAAGGGTGGGGTTGGGAATCGGGAAAAAATAACAGACCGGATCAGCCGCGCTCGACCTGCCAGTATTCGAGTTCGACCGGCGTGTTACGGCCGAAGATGGTCACGGAAACCCGCAACTTGCCGCGCTCGGGATCGATTTCCTCGACCACGCCCGTCTGGCTTTGGAACGGGCCGTCGGCCACCTTCACGGTGTCGCCGACTTCGAACGTGATCGCCGGGCGGACGATTTCCTCCCGCTCCTTGATCTGGGAAAGCAGGGCATCGACCTCGCGCTGGCGCATCGGCGCAGGCCGGTCCTTGGTGCCGGCGAAACCAATCACCCCTTCCATCTCCTTGATGAAGAACCAGGTCTTCTCCACCAGACTGCCGTCCTGGTGGGTCAGGTTCATGTTCACAATGATGTAACCGGGGAAGAACTTCCGCTTGGTCTCGGTCTTTTTGCCGCGACGGATCTCGGACACCATTTCGGTGGGCACCAGGACCTCGCGAATGGCATCGGTCATCCCCTCGGCCTCGGCATTGCGCAGGATGCGGTCGCGGACCCTGCCCTCCTGACCGGAGAGCACCTGGACCACGTACCACTGATCGCGGAATGAGGCGGTTTCAGACATGAGGGAGTTCAATGATGGGGTGGCGGGAACGGTGTTGGTGGAAGATCAGCGGCCGAGGTTGGTGAAGAAGCCGACGATCAGAACGTGCAGGAAATCCCAGAACTGGACGAATCCCGCGAGCAGCACCATCGCGACGAGCACGACGATGGTGGAATCCACCAGCTCCTTGTATTTCCTCAGGCCCTTGACCTTCGGGTCGGATTCCCAGGGCCAGCTCGCCTTGCGCAGCTCGCCTTTCACCTCGCCGAGGAAGCCTGAGAGTTTGGAAAACATGGTGCTTTGGGTGGTGGATCGGTGGGTCGGAAGAGGGGCACGGCAGGAGGGACTCGAACCCCCAACACTCGGTTTTGGAGACCGATGCTCTACCAATTGAACTACTGCCGTATGGAGCCGGATCAAGGGCACCCGGCCGGAACCGGAGTGCCCCCGTGGCGGGCGGAATCGATGGCTTCCGGCCGGAACCGGAAACCCGCGAGTCCGCGCGGACGAAGATCAATCGAGGATCTCGCTGACGCGGCCGGCACCCACGGTGCGGCCACCTTCACGAATCGCGAAGCGCATCGTCTGCTCCATCGCGATCGGCGTGATCAGGTCGACCTCGAGGTTGACGTTGTCACCGGGCATGACCATTTCGACACCGTCGGGAAGCTTGATGCTGCCGGTCACGTCGGTCGTCCGGAAGTAGAACTGCGGACGGTAGTTCGAGAAGAACGGGGTGTGACGTCCGCCCTCTTCCTTCGAGAGAACGTAAATCTCGCCCTTGAACTTCTTGTGCGGCTTCACGGTGCCGGGCTTGGCGATGACCTGGCCGCGCTCGACATCGGTCTTTTTCAGGCCGCGGAGCAGGAGGCCGACGTTGTCGCCAGCGCGCCCTTCGTCGAGCAGCTTGCGGAACATCTCGATGTCGGTGACGGTCGTCTTCTGCGTGTCGCGGATACCGACGATTTCGACTTCCTCCATCTTCTTGACGATCCCGCGCTCGACCCGGCCGGTGCAGACCGTGCCACGGCCTTCGATCGAGAACACGTCCTCGATCGGCATCAGGAAGGTCTTGTCGATCGGACGCTCCGGCTCGGGAATGTAAGCGTCAACGGCCTCCATCAGCTTGAGGATGTTCTCCTTTTGCGCCGCGTCGCCATCGAGCACCGCCTTGGCCGAACCCTTGACGATGGGGATTTCGTCGCCGGGGAATTCGTAGGACGAGAGCAGGTCGCGCACCTCCATCTCAACGAGGTCGAGCAGCTCCGGATCATCCACGAGGTCCACCTTGTTGAGGAAAACAACGAGGGCCGGCACGCCGACCTGGCGGGCAAGCAGGATGTGCTCGCGCGTCTGCGGCATCGGGCCGTCGGCGGCGGACACCACCAGGATGCCACCGTCCATCTGCGCCGCACCCGTGATCATGTTCTTCACGTAGTCGGCGTGGCCGGGACAGTCGACGTGCGCGTAGTGGCGCTTGTCGGTTTCGTATTCGACGTGGGCGGTGTTGATGGTGATGCCGCGCTCGCGCTCCTCGGGAGCTGCGTCGATTTCACCGTAGGCCTTGGCCTGGGCCATCCCTTTCTCCGAGAGAGTCAGGGTGATCGCCGCGGTGAGCGAGGTCTTGCCGTGGTCGACGTGGCCGATGGTGCCGATATTGACGTGCGGTTTGTTACGCTGGAATGCTTCTTTTGCCATGGTGGTGTTGGTTTCTGCTTTGTGTTGGAGATGGTGGTGCCGTGGAGCTCGCGGGGGGAATTGAACCCCCGACCTCATCCTTACCAAGGATGCGCTCTACCCCTGAGCTACGCGAGCGATGTGGTGGATTGCGCCGCCTTGGACCCGACAAAAACACCGCGATCGGATCCGGAAAACCGGCAACTGACCGCGGCGCCCTGACAGGCTGTGGGGAAGAGCGGGCGGAGATTAGGCAGAGCCCTTCATGCTGTCAAAAAAAAATACCTTGAAAAGAAAAAAAGTCCGGATGCTGCCCAGACGGGCCCCGACGGGTCGCCATGAGGCCCAGCCGAACGGCTTCGCACCGCCCGGCTGCTTGCGTGCCCCCCGCTCGCCAATCCGAACCCAAACACCCGCCGTCCATGATCCAGGCAAGGGCGCATCACGGATAAAGGGACAGACCTTTTATTGGCGCAAATCAGCTCAAGGCAACTTCTGCCGATTGCCCCCCGCTGCCTACCCAGTGGTGGCACCAGAGGGATCCAATGCCCATTGATCCTGATCAAATCAGGACTTTTTCGGCAGCTTGCAGATAAAGGGACAGACCCTTTATCAGTTTTCCCGTACGTGCTGTCGCTGATCGCCGTTCGTTCGCCGTTCATTCGTGCGTTCGTCTCAACTGCTCGGCAGACGACGGAGAGTGCTCGGCAGATGCCGGTGAAAAAAAATCAGCCCGATCATCGCCCAGTCGAAGACCCGCCCGAAATCACCTGTTGAGACAAAAAATTAAAACGAACGCATTTTTTATTGTCGTTTTTATTCATTTTGGACGGAGGCTTGTTGGAGTCGGCGCAGGCGATCGGCGGCCGCACCGCTATCGATGGCGTCCCGGGCGATGGCGATCCCCTGCTCCAGGTTGTCGGCCAGCCTGCAGCAGGTGATGGCGGCGGCAGCGTTGAGCAGGACGATGTCGCGGCGGGGTCCGCGTTGACTGCCCGAGAGAATCGCCTTGAGAATTTCCGCATTGGTGCGGGCATCGCCGCCGCGCAGCGCCTCGGGGTCGGCCGGTTCCATGCCGAATTGCCGGGGGTGGATGATTTCCTCTTCCGACGTTCCCTGCTCCTGCATGCGGCAGATGTGGGTCGGCCCCATGAGGCTGACTTCATCGACCGGGCTGCCATCGGCGGTGTTGCCATGAACGATCCAGGCACCGCGACGGCCGAGGCGTTGGAGAATGGTTGCGAACGACGGGCAAAGGTCGTTTCGGAACACTCCAAGGAGTTGGAAATCGGGTTTCGCGGGATTGAGCAGCGGGCCGATGAGATTGAAGAGGGTTTTCACGCCTTTTGCAGCAAGGGACTTGCGCACCGAGACAACGGCTTTGAATGCCGGGTGATAGAGTGGCGCGAACAGGAATCCGACGCCGGCGTCGGCAATGCAGCGGCGGAAACCCGGTGGATCGAGATCGATGCGGATGCCGAGCGCTTCGAGCACATCGGCACCACCGCTCTTGGACGTGATGCCCCGGTTGCCGTGCTTCACCACCACCGCACCAGCCGCTGCAGCGACAAACATCGAGGTGGTCGAGACATTGAACAAATCGAGTCGGTCTCCACCGGTGCCGCAGACGTCGAGGGTGGGTCCGCAGCACTCCAGTTCCGTCAGCCGCGGATCCACTGCATGAGCGAGAAAGGCCTCGACGAATCCACCGATCTCACCGGCGGTCTCACCCTTGCTCGCCAGCGATTCGAGCAACTCTTCCTTCACCGTGTCGGAAACTTGCGGATCGAGCAGGTAGGCGGCGGCAGCGTCCACTTCATCCGGCGAAAGTTCGCGGCCTGCGGCCAAGGCATCGGTCCACGCATGCATGACCGTGGTTTATCCGCATGAACCGTGAAACGCCAGCGGGATCGCATGCCCGGCCGCACCCACGGAATGACGGAGTCGCATTGGCTTGCGGTTTGACGCCCGGCTCGTCGACGGGCAGTCTCACGGCGATGAATTCGCGCAAGCACGTGCTGTTCGTGTGCACTGGCAACACCTGCCGCAGTCCGATGGCCGAGGCTTTGTTCCGCAAAGCACTCGGCGACCGCGATGACATCGTGGTTTTCTCCGCAGGCCTCGCAGCGGCAACCGGCGCGTCGGCCAGCCGCGAAACCCTCGACGCACTGGGACGGCGCGAGGCCGCGCTCGATCGATTCGCCAGCCGCCCGGTCAGCGAGGCCCTGTTGCGCGAAGCCACCCACGTCTTCGCGATGACCGAGGGTCACTTGGCGATGCTGCGGCTGCGCTTTCCCGAACATGCGGCGAAGTGCCGTCTGGTGCGCGCCGCCGCGGGTGACTCGGATGAAGACGCGGACATCCCCGACCCGATCGGCATGGGACGCAAGGCGTACGAAGAGGTCGCCGTGCTGCTTGAGCGGGAGATCCCCGGGATTCTCGCAATCGTCGATGCCGTGGACTGATCGAACGCTCCAAGCGCGATTCTCAGATCATGCCGAGCTTCATTTTTCCCTCTTCGGAAATCATTTCCTGATTCCAAGGCGGATCCCACACGAGATCAACCTGTGCGTCGTCGATGCCGTCGATGGTCAGGATCTTCGAGCGGGCGTCGGCGGCGATCACCGGACCCATGCCGCAGCCGGGCGCGGTGAGCGTCATCTTCACCGACACGGTCCGCCTGCCATCCGCTTCGTCGATCGAACAATCATAAACGAGGCCGAGGTTGACGATGTCCACCGGGATCTCCGGGTCATAGACGCTCTTGAGCTGCGCCCAAACCTGTTCCTCAAGCGGCGCGTCCTTGAGCTGCGACGCCTCTTCGACGCGCTTCGACTCCTCGTTCGGATCGATGCCGAGCGCATCGGCGTCCTGAGAGGAAATGCGCGCCAGTCCCTGCGAGGTGGCCACGGTGTAGGTCCCGCCGAGCCGCTGGGTGATGAACACCGAGGTGCCCGCAGGCAGGGTGAGTGCATCACCGCTGGGGATCTGGATGGCCGCCACTTCGCGCTTCAACTGGATTTCCTGATGCATGTGCCGAGTAAAGCCCGGTCGGCGGTCATCCGCAAGGAACAGTTCGTCCGCCGCCTTTCCGGGTTGTCAGAATCGCTTGGCCGCCGTTATCCTGTCGGAAAGCAACGGCATGTGGACCTTCATCAAAGACCACTGGCGGGACGGGGTCGAGATCCTGATCCTCGCAGCCTGCATTTACCAGATTTACCGTGCGTTCCGGGCGACGCGGGGCGCGCAGATCCTCGTCGGTCTGGCCACGGTGCTGATCCTGCTCACGCTGGCCACCGCAGTGTTTGAGTTCGAGGTGATCCGATGGATCATCACCCGCGCCGCGGCAGTGCTTGCCTTCGCGTTGATCGTGATTTTCCAGCCGGAGCTGCGCACCGGACTGGCACGCCTCGGCAGCAACCGATTGTTCTCTCTGTTCAGCCGACGGCGCATTGATTTCCTCGAGCGCTTCGCCGACGCGGTCGTCCATCTTTCAAAACAGCGGATCGGCGCGCTCTTGGCCATCCAGCGCGACGTGAGCCTCAAGGAGCAGCTCGACACCGGGGTCGCACTCGACGCCCGCTTCTCGCCGGAACTCGCCTTGTGCGTCTTCCTCCCGAAATCACCGCTGCACGACGGCGGCATGATCCTCGCCGAGGACCGCGTCGCCGGCGCGGCCTGCGTGTTTCCGGTGAGCGACCGCGAGATGAAGGACCGCTCGATCGGCCTGCGCCACCGCGCGGCGATCGGCCTCACCGAACGCACCGATGCCGTGGCGGTGGTGGTCAGCGAGGAAAGCGGAGGCATCTCGGTATGCGAGGGTGGTGTGATGCGGCGCAACCTCACCGAAAAGGAATTCCGCGAACGACTCTCCGACATCTTCCTCACCGCCAGACCCGAAGATCATGGATCAGAAGAAAATCAACTGGATCGCCAAGCTGTTCTCCCTGCTGCTGGCGATCGCGATCTGGTATCTCATCAAGGACAACCTTGAGGACAACGGTGGATTCATGAATCCACCGCCCAAGGCCGTGCCAGTGAGGGAGCGCTGATCGGGAAGCGCCGACCGCCTGCCCGATCCGCGCGGATGTCGGGCAACTGCAAGGCCATGGCCTGCCTCAATGTTCGCGGCAGAACTGCTCGAAGCGCGTGATGCCCTCGTTGAGGACGTCGAGCGTGGTGCAGTAGCTCAGCCGCACGCCCTCGTCGTAGCCAAATGCCACGCCCGGCACCGCGGCGACGCGGTAGCGCGACAGGAGCTTGTCGCAGAGGTTCTGCGACTTGAGGCCGGTATTGCCGGTGTAAACGAAGAAATAGAACGCGCCCTGCGGCTCGACCACGCGCACGTTGGAGATCCCGCGCAGGCGCGAGAACATGAACTGACGCTTGACGTCGTACTCGCCGCGCAAGTCGTCGATGAACGAGGATTCCACCTGCAAAGCGGCGAGCGCCCCGTACTGCGCGAAGCTATTGGCGTTGGACGTCGTGTGGTTCTGGATCTTCTCGATCGCATCCGCGAGCGGCTTGGGCGCTGCGGTGTAGCCGACGCGCCAACCGGTCATCGAGTATGCCTTGGAAAACCCGTTCACGGTGATGGTGAGGTCGCGCAGGTCCTTGCCCAGCGAGGCGATCGAAACATGGCTGGCATCGCCATAGACGAGCTTTTCGTAGATCTCGTCCGACAGGATCACGATGTCTTCCTCGAGCGCGATGTCGCCCAGCGCGCGCAGTTCCGCCGCGGTGTACACCGCGCCGGTCGGATTGCCCGGTGTGTTGAGGATGACCATCTTGGTAGCCGGGCTCATCGCTTGTTCGAATTGCTCGGGGGTCATCTTCCATCCCGTGGACTCCTTGGTTTCGACGATCACCGGCACACCGCCCGCAAGCCGGACCATCTCGGGATACGACACCCAGTACGGGCTCGGGATGATGACCTCGTCGCCCTCCTCGACGACAGCGAGGATCGCGTTGAAGCAGGCCATCTTGCCGCCCGCGGTGACGCAGACTTCGCTTGCGGCGCAGTCGATGCCGTTCTCGGACTTGAGTTTCGCGGCGATCGCCTCGCGCAGTTCGGGAATACCGGCGGCAGGCGTGTACTTGGTGCGGCCGTCGCGCAGCGCGCGGATCGCGGCCTCCTTGATGAATTCGGGCGTGTCGATTTCCGGCTCGCCGCCGGCGAGTGCGTAGACTTCCTCGCCTCGCGCAAGCATCGCATTCGACTGCGCGGTGATCGAGAGGGTGAGCGACGGGGAAACCTTGGCGATCCGTGATGAAATGCTGTCCATGGGAAAAGAGGGAAATGAGGGAGCTGACCGCGGCTGCCGGAAGGAATGGCTCCTTCCCACCCTCTCCCGGACAAGCGGGCGGATGTTGTGGTCGAGCGGGCGGGCCGACGCAAGCGAAATGGTCGGCAGCCGCGAACAATTCCATGTGCACCCGAGCGCATGCCGTGAATTTGGCGCTTCTCCCGCGGCCCGGGCTGCTTTCCAATCGTGGTGCCGACCCTGCCATGCCCGGAAATTTCTACCAGGAAGCCACCGCCGCGCCGTCCTCCGCCTTCGATGTCTCGCTGCGGCCGCCGGCGTTTTCCGAATTCATCGGCCAGGAGAAAGTCAAAGAGCGGCTGCTGCTGATGCTCGAGGCCGCCCGTCAGCGCAACGACGTGCTCGACCACATCCTGCTCTCCGGTCCGCCCGGACTGGGCAAGACCACTCTGGCCAACCTGATCGCGCGCACCGCAGGCACCCAGCTGCACACCACCTCCGGCCCGCAGATCGAGAAACCCGGCGACCTCGCCGGTGTGCTCACCAACATCCAGAAAGGAGATGTGTTGTTCATCGATGAAATCCACCGCCTGCATCCGGCGATCGAGGAGTATCTCTATCCCGCGATGGAGGACTTCCGGCTCGACATCATCATCGACTCCGGACCTTCGGCCAGGTCCGTGCGCATCAACCTGCCGCGGTTCACACTGGTGGGTGCGACGACGCGCGCGGGCAGGCTCACCGCGCCGCTGCGCTCGCGCTTCGGCCTGGCCAACCGGCTCGACTACTACTCGCACGACGAACTCGCCCGCATCATCGAACGCTCGGCCGGGCTGCTCGAAGTCGATGTGCTGCGCGAGGGAGCGCTCGGCATCGCCACCCGCGCGCGCGGAACGCCCCGCGTCGCCAACGCACTGCTCCGCTGGGTGCGCGACTTCGCCCAAGTGCGCGGCTCGGGCACCATCGACGCAGCCACCGCCGATGCCGCGCTGGCGATGATCGAGATCGACGCCCAAGGGCTCGATGAAATGGACAAGCGGCTACTCGAGGTGCTGATCCACAAGTTCGGCGGTGGACCAGTCGGCCTCAACTCGCTGGCCGTCGCCGCGGGCGAGGACGCCGCCACCGTCGAGGAGGTGCACGAACCATTTCTGATCATGCAGGGCTACCTCACCCGCACACCGCGCGGCCGCGTCGCCTTGCCGACCGCCTACGCGAAAATCGGCGCCACTCCGCCACAGGCAAAACCCGGCGACCCGCAACAGGACTTGTTCTGAAGCCGGATCTGGCCAATGCTTGCCTCATCCCGAATGAACCATGAAGCCGTCCGTTGTCAGGCAAACCATCGATCGCTGCCGCGCCGCAGGATTGCGGCGCACCAAGGCGCTCGAGGAGTTGCTCGTTACGCTGCATGAGTCCGGCAGGCCGATGACGCTCGCGGAGTTGGCCGGATCGCCGCGCCTCGCCGACCAATGCGACAAGGCCACCGTCTTCCGGTTGCTCCAACGCCTCGCCAGCCACGGCATCGTCCGTCGGCTCGGCCTGCACGAACGCGCGGCCTATTTCACACTGCTCGTCCCCGGCAAGCACAGCGATTACCTGATCTGCACCGGCTGCGGCAGCATCGAGGCCGTGCAAGCCCCGTGCCCGGTCCACCAACTCGAAGAGGAAATCCGCGCGAACACCGGATACCGCAACCTCTACCACGAACTCGAGTTCTTCGGACTCTGCCCGCAGTGCGCGTGAAGCGCGGCGCGGTGGATCGCGGTCGTCACAAGCCGCGCCGCTTCTTTTGATCGGCGATCCATTCGAGATCCTTGTCGGACAACCGTTCCTCCCTCGTCCGGCTGCGCATGCCGTCGGGTTCGACCAAATCCAGCGTGCCTTGGTGATAGCGGAGCAGTCTGGCGAAGACCTTGCGTCCGCGGCGGTCGGACCACTCGCGGTATCCCTTGCGCTCCATGCCGGCGCGCCACGGGCCGTAAGCATTGGCAAACACCGCCTCGCCCTGGCGGATCAGCCCCCAGAAATAATCCGCCTCGCCGCGTTGGTATCCACGATAGCGGCCGATCACTTCACCGAGGTTGTTGACCATCAGCACCGTCGGCTGACCAAGCACCTTGAAGCGCTTCTTCAACTCCTTGGCCTGGCGCTCGATTTCGATCAGCCGCGTCTGCTTTTCATCGAGTGAAAGATCGGGGTCGTCCACCTGGGCGTGGGAGTCGACCTTGAGCCGGACCAGTGAGTTTCCCGCCCATTCCTCGAACGCGGGGGTGGAAAACAACTCCTGCGACAGGGCTTTGCACATCGGGCTGTTCTGCGAATCGGTGAACCAGATGAGCAAGGGCCTGCCCTCGCGCATCGCGCGGCGGCGCGCCACCGGCTCGCTCTGCTCCCATGGACCGCGCCCCACCGAGACCGCATCCAATACGGTAGAGAGTTCCTGAATCTCCGCATCGGGATTGTCCGGATCGGTGAACACAATCTCTTCATCGGGTGTGATCTTCGCCACCTGCTCGGCCGTGGGAGAAGTCGCCGTGACCGGAGTGCCCGCCGCAGCGCCGCGGGCGCGCAGTTGAGGCGGGATGCCGCCACCGGCAGGCAGACCACGAGACGGCGCGCGATCGGGCTTCGGGCCCGACCATGAGCACGAGGCAAGACCGAGGATCGCGAGCACCGCGCACGCGGCATGACCGATGTTCGTCATGACCCATGTCCGATGTCCGCTCACTCTTTGAGGCGGATCGAAGTGCCGCAGTTGGAACAGCGGAACCAGCTGAACAACAGCAGATGGAGGCAAAGAGGGACGACGTAACCCAGTCCTGGAATCCGATGGGCCCTGGGACTCTTGAGGTGCGGCGTGTGAACGAACCACTTTTGCCTGCAGATCCGGCAACGTTTCCCGAAAGCCAGGATCAACCAGGCCAATGCCGCCACCGGCAGGGCCAAGGGGAAAACGATCAACCAGCCGGGCACCCAGCCGAAGCTTGCGGGCACTTGCTCGGAGGCAAGCAACAGCATCGTGGAGAGAAGCGCCAGAGGCAGTGCCAGAAGCAACGGCAGCGTTACCAGTGCGCCGAGATAGACGGCAAGCGGCTGGGTGTGCAACACACCGCGGATGTAAAAGCGCGAGCCGGGGTTCCGTCCCTTGTTGGTCTCGGGTCGGGGGGTGCGGAGCAAATGCGCATGATCGTCCACATTGGAGGGCAATGGCTCCGGAATCGGAATCGAGTGATCGTCGGGATTTTCCGTCGAGCGCATCCGCGAGGTATCGATCTCGCGCTTCACCGGAAGCTTCTGTGCCTTCTCCGCGAGGCGGACGGAGCCGGAACTCACGGGTCGTGCGTCATTGCCACGCCGACGCGGGCGGATCGCGGACGTCCGTGCATTCAGCGGACCGACATGGCGGTTCAACAAGACCGCCACCGGAACATCGGCAACCGCGACCTGATGGTCCATGAAGCAGCGCGAGGGCGCGGGAATTGCGAAAGGTGCCGCCAGAAGAGAGCGCTCCACCTCCGGAGTGTCTTCGTGGTTGATCCAATCGACTTGCGGACCCTGCTCCGGCACCGGCTCAATGCCGGTCACGCGGCAGGCTTCGTCGATCCATGCGCGCACCAGATCCACACTTGGCGACTCGTCGCGCAGCTTGAGCATCGCGTTGGCTTTGCCGAGCTCGGATGTCAGCAGATCCACACCCGCACGGGCCAGCGCCTCCATTTGGCGATAGCCGACCGCTTCGAGCAATTCCATCGCTTGCTCGTCGATGCCGGGAAGGGTCGCCACATCCGCCATGGTGATGATTCCATGAATCTTAAAGGATCTGACCGAGATGGCAAGCCGGATGGATTCCGTCTCCTCCGGAAGAGGAGACCGGGACCCTTCCACATCGGGCTGGCGGGATTCGAACCCACGACCCCTACACCCCCAGTGTAGTGCGCTACCAGGCTGCGCTACAGCCCGTTTGTTGGAACGGACCGCAAACAAACAGGGGGAAATGTGGATTGGCAAGCACCGAAAATCATGAGACCAACACGGCGTGAAACCGGTCAAGATCGCCGTCGTCGGAGCCAGCGGGTACACCGGCATCGAACTGCTGCGCCTGCTGCTGCGCCACCCGGCGGTGGAAATCCGCGCACTTACCTCGCGCCAGGAGGCCGGGCGCACGCTGGAGGAAGTCGTTCCGCGGTTCCGCAACACCGCAGGTGGTGGACTGCGCTTCATCGAGCCGGATCCCGATGCCATCGCGGCTGCAGGCACGCAGGCGGCGTTCCTCGCGCTGCCGCATGGCGTCGCAGCGGAAATCGCCACCGCACTGCTCGATCGCGGCATCCGCGTCATCGACCTCAGCGCGGATTTCCGACTGCGCGATCCCGCGGTCTACGCGGAGTTCTACGGATCCCCCCACCCCGCTCCCAAACTGCTGGGCGATGCCGTCTACGGTCTGCCGGAAATCCGCGCGGAGGACATCCGTGCGGCCCGCCTGGTCGCCGCGCCCGGTTGTTATCCGACGAGCATCCTGCTGCCGCTCGTCCCGCTGCTGCGCGACGGCCTCATCGAGGCATCGAGCGTCATCGCCAACTCAATGAGCGGCGTGAGCGGCGCGGGCCGAAAAGCCGAGCTGCCCTTGTTGTTCTGCGAATGCAACGAAAGCGCGCGCGCCTATGGCTTGCCCAAGCACCGCCATCTGTCGGAAATCGAGCAGGAACTCTCGCGGGCGGCAGGATGCGACGTGCGGATCACCTTCATTCCACACCTGATTCCCGTCACCTGCGGCATCGCCTCGACCATCACCGCGACGCTGCGCGGCGGACGCACCGCCGCCGATGTCGCCTCGTCGCTCGAACAAGCGTATCACAAAAGCCCGTTTGTCCGACTGCTCGGCGAAGGCGCGTGTGCGGACACCAAGAACGTCACCCGCACGAACTTCATCGACATCGGCTGGCATCATGACGCGCGCACCGGACGCATCATCCTCACCAGTGCCGAGGACAATCTCGGCAAAGGCGCCGGCGGACAAGCGGTGCAATGCCTCAACCTGATGTTCGGATTCCCGCCGACAGAGGGTTTGCAAAACCTCTGAAGCCCGCGCAGCATCGGCAACCGCCCGCATTTCCAATCCCATGGATCTTCCGTTCACGCGCATCAAAGGCGGAGTCGGCGCCGCGACGGGATTCGTCACCAGCGCGACGAGCTGCGGAATCAAGAACCCCGACGCCAAACGCCTCGATCTCGCGCTCGTGTATTCCGAGCACCCCTGCAGCTCGGCGGGCACCTTCACCACCAACCGCGTCAAGGCCGCGCCGGTCCGCGTCAGCCAAGCCCACCTGCGCAAGGGCGACCTCCGCGCGATCATCGCCAACTCGGGCAACGCCAACGCCTGCACCGGCGTGCAGGGGATCCACGACGCGAACGCGATGTGCGAAGGCGTCGCCCGGGCGCTCAGCATCCGCCGCAGCGAGGTCGGCGTGTGCTCGACCGGGGTGATCGGACTGCCGATGCCGATGATGCGCGTCGAGCCGATGATCGCGCCACTGGCCGCCGGGCTCGGTCCGAAAAACGGCGCCGACGTCGCGGCCGCCATCATCACCAGCGACACGCGGCCGAAGGAAACCGCGATCTCGTTCGACCTCGGCGGACACCGCGTGCGGATCGGCGGCTGCGTCAAGGGCGCGGGCATGATCTCGCCAAGCATGGCCACCATGCTCTGCTTCATCACCACCGACGCGAACATCCCGTCCGCCACGCTGCGCAAGGCGGTGCTCGAATGCGTCGAGGACAGCTTCAACCGGATCACCATCGACGGTGACATGTCGACCAACGACACCGTGCTCGTTCTCGCCAACGGCGCGTCGGGCATGCCGCCCATCCGCCGCAACGGCAGCCGCTGCCGCGAGTTCCGCCACGCGCTGCGCCAGGTGATGCTCGAACTCGCCAAGTCGGTCGTCCGCGACGGCGAGCGGGTGACGAAATTCGTCACGGTCCGGGTCCGCGGCGCACGCACCTACCTCGACGCGAAAAAAGTCGCGGAGGCGGTGTGCAAGTCGGCCTTGGTGAAGTCGTCATGGAACGGCGGCGACCCGAACTGGGGCCGCATTCTTCACGCGGTCGGCTACTCGCGTGCGCGGATCCGCGAAGAGCTCGTCGACATCCACATCGGCGGCAAGGCCGCGTGCCTCGGCGGACTGCAGGCCGCCACGCCAATGGAGGAACTCCGCGCGGTGGTGGCCAAACCCGAATTCGACATCGAGATCCACCTCAATCAGGGATCGGCGGAGTACACGATGTATTCCAGCGACCTGTCGCCGGAATACATCGATTTCAACCGCTCGGAATACGCGTACTGGAAGCAGGCCCGCAAGGACGGCCTGGTGTGATCGCGCAAGACGCGGCCGTCCTCACAGCTTCGCGGGCGTCGCCAGCCATTCGGCCACACGCGTCATCAGCCTGCCGGCCCCGATGCCATCCATCACGCGGTGATCGAAGGTCAGGAACAGATTGGACACCGTGGCGGGCAGGAAGGCGCCGACCTCGTCGCTCCACACGGGTTTCTTCACCGCAGCCGCCATGCCGAGGATCAACGTTTCATGCGGCAACGGGATCGGCGTGCCGCTGGTGACGCCGAAGCCGCCGAAATTCGTCACCGTGCCGATGCCGCCACTGGTGTCGGCCTCGGTGAGGCGGCGGCGCCGCGCGCGCGACACCGCTTCGTCATAATCGTCGACGAGTTCACGCAGGCTCTTGCGGTCGACCCCGCGCAACACCGGGACCACCACGCCATCATCGATCTGCACGGCCACGCCGAGATCGATCGATTTCGGCAGCACGATCCGGTTGCCGACGAGATTGCCGGCCAACGAGGGATCCTCCGCCAGAGTCAACGCAAGCGCGCGCAGCACGTAGAGCGTGATCCCCGGCTTGGGCGACTGCGCCGACCGATGCTCGAGGATGCGGTCCATCGGCAGCGGCAGACCCACCGTCGCCAGCGGGCGCGAACAACTGCGGCGCATCGCGTCGGCCACGGCCATGCGCATCGGCGACGCCTGCACGCTCGGCCAGGAGGCGATCGAATCGAGATAACGCTCGAGATCCTGCGCGCTCACGCGTCCGCCGGCACCGGTGCCGGCCACACCGGCGAGATCGGTATCGCGCAATCCAAGGTCGTTCATCCGCGCACGCACGCGCGGCGACAGGAATCCGGCCGCCGATCCACCGACCGGCACCGCAAGCCCACCGGAGACGGCCGCAGCCGCGTTGGAACTTTCCAAATACGTGTCGCTGTCCTTCACCGCGAAATGCAGGTTGGCCTCGGCTTGGGAATCTTGCTGCGACTGCGGCGCGGATGGTGACGGTGACGCGGCCAGCGGTGCTGGTGCGGGCGCGGATGTCGGTGCCTCGCCGCCACTGCGGCGGATCCCGGGAAGATTGCTGCGCTTCTCGTAGGTCTCGAGCGTGTCCACCCCCGTGCGGCGGATTTCGTCATCGGTCACTTCAAGCAAGGCCAAGACACTGCCCACGTTGTAGGACACGCCCTCTTGCGCGCGGATTTCGGTCACCGTCCCATTGCAGATGGTCGTCACTCCCATCACCGCCTTGTTGGTCTCCACTTCGATGATCTCCTGGTCGGCGCGCACTGCGTCGCCCACCTTGACGCCGAGGCGGATGATCGTGGCCTCGGCAATCGACTCGCCGAGCTGGGGCATGAGAACAGGAACGGTGGCCATGATGGAAAAGCAGGGAATGGATTGCGGAAAACAGCGGGTGGAAACCTTCAGTAAACAAGCAACTGGCGGAGGGTCTCGCGGATCAGATCCTGCCCGGGCCGATGGGCCGACCAAAGCTTCGGGTGATACGGCACCGGCGTGTCGCGCGCGTTGACGCGCATCGGCGGTGCATCGAGCAGATGGAATCCGTCCTGCACGACACGCGAAACAACTTCGGCGGTGGCACCGCCCCAGGGGAATGACTCACCCACGGCGAGCAACCGGCCGGTGCGGGCGACCGACTCGAGCACGGTTTCGGTGTCGAGCGGCTTGACGGAGCGCAGGTCGACCACCTCGACCTCCCACCCCTCGTTTCGCAGATCCTCGGCGGCGCGCACCGACTCGTGCACCATCGCGCTGTAGGCGACCACCGTCGCATGCCTGCCCGGGCGGGCGATGCGCGCCTTGCCGATGGGCAGGCGCTCGCCGGCCATCGATTCGGCTTTGAGCCACCGGTAGAGGTACTTGTGTTCGCAGTAGATCACCGGATCATCCAGCGCCACACCGTCGATGAGCATGTGGTACGCGTCGCTCACCGTCGCCGGCGTCAGCACGACCAACCCCGGATACTGCGCGTACACGCCTTCCATGGACTGGCTGTGGAACGGACCCGACCCCGCCGTGCCGCCCGAGGGCATCCGGATCGTGATCGGCATCGGCACACCGGTGCGGTAGTAGTGCGTGCCGGCCTGGTTGACGATCTGGTTGAATGCGACCGACGAGAAATCGGCGAACTGCATCTCGATGATCGGACGCATGCCCTCGATCGCCGCACCCACCGCCATGCCCACCATCGCATCCTCGGAAATCGGGCTGTCGGCCACGCGCCCGGGAAACAAGTCGGCCAGCCCCTTGGTCGCCTTGAACGCCCCGCCGAAAGTGGAGATGTCCTGACCGTAAATGAACACGCGGGGATCGTCCTGCAGCAGCTTGAGCTGCGCCTCGCGGATGGCATCGATGTAGGTGACGCTCACGGTTGGTGAATGGATGGATGCAAAATCAACGGGCCGGAAAATGGGTCGACACCGCCATCCAGTCTTCGGTGTCGGGATCGGGCTGGGGTTCCTGCTGGGCCTGAGCCACGGCCTGCTGCACTTCTTCGGCGTATTGCTCTTCCCACCCGGCGATTTCATCGACCGTCACCGCGCCCAGCTCGAGCAACTGCGTGCGCGCCACATCCATGCAATCGCGGCCGCAATGGCTGCTGCGCATCTCCTGCGGCACGTAGGATGCGTCGTCGTGCTCGCCATGCCCGGACAACCGCAACACGTGCGCGACGACCAGTTGCGGACCTTCGCCCGCACGCGCGCGACGCACCGCCTCGCCAACCACCGAGACGGTGGCGAGGAAATCCGTACCGTCCACAGACAACCCACCCACACCGTAACCGCGCGCTTTCTCGACCAGGTCGGCACAAGCGAACTGCGACGTGTTCGGCGTCGAATACGCGTACTGGTTGTTGGTCACGACCAGCACGAAGGGCAGGCGCTCGACCGCGGCGAAATTCAATCCCTCATGAAATGATCCGGTCGAGGTCGCGCCGTCACCCAGACAAGTCGCGCCCACACGGTCGCCGAGCGTGCCCTGCAAGCGCTTGGCAAACAACATTCCGGCCACCACCGAAAGCTGCACGCCCAAGTGCGAAATCATCGTCGGCATCCCTTCCTTGGGACGCCCGCGGTGGACGTTGCCATCGCGACCGCGCGTCGGCCCGAGGACCGATCCGAGGTAGGTGCGCGTGCAGTCGAGCAAGGGCTCGCCGAACGCGGTGCGCCCGGCCTGGTCGCGGATCAGCGGCGCGAAGAAATCCTTGCCCTTGACCAACGAGGCGCCCAGCGCGGCACTCACCGCTTCCTGACCGCGGCCGAGATACACGCCACCCACAATCTTGCCGGCCTTGTAAAGGCTCGACATCTTGTTTTCCAAAATCCGCGCGCGCAGCATCGCCTGGTACACCTTGCGCAGGAATTCGGTATTGCCTGCCAATCCTGCGGGTTTGGGTTGCGTCGCCAGCTGCACGCGGCGGTTGTAGGATCCCCCCTCAAGACCTGCAAACGAATTTCCCGGCAAAAAATCCGCGCGATTCCAAGTGTCGGATTCCGGGCGGATTTCCCGCCGATCTCACGGCGGATCCACCGCCGCGCGGCGATTCCACGCGACCAGTTCGTCGTAGCGGACGCCGCGGCCGCCAAACAAATCCAACGAGCTGCCGACGGTGAAATCCACCCGGCCATTCCCCGCAACGTCGATCCGCCGCACGTCGTCCATCGTCGCCGCACCACCGGCATACGTCAGCGGCCGCTTCGCCCATCCGCCAAGCATCGACACCAACTCCTCGTCGATGCCGCTGCACAACCCTTCGACATCCGCCGCATGAATCAGGAATTCAGCGCACGACGAAGCGAGCCGATCCAAAGTCGCATGACTCAGCTCAAGATCGGTGAGCGTCTGCCACCGGTTCATCGCCACCCGCCAACCACCGGAGACACGCCGACAGGAAAGATCGATCACCAACCGCCCGGCACCGACCGTGGCCACCAACGCCGCCAATCGGTCGACACAAAACCGCCCGGAAGCGTCAAAGATCGCGGAGGTCACGATGACGTGACTCGCACCCGCATCGAGCCACTGACGCGCATTGCCCGCATCGATGCCGCCACCCACCTGCATCCCGCCTGGCCACATCGCGAGCGCCTCGCGCGCGGCCGCCTCGTTCCCCGGGCCAAGCAGAATCACATGCCCGCCCGCCAGCGCGTCGTCGCGGAACTTGCCGGCAAACCACGTCGGCGGATGCACGGCGACGAAATTCTCAACCGGTCCCGGACCGGCATCAGTCAAGGTACCGCCGACAATCTGCTTCACCATGCCGGCGTGCAGGTCGATGCAAGGACGAAAGCGGCTCACGGGCCGACGATGCACCGCACCCACCCCCGATCCAAGCCGAAGATTTTCGGCGTGACCCGCCATCGGCGCGTCGGCAGGTTTCGAGGCAACCTGCCCATGAACCCCGACGAGAAATTCCGCGCCTACGAATCGAAGATGCGCGCCATCGGCATGCAGGACGCCGCGATCCGCGCGTTCCAACGCAATTACGAAGCGCTGCTGCGCAACGAATCGGGAATGATCCCGGAGAACGACATCGAGCCGGTCACCACCCTGCCCACCCTCGATCACATCACGACCTCCGCCGACCACGACCCGCCGCCGCTCGCACGCGCGGTCGTCATCAAACTCAACGGCGGACTCGGCACCAGCATGGGCCTGCAAGGGCCGAAAAGCCTGCTCGAGGTGCGCAACGGAGTGAACTTCCTCGATCTCATGGTCCGGCAAGTGCTCGACCTCCGCCGACAAAGCAGCACGCAAGTGCGCTTGCTGCTCATGAACAGCTTCAGGACCAGCGACGCCACCCTCGCGCATCTGCAACGATACCGCGACCACCACCTCGCCGATTCAACGGACGTCGAACTCATGCAAAACCAGATCCCGAAGATCGGTGCCGACACGCTCGATCCGGTGGTCTGGCCGACCGATCCCGCACTCGAATGGTGCCCGCCCGGACATGGCGACCTCTACCCGGCACTCGCCGGCAGTGGCTGGCTCGACCAACTCCTCGACGAAGGCGTGCTCTACGCGTTTGTCTCCAACTCGGACAACCTCGGTGCCACGCTCGACCCGGCGATCCTCGCACATTTCGCCGCATCCGGCGCACCGTTCCTGATGGAGGTCACCCGCCGCACCGCGGCCGACCGCAAGGGCGGACACCTCGCACGCCGCCTCGCCGACGGCCGACTGCTGCTGCGCGAGGTCGCCCAATGCCCCGATGCAGATCTCGACGCATTCCAGGACATCGAACGCCACCGGTTTTTCAACACTAACAATCTCTGGTTGCGGCTCGACCATCTCAAACACGCGCTCGAAGCAGGCGATGGCGTGCTGCCCCTGCCGATGATCCGCAACCGCAAAACCGTCGACCCCCGCGACAAACACTCAACCGCGGTGATCCAACTCGAAACCGCGATGGGCGCGGCCATCGAGTGCTTCGACGGCGCGGCCGCCATCGAAGTGCCGCGCAGCCGCTTCGCGCCGGTCAAGACCACTGCCGACCTCCTCGCGCTGCGCTCCGACGCCTATGAGGTCCTCGCCGACGGCCAAGTGCGCCTCGACCCGTCGCGCCACGGCACACCACCCATCATCACCCTGCCCGACTCGTGCAAGCTCGTCGATGCCCTCGACCCCATCGGTGTTCCCGGATTGCGCGGCTGCCAATCGCTCGAGATCCGCGGACCCATCCGCTTCGCGCCCGGCGTGGTGCTGGAAGGCGATTGTTCGTTCTCTGCCAAAGACGGCGAACCCCGCATCGTCCCGGCAGGCATTTACCGCGATCATCAGGAATGAGGGGGTCACAGATAATTGTTCAAATGAACAATGATTCCTTGTCCCAAGATTTGGGGACAAGACGAAGTCCGATTCCGTGGCATGATGAAGCCGTCGAGGGGAGAGGTCCCCGGTTTCAAATTTCATGACAGCAAAAGGGGTCGCGCGAGTGCGCGGCCCTTTTTGTTTATCCACGTCCGGCCATGGCACCGGCGTTGTGGAGTGAAGTGGGAAGTTCTCCTCCCATGGTCTTGCCAAGCGGCGAAGCTCCGATTACAGCGCGCGCGCCATGTCGAGCATCGGTCCGTTTCAATTTCCGCAGGATGGGTTCAAAGCCGTGATCTTCGACCTCGACGGAACCCTCGTCGATTCGATGGCAGCCCACTTCGAGGCCTGGTGCGAAGCGCTCGCGCTGCACGGTGCCAGTGGCATCTTCAAGGAGGACATCTTCCACGCCATGGGCGGCAGACCCACCATCGACGTCGCGGTTGAACTCAACGACGGTTACAACCTGCGGCTCGATCCCGCCGCCGTCGCGTTCGCAAAACGCGAGGCTTTCCTCAAACGCCTGCCCGGCATCCGCCTGATCCGCGAGGTCAGCGAGTTCGCCGCGTCACTCCGCGGCAAAATCCCGATGGCCGTCGCCAGCGGCGGCACCCGCATGGTCGTCGAGAAGGAACTGCAAATCGTCGGCATCTCCGACTGGTTCGATGAAGTCCTCTGCGCCGAAGACGTCAACGAAGGCAAACCCTCGCCCGAGGTGTTCCTCAAGGCCGCACGACTGCTCAACGTCGCGCCGGCCGACTGCCTCGCTCTCGACGACGCACCCGCCGGCATCATCGCCGCCACCCGCGCAGGCATGCAGGTCCTCGGTATCCCGTCGGCGCTGTCCTCCGCAGCGTGAGACATCGCAAAGCATCCCTGCGCTGCACGGACACAGGCAAGGATGCCTGTCTGAAGCGTGACCAACCAAGCAGATCCGCGGCAGCCATGACTCGCAGATGCGGCTTTCGAGCCGCACGACGACGGCCGGAAAGCCGTCTTTGCCTACCATGGCGGCTTCAAGCCGCCACTCCACGTGACGACAAGCCGCTTGCCCTTCGAAGCGCACCGCACGCAAGAAAGGCCCGAAGGAGTCACTTTGCCCCATCCAACATTCCCACCTTCGCCGGCGCTCCTTGAAACATTGTCCCGCCCGCGCTCTCAGCATTCGAGCTTTTCAGTATGACTACTTTGATTACCCCATGGGGAACGTCGGCATCACTCCCGGTGGCGGATGCCAAGCCTCGTCGTTCGATTTGAAACCATGAAAACATTTTGGATCGGTCTACCCTGAATCCGATTGGCTTCGTTCCACGTACCGCCGCACCCCTCATCAGGCAGGGTAGAAGATGGCACCCTTGTATTGACAACGCATCCGCACTGAATCAGGCTTTTCCCATGAATGCCATGAAATGCGGTGGGGTTTGCGCTTGGTCCCCGATCCTCGCCGGCTTGCTGGCCGGATCCACGTTGGGTCAGCCCCTCGACGGCACCGTCATCGCCGACCGCGCGGACGCGCGCTACGAGACGGACAGCCAGGCGCAGCTGACCGGATCCACCGCCACCGCCGAGATGACGAGTTACGTTGGCTCGGGCTACTATGCGGGCACCAACCTCTCGCACTATGTGGCTCCGTTCAAGCTGCCCGACCTGGGTGAGGGCAGCTTCACCGAGGTGCGCTTCCACATCCAGGCCAACGACGAGACGACGACCTGGCGGATCCCGGTGAACCTGTGGGCGATCCCGGGCGCGCGGGTGTCCAAGAACACGCTTGGCAGCGACGTGAGAACGGCCGACGAAACGCACAACCAGCGCGGCGATCTAGTGATGGAAGAGTTTCTCGGCCGCAACACCTTCGGCGACACCTATCACGCGACACCGGCAGGCGGCATCGAATCCGCGCGGTTGTGCGACTGGCTGAATGATGCCTATGGCGAGGGAGGCAATGCTGGCCGCTTCGCGTTCCTGCGCTTGAGTCCGCGCGCGCTCACTCCGGCGGAAAACGGACCGTCCTCGATCGATTCGGCGTTCGGCATTCTCACTGCCGATTTTGTCTTCGCCAATGCCGCCTTCCAACCTTACCTGAGCTACACCTTCACCCCGGCCACTGCAGGGTCGCCGGTCATCGATCGCTTCACGATTTCTCGGGACCGCGTCGCGGAAGGCGGGTCGGTGACGCTGGACTGGTCGGTGAACAACGCGGACGCGGTCTATCTCGACGACGGATTCGGGGAGTTCGAGGTCGGCACAAGCGAGACCTACACGTTCGATCCTTGGTTCACGACGACAATGCGCTTGCGCGCGGTCAATGCCAATGGCGAGCGCGTCGCGGTGCGCGCGGTCGAAGTGCTGCCGCTGCAGGGTGAACTCACCGCCGAACTCCGCGACGCGCGCACCACCACCGACCCGGCAAACGGTGTGGTCACGGGCACGCGCAGCGTGGCCGACCTCACCGATGCGCAAGTCCTCGTCGGCCGCGCCGCCGACTCGTCGCAGGCGTCGCATCTGGTAATCCCCTTCCGCCTGCCGGATGCCGGACCCGGCCGCTTTGAAAACGTGAGCCTGCAAGTGTGGTCGATGGGTGCTTCCGGAGACCCGGCGGGTTCGGCTGCGGATTTGTTCGCCATCCCGGATGCAAGGGAATCCGCGGTCGTGCTCAACAGCGATGTGTGCGACGGCCGCGAGTCGCCGCTCACGCGCGGGATTCCGGTGCAGCAGGGTTTTCTCAACGCGGATCACGCCGAGGCCGACACCCAGGCATCGACGGCAGAGGGCGCGCCGCGCGAAGTCCTCAGCGCATGGCTCAGCGACGCGTATGCCAACGGCGCGAACGCCGGGAAATTCGTGTTCCTGCGACTGAGCCCGGACACGCTCGCCGGAATTTCCGGCAACGGAATCGCCGTGGCCACATCCGACGCCGCGTCGCCGATGACTCGCCCGTGGCTGAGCTACTCATTCGTACCCGACGCAGCCATGCCGCCGACGATCCGCTCGTTCGCTTGTGAAACCCCGGCAATCGCACCGGGCTGGGCGACAACGATTTCATGGAATGTGGAAGACGCCGCCTCGGTGAGCCTTTCACCGGGCATCGGCACGGTCGCCACACAGGGATCCACCACCCTGCGTCCGCTGCAACCAACCACCTACACGCTCACCGCGACCAATGCCGTCGGCTCGCGCACCCGCACGCTCGCGATCGCCACCGGACCGATGCGCTTCTTCCGGCTCGTGCCGACAGCGGCGCGAAGCAGCGGACGGGTCAACCTCGCCGAGTTCCAACTGCTCGACGCCAACGGCAACCGCATCGGCGGCGCGTCGACCTCGTTTGTCGGCAACCTGAACTCCGCGAGCGCGGCGAACGGCAACGACAACAACACATCGACCTACTGGGATGAAGCACTCGACCACCCGCTGACGCTCGATTTCGGAACCGCGAAACCGACGGTGCGCCGATACCGCATCGCGACCGGCGACAACGCGAACCGTGACCCGTTGTCGTGGCGGGTCGAGGGCAGCCCGGACGGAGCCGTCTGGGTGGTGCTCGACCAACGCAGCGCGTTCCCGACACCGAACCAGCGGCGCGTCTTCCTCGATGCGATCGATCTGCCCTACAGCGGCGACGGCAGCGGATCCGCGTCAGCACCGTTCGTCCGCACCTTCACCAGCGACCGCTCCGATCCCGCACCAGGCGAGAGCGTCGCGCTCCAATGGAACGTCGCGGGCGCGGACGACGTCACCATCCTGCCCAACATCGGCAGCGTCGGCAGCTCGGGCAGTGTGTCGGTGACCGCCGTCGGCAGCACCACCTACACGCTCACCGCATCCAACGCGGCCGGCAGCACGACCTCGTCCTTCACGATCAACGCGGTCGAGCGCTACCGGTACTTCCGTTTCGTACCGACCTCGGTGCGCGACGGAGTGAATGCCGCCGCAGTGGCGATCTCGGAATTCCAGATCCTCAGCAATGGCGCACGTCTGACAGGTGCGACCTCCAGCAACCCCGGGGGCTACGATTTCGAGGGGTTCGGTCCGCCCGCCCAAGCCAACGACAACAATCTGACCACTTACTGGGTGGATGGCAACAAGGGTGCCCTCGTGCTCGATTTTGTCACCGGGCGCAGTGCGAACACGTACCGCATCGGGCTCACCGATTCATCGCTCTCGTGGGCGGATCCCACCGGATGGCGCGTCGAAGCCAGCAACAACGGAACCTCGTGGACCATCCTCGACGAACAAACCAACGTGAATGTCCCACAAGCCGAAGCCTCACGGAATCAATTCCTCACCGCAGGCACGCTCGCACCATCGAGCGTCACGCCGCCTCCGACCGTCGGCTTCGGCGCAGCATCATCGACCGTCAACCAAGGACAAGGCACCACCCTCCAGTGGACCGTCACCGGAGCCGCCTCCGTGACGATCGACCACGGCATCGGCAGCGTCCCGGCCAGCGGATCGGTCGCGGTTTCACCCAATGCCACCACCACTTACACACTCACGGCCATCGGCGATGGCGGCACCACCGTCACCACCGCTCGTGTCTCGGTGATCCCGGCACCGATCATCAGCTTCACCGCCACGGCGGCACCCGGCGGTCAGCCGGGATCAACAACCCTCGCGTGGAACGTCGCCAACGCCAACAAGGTGCGCATCGACAACAACATCGGACTCGTCAACGCAGCGGGAAGCATCACGGTGGATTCCGCAATCACCACCACCTACACGCTCACCGCCGAATGGGCCGGCGGCGTGGTGGCCGCTCAAGTCGTGGTTGAGGCGACCTCGGACCATCCGCCGTTCCTCGTGACCTCGATGACGATGAACGGCACCGAGTGCACGATGAGCTGGGAATCCCAACCCGCGGCAAGCTACACGATTGAAGCCAGCACGAATCTCGTCGATTGGTCGCCGATCGCGGCACCGATTGCCTCGCAAGGAGCGACGACCACGGCAACCATCGATCTTGCCGAAACGCCCCACGCCGGTGCGCCGCGGTTGTTCATGCGCGTGCGGGCGGAGTGATGGCACGCCCAAGCGGCGGCGTCCGCGGTCAGTCGCGGCGCGTGAGTTCGACGAACACGTCTTCGAGCGTCGCTTGATGGCGGAACACCGACCTCAGCGGCCACCCGTTCGCCGCTGCCAGCGCAGCCACGCGTTCGCGCGCGTCGGTGCCCGAATCGACCCACAACGTCAACCGCGTCCAACCGTCGTCGAGCAGCTCGGACTGCACTTTCTTGACCTGGTTCATTTCGCCCAGCGCACGCGATGCGGCATCGGAATCGATCTTGAGCTCCACTTCGATTCGCCCTGCCGCCCGCATGCACGCGGTGAGATTGGCCGGCGTGTCGGACGCCTTGATGCGTCCTTGGTCGATGATGATCACGCGACCACAGGTCATCTCGACCTCGTGCAGGATGTGGGTGGAAAGCAAGATGGTGCGCGACTCGCCCAGCCGCCGGATCAACGAGCGGATCTGGCGGATCTGGTTTGGATCGAGCCCGTTGGTCGGCTCATCGAGGATGAGCAGCTCGGGATCGTGCACCAACGCGTCGGCCAATCCCACGCGCTGGCGATAACCCTTGGACAACGCGCCGATCATCCTGCGGCGCACCGGCTCGAGCCCGCAGGTCTCGATCACGGCCGCGACGCGCTCGCGCACCCGGCTTCCGCGCAAGCCTTTGAGTTGGGCGCGGAATTTCAAGTACTCCCTCACGCGCATGTCGTCGTAGAGCGGCACGTTCTCCGGCATGTATCCGATCTTCGCACGGGCCTCGACCGACTCGCGGAAGACATCGAGCCCCGCAACGGCAACGGTACCCGAACTCGGCGGCAGATAGCCGGTGAGCATGCGCATCGTCGTGGTCTTGCCCGCGCCGTTGGGCCCGAGAAACCCGACGACCTCGCCGCGGCCGACCGAAAAACTGATGTCGCGAACTGCTTCGTGGCGGGCGTAGCGCTTGGTGAGATGGCTGACCTCGATCATCGTGGATGGCGCGGACGCACCGCGGGTTCCCGGTGATTGATGGACCAGCACCGCAGGGCGGCCAAGCCGGAAATGCTGACCGCTTCAATCGGCACTGGATCGCTCGTCCGCCGACGGGAACACTGGCCGCGTGCCGACTGGCGAGGACAAACCCCGATGCACCGGCAGCGCGCCCGGGTCGCGCCGGGCATTCCGCAACGCACTGGTGCGCTGGTTTGCGAAACACGGCAAGGACTACCCGTGGCGCCGCACCACCGATCCGCATGCGATCCTCGTCTCCGAAGTGATGCTCCAGCAGACGCAGATCGCCACCGTGCTGGCCAAAGGATCGTTCACCAGCTTCCTCGAAACCTTTCCCGACACGACGTCGCTCGCCGCGGCCGACGACGCCTCACTGCTCAAAGCGTGGGAAGGCCTCGGCTACTACCGCCGCGCGCGAATGCTGCGCGGGACCGCTCGCGCGGTGATGATGGATCACGGCGGGATTTTTCCCACCAACGAACGCACACTGATGTCGCTGCCCGGCATCGGCCGCTACACCGCAGGCGCGCTGCGCGCGTTCGCCTTCGGCCTGCCCGCAGTGCTCGTCGATGGCAACGTCGCGCGCGTACTCGCACGCGTCATGGATTTTCACGAACCCGTCGATCTGCCGAAATCGCAGGCACGCCTGTGGGAATGGGCGGAAACACTCGCCGACCCCGCGCGGCCGCGCGAATACCACAGCGCGCTGATGGAGCTGGGTCAGACACTCTGCCGCCCTCGCGCCCCGCAATGCGCGCACTGCCCGGTCGCCCGATTCTGCGCGACGCGCGACCCGGCGGCACTGCCGGTCAAGCGCACGCGCATCCGGCCGACCGATCTCGTCGAACACGCGCTGTGGCTGCGCGACGCGAAGGGGCGCATCCTGCTCGCCCAAGCGGCGGGCGCGCGCCGCACCGGATTGTGGCAACTCCCGTTGCGTGGTGCCACGGAGGTCGCCGACCTGCCATTGCTCGCCGAGTCGCGCTACACGATCACGCGATACCGCGTGACGCTGCGGGTGCACGATGGCAACGCGCGACGCAAACAAATCCGGCCCGACCCGGGCGAGACATGGATCCCGCCCGGCGAAACCACCCAACTCGCCATGGCCGCGCCCTTCCGTAAAGTCGTGGATCAATTGCTGCCCGATGATGGAAATCGGATGTGACGCGACCCCTCACTTGTGCTTCCTTGCCCGCGCATGTCTGCCGTCGCACGATCCGCCGCAGCCGCGATCATCATCGGCTTGCTGCATTCCTGCGCGGGTACACCACCCGCGCCCGACGACCGCGCCCCCGGTCTGCAGATCCGGCAACAAGTAGCAGGCCGCATCGCTGCGGTGCTCGTCACCCACGGCCATGACGACGATCCAGTGAAGCAGCGCAACGCACCCGCCCAACCACCGGACGACGCCGACGGCGGATCCGCCACGCCGGTCTCCCACGATGGATACTTCCTCACGGCCAATCACGTCCTGTCGCGTGAACAGGGCAGGAACGTCTTCGTGATCCACTCGGCTGGCAGCGGCTGGATCCGCTCGAAGGCACGCATCGTCTGGCGTTCGGAATCGGCCGACCTCGCGTTGCTCCATGTGCCGGCGGCCACGCCCGACCACTACCGCTGGTCGGCCGCGGATCGCTGGCTGCCTACGGGCACGCGTGTGATCCACGGCGGCATCGCCACCGACATGCGCTCCGGCCACGGCAGGCTCGCCAGCCCGCTGCGGCCCGAATCGGGCATGCAGACACACCGGCGGTTCAAGATCGACCTCCCACTGCTACCGGGCGACAGCGGCGGACCCGTCGTCAATGCCGATGGCGCGCTGGTCGGTATCAATTCGTCGGTCGAATTCATCGTGCCGATGGAAACCATGATCTTCATCGACTCCGAATGCGTCCGGCCGAACGTGCGTCGGCTCGAGGCACGCATCGAAGCCGACCGCAACCGCCGCGCCGAAGGACGCGATCGATCGTCATGATGCGGCTTCTGCAACTCCTCCGGCACCGATGGCCGCGGGCGGCGTGCGCGGCCATCGCCCTCGCCACAACGGCGTGCGCCTATTACGAGGAATCCGGTCTGCCGGGAAGCGCCTCGTCAATAGCCCACAACCAAATGATGGTGGTGCGCAAGGATCCGCCGACATTCGGCCACTACCGGCTCACCATGCTGATGCAACAGCATCCCGATCTGGAATCATTCGTCCGCACTCGGGGCGCGCCCGATTTTCTCGCCGAAACATCAAGCGAAGGCAGACACTACCGCATCTTGTACTATCTCCAAAAACGCCAGGCCTTCGCGTGCCGCACCCGCACCGAGCACGATGGCTCGCTGGAGTTCGCAGGCCCCTACCCGATCACCCGCAGGGAGCGGCAGATCCTGCGCAGCCTTCTCGATGACGGCAAGGCACCCCAAGGGTGAAGCCGAGCCCAAAAGGGGTCAGGCTGCAAATCTTGACAAACGCCCCCCCCTTGCCGCCTGGATCGATGCAACAAGGCATCGCACATGCCGATCGCAACGCGGCAACCCCATCTGCCAAAGCGCCCGCACCGTTCCGCTCAACACCCGGGCCCGGATGCGTTCTGTCAAGATTTGCAGCCTGACCCCTATTTGCACTTGAGGCCGATGATCCAGCGTGTGTCGATCCCGTTTGCGGCCGCAAGCAGGGACCCGACGACCGCCCCGCGATGACAGTTGTCCCCACCAACCATCGCGTTGGCAATGATGCCGGCATCGAAATCATCGTGATACTTCCACGAAAGGTACAACGCGGCGGGAAACGCTTGATCGATGTAGCACGCGGGACTGATCACTTGACCGATGATTTCCAAATCCCGACGCCTCGCCCACTGTTCCGCTTTGCGGCACGAGAACCAGTCCCCGGCCTCACGCGCAATCGCCTCTCGCAGGGGCGTCCCGGCGATCACGGACTTCAACAATCGCGCCAGGCAGTCGGCAGCGCGCAGGACATTACCATGGCGGTGCGTGAGGGCGACATGCTCCTTCACCGAGCCACGCCAATCGGCACCCTCTGGCAACGCTGCGAGGAGCGCGGGGACCTGGGCAAGGCCTCCGATGTGTTCATCGGAAATCCCGCACTTGGTGATCCGCTTTCCCTGCGCGTAGCGGGTGAAGAATCCGCGGTGGTACTCCTCGAGATAAGTATCGCGATGCCAGCCCGGTTGCAGCATGCGGGCGACGTACCGCTCGGCCCAGCGCATGAAGTCGTATCTGCCGCTGTCGCGCACCTGCTCGTGAAGATCGGTGGCAAGCCGGAAGTTCAGCGTGTTTTCCCCGGCTTCAAGAAACTGATGGTAGTGAATGCCGCGCAAGCCCCAATAAACGGCCTGTTCCCGCAGGATGTCACCGCGCGGATCGGGTGGATGATAGGTAGAGCGCCAAAGAATGCTGTCCGGATGCGGGTTGCACGGAGCCTTGCAGCGGTCGAGGATTCCGTAATCGCGAACAAGGGCCTCCCGGTCATAATACCAATGACCCGGCATCGCGAGTGCGTCCGCCACGAGGCTGCCGAGATAGGCGTTGCGAAGCGTCATCCCGTGCGCAGCATATCCCGGAATGGGTTGCGCGCCACCCGGGATTGGGTCAGGTCGCCGGCCCGCGCCGGTTTCCGTGCAACCTTCACCCCCAGCCATGAAAAAGCAACAGTTGCCCGAAAAGACCTGCCCGGTATGCGGCAGGCCGTTCAAGTGGAGAAAGAAATGGCAGCGGACGTGGGAGGAAGTGAAATTTTGCAGCGACCGATGCAGGATGGCGAAACACAAGGCCCGTCCCGGATGAAGGCGGGCGCACTGCATGCATCGCTGTCAAGATTTGCAGCCTGACCCCGATTCCGTGCTGCTGCGATACATGGCACATCTTTCGCGCTGGGGACACAGCTTCACGAGATTGTTCGCGGTGGCCAGATCAACGGTCTGGGAGCGCATCGACCTGCTCTTGCTGTTGAAATCCTATGG
>Ga0169931_10000815_pt1 | contig 51876 bp, 39 predicted proteins | sample Kivu_15m_20L_FD_129675 | JGI IMG/M metagenome (GOLD analysis project Ga0169931, IMG submission 129675) | Freshwater microbial communities from Lake Kivu, Western Province, Rwanda to study Microbial Dark Matter (Phase II) - Kivu_15m_20L... | ecosystem: Environmental > Aquatic > Freshwater > Lake...
CCGCCCTGCGCAAAATGCGCCGCCGACCATCAATCATCGCTGCTTGCTTTACTCAGGCAGAACTTTGGCCTTGATGTATCCTTATTACGCGAGTCTCAATAGAACTCTCTCCCTCTCCTTGTCTTCCGATCTCCTTGTCTTGTATCTTCGCCAGTCCCCAGTCCATCACCAGCACCTCGCCGAACTCGCCCACCATCACGTTCTCCGGCTTCAAATCGCGATGCAGCACGCCCTGCGAGTGCGCAAAGGCCAGCGCGTCGCAGACCTTGTGAAAGACGGTGAGCAAAGACGCCAGCGTGTGCTCGCGCATCGTCGCCGGATCCTGGTCACGCAGGTCATTGAGGATGTTCTGAAGCGTGCGGCCCTTCACCAGCTTCATCGTGTAGTAGAGCTGACCCCGTGCGTCGCGCCCCAGGTCGTGGATGGGCACGATATTCGGGTGCTGCAACCGGCCCAGCACCGCCGCCTCCTGCACGAAGCGTCTGGCCAAGTCTCCGTCCGCTCCGGCAGTGAGCATGACCTTCACCGCGATCTTGCGCCCCAGCTTGCAGTCATCTCCCTCCAAAATCGCGCCCATGCCGCCTTTGGCGATCCGCCTGCCGAAGACCAGCGGCACCGAAGAGTCGGGGTTGGCTCCCAGCACCGTGGTGCCGGCTACCGCCGTCGTTGGTGCCGAAAGAATCGTCGGCATGGCCGAGGCATCGAAGTCATCGGACTCCTCCTGCATGGCGCCCAGCGCCCCGGCCACCTGCAAGCGGAGCGTCGAATCCTGTCCGCAGGCATCCGCCAGGAAGCGGTCCCGCTCTTCCGCAGATTGATCCACCGCCCCTGCAAAGAGCAGATGAGCGGCGGCGTGCCTGGCGTCGTTGGGGTTCATGGTTGGATAACGAAACGTGAGAATTGCCAAATCCCCTCCCCGCCGACAAGAAAAGTTTCGCCGAAGTTGTGACGCTTGGCGGAAAATCCCGTAGCTCCTATGAGTAACCCGTTAGATTCCAACGTGACTCCAGCCATGAAAGCAATCTCCGCAGCCCTTCTCACCTGGTGCCTAGCTGGTGCCGTAAAGGCCGAAGTCCCTAAGGCAGACGTCTATCGCATGTGGACGGACTTGCAGGGGCGCAAAGTCGAAGCCCGGTTTCGTGGTATCGCGAATGACACCATCACGCTGCAAACGAAGGACGGCAGGAATTACTCCCTGCTCCTGGTGCGCTTGAGCGCGGAGGATCAGGCCATTGCCAGGAGCATGAGCCTCGCGGTGACCCAAAGCGCGGCGGATCCGACCGCCGCCTCCCAATGGTCCCCGCCCGCGCGCCCTCGACCCACGGCGATGGTGAAGGGCGGGGCCAAGGCGGAAGCGAAAAGTCTGGTCAAGGAGTTCACACGTGAGAGTCCGCTTACCATCGAGTCTGTGGAGACCTTTGCCGTGGCGCGGGCCTTGTATCGGGAGGGCCTGTTCGAGCAGTGTCAGCAGGAACTCACCGCCTTTTGGAAAAAGAATCCACGCGACGCACCTGTTTGGGCGTTGCGAGGGGGCGACAAGGTGGGATTCAAGCTCGGTGGTTCTTGCGGCTATCCCTCGCTCCTTCTGCTGACCGATGCCGTGGCTTGGAGAATCAAGGAGAAGACTCTGGCCAAGCCCGTGCAGGCGGTTGATTGGAACATCGTCGTCCTGCTGGTCGGCAAATCGAGCGGCCTCATGCCCGCAAACGACGCGGAAGCCAAAGAAGGCAAGGGCGTCCCGGTCTCGGCGAAGATAGATCCCCTCCTGCTCGCCGACAATTCTCGCGCGATGCATGATCTCGTGTGGCTGACGCGCGAGTATTACCGCGCGGTGACCCAGGGGAAGATCAATCTCCGCCTCCGTGCCGTGCATCTGCCGGATCTCGAGTTCAAAGCATGCGCTCCTGGCGGACCCGGCGGACGCCCGAATAACATTACGAATCTCAAAGCCGCCGTCCCGCATGAGATCGCGCGGGAGGCGGACTGGTATTGGCTTGTATATCCGGAGATCGAGCCGCCTCCGGGAGGCAAGTATTACCTCCACACCTATGACACCGGCAGCACGACCCCCGGCGGCATCACCAACATGCCCGGGACGAGACAAACCCTGTTCTTTTGTGAGGATCACTGGCTGACCCGCCGCGCCATCGAGGATGGCCGCGGCCCCATCCACCCCCTGGCTCACCAGATCTACATTCCCTATTGGCTGCAACATGAGTTCTTTCACGATCATTTCAGACAATACCCGCAACTGGAGTTGGAAGCGACGGGTCACCAATGGTTCGACCGCGCCAAGTGGCCCTCCGATTTCGTGGGCCGCTTCGAGTCCGACTACTACTATGAGGCCATGTTCAAGCGGTTGCAAAACCAGGCCAATCCTTCGTTCGCGGGCTCCTTCATCCGAAGGAATTGGTTTCCGGATTTGCTTCCGGCGCTGAAGCCGGAGGATCTGCTGGGACGCTACGCCATCGAAGGCTCAAAAGATGGCTGGACCGCCGGTGAGATAAAGCTGGTGGATGGCGGGCTGATGTGGCGCAACGACGCGGGCAGGGCTTGGGCGCTCACCTTGGAGAAGGACGGCTTGCTGAAGACCGATGAAAGCAACCCGTATTTCAAGGAGACGCCCATCTATGAAATCTTCCCCGTCCGCGGAGCCGACGGACTTCCTGCACCGGGCTTGGGCGGCTTCCAATCCGGAAAAAAGATATTCCTCCGCCAGAAGTGAACCGGATGGTGGCGAATGCCGCCTCGCCGCCAGACTCAAACGGCATCCGCCAATCGAATGACTCCAAGATACCACTCGAACGAAGCCCTGACGTCGCCGAAATAGGCCTGCGCCTTGCAGTTGCCCACTTGCGACAGATCGAGCCTGCGAAGCGCCGGGTTCTCAACGATTGCTCGAGATCACCAGAGGTTGGCGCTGCACCGATCCAGTCTGACTGGACTTAGCTGCATAACCATTTGCGGCGAAGCCGGTCCGCTTTCAATACCCCAGCCAAGGCCCAAGCCAGCGCTCCATTTCTTCGACACTCATGCCTTTGCGGTGCGCGTAGTCTTCGACCTGGTCTTTCGCTAGGACGCTGATGCCGAAGTAGTGGGACTCGGGGTGGCTGAAGTAGAGGCCGCTGACGGCGCTGCCGGGGTGCATGGCCATGCTTTCGGTGAGTTCGACGCCGGTTTTGGCGGTGGCGTCGAGCAGGGCGAAGAGGATGGGCTTCTCGGTGTGGTCGGGCTGGGCGGGATAGCCGGGTGCGGGACGGATGCCGCGGTAGTTTTCTTTGATGAGATCGGCGTTGGCGAAGTCGCCGGGCTTTTCGTAGCCCCAAGCGAAGCGGGCTTGTTGATGGAGGTATTCGGCGAAGGCTTCAGCGAGCCGGTCGGCGATCGCTTTGGTCAAGATGGCGTTGTAAGGGTCGGGAATGGCCTCGAACTCCTTCGCCATCTCATCGGCGCCGTGAATGCCGACGCAGAAGCCGCCGATGTGGTCGGTGCGGCCGCTGTCTTTGGGCGCGACGTAGTCGCTGAGGGCAAAATTGGGCTTGTCCTTTTTGATGACCTGCTGACGCAGCGTGTGGAAGGTCGTCTTGAGTTTTCCGCCTTCATAGACTTCGATGTCATCGCCGACGCTGTTGGCCGGGAAGAGGCCGAAGACGCCTTTGGCGTTGAATCGCTTTTCCACGATGATGCGGTCGAAGAGCTCGTTGGCGTCATGATAGAGCTTCAAAGCCTCTGCTTCGGCTTTTTGCTTCATTTCGGCATCTTCATGCGCGGAGGAAAAACGGCCTTCATTCGCGATCCACCGTCCGCGGAGTTCCCACGAGTGGAAGAAGGGCGACCAGTCGATGAATTCACGCAGGGTGGCGATCAAATCCGCGCCCTCATAGACCTTCGTGCCGGTAAAGCTCGGCGTGGCAATGTCCTGCGTGCTCCAGTCGAACTTTTGGCCCTTCTCACGCGATTCGGCGAGCGTGAGGAGCTGGCGGTCCTTCTTCTTGCCGTACTCCTCGCGGAGTTTGGCGTGGCGATCCTCGTTGGACTTGATGAAGCCCTCGCGTTGCTCTTCGGAAAGCAGCGAGGTGGTCACCGGCACGCTGCGGGAGGCGTCGAGCACATGAACGATGCTGCCACTGTATTTCGGCGCGATTTTGATAGCTGTGTGCGCGGCGCTGGTGGTGGCTCCGCCGATCAAAAGCGGCTGTTTGAAGCCCTGGCGCTCCATTTCAGCTGCCACGAAGACCATTTCATCGAGCGACGGTGTGATGAGGCCGCTGAGACCAATGACATCCGCGCCGACTTCGACGGCTTTGTCGAGGATCTTCTGGCAGGGCACCATGACGCCCATGTCGGTGACTTCGAAGCCATTGCAGGCCAAAACGATGCCGACGATGTTTTTGCCGATGTCATGCACATCGCCTTTCACCGTGGCGAGCACGATTTTGCCACCACCCTGCTTCGCGGCCTCAGCAGGGATCAGATCGGCGGCGGTCAGGCCTTTTGCGGAGCCGCTTGATAAGGCGTCGGCTCCTCCTGAACGAGGCTGGATTTCCTGCCCGCGTTGCGCAGCAGCTCCAGGGAGTCCTGTTCGATCTGGTTGAACAACTGTGCTGTCTCCGCGTCCAGTTTGGGCGAGAAATTGCGCCAGGAGCCGGTCAGAGTAGGCTGTGTTGTCGGGGTGTTCATGGAATTCTTCTTTGAGGGTTAGTTCGCCGATTTCACGGAGTTCATCAACGGATTTGTGGATGCGCCCGGCCAGCCACTCCAGGCTTTGAATGGCAGGATAGCCATGCGTGGTGTTGTCGAGCACGACGACCTTGAATCCTTCGCGTCCACCAAATTCCTCGACGAGCCGCAAGGTTGTCACAGGTGCTTGGAAATGGCCATTGGCGGCACGTTTCAGCGGCACGACGCGGCCTGTTACCTCAATGGCCCGGCGGAGCATGTTGCGCACGGCGAGAGGCCACGGCGCGTAGATGTAGCGCACGTCGATGGCGCAACCACAGGCGAATGCTCGTTCAAAATGCTCGCGGCTACGTGCGTGGTTTTGCAGCGTGCCGTCCATGATGAGGATGACGCGTTCACGCGCCGGGAGTCCATCGGTCGCTGTGGTTTTGCCGCTCCCCTGGCCTCCTGCGTTGAAGAGCATCACATCGCCCTGTTTGGCGGCGCTGACGATCTTTTCAAACATCCAGTCCACAAACGCCCCCGCAGGCTCCAGCGTGGCGACACTCCATTTTTGGCGGCTTTCGCGGGTGGCGGCGTAGTCGGGGCTGAGTTCTTGGACGTTGTTGCGGTCGAGGACGATTTTGAAGCGGCGCTTATACTCCGTGGCGGCGGCTTCGAGGTCGGCGGCGAGCTCAGCGGCGAATTTGACCTCCATGCGGCGCTCTTCGAGGCTGAGGCCGGGATAAGGGGTGTAGGTGAAGCCTTCGCATACAGTTACTTCACCACCGCTTTCGAGAGCCTTCACGGTTTTCTCGGCGATCTCGATGAGAAGGTCGCGCTCTTTGGCCTTGCGGGCTTTTTCGGCCTCCATGAAGGGTTGGAGGTAGGCGACGCTTTGCTTCATCACGCGGGCGCTCTTCACGACCTGCGGGAGGAACATTTTGCCAGCGCCGAAGAGGTCGCCGACGACGCTCATGCCGTCCATGAGGGGGCCTTCGATGACGGAGAGAGGCTTGCCGAGCTTGGCGAGGGCCTCGGCGGTGTCTTCGTTGATGAAATCGGTGATGCCTTTGAGCAGGGCGTGCTCGAGTCGCTTCTCGACACCGGCTTCGCGCCAACTAAGGTCGATTTCGGCCTTCTTCGCGCTGCCTGCCTGGCCTTTGAATTGCTCGGCGTAATCGACGAGGATCTCGGTGGCATCGGGGCGACGATTCAAAATGACGTCCTCGACCTTCACGAGCATCTCCTGCGGGATTTCCTCGTAAACTTCGAGCATGCCGGCGTTCACGATGCCCATGTCCATGCCCGCTTTGATGGCGTAATAAAGGAACACGCTGTGCATGGCCTCGCGGACCTTGTTGTTGCCGCGGAAGCTGAAGCTGATGTTGCTGACGCCGCCGCTGACCTTCGCGTGCGGGAGGTTCGCTTTGATCCAACGCGTGGCCTCGATGAAATCGACGGCGTAGTTGTTGTGCTCCTCAATGCCGGTGGCGACGGTGAGGATGTTGGGGTCGAAAATGATGTCCTCGGGCGGGAAGCCGACCTCATCGACGAGGATGCGATAGGCTCGCTCGCAGATGCGGATCTTGTCTTGGTAAGTCGCGGCCTGACCTTGTTCGTCGAAGGCCATCACCACCGTCGCGGCGCCGTATTGTTTGATCTTGTTGGCGTATTCTTTGAACTTTTCCTCGCCTTCTTTGAGCGAGATGGAGTTTACGATGCCCTTGCCTTGCAGGCACTTCAGACCGGCCTCAATGATTTCCCACTTCGAGGAATCGACCATGAATGGCACTTTATTAACTTCCGGCTCGGTTTGCAGGAGCGTCAAAAACTTCGTCATCATCGGCACGCCGTCGATGAGGCCTTCGTCCATGCAGACGTCGATGACGTTCGCACCGCTCTCGACCTGCTGACGCGCGATGGCGACAGCTTCCTCGAGTTTGTTTTCTTTGATGAGCTTCGCGAATTTCGGCGAGCCAGCCACGTTCGTGCGCTCGCCAATCATGAGGTAGTTCGAGCCGGGGCTTAGCACATAGGGCTGCGAGCCGCTGAGGCGCATCGTGTGCGGATCGGCGGGGATCTCGCGCGGTGCGATTTTTTCGACGGCTTTCGCGATGGCGGCGATGTGCGCAGGCGTGTTGCCGCAGCAGCCACCCATGATGTTCACGAAGCCGCTGCTGGCGAAGTCGGTGGCGTAGCCCGCCATGTCCGGCGGCAGCAAATCGAAGCCGGTGGGCGCGAGCGGGTTCGGCATGCCCGCGTTCGGATACGCGGAGACGAAGCAATCTGCCTTCGCCGAGAGTTCGGCGAGGAAAGGCCGCATCTTGTCCGGGCCGAGCGAGCAGTTCAGGCCGATGGAGAGCGGCTTCACATGCCGCATGGCATTCAAATAGGCCTCCGTGACCTGCCCAGAGATCATCGTCTCGCCACCGGGGCCGACGGCGGCGCTGATTTGCACGGGCAACTCCAGTTTGTCCTCATCAAACACCTCGCGGATGGCCACGAGTGCCGTCTTCGCGTTCAAGGAATCGAAAATCGTCTCAACGAGCAGCGTATCGACACCACCGGCGATCAAAGCGCGCACTTGATGCTTATACGCCTGCTTCACCTGATCGAAGGTGACGTAGCGGAAGCTCAAATCGCTCAAGTCCGGGAACTGCGAGAGCGACACGGTGAGCGGCCCGATGGCTCCGGCGACGTAGCGCTTCCGGCCCGTCTGCTCGGCGACGATGTCGGCCCATTTGCGGCACTGGCGAGCGGACTCGAAATTGATCTCCCAAGCGAGGTCGTTGAGGAATTTGTCCTCAATGATGCCCTGGAAGAACTCCGGGTTCTTCACGCCTTCTTTGAAAAACTCCGCCTGCGCGATGCTCGTGGCAGAGAAGGTGTTCGTTTCGATGATGTCCGCGCCGGCTTCGAGGAAGCGTTTGTGGATGTCCTCAATAATGTCGGGTCGCGTGATCGAGAGGATGTCGCCGTTGTTCAGGATGTCCTTTTCGTTGTCGCGGAAGCGTTCGCCGCGAGCGCTGGCCTCATCGAGCACGCCCTTCGCCTTGTACTCGCGGATGGTGGTGCCCATGGCGCCATCAATGACCAGGATGCGCTGGCGCATGGCGGCTTCGAGTTCTGGGCGGCAGTTGGGACGGGCGGGCATGGTCGGAGACTACGCACAGGGAGCGAAGGGTCAACCCTTCGCATCAACGCATCATGATTTGATCATGTGAGGCATAATTCTAATTTACAGGACGAGAATCCGTTATACCGCCACCCAATGCCCGCCAAACGCCAAATCATCCCCGAATCCAGTCCCGAGGCCATCAATGAGAACCTCGGCAAGCGCGTGAAGAAACTCCGCGCGGATCGCGGATGGTCGCTGGAGGAACTCGCCACCGCCAGCGGCGTCAGCCGCAGCATGCTCAGCGAGATCGAGCGCGAGAAGGCGAATCCGACACTGACCGTCACCTTCCGCATCGCACGGGCCTTTGGGCTCACCCTGCAAGAGCTGATCGAGAGCGCCGAGGCCAGCGCATCGAAGATCCAGGTCATCCGCGCCAATGACCGCGCCCAGGTCTATCGCAGCGACAAAAACTGCGAGATCCGCACCCTCTCGCCGCTGAATCTGGAGAAGGATGTCGAGTTCTACGAGCTCACGCTCAAGCCCGGCGGTGCTCTGCGCAGCCAGCCACACTTTGAGGGCACCCGTGAGTTCCTAACCGTCGAAGAAGGCAGCGTCCGCATCGAATCCGGCGAAGACCTCGACGACCTCACCAAAGGCGACAGCGGCACCTACCGCGCCGACGTCCCCCACGCCATCGTCAACACCGCCAAAGGCCCCGCCGTGGTGTTTCTGGTCGTGATTTACCGCTGAAAGCTTTTCCCAACCCAACCATGAAGTCAGCCACCACACTCGTCTTGCTCGCCCTTGGCGGCCTTTTGAATGCACAAATGCCGCCCGCGCTCGTGAACGCGGAACGCGCGAAAATCCTCGAAGGCGTCAAATCGGTGCCAAAACTCGGTTCGCCGGGCCCGGTGGGCATTTGGGGCCAAATCGCGTTTCCGATCCTTTCCGCGCCGGACAAAGATGGCGTCGAAATCGCCGTCGGAGCGGCCGCAGCGTATGGAAAAGGCCGTGTCGTCCTTTTCGGCCAAAATTCTTACCTCAATGGCAGCGGCGGCGGGGATCATGCCAAGCTCATCCAGAACTGCGTGAAGTGGGCAGGCAACAAGGCGAAGCCCCGTGTTGGCACCAAAGGCGTGCGTGGTCTTGTTGCCATCGATGCGAAGGAGTTTGACGCGGTCGAGAAAAAGAACCTCGGTGACTACGACGTGGTCATCATCAACACGCAGGGCGTCGTTAGCACAGAGGAAGGCACAGCTTTGATCGACTACATCAAAGGCGGCGGTGGCTTCATCGGCGGCATGACGGGTTGGGCTTACGGCCAGACGAGCGGCGGGAAGGACCTCGCCACTTCCCACGGCGTGAATCAGGCCATCATGGCTGCGGGCGTGGCGAACACGGACATGAGCGCGTTTGACCAACTTCGCTCGTTTGAAGCCCGCGTGGAGCTTCCGGCGATGATGAATGCGTCCGACGCCATCACCGCGATCAAAAAGCAGCGTGAAGGCGGCCCCGCGCTCACGCCGGAGCAGATGAAGCAGGGCATGAACGCCATTCAGATCGCCATGGCCGCGCAACCGCCGGACCGCAGCAATTTGAAGAACGCCGTCGCTGCCGCGCTCGGCAATGCGGGCAGTGATGTGCCTGTGCCGACCGCCAAAGCACCGCTCACCGACACGCAGCACGCCGCCGCGCGTCTGCGTCTCGGCATGGAGACGCGCATGCTGCGCCTCATGAGCGCGGAAGGCATCAAGGCCCATCCCGCGCATGTCGAATTCCCAGGCAAAGCTCCTGAAAACGCCCCGCGCACCGGCGCGGAGATCGCCATCACGCCGAGCATCTCCGGCTGGCACAGCACCGGTCTTTACGCCGTCGCCGGCGAGCCGATCACGGTCACCATTCCCGAAAAATACGCCGACAAAGGCTACGCTGTGCGCATCGGCTGCCACAGCGACACACTTTACCATCTCGACAAATGGGAACGCGCTCCCGACATCACGCGCAGCGACACGTTAGCCACCGCCACGACGAAAACGGCCTCGGCCTTCGGCGGACTCATCTACATCGAAGTTCCCGGTCGTGCGAAGGACGACGAGCCCTTCACCGCAGCCATCAAAGACGCCATCGCCGCGCCGCTCTTCGTTCTCGGCAAGGACGATGACGCCAAGTGGAAGGAAATCCGCCAGCGCCCCGCACCGTGGGCCGAAATGGCCTGCGACAAGATGATCATCAGCTTCCCGCGCGAGGTCGCACAAGCCATCAACAATCCCACCGAGCTCATGCAGTTCTGGAAAGCCACCGTCGAAGCCCAGGACGAGGTCACCAACCAGGCCGCCGAACGCACGCGCCCCGAGCGCATCGTCGCTGATGTGCAGATCAGCGCCGGTTACATGCACAGCGGCTATCCCATCATGATCCCGACCAGCGCCGGGCGGGAGATGACCACGCTCACGCGCCTGAAATTCCCCGGCTGGGGCTTCTACCACGAAATCGGCCACAACCACCAGCGCCGCACCTTCACCTTCGACGGCACCGGCGAGGTCACGAACAACGTCATCGGCATGTACTGCTACGAAGCCGTCCTGAAGAAAGATTGGCTCATCGGCCATGGCGGCATCTCCGAGGAATCGCGCAAAGACCACATCAAGAAGATCAAAGCCTCCAATGACAAATGGCAGACCTGGAAGAGCGATCCCTTCCTCGCCCTCACCACCTACATTCAGCTCATTCAAGAATTCGGCTGGGAAAGCTGGCGCAAATACCTCCACAGCTTCGACAACACCGAATACGGCCCCGAACCCAAAGGCGACGACGAAGCCCGCGACCAGTTCCTCATCCGCTATTCCAAGATCGCCAACAAAAACCTCGGCCCCTTCTTCGACTTCTGGGGGATTCCGGTGAGCTCGTCCGCGAAAGCGGAGGTGAGCAAGCTGGAGCCTTGGATGCCTAAAGGGCTGTGAGTTGCAGCCTGTAGGTTGGCTGTGTGCTGCGGGAAAAGGCAAACGATGCCAACTCGATGCCCTTCGCAGCACCGCCCGACGGTTTGGGGTTCTTCGGTGCCGCCAACAAAACGGGCGGGCTTCGCCACACCCGTCCTACGTTATCGCATCGCAGAACCAGACAGCGGCTTCGTTCTCACCCAGCTTCGCATGGATGGGGTTCTTGGCGATGTAACGCACCGCCGTCACATAATGCGCTTCGTCTCGAATGATCCGGTCGAAGCTTTCGTCCTGCCAAAGCGCACCGGTCCGGTCCAGACGGCGCTGGATGCGTTGCGAGGTAAACCATTTCCAGGAGCCGCACAGCTCTTCCAACCGGTGTTCTCGCAACGGACGGCACAAAGCGTGGACGTGATTGGGCATCACGACATAGGCAAGCATCTCGCAGCGATCGCCCTCGAAGTGGTGCAGAGCCTCAATCACGACCCGGCGATGCACCCGATCACGAAGCAAGCACTCGCCATGACATTCATCGAGCACGGCTTCGAGCTTTCGGAGACGGGCGCACTCAAACTCGTGCCAAGCTGCGGCGAGATCAGCAGGTAGTTTGCCCGCGTGCCGGTCAAACTCCCGTTTCCATCGTTCTGCTTCGCGGCTGAGTTCTTCGAGAACCGTTTTGGGGATCGAATCCGCAAGCCGAAAGGTAACCAGATAGCAAGCTCCTGAAAGCCGCCAGTGAGGCAAATGCCGTGTGTACTCGGAGAACTCCTCCTGCGGAATCGAACTCGTGGGATCAAAGCCGACAAAGTCCCGCGGCAGCGTGATATGAGAAGGAACAGTCCACGGCATAAGCGAAATCGTAGGTTGGGTGTGTGCTGCGTCAAAAGGCAAACAAAAACAGACTGGCGCTCTACGCAGCACCGCCCGACGGTTTGGGTTCTTCGGTGCCGCGAAGAAGACGGGCGGGCTTCGCCACACCCATCCTACGTCATCACCTCGCCAGCGACACGCACACGATCTCCTCGTCATTTCGCATGAAGACGCACTGATTTGCGAACGCAGGATGCGACCAAACCACAGCACGCCGCGGGTCGGTGGTCGTGGGCTTCAGAATTTTGGCGCGACTGAGCTCCTCGTAGCCTTTCGGTGTCATTTTGGCGAGAATGAGGTCGCCTTGCTCGTTGGCGAGGAAGAAGCGGTCTTCGTGCTTCACGATGAAAGCGTTCGCCCAACGGACCTCGGGTCCACCCGTGGTGGCGGCCATGGTTTCCCAGACGCGTTCACCGGTTTCGAGTTTCAGGCAGCGGAGCTGGCCGTAGCTGCAAACGCCGTAGATGTGGCCGTTTTCGATGAAGGGCGTGCTCATGAGGCTATGAAGCGTGTCGGTCTTCTTTTCGCTGAAGCTGTTGCCTTCCCACACCATGGCGCCGTCGGGTTTGAAACACTTGGAACTGTTGTAGAAGGAGCTCAGCAGCAAAAAATCACCCACGAGCCTTGGCGTGGCGATGGTGAGGCCGGCACGCACATCCCAAGGATGCGACCACAAGACTTGGCCGGATGCCGGATCGAGCAGGTTGGCGGCCTGGGGATGCCACAAAACGAGTTTTTTTGCTCCATCGTGCTCGATCATCGTAGGCGGACAGTAGCCAGGCTCGCGAGCATCGAGCGCACGCCAGAGCTCTTTGCCGGAATCCTTGTCAAAAGCCATCGCGACGCTGCCGGGGCCGCCGACGAGGCAAATCAGCCGCTGACCATCGAGCAGCGGATGCCCGGCGAAACCCCACATCGGCGTGCGTGCGCCGAACTCCGCTTTGAAATCATGCGACCAGAGCACTTTGCCAGTCGCCGCATCGAGACAAAACAGATTTCCCTCTGCACCGAGCGTCCACACTTTGCCATCGCTCACCAGCGGTGTACAACGCGGACCGGTGGAGTAGCTCATCGTGTAGGTGCAGTCGTAGCGATGCTCCCAGAGCTGCTTTCCCGTGGCGGCGTCGAGACACAGTACGCGCTCGGCGCCGGGGATGACGCCACGTGCGAAGGCGTTGCCCGGCGCACGGGTCTTCTCTGCCACCTGCCGATCCATGACATACACTTTGCCGCCTGCGATGGCAGGTCCGGTGTACCCACCGCCAATGCTCACGCGCCACAGTACCTTCGGCCCGCCTTCAGGAAACTTTTCCACGATGCCGGTCTCACGCCACACGCCATCCCGTTGCGGGCCGAGCCACTGGGGCCAGTCGTCGGCGTGCACGGTGGCAAGAAGGAGAAGAAAAAAGAAGGGAGGGCGCACTGTTCCAAAAACTCGCCTGAACCCGCTATGTTGCGAAAAAACATCCGCCACGCCTCACCGCCGTACCCGCAGCAGCGGCGCGGGCAGATGCTCGCTGGTCAGCCAGAGCGTGAGATTGTCACGGTCATAGCAGACGCCCTCGACCTGACGCAGCAGCTCTGGCTCGATGCGCGCCGGCGGTTGCTTCATGGCGTCCGCAAGCGGCTGGTCGGGCGGCAGTTTCCACTCGTAGAGGCTGCTGTAAGTGGCGACGACCATTCGGGTGCCGTCAGGTGAGAATCCGGCGGCGGTGGTCATGCAGTTGTCGTGCGGACGCTTCCCGGCGCGGATCAGCTTCGGGAACTTGACGTCGGCGACTTTCTCCAGCGTCATGCTGGCTTCCGTCTGCATGGGCTGCGGAAAAACGTAGAGCGCACTCCGCCCGTCCTCGCTCTTCGTGAGGATATGGAGACGGTTGGACTTCGGATCCATCAAAAGGCTTTCGGCATTGTGCTTGCCGTCGGGATAACTGACGCGCCAGATGACCGGCACAGCGCTCATCGTCTCTTCGACCGCCTTTCCTGGCTCGTTGATCTCCGGTTCGGGAATTTGATACACTTGGAGTGTCGGGCGCATCTGGAGGTTGTCGCCGATGTCGCCGATGAATAAGGCGGGCCCGCCTTTCTCGTCCTTGCCGAGAGCAATGTCCTCCCAGTCAAAGTTCGCCGCGTCGCGCACGCGCACCTTGGCGCGCGTTTTGCCGCTGCGATCAATCGCAAAGACGCACGGCTCGCCGCCAGAGTCGTTCAGCGTCCAGAAAATGGATGAATCGCGTCCGCCGAGACACAGGCCGGAGCTTTCCTTGATGCGCTTGTCATCGAGGACGGCCACGAGTTCGCTGGTGCTGGGTTCAGCCTTTTCCGGCCATGCCGTTTGGGCACCGACGTGCCCGGCACAGAAAACGAGAAAAAAGAACGCTTTCATGGCTCAACCCAGCGGTGTGGCGGGACCCGACAGCATGCGGCTGTGGTGGAAGTTTACGCGGTTGAGGAACCAGCGCCAGGTGTAGCCGGGACGTCCGCGTTCCAGCAGGAAATGCGGGCAGTCCTTGTGCGCCGGACTCACGCCGCGACGCGGCCAGTGATAATGTGGCACCACATTGCCCAGCGGAATGTCATAGGCGCGCATCAGATACGCCGCGAGGCGCGCTGTGCGGTCGATCGTTTCGCCGATGTCGTTGCCACTGTGCTCGCACATCTCGATGCCGATGCTGTAATTGTTCCCCATCCCGTCGAAGTCGGCGTGCTCCCCCTGCTCGCGGCACGGCAGATGCTGGATGGCTACATTTTCCTGCACAGTGAAGTGCCAGGTGAGAAAGCCGATGCGGTTGCCTCCCGGCCGCTTCGTGGCACGCAGCGCGCCGCGTTTCAGCGCCAGCGCATGCTGGTAGGCGTCGCCGCTGTAGTTTTGCGTGCTGTGAATGGTGATGTAGCGCGGCTTCATCGGCCGGTAATAACGACGCCCCACAGTGCCGGCCGGGATGAGGTCGAGCTTCACGCGCGCCTCGGCGAGAAGCTGGTCCGGCGTCACCGGGCCGGGCGGGCCGTCATTGAAGCGCGATTCCCAGCGCGAGATGCGCGATCCATCGTAGGTGGCGCAAGCCACGACAACCACGGCAAGAATCACTGGCAGGATGAGGACAGCGTGTCGGCGCATGGTTCTCTTTACGTTTCAGAGGTCAAAGTTCAAGGTTCAAGGCGTTCCAACCGCGTTTTAAGAGGTGACGACCGCCGAGACCTTCGGCGTTTTTTGCCGCCAGCCAGCTCGCATGCTCCATGCACCTCTCCAGCGGCCATGAAGACAGCCAGCCGTGCAAAAACGCGCCATGAAACACATCGCCGCAACCCGTGGTGTCGATCAGCGGCTCCGCTTTGAAGGCGGATTGGTGAAAATGCACGCCTTCGGGTGTCCAAACATGACTGCCACGAGTGCCTTCCGTGATGACGAGCAGCTTCGCGGGTGCCTTAAGCAATGCGGCAGCCATTTCGGCCAGTTCCGCCTTTCCCGAGCATTTTTCCGCAAAATCACGCGACACGACGCGCACATGGCTCGCCTCGAACAAATCGCGAATCGACTCACGGAAGCGTCCAGCACCGCCATCGAATGAGATTTCGATGTTTTGCGCCTGCGCAGGCCGAATCGCGGCACGGCAGGCATTTTCATGACGCCCGTTGATGTGGAGCAAGCGCACACCTTTGAGCATTTCCGGCTCGAAAACAGGCTCCTGGGACGCAGATGGCATGAAAACGATCTGCCGCGCTCCATCTCGCTGCCGCACCAGAATCACCGCATGCGCCGGTTCGCCATCCACAAGCACACATTCATGTCCGTGCGCCTCCAAAACAGCCAGCGCCGTCGCCACCGGGCCTCCGGCATCGACACAGGAAGCGAGTGCCTGAGTCACCTGCTCCACCGCGCTGAACTCCGGCACGACGAAAAACTCGTCCCGCGTTTCCGCACCGATGCCGATAACCTTGAAAGGAGTTGCTGCCATGCTGCGCGGCATGATTCCCGCGAATTCGTGATTGTCATCTTCCTCCGAGTCATTCAACATCCGCGCTTCTCATGAGCACCACTCCCGACGCCTCCCTGCCTTGGTACAAACAACTCAACGCCTACCACTGGTTCGTCTTCTTTGTCGCCTCCGCCGCGTGGTGTTTTGACTGCCTCGACCAGCAGCTCTTCATCCTCGCGCGTGACAATGCCCTCAAGGCGCTCGACCCCACTGGCGACCAAGCCAAGCTCAGCGGCATGGCCATGGCTGTTTTCGTCGCCGGATGGGCCACCGGCGGCCTGATCTTCGGCGCGGTGGGCGACCGCATCGGTCGTGCGAAGACGCTCGCGCTCACCGTGCTCATTTACTCGGTTTTCACCGGCCTGTCGTCCTTCGCCGCCAACGCGGACCAGTTCATGATCTACCGCGCCCTGACCGGCCTCGGCGTCGGCGGCGTGTTCGGCCTCGCGGTGGCCTTGGTGGCCGATTCGCTGCCGGACAGCGCACGTGCGAAGGCGCTGGGCATGCTCCAGGCGCTCTCCGCCGTCGGCAACGTCACCGCCGGCCTCTGCGCGATGGCGGTCTCGAACACGGATCCAAATGTGTCGTGGAAATACCTCTTCTGGATCGGCTCTGCGCCTGCCTTCCTGTGCATCTTCATCATGATCCGTCTTAAGGAACCGGAAAAGTGGGTCGCCGCGAAAGCCGCCAGCCAGATGGACAAATCCAAGGCCATGGGCTCCTACCTCAGCCTCTTTGGAGACGCTCGCTGGCGCAGACCCGCCCTCTTTGGCATGCTGCTTTGCGTCTCCGCCGTGATCGGCCTGTGGGGCATCGGGTTCTTCAGCAACAAGCTCGTCGCGCCGGCCATCGCCGCATCGCTCGCCGAGAAGAACCTCCCGCCGGAGCAGATCGTCGCCGGCAAGCAGTGGTGGGCGGCCGCGAACCTCATCGTGATGAACATCGGCGCCTTCCTCGGCATGATCGCCTTCAGCAAGGCCGCGTCGCACTTCGGCCGCAAACCGGTCTTTGCCGTGGCCTTCCTCGCCGCTATGGCCTCGACGGTGTTCTTCTACCAGAGCTTCAAGACCACCTCGGACATCTGGATGAGCTTCGTGATGGGTTTCTGCCAGCTTTCGATCTTTGCCGGCTTTGCCATCTACCTGCCGGAGCTTTTCCCCACTCGGTTGCGCAGCACGGGCACCAGTTTCTGCTACAACGTCGGCCGTTTCATCGCCGCCAGCGGCCCGATCACGCTCGGCGTGCTCGCCTCGAACCTCGCCAAAGATGCCAAGGCCGCGCTGCCCGCGATCGCGGACGAGGCCGCACGCAAGACGGCTGAGGCCGCCGCCGAACTGGCCGCCTTCCGCAACGCCGGCACCTGGATGAGCCTCATCTTCGTGCTCGGCCTCATCGCCCTGCTCTTCCTGCCTGAAACCAAAGGCCGCCCGATGCCTGAAGACTGAACCGCTTCGCGGTAATGAAGAAACTAGAATGACGAAGGCCAAATGGCTTCGTCATTCATTCGTCATCCGACATTCTTCATTCGTCATTTTGTCATGACTCCCGCCGAACTCATCGCCCTCAAAGACCCGTCCAAAGTCTCGCCTGAGGCGCAGGCGCTCTGGCAGATCAAAAACGGCTCCTGGGAGGCCGCGCATAACATCGCACAGGACATTCACACAAAGATGGGCTCGTGGATTCACGCCCTGCTGCATGTGATCGAGGGCGACCAGTGGAACGCGGACTACTGGTTCGCCAAGGCAGGCAAACCCTCGCACGGACCGAAGGAGATCGACAAACTTTGGGACGAAATCGCGAGTGTTGTGCTATCTTGAGGCTTACGACCTTGAACAACGACCCAGCCAAACCCCAGCAACGCTTCGAAGACCTTCGCGGCATCCTGCGTTACGTGCCGCAGTTTCGGCAGCGCGTCTTCGTGATCGCGTTTGACGGCGCGCTCATGACGCAACCGGGCTTCGCCAGCCTTCTTCAGGACGTGGCGGTGCTGCAATCACTCAACATCGAGGTCGTGCTCGTCTTCGGCGCACGAGCTCAGGTACGCGCACTCGCGGAAAAACGCGGCGTCACGCTTTACAACGATGACGGCATGGGCCGCACGGACGCGGCGGGCATCGAAATCGCCAAGGACGCGATCATGCGGCAGTGCAGCGACCTGGCGGCGGAGCTGACGGCGCTGGAAATGCCCGTGGCAGTTTCCAACGCGCTCGCGGTGCATCCGGCGGGCGTGATCGACGGCGTCGATCTTGAATTCACCGGCAGAATCGAGCGAGTGGACGAGGAATCGCTCCGTGCACTGCTCAAAGCCGACATTATCCCGATTTTGCCTCCGCTCGGCTACGACGGCAAAGGCGCGACCCTGCGCCTGAACTCCGACGCGGTCGCCGTGGAGGTCGCCATCGCCCTCCAGGCCGCGAAAGTCATCTTTGTGGCCGAGTCTGGCATCACCGCCGCCGACGGCACGCGCCTCGCGCAGATCTCCGTCGCCGACGCGAAGGACATGTACAAGAAAAAGGATGCGAAACACGACGTGAGCCTGCTCTCGAAGCTGCGCTACGCCGCGCTCGCCTGCCAGGAGGGCGTGCCGCGTGTCCACATCGTCGATGGCACGCAGGACGAGGCGCTGCTGGCCGAATTGTTCTCCAACGAAGGCGTGGGCACCATGATTCATGCCGACGATTACCAGCAGATCCGCAAGGCGCGCGCCAGCGATGTGCCCGCGCTGCTTTCCATGATGCAGCAGAGCGTGGACGACGCCGCTCTCGTGCCGCGCTCGCGCGACCAGATTCAATCGAAGATCAAAGATTTCTTCGTGCTCGAACTCGACGGCAATCCGATCGGCTCTGTCGCCGTGCATTCGTATGAGGAGGACGGCAAAAAGATCGCCGAACTCGCCTGCCTCTTCGTCCGCCGCTCGCACAAGAACAAAAATCATGGACGCAAGCTTGTCGCCTTCGCGGAGGAAACCGCGAAGCAGCGCGGTAGCGAGGTCATTTTCGCGCTCAGCACGCAGGCGTTCCGCTTTTTCGAGGAAAAGATGGGCTACACCGTCGCCGAACCCGACGCCCTGCCGCCGAGCCGTCGCGAAAAGTACGACAAGAGCGGCCGGAACTCGAAGGTGCTCGTCAAATCGCTGAAATAGCTCAGCGAAGCGGCGAGTTGCTGATTCCGACCTCCGCGATCGCGATGGCCTTGTCCTGGAGTTTTTCTCCGATGTAGCGCTGCTGGAACTTGAGTCGGCAGCGGCGGCCGTCTTTTGAAAAGGCGAGCCAGAAGTCCGTCGATTTGATGTGATCCGCCTTGCCGCTCGCATCCGCCCAATCGTAGCGCCGCGTCTCGCCGAGCATCGCCTCGGTCACACCGCTGGCGGCCAGGGTGGCGGAATAACCCTTCGCCTGCCATCCCAGCCAGAAAGCCGCGCCTCCGAGCAGCAGCAGCAAGGTGCCAAGCACGACAAACGGCCCGATGACCTTCACGCGGCCAAAGAAACCGCCGTTGCCGTATTCGAGCGCAAAAAACTTCACCCGCGTGAACATGACCTTCACCATCGCGATTCCCGCGATGACCAGCAGCGGTCCTCCTCCCAGCAACCCCCAGGTGTACATGTCCCCGACCAGCAAGGTGACACCATCACCCGAATCAGCCGCCTTCGTGAGAAACGGGGAGATGTCTGGAATGGGCACGGCGGCGGCGAGGAGCAGCAGGGAAGAATTCATGGCAACAAAGGTGATTTAACCAAGCGGGTGGGGAGTGCGTCAAGCCTTGCTTCCGTCACCGATCTGTTGCCGGATGAACGCTTCCACCTCGGCCACATTGGCGTTCAATGGCCAGGTTTTAAGTGGCTTCGACTTGAGAGCCTCCAGCGTCGGATGCACCGGCTCGCTGCCGGTGGCCTGATTGACCACATCGGGGAACTTTGCCGGACTGGCCGTGGAAAGGACGACGCTGACGCGATCTGGCGCCATGTCAGTGAATGCGCAGGCGGTGTGCGGATCGAGCACATACTGCCAGTCGTTCCACATCTGCGCGATCACGCGTTCGATCTGCGCGTCATCCATGCGCGTGGAGCGCACGCTGGTCTTCGGCAGCGTGATTTGCAGCGGTGCGCCGGATTTGATCTTCGCCATCACCTCGCGCACGCGCTCGGGGTTTTGACCGAGGATGAAAAAGAGGAAGCGCTCGAAGTTCGACGCGGCCTGGATGTCCATGCTCGGCGCATGGCTGGGATGCACGTCGCCTTGGCGGTATTCGCCGCTGCTGAAGAAGCGGTGCAGGATGTCGTTCTGGTTCGTCGCCACACGGAAACTGCCCGCGGGCATGCCCATCTGCTGTGCAAGCCAGCCGGCCAGCACGTTGCCGAAATTCCCGGTGGGCACCACGTATTCGGCGGTCGCGCGATCGTTCTCCGGCAACCTCAGGCAGGCCCAGATGTAATACACGCACTGCGCCAGCACACGGGCGATGTTGATCGAGTTCACGGCGGAGAGATTCACTGCGTTCGCGAACGCTATGTCGCCAAAGGTGTCCTTCACGACGCGTTGCGCATCGTCAAAGGTGCCGGGCACCGGAATGGCGAAGACATTGCTCGCTCCCGTGCAGGCCATCTGGCGCTCCTGCAGCGGTGCCACACGTCCGTTTGGATAGAGAATGAAAATCGTGATGCCGTCCTGTCCCATGCAGCCATGAATCGCCGCCGAACCGGTGTCGCCCGAGGTCGCGCCGAGCACAGCGAGGCGCTTTCCAGTTTTTGCGACCTGCCTTTTGTAAAGCAGGCCGAGCAGTTGCAACGCGAAGTCTTTGAAGGCCAACGTCGGGCCGTGAAACAGCTCCAGGATGTAGGTCTTGTCCGTGATCTTCTTCAGCGGCGCCACATCCGGCGAATCAAAGCGGCGATACGCCTCCGTCGTGAGCTGATGCCACTCCGCATTGCTGATCTCCGGTGCAAACAGCGTGAAAAACTCGGCCGCAAGCTCCGGATACGTCAGATTCGACCATGCGGGCAGCTTTTCGGCGATCTCCGGCAGCTTCTCCGGCAAAAACAGCCCGCCATCCGGTGCCAGCCCGGCTTCAACGGCTTCAGAAAACGTATGCGGCTTCGTCTGGCCGCGGGTGGAGATGTATTGCATGGGCGGAATCAATCAGGGCGCGCATTCATGCGTGAAAATCGGAGAGACTCAATTTGTTCTTCCAAGCCGAGGTCAGGTCAGATGATGCGTTAACTCGTGAATACCTGCCCGCTGATTCTCGCAGCGCTGCCCATGGCAAAACAACCTTTCTGATTTTGCCCGGTAACGAGCCTACTTCCGCGGAATAAACACGTCCACCTGCTGGCCGACGTAGAGGCTGTCTCCTTTGGGCTTTTCGAGTTCGTAGATAACCTGGAGCACGCGGGTGTCCACGCGTTCGGTGCTGGCACCGGTGAGGGATATCTTCGGGATGACGTAAGGCTCGATGCGGACGAATTTGACGGGGTATTTTTGGGTGGAGTCGCTCTTGAGGTAAAGCGTGGCGTTCTTGCCAGCGGCGATCTTCATGGCGTTTTGCTCATCTACATCGGCGCGGACGTGCAGCGTCTTGATGTCGCCAAGAACAAGCGCGGGCTGCCGGTTCTGCGGCGAGGCGTATTCCCCGGCGCGGATGTTCACCTGCAGGATGGTGCCGTCGCGGGGTGCCTTCACGGTGAGACGATCAATGAGCAACTCGGTCTGCTGCACATCGGCCTTCGCGGACGAAAGCTGGGCCTCGGCGGCCTGCTGTTGTGCCTTAGAGACAAGCACGTCGTTCGTGCGATTGCGCAGGTCGTCCTGGCTGATGGCACGCTGGTCCGGGATCGACTTCAGACGGTCGAGCATGTCCTGCACCTTCGCGAGTTGGGCCTGCGCGACGATCAGATTCGCGTCGGCGACTGCGATGGCCGCTTTTTGCTTCAGCAAGGACGCCCTAAGCTCCCGGTCGTCCAAAACGAGCAGCGGATCCCCCGCTTTGACTGGCTCGTTAACCTCCACCTTGACTGACTCAACCAAGCCGGGCACCGGCACGCCTATAGCGACGTTTTCTCCGCGCGCCTCCAGAATCCCGGTGGCTGCGATGTCGTCCGCCGCTTCCTTCTTCGGAGGATTCACTGGTGGAGGCGGGATCGACGACTCCTGGCTGCGTATCTTTTGCAGCACCACACCCATCGCGAGCACACCGGCGATGGCGAGGATGAAGGTGGAGTAGCGGAGAGTGGTGGAGACGACGGGCATGGCGGAGAGTAAATGACGAATGCGGAATGGCGAATGCCGAAATTACGCTCGACGGGAGGCGGTGGACCGTTTCAAATCCTCGTCATGAATCAGGAACAGCGCATCATCGGGCAAGTCATCCGCCAGGGAGGCGAAGTCGCGGTCATCGTCCTCGTGGCGGTGCTTTTGCAGGCCCTGTGGTTCCAAAACTGGATGGGCGCGCATGCGTTCTGCCTCGTGGTGCTGGCGGTGGCGTTTGCCAAAACCGTCTTCTTCTTCGTGGAGAACCTCACGCACATCCTGATGGCCACGCGGGACAACATGGCCTACCACAAGGTGCTGGGTCTGATGGGCGTGAACATGGCGCAGATCACGCTCAGCTTCGCGCTCGACTTTTGGTGCCTCGAGACTGCGGAGCCGGCCAGTTTCAGCTCCATCGAGGCCACCTGGGGCCGGGCAGAGCTCATCTTCGAGTTTTTCTTCTTCAGCGTGCTGAACTTTTCCTTTTTCGGCTTCGGTGATGTGACGCCTCTGACCATTCCTGCGAAGCTGGTGACGATGATGGAGGTCATCTTGGCCTTTTTCACCGTGATCTTCCTGTTGTCAGACTTTGTGAGCCTGAAGGACTCCCTCCGTGTGCGGAAACGGCACGAGGACTGATCCGCGTCTTGCGCCCACCGCGCCACGCTCTAGTCTGAGGCCATGGACCGCCCCGCTGCCATCGCCCAGATCCGCGAAGCCTGCAAAAACATCGCCCTTCAGTTCATGAAGATTCACCCCGCCGTGCCCGGCCTGGCGGACGAGGAGACGCAGAAGGAATGCTTCCGCTGTGTGCATGAAATGACGGTACTTTTGGAGACGATTAAGAAGAAGATCGGCCGCCTTGAACGCGCGGACGACAGCACACTTCTGTGACATTTGGCTTACTTGCCTCACACCTAGCTGAACACGACCTTTCGGAATGAAGCACGCCCTTTGCTACCTCCTTCTCGCCGCCACTCTCCGGGCCGAGGTGAAGCTGCCCGCCATCTTCACCGACGGCATGGTGCTGCAGCAGCAGCAGCTCGTGCGCGTTTGGGGCACCGGCGAGGTCGGCGAGGATGTGAAGGTGACCTTCGGCGACCAGACACACAGCATCGTGACCGATCCGACCGGAAAGTGGTCCATCACGCTGAATCCGATGAACGCGAACGCCACTCCCGCAGACCTTGTGGTGGCGGGCAAAAACACGATCACCATCAAGAACGTGCTCGTCGGCGAGGTGTGGATCTGCTCCGGCCAGTCAAACATGCAATGGACGGTGAAACAGGCCGGCAACGCCGACGCCGAGATCGCCGCCGCGAACCATCCGCAAATCCGCATGTTCAATGTCGAGCGCATTCCCAACATGACGCCGCAGGCCGATTGCAAAGGTTCGTGGAAAGAAGCCACGAGCGGGAATGCGGGCGATTTCTCCGCCGTCGGTTACTTCTTCGGCCGCCATCTGCATCAGGTGCTGAAGGTGCCCGTCGGTCTCATCAACACCTCCTGGGGCGGCACCCGCATCGAGGCCTGGACGAGCAATGAATCACTCGCGGAGCGCCCCTGCGCACAGGAATTGCTCGCCGACTGGAAAGATCATGTCGGCAAATGGGACGCAGCAAAGGAACAGGCCGCGTTCGACAAGCGCAAAGCTGACTGGCAGGAGCTGGTGAAAAAAATCGACGAGGAAAACACGAAGCTGGCCGCCGACAAAAAGAAAACCAAGCCCCAAGCACCGCGCCCCCCCGATGATCCAGCGAAAACGCCGCACCATCCGAGCGTTTTGTTCAACGGCATGGTGGCCCCGCTTGTGCCCTACGGCATCAAGGGCGCGATCTGGTATCAGGGCGAATCGAATCAAAAACGTGCCTTCCAGTATCAGGAACTGCTCCCCACGCTGATCAATGACTGGCGCAAGCAGTGGGTGGACGCGTTCTCGTTCTACATCGTGCAGCTCGCCAATTTCGGCAATGGCAGGCCTGTGACCAAGGATGCTGGCGTCCCCGACACCTGGGTTGAGTTGCAGGAGGCGCAGACCCTCACCGCGCAGACGCTCGACAAATGCGGTATCGCCATCATCAACGACATCGGGGAGCAGAACGACATCCATCCGAAGAACAAGCAGGAGGTCGGCCGCCGCCTTGCTCTGTGGGCGCTGGCGAAGGACTACGGCAAACGCGGCACTGAATTCTGCGGGCCGCTCTATGAATCCTCCGTCATCCAGGGTGACAAGGTGCGCGTCCAGTTCACACATGCCGGCACGGGGTTGAAGACACGCGACGGCGGCGAACCGAAACACTTCCAGATCACCGGTGCCGACCAGAAATGGGTGTGGGCCAACGGAAAGATCGAAGGCACCGAAGTCATCGTCTGGAGCGAATCCGTGCCGCAGCCCGTCGGCGTACGTTACGCCTGGGCAAGCTGGCCCGAGGGCGCGAATCTCATGAACGCGGAAGGCCTGCCCGCCTCCTGCTTCCGCACGGATGATTTCCTGCCGTCCACCCTCGGCGTCGTTTCGCCCTTCAAGGAGAACGTGCCGGCCAAACCGTGATCGAACGAGACGCGCGTGCATCTTTTCCTCGCCGATCCCGACTCCATCTCGTTTCTCGCGGATGAACTGCGACGCAGCGCACCGGAAGCGACTCAGCAAGAGATCGAAGGCATCGGAATCGCTGCCGATGCAAACCTTGAAGGCCTGTGGCTCGCATTTGCTCGGCAAACCTTGCCCGATGCGATTGAATTGAGCGCTGCATCGATCAATGCGTGGGCGGATCGCATCATCGATGCCATCGTTGGCCGTTTTCCCGATGATCAGCCATGGCGGCTGCAACTCTGGCCGCAGTACGGTGAAGGAAAGGCCGGGATGCACCGCTGCGAGTTGATTCGCGCGAGCTTGATTGAACGGCTGAAGAAACGCCGGCGGCATTTGTTGCGATCTCTGACTGACTCCGAGGCCGTTTTCGAAGCACAGACCTCAATTGCACAGTGCTTCCTCGCGTCTCCTGACTCCGGCTGGCTCTCAGCAAGCGTCGCACCTCAGGCCTACGCGCATCGTCATTTGATCTCCTCGTTTCCACGCGGCGAAGCCCCGCTGGCGGATGACAAAAGCGCGCCATCACGTGCCTTCACGAAACTCGTCGAGTCCGAGCATCGCCTCGGCCGTTTCATCGAACGCGGACAGACCTGTGTCGATCTGGGGGCTTCGCCGGGAAGCTGGAGTTATGTCGCGATTCAACGAGGTGCCCATGTGATCGCCGTGGACCGCTCCGAATTGCGCGAGGACTTGATGCGCAACCCGCGTCTTCGATTTGAAACAGCGGACGCCTTCAAATACCAACCGCCGCAGACCGTGGACTGGCTGGTTTGCGATGTCATCGCCGCCCCGCAACGCAGCATCGACCTCCTGCTCGAATGGCTGCGAGAAAAGCGCATGCGAAACTTCGTCGTGACGATCAAATTTAAGGGCCAGGACGAGTATGCGCTGCTTGAGACACTGAAACGTGAAGCGCCGCCACTCTGTGCGGATTTTCGCCTGCTGCGGCTGTGTGCGAACAAGAACGAGGTGTGTGCGTTCGGAGTGGTAGAGTAGCCTTGTTGCTGCGCAACAAGGATCCTGATTCCAGTTCCACAGGAACTGGACAACTTACAGCAGCGCCTCATGCGCTCTTCCGTCCTTCGCTTCGCAGTAAAGGATGAAGGAGTTGTTCACCACGGCGTAGCCCCCGGGGGTCGGATAGTCGCCGCTGAAATACCAGTCGCCAAACTCAGCTCCCAAGGCCTGATGGAGGCCCGGGATGGTCTGGTAGATGACTTCCACCGTGCCATGCCAGGGCGTTTCCTCGGGACTGATCATCTGGGCGATCTTCGCGGAGATTTCCTCGTCAGTGAAGGGCGCGTAGATGGCCTTCACAGCATTGCGCATCTCCTCCTTCGGCTTTTTCAGCTCTGCTTTGCAGGCGTTGTAGGTCTCACGCACGATGTGCGACATGCCGCGCTCCCGCAGCAGGGCCACAGCAGCCTGAAAGGCGATGAACTTGCCCAACTCGGCCATGTCGATGCCGTAGCAGTCCGGGTAACGAATCTGCGGCGCGGTGGAGCAGACGATGATGCGTTTTGGATTGGTGCGGGCGAGGATGCGCAGCAAGCTCTTCTTCAACGTGGTGCCACGGACGATGGAATCGTCGATCACGACGAGATTGTCCTTCGGCGTGACGACGCCGTAGGTGATGTCGTAGCTGCCGGAGACCAGCGCGTCACGCCCCGTCTCCTGTGCGATGAAAGTGCGCATCTTGATGTCCTTCAGCGCGATCTTTTCGGCACGCGGCCAGTTGCGCAGCACGAGATCATCGAGGCGCTTCTCATCCTCGGCGTCGAATTTTCCGTCCTTGAGCATCTCGACGAGCGCATCCTTCACCACGACACGCCGCGCTTTGCGCAGGCCGTCAAGGAAACCAAAGTAGGCCGTTTCAGCGGTGTTCGGGATGAAACTGAGCACGGTGTGCTCGAAGTCGTTGTCGATGGCCTTCACCACCTGCGGCACGAGCTGCTCACCAAGCGCCTTGCGCTGCCTGTAAATGATGGAGTCGTTGCCCCGAGAGAAATAAATGCGCTCAAAGGAGCAGGGCTTGAACTCACGCGGCTCAGCGAACGGTTGGATCGTCATCGAGCCGTCCGCCTTGATCACGGCGACGTGCGCGGGCGGCAGTTTCTTGACCGCCTCCTCCGTGACGCCGAAGACAGACATGAGCGCGACACGCTCGGAGGCGATGGTGAAGATCTCGTCGTTCTCGTAGTAGTAGCACGGGCGGATGCCGTTCGGGTCGCGCATGGCGAAGAGATCACCGTTACCGATGACGCCGATGATCGCATAGCCACCGTCCCAGCGCTTTGCGGAATCGCGAACGAACTGCGTGACATCCAGTTGCTGGCTGATGTGCGCGGGAATATCCTCCCCGGGCACGCCCGCGTCACGAATAGCGTGGTAGAGCTGCGTATGCGCCTCATCGAGCTGGAAACCCATCTCCTCGAGCACGCTCTGCGTGTCCGTGCCAAAGACGGGATGCTGCCCGCGCTTCATCATGATCTCGTTCAGCTCACGGGTGTTGGTGAGGTTGAAATTCCCCATCACCATGAGCGTGCGCGTCGGCCACGTGGTGCGGCGCAGGTAGGGATGCAGCGCACCTTTGCCAAAATCTCCGCTCGTGCCGTAGCGCAGGTGGCCGATGTAAATCTCCCCCGCCATGTCGAACTCACGTTTGATGGCCTCGGGGTCCTCCTCGAACGGCACGAACTCCTTGCCCTCCTGGTCACGCTCATCCTTGCGCTGCTTGTCGATGCGGCGGGCGATGCGCTTCAAGTCCTTGCGCATCTCGTCGAAAACCTGGCCAATGCGCTCCACGCTTTCAGTGCTGCGATCACGGAACATGTAGGGCAGGCCGGGAGGCATGCCGAGCTTGCAGCAGCCGATGCCAAAACCGTCCTGCCCGCGGTTGCGCTGCTTCGTCATGAGCGCCTGCAGGGCGTCGAGACCGTAGAGGGCGTTGCCGTATTTTTGATAGTAGTAACCAAGCGGCTTTTTCAGCCGCACGACGGCTATGCCGCACTCGTGCCGGATCGGGTCGCTCATTCAGGAAGGAGCGCCCATACATGGCTAGTCACGCGGCGAGTGCAACCGGCGGAATGACTTTCTCTGCACGGTTTTTTGCGTCCGTTTTTATTCACAAAGCGTCAGCGTGTCCCTCGCTGCCACCAGCCCAGCGCAAAACCGATGCCCGCGCCGAATCCCAGGCCATGAAACAATCCCCAGCCGAGCTTCGCCACGATGGCGACCTGCGGTTTCGTCCAGCCCTCGATCCCGCTGCCAAGGACGCCATACATCCACTTACCACCAATGAAGTAGCCCGCCGTGTGTAACGCAAACAGCACCAAGGCCGCGCTCCAGAAGCCCGCAGGTTTTTTCAGCGAATTCCAGCACGCCCACGAGAAAAACAACGTGCCCGCCGCCGCGCCGAGCCATTCGCGCAACTTCACTCCCGGCGGATCTTTGATGAGAAACCACGCCAGGCTCCAAAGCAGCGCATAGCCGAAGAACGCCGGCAAAAACATGCGGTAAAAGCGCCCCAGACGGTTTTCGCCCTGCAACAACCCGCACAGAGCCAAACCAGCACCGCCGAGATAAACCAAGGCGATGAGCGCATACATGCCCATCTCGCTGCCGGCAATTCTTGGAACAAACGCCCAAATGGAGTAGGCGGCGACGCTGACCAGGCCGAAACCGAGGCAGCCATGCAAGGTGGAACGCAGAATAGGATTCATGAGCCTTTAGAACGTCGCCTGGGGCTCCGATCTGCCGTGAACTGCAAGAGATCGCACCGCTTTGCGTTCAAGGCGCACCATGAAGCGCCTTCTCGCTTTTTTTCTCCTCACCGCGTCCGCTTGGGCCGCTGAATCGAAACCCGACGTGCTGTTCATCGCCGTCGATGACTTGAACGACTGGACAAGCTACCTCGGCGGCCATCCGCAGACCAAGACGCCAAATATCGACCGCCTGGTGGCACGCGGAACCGCGTTCACGAACTCGCACTGCGCCGCGCCCGCCTGCAATCCATCGCGTGCGGCGCTGATGAGCGGCATGCGGCCCTGGCAGACCGGGATTTACACGAATGGCGATCCCGCGCAGGACGTGCTGAAGGATGTCGTCACCATAAACCGGCACTTCCTTGCCAATGGCTACCACACACTCGGCGGCGGGAAGATTTTCCACAACTACAACGCCGAGGGCCGCACAGATTCGTGGACGAAGTGGGAAGGATTGTTCTCCAGCATCGCGGAACACGAGGAAAACATGACTGGCCTCGGCCGCGGTCATTTCGACTGGGGTCCGGTGAATGCCAAACCCAGCGACATGGGCGACTACAAGGCGACCGACTGGGCCATCGACCACCTCAAGAACGCGCCGACCGACAAACCGCTCTTCCTCGCGCTCGGCTACATCAAGCCGCACCTGCCGTGGTATGTGCCGAAGGAGTATTTCGACCGTTTCCCGCTCGCCGACATCAAATTGCCGGTCACGAAGGAACATGATCTCGATGACGTGCCGCCCGCAGGCAGGCGCATGGCCGGGCCGGAGGGCGATCACGCCGCTGTGTTGAAAGGCGACCAGTGGAAGAAGGGCGTGCAGGCCTATCTCGCGACGATTTCATTCCTCGACGATCAAGTCGGCCGCCTGCTCGATGGACTCGATCAAAGTCCGCGCAAGGACAAGACCATCATCGTCTGGTGGACCGACCACGGCTGGCACCTCGGCGAGAAAGAGCACTGGCGTAAATTCGCGCTGTGGGAGGAGGCCACTCGCACCAGCATGGCCATCGTGGCCCCTGGAGTGAGCAAAGCAGGCAGCAAGACCGATGCGCCAGTCGATTACACCAACATCTACCCCACGCTCTGCGAACTCACCGGCCTTGCCGTGCCTGAACACGTCAAAGGCGCGAGCCTCATGCCGCTGCTCAAGGATCCCGCCGCGAAGTGGGATGGCGCGGCCGTCTGCACCCACGGCAAGGGCAATCACGCCGTGCGCGACGCCCAATGGCGTTACATCCGCTACGCCGACGGCAGCGAGGAGCTCTACGATCACAGCAAAGACCCTTATGAATGGACCAACCTCGCCAGCGAGGTCGGCATGAGCGACATCAAGACCAAGCTCGGAGCCGTTTTGCCCAAGGAAGAAGTCAAACCGACCTCGGGAGAGAAAAAGAAAGGCGAGGGCAAAGGGAAGAAGAAAAAGACGGAGGAATGATCACACCAAGCCTCGGATCGGTTCTCCACGCGTCAGCACATTGAGCAAATTCGTCGGCAAACCGTCGGTGACACGGGCCTCCGCCACATCGACGAGCGTGTGCATGATCGTGGCGATCAAATCGGGGATCGTCACGGGCTGGGATGACGGTTCGCCGCCGTTGCGAGCGCTCTGGCCGATGACCTGGCCCATTTTCAAGCCGCCACCGTAAATCATCAGCGGCGCGAGACCGCCCCAATGGTCGCGCCCGCCTTTCGCATTCAGCTTCGGCGAGCGGCCCATTTCACCGCAGCAGACGAGCATGATCTTTTCGCTCAATCCACGTGCCTCAAGATCCTCGATCAGCGCGGAAACCGCATGATCAAAGGGACGCCCGACATAGTCCATGCCAGTGCGCACCGGGGCGTTGTTGACATCCGCATGCATGTCCCACACAAAGCTCGTCGTCACGGTGACGAAACCGCAACCCCGCTCGCAGAGACGGCGAGCCAGCAGCAACAGCTTGCCGAGCGTGGCGGCGTTGTCGGCGTAGTGCTCGCGGTTTTTCCACTCGGTGCTGATGCGATCCTTCGGCAGCAGCGCGGCGGTGTCGTAGCGGGCGATGAGGCGCGGATCTTCCTTCGAGAGGTCAAACGCGTCCGACACGCCGCGACGCAGCACATCGAAGGCCTGCGTTTGAAATTCCGACATGCCGCCCACCGTCGCGCTGCTGTCCATTTGCCGCTTCCATTGATCCAGCGAGGCCAGCAGCGCGCGCCGGTCATCGAGGCGGGCCATCGGCAGTTTCAGCGTCATGTCTGCCTGCGCACCGCCGCCCGCACCGGGCACGAACGGCTGAAAAGTCGCCCCCAGCTCGCCACTGGAGGTGAAATCACCAAACTGCTTGATCACCGGCCCGGTCTTCGCGTCCACCGCCTGCGGAAAGAGCGCCACATTCGTCGGCATCGCGCTGCCCTGGCGCAGCGGACCGGCGATGCGTGAGTAGAGCGAGCCCAGGTTCGCCTTGAGGGTGTCCTTTCCCACGATCGTCTTGATGTCATGCACCGCGTCGCCGGTGACGAAGGAGCGCACGATGCTTAATTTGTCCGCCAGCTTCGCCAGCCGCTCAAAGGTGCTGCCGAACGTGATGCCGGGCAGCGTCGTCTTGATCTCGCCTGTCACACTGCGGATCTCCGAGGGCGCGTCCATCTTCGGGTCGAAGGTCTCGAACTGCGACGGTCCGCCGTGCATGAAGAGAAAGATGACCGACTTGTCCTTGATCAGCTTCTTCTGCGAGGCGGCCATCAGATCGCTCAAACCCAGCCCGCCCAGGCCCAGACCGCCGATGCGCAGGAAGTCACGCCTGTGCAGACGTGAGGAACCCTGGCCCTGGTCGGAAAAGGTGAGCATGACCCCGGGCAATACGACGCCAAACCACGCCTCCTTCCGCTTTGCGCTTGCCTTTCGCCACCGCGTTCAAGATGCTCGCGCCTGCCATGCGCCCCGTTCTCGCCCTCGTCACCCTCGTTTCACTCGCCTCGGCCGAATCCTTTGAGTGCCGTCACTGCGAGAAGCATCTGCTGCCTCAGCCGATCAAGCTCGTCACCGGCCGCAAATACGCGCGCGACCGCCGCATCGACATTTTGCACCTCAAGCTCGATGTGACGCCCGATTTCGCGAAACGCACCGTCGCGGGCACAACGACGATGCGGTTCAAACCCATCGCGTTGCCGCTGGCAAAGCTGGAACTCGACGCGGTGGACCTGAACATCACCGAAGTGAAGGCCGATGGCGCGAAAGTGGCCGAGCACGAAGTCACACACGAAAAACTCATCATCACCTTCGCCTCCGCAGTGGCACCGGAAGTCGAGGTCACGCTCACTATCCAGCATTCCGCGCAGCCGGAGCATGGGCTGTATTTCCGCACACCAGAGATGGGCTACAAGCAAGGCGACACGCAGGTGTGGAGCCAGGGCGAGGCGGAACTGCACCGCTTCTGGTTCCCGAGCTACGACTATCCGAACGAACGCTTCACCAGCGAAGTGATCTGCCATGTGCCGAAAGGCATGACCGCCGTCTCGAACGGCACCTTGCAGAGCGAAAAACCCGGCAAGGACGGCCTCGTGACCTTTCACTGGCTGCAAAACCAGCCGCATGTGAATTACCTCATCGCGCTGGCCGCCGGTCATTTCCACAAGATCGAGGACAAGGCGGGCAAACTGCCGCTGGCACTGCTCGTGCCGCCTTCGCACGAAAAGCAGGCCGCAAACGCCTTCACTGACACCCGGAAGATCATCGACTTCTACCAGAAGGAGATCGGTGTGCCCTTCGCGTGGGACAAATACTGGCAGGTCTATTGCCTCGACTTCATCGCCGGCGGCATGGAGAACACGAGCTGCACGTTTGAGGCCGCGGGAATGCTGTTCAACTCGGACACGGAGGAGCTGCGCACCCTGCACCAGCTCGACGCGCACGAGACCGCACACCAGTGGTTCGGCGATCTCGTCACCTGCCGCGACTGGTCGCACCTCTGGCTCAACGAGGGCTTCGCCAGCTACTACACGATCCTCTATGAGGAGCAGAAGCTCGGCAAAGACGCGATGAACCACTCCCTTTGGCTGGAAGCGCAGGATGTTTTCGGAGCGAACGATATGCGTCCCACCGTCTGGCGCGACTACAGCGATCCAATGCAGCAGTTCGACACGCGTGTTTACCCGAAAGGCGCGTGGATCCTGCACATGTTGCGCAGCCAGCTCGGCGCCGAATTGTATCGCAAGTGCGTCAAGACGTACCTTGACCGGCATCGCAGCGGCATCGTGAGCACGGACGACTTGCAGGATGTCATCGAGGAGGTCAGCGGCCTGTCATTCGACCAGTTCTTCGATCAATGGCTGCATCACGGCGGCGTGCCGGAATTCAAAATCGACTACGCATGGGATTCAGCCGCCAAACAGGCCAAAATCACTGTGCGGCAGACCCAGAAGCTCAGCGAGCAGGTGCGCCTCTTTCGCGTGCCGATGCCGGTGAGCTTCCAGTTCGCCGGGCAGAAGGAACCGCTGCGTTTCACCATGGATGTCAGCCAGGAGGTCGAGGATTTTCACGTCACATTGCCTGCCCAGCCGGAACTTGTGCGCATCGACCCAGACTACACCATTCTGGCGAAAATCACCTTCACCCCACCGGGGCCGATGCTCGACAAACAACTCGCCTCCGACATGATCGGCCGTCTTCTGGCCATGCGGAGTCTCAATCGCGCCCACATCGCCAAACTCGGCCAAATTTTGCGCGAGGACCCATTTCACGCCGTGCGCGCCGAGGCTGCAAAAGTGCTCGCGAAGCTCGGCGAGCCTGAAGCACGCGCGGAGCTCATCAAAAGCAGCGCGGATCAAAAACATGCCAACGTGCGCCGCGAAGTCGTCCGCGCGCTCGCCAGCCTCCACACACCCGAAAGTCGTGAAACGCTGTGGAAAATGGCCCAAACCGAGAAGAACCCTGCCATCCTGTCCCTCATCATCGAAAGCTGGGGCGCACGTCCGGGCGAGCCAGAGGTCACCGCAGCCCTGGAGAAGCATCTCGCTGCCTCCAGCTATCAAGGCACGCTCGAACTCGCCGCCATCAAGGCCCTGCGCGCTCAAGATGACGAATCCGCCGCCCCGCTCGTGCTCGCGCGCCTTCAGCAATCGCACGACCTGCGCGGTCGCGATGCCGGTGTTGCCTTTGACGCGCTCGCCTTCCTCGCGCGCCGCCCCACCAACACGAATCGAGATGCCGTGCGTGATTTCCTCGGCGAAAAACTCAGCGATCCGCGCCGCGACTGGCGCATCGCTGCCGTCAAGGCGCTCGGCACGCTGCGCGATCCGAAGGCGCTCGGCCTGCTCGACCTCATGCTCGCCATCAGCGGCGGCGACCGCATTGATCCGGCACGTGAAGCAGCCGCCAAAGCCGCTCAAGACATCCGCGCCGGCCTCGACAGCCCCGCCGACCTCAAAAACCTCTGGGACCGCGTGCAGCAGCTTCAGAAGAAGAGCGAGGAACAGGCCAAAGAGATCGAGTCCCTCAAAAAGAAGCCGCAGACCGCGAAGAAGTGACCTGCATGCGCTTTGAACGCCTCGAATCCATCGCAAGCAGCGTGGTGAAGTCCACGCTCGCCTCTCTGCCGCCGGTCATTCGTGATGAGGCCGCGGGTTGCGCCATCGAACTGGCGGAAATGGACGTGTTGCTCGACATCGAAGCGGATCTCGATCCCGACCTTCTCGGCCTGTTCGAGGGCAATGCACGCTGCGATCCCCTGCCCTCCGCGCCGGATGAGATGCCGCGCATCCGCCTCTTTCTCGACAATCTCTGGCACGACTGCGACGGCGACCTGAAAACCTTCCGCGACGAGGTGCGGATCACTTTTCTGCACGAATTGGGGCACTATCTGGGCCTCGATGAGGACCAAGTCGCCTCGCTGGGGCTGGCCTGAATCAGCTCCCTGGCTCACACTCGACCACCGTGGTGTCAGCGATGAGGTCGTGCAGGCAGCGCTGGTCCTCGCGGAAGATGAAGCATGCATCGACGATGCCGTAAAACGGCACGAACTGGTTGATGATGGCGTTGACCACGGCACGGAGCAGGAACGCCTTCACAAAACCGGCATTCTGGCCGTCCGGAAATGTGACGACCCGGATCTTCAGCATGCGCTTGGCGATGGTCTGGCCGTATTTCGTGAGCCACACGGCGTTCCAAACGAGCAGGCCGAGCATGACCACGCCTGCGAGCACAAAAAACAAAACCGCCGCCACCGGCACGTCATCGCCGCCGGTTTTTTCCGCCTGGCTCATCAGCACCACGCCGATGACCAACGGCACCGCGATGGCAAACATGACGATGAGCGTGTCGATGAACGCCGCGCCTAGACGCGCCCCGCGGGAGGCGAGCTTGAGCTGCGGCATCATGGCCGGAGTCACGATGTTGGACTGGGGCGCCGAGTAAGGATTGAACGGCGTTGCGGCCGCGGCCGAAAACGCTGGCGTGGAGGTCGCCACCGGAGCGCTGAACTTCGAGCCCAGTGGCTGCCAGTCGGCCATGCCCTCGGTCCAGAACAGGTCGTCTGACAAAAAGCGTCCCGTGACGATTCCAGGCTGAATTTCCTCCTCGGCAAAAACGCCGAGTTGCTGACCGTTGCGTGCGATGTGGTACTGAGACATGGCGTGTGGGTTAAGGGCTACTCTGACTTCAAAACCTGTGTTCCTGCAATCTTGTCGTGCAGGCAACTTTGCTCATCCCCAAAAATGAAACAGATGTCGATCAAACCATAGAGCGGCACGATATAGAGCAGACCCTGCGCCAGAAAGTTACGGGCGAGAAGAATCTGAAAAAAGCCTGCTTTGCTGCCATCGTCTGTTCGGGCTATACGAATTCCGACCATCTTTTTGCCGATGGTCTGACCAAACATGCCGATCAAGACCAGATTGGTCAGAGCAACTGACAGGAACAACAACCCAACTATCATGAGCATGGTCTGGTCGTTTTCTGCGACTTTGCTGCCTTCGCTCATGAAAGATGCCGGTATGAAACAGCCAAACAAGATTAGTTGGTCGAGCAACACCGCCCCCAACCTCTCGATTCGGGACGCTTTTTGAAAAGTAGGCCTTGGGATGGGTGCCACGTGCGCACGTTGCGGTGTTCGAGGCGCTGCATAGGGATTCACGGCCTTGACTGAGGGCGTCATGGCTGGCTGCGGAAGCGCTCGCGCCTGAGGCTGTTGGAACAAGGTGCCCAGGCCCTGCCACTCCGCCATCCCCTGAGTCCAGCACCAGTACGTGGTCTGGAAGTAGCCAGTTTGCAGTCCTTCGTGGATTTGGGATTCGACAAACTCTCCCAGCATCTGGCCTTCGCGTGAGATTTGGTAGGAATTCATGATGAAACGCAGGGCTTTTTCCTGAATTCAAACCTGTTTGTCGAGTGAAGAATTCACCGCATGAACAATTTTACCCTCATCCCAGCTTCCGGCGTCCGTGCAAGGCCTGATACAACGTCAGCTCATCGACGTGGTCGAGCCCGCCGCCCGCAGGCATGCCTTGGGCGAGTCGGGAGACCGAAATGCCCGAAGGACGCAGCAGATCGGCGATGTAGCTGGCAGTGGCCTCGCCTTCGACATCCGAGCCGAGCGCGAGGATGACTTCCTCTGCCCCGAGTTCACCCACCCGCCTCACGAGCGAGTCCATTCGCAAATCCTCGGGCGTCACGTTGTCGAGCGGAGAAAGCCGGCCGCCGAGCACGTGATACAATCCTTGAAACGCACCGCTGCGCTCCAGCCGCAGCACATCAGCGGCCTGCTCCACGACGCAGAGCAGCTTCTGCTGGCGACGCGGATCGTGGCAAAGAAGGCAGGCGCTGCCTTGCTCAATGAAAAATCCGCAGTCACCGCATGCCACGATACACTCTTTAGCCTGCCCGAGTGACTGGATGAGCGAGGAGATGCGCTCATCTGGCATTTGCAGCAGCCAGAGCATCAGGCGCTCCGCGCTGCGGGGCCCGAGGCCGGGCAGCGCCTTGAGCTGGGCCACGAGACGCTGAATGGCGGGCGGGTAATCGATGCGCACGGCGGAGGAGATCAGATGGCGGCGAGCTTGCGAGAGTGCTTGGGCGTCTCCTTCTCAGGAACCGCCTTTTCTTTCAACGCAGCCTCGACCCGCTCGGTGAAGTATTTCAGCGGCGCGTCCTCGCGGTCTTCAATGACGGCGTTCTTGAAGCTTTCGAGCGACTGCTTGAGGTCACCCTTGCGGTACTGCACCACGCCCTGCCAGAAGGCGTCACGCGCACGAGTCTCCTGCTCGGTGAGGGTGCCCTTCTCAGCCAGGAGCTCATAGACCTCACTCATCTGGTTGGAACCGGAGACGCTGACCATTTCCATCGGCCGTACCTCGGCGGTGTCTTTCACCAGCGTGTAGGTGCGTGCGCTGAGCAGCACCTTGCTGCCATATTCCGTATTCAGATTGCACAGACGAGTGGCGAAGTCGATCACATCCCCGACAGCGCTGAAGCTTTCGAAGCGGCTCATGCCATAGAGTCCGCAGACCGCCGGCCCGCTGCTGAACGCCACGCCGAACTGCGCCTTTTTGCCAAAACGCATTTCCATCTCGCGTGCCAGGGCTGCCAGATGCGTGCGAAGCACGGCGGCCACCTGCACGGCATGCACCGCGTGATGCTCATCGGAGAGCGGGAATCCAAACAACACACGCACCTGACGTGCGTCGCAGTCATTCAAGTAAGCCCCCCGTGCGATGAGGAACTCGGAAACGCTGCGCTGGAAGTAGGTTGCCTGCTCCTCGAAAAACCTCGGCTCCACGCTGGTGGCGATCTCGACGTGATTGAGCAGGCGGCAGGTCAGCACGGTGATCTCGCGGCGCTCCGTGAGCTTTGAAGGCGTGTTCTGGTCCGCCAGTTCCTCGAACTGCCGTGTCGAGAGCCTGCCGACAAAAAAGTCGCGCATCACATGCCGCCGGTAACCGTCCACTGAACCACCGACCGCGATGCCAGCGATCCCCGCGAGCCACAGTGCGAGCGAACCCGATACCGGCTCGAACAAGATGCCGCTCATGGCCAGGATGCAGCCGAAAGTGACCGTCAAAAACGTGCCGCCGAGCAGAAACGCGAACCGACGCCACTGCGAGAGCATCTCAATGCACACCCAGGCGCTGACAAACGCCAGAACGGTGTAGTAGCCATACTGCAGCCAGATGATCTGCCTCAAACCCGTCTGCGGCAGAATGAACCCGCGAGCATACAGCGCAGCAAACCATTCAGAGGTGCTTTTGAAAAATCCGAAGTGATACAAGGCCAGCAGCGGGATGCAGACCAGCACGCCGATGAACATGGCGGCAGCGTGATTACGATTCATGAGATGAGAAAGGACGGATGATAAATTTGGAATGAGGAATCAATGACGAAGTTCCAATGAACGAACGACCAGAGCGAGACGATACAGGAATGGGAGCTTCATTCGTCATTCGAAATTCTGGTTTCGTCATTGTTTCCCCGGCAGGCGCTGACGACAAGCTCGCTGACAAACTTGTCGGGATTCGCGATCGCATCGGCAGAAAGGGTGAAACGGGTCTCACTCGTGGCACGGGTGACGAGTTTCAGGCCGAAGGGATAATCCTTGAAGAGCTTCGCGCACATTGCCTCGACACTCATGCCCTCGCGCTGTGCCCTGGAGGCGATCGCGGCGATGGCAGAGTCATCAAAATCCAACGAAAAGCCATGCTCGCGCTGAAAACGCTCGGCATAAGCCTTGATCTCGCCCGCGTGCACGACGCCAAACTCAACGGCGAGATGTGCCGCCTTCGCGCGGCATTTCGCGAGAACGGACTCCGGATTCTTGATGAGCGTGCCATCCACGCGCAGCTCCGGCAGACCGAGGCTGGGCATTTCAAACTTGAAGTCACGCAGCACACGCTCCCAGGCGGTCACCAGGCCGCGTGCGCCGGTTTTTTCTTCCTCGGCCCGGCTGGCGATCTCGCGCAGCGCGTCGTCTTCAAAGACGGCCTTCACACCGTAGGCGGCAAATTCGCGCTCATACTGGCGGATGAGGCTGCCTTCGGAGTTTTTCATGATCTGGAACATGTCGTCCGCGCTGAGCGGATCGCACACCACGCGCACCGGCAAGCGGCCGATGAACTCCGCTTCGAAGCCGTAGTCGATGAAGTCCTTCGTGCGCACCTCGCGGAACAAATGCTCGCTGGTGGTCAGCGGCGTGTCCTTGGAGACAAAGCCGATGGACTTCCGGTTCGTGCGCTTCTCAATGATCTTGTCGAGTCCGCTGAAGGCGCCGCTGACGATGAAGAGAATGTTGCGAGTGTTCACCACCTCGCGGCCCGTGCGCCCTTTCCGCGTGTCGAACATCATCTGCATCTGGCTGCGGATGTCGTTCGGCGCGTAGAGCGGGACCTCGGTCTCTTCCATGAGCTTCAGCAGCGCGGTCTGCACGCCGCGTCCGCTCACATCGCGGCCCAGTTTCTCCGGGCCGCTGCTCAGCTTGTCGATTTCATCGAGGTAGATGATGCCGTGCTCGGCCAGCTCGATGTCGCCGTTTGCCTTCGCCACCAGATCGCGCACGAGATCGTCCACATCGGCACCGACGTAACCTGTTTCGCTGAATTTCGTCGCATCCGCCTTCACAAACGGCACGCCGATGAGTTCGGCGATGTGTTTGACGAGGTAGGTCTTCCCAACGCCCGTGGGACCGATGATGATGACGTTTTGCTTCGAGAATTCGAGACGCGGGCCAGGAGTTTCAGACTCGCGATGCTCCCGCAGCATCCGGGCATGGTGGTAATGATCGCACACAGCAGTGGCGAGCACCTTTTTCGCCTCGTCCTGACGAATCACGAAGCGGTCTAGGTGCGCCTTGATGTCCACAGGCTTGAAGTTGAACTCAAAAGCGGCGCTGTTGTCCTCCGCGGGTTCGTCGGCGCCCTTTTCATCGCCCTCCTCCTTCGACTGCCGCGCGCCGGGGCCGTCGATGCGTGTGAAGAGCACCTGACCGCCGAGGGTGTTCTTGATAAAGTCCTCCAGCTTGCGCGTGACCTCCTCCGGCGTTGCGGGAGTCTTCGGCTTGTCAGCTTCGGGGTTTTCAGGCGTGGGGTCGCTCATGTGGGGGCGCGGACAGTGCGCGAGGCGAGGCCCGCTGACAAGCGTCACGATACGTGCCGCGGCCGCCTGGAAATGCCTGTTTTCAGGGTTGCGCCAGCCTTGCGTTCCCTCATACTCCGCCCCCCGTATTATGTCCGCACCCGTCAAAGTCGCCGTCGTTGGAGCCAGTGGTTACTCAGGAGCCGAGCTCCTGCGCCTGCTTCTGCGCCATCCGAATGCTGAGCTTGTCGCCGTCACCTCGCGGTCGCTGGCCGGGAAGCCGCTGTCAAAGGAATTTCCGCGCTTTCGCGGCGTCGGCGTGGCGGATTCGCTGACCTTCACCGCGCCTGATGCGGCGGCTTTAAAGGCTGCTGGAGCCGAGATCGCCTTCCTGGCCGTGCCGCATGGCGTGGCGTCCGAGTATGCGAAGCCGCTGCTCGAACTCGGCCTCAAAGTGATCGACTTGAGCGCCGACTTCCGCCTGCGCAGTGCCGCGCTGTATGAGGAATTCTACGGCCATGCGCATCCCGCGCCCGAATTGCTCGACGAGGCCGTTTATGCGCTTCCGGAGGTGCGTGCGGATCAAATCAAGACCGCGCGGCTCATCGCGTGCCCCGGCTGCTATCCCACGAGCATCCTGCTGCCGCTGATTCCGCTGCTGAAGGCCGGTCTACTAGCCGATTCGCCTCTCGCCGTCGCCAGCATGAGCGGTGCGAGCGGAGCAGGACGCAAAGAAAGCATCCCGCTGCTCTTCTGCGAGGTGCAAAACAGCGTGCGCAGCTACTCAGTGCCGGTTCATCGCCATCTGAGCGAAATCGGCCAGGAACTTGCTCTCGCGGCAGGTCGCGACGTGAAACTCTCTTTTGTCCCTCACCTCATGCCGACGCACTCCGGCATCTGCACGACCACGTTTGCGCAGTTCAAGCCGGGGGCGACCATCGAGCAAGTCGGCGACGCTTTGCAGAAAGCCTACGCCAACCAGCCGTTCGTGCGCCTGCTCGGTCCCAATCAGTCTCCCGATACCAAAAACGTCACGGGCACGAACTTCGTCGATATCGGATGGGCTTTCGACGCCCGCGCCGGACAGCTCATTTTGATGAGCACCGAGGACAACATCGGCAAAGGCGCCTCGGGCCAGGCCGTGCAAAACATGAACCTCATCTGCGGTTTTGAACCGACCGCCGGACTCCTCAACATCTGATCCTTATGGCCGCCAAAGTCACCGAAGAGAGCGAAAGCCGCGTGCCGTTTAAAGTCGTCGAAGGCGGAGTCACTGCCGCCAAAGGTTTCCGCGCTAGCGCGGTCACCTGTGGCATCAAAAATCCCGAGGCCACACGTCTCGATCTGGCGCTGATCGTTTCCGACACGCCGACCGTCACCGATGCCGTCTTCACGACGAACAAAGTCCGGGCGGGCTGCGTCCGCGTGTGCCAGCAACATATCAAAGACAGCGACACGCGTGCCATCATCGCCAACAGCGGCAATGCGAACGCCTGCACGGGCATTCAGGGCATTCACGATGCCAAAGCGATGACCAAGGCCGTCGCCGAGGAGCTCGGCGTGAAGATGCGTCAGGTGCTCGTGTGCTCCACGGGCATCATCGGCATGCCACTGCCCATTGAGCGCATCCTTCCCAAAGTGCCGGACGCCGTGGCCAAACTCAGTGGCAAAGGCAGCGACGATGCCATGCGTGCCATCATGACCAGCGACACGCGGCCGAAGACCTTCGCGGTCGAGGTGCCTGTGGGCAAAAACGGCAGTTTCCGTATCGGCGGCATCTGCAAAGGCGCTGGCATGATCTGCCCGAACATGGCCACCATGCTCTGCTTCATCACCACCGATGCCAAGGTGGCCAAGGACGAGATGAAGCGCAGCATGCGCTACGCCGTCGAGAAGAGCTTCAACTGCATCACCATCGATGGCGATACCTCTACGAACGACACCGTCATCGTGATGAGCAACGGCCAGAGCAACGTGCCCACGATCAAACGCAACACCCCCGAGGCCGAGCTCTTCCGCTGTGCCCTGCACAAGGTCATGCTCGAACTCGCCAAGATGATCGTGTGCGATGGCGAGCGCGTGACGAAGTTCGTCGAGATCCGCGTGCGCAATGCCCGTACCCTCGGCGATGCTCGAAAGGTGGCCGAAACCGTCGCCAAGAGCCTGCTCGTGAAATGCAGCTTCCACGGCTGCGATCCAAACTGGGGCCGCATCATCCATGCCGTCGGTTATTCCGGCGCCCGCATCCGTGAGGAGCTCATCGACATCTACTTCGGCGGCCTGCTGGCCTGCAAAGGCGGCCTCGCCACCAAAACACCCGTCACCGAGATGGAGAAGGTCGTGAAGGAGCCCAAATTCACCGTCACCATTGACCTCAACAGCGGCACCAGCGGCTACACGGTCTATACAAGCGACCTCTCCGAGGAATACGTGGACTTCAACAGCGCCGAATACTCCGCCGCGATCCACGCGAAACGCCAAAAAGGACTGGCATGAACGACCAAATCCAAAAATCCGCCGTCCTCCTCGAAGCCCTGCCTTACATGCAGTCTTTTCGTGGCTGCACGTTCCTGATCAAAGTCGGTGGCAGTGCCATGGAGGATCCGGTGCAGGTTGATTCCTTCCTGCGCGATGTCGTTTTCCTCGAAGCCGTCGGCATCAATCCCGTCATCGTCCACGGCGGTGGCAAGGCGATCTCCAAAGCCATGATCGAATCGGGCCTCGAGGCCAAATTCATCAACGGCATGCGCGTTACCGACGACGAAACGATCAAAATCGTCGAAGAGACCCTCGCCCGCGTGATCAATCCGGAGATCGTGAACAAGATCAATGCCTTCGGCGGCAAAGCCGTCGGCATTCCCGGCACAGAAGTCTTCCTCGGCGAGAAAATGAAGGGCGATCTCGGCTGGGTCGGCGAGGTCAACGACTGCAAACTCGGCCTCATCCAGGCCGCCGTGGCCGGTGAGTTCGTTCCCGTCGTGTCCCCCGTCGCTCGCGAGCTCGCCAGCGGCAAAACGCTCAACGTGAATGCCGACCTCGCCGCCTGCGCCCTCGCCAAACGCCTCAAAGCCACCAAGCTCATCTTCCTCAGCGACGTGCGTGGCGTGATGCGCGATCCAAAAGACGACAGCACCCTCATTCCGAGCCTCGACGAGGCCAGCATCGCCAAACTGAAAACCGAAAAAGTCATCAGCGGCGGCATGATCCCGAAGGTGGACTCTTCACTCGACTCCCTCCGCGGCGGCGTCGGCAAGGTCCACCTGATCGACGGACGCTTGCCCCATGCGTTGATCCTCGAAATCTTCACCGATGGTGGCATCGGCACGGAGATTCATTTGTAGCCGCATTCTTCATCCACCACTCCACTTCTCCATCCCTCCATGTCCGCTCCGCACCCCGAAACCCAATGGCTCTCGCGATACGTGCTCGGCAACTACGGCCGTTACGACGTGTGGCCCGTGCGTGGTGAAGGCGCGTATGTGTGGGATCGTGATGGGAAGAAGTATCTCGACTTCGCGGGCGGTGTGGCTGTGTGCCCGCTCGGGCATTGCCCGCCGCCGGTCGTGAAGGCGCTCGCCGAGCAGGCGAGCACGCTCATTCATGTGTCGAACTGGTATTGCATCGACAAGCAGGCCGAGCTGGCACGTCTCATCGTCGAGGAATGCGTGGAGATTCCCGGCAAGTGTTTCTTCTGCAACAGCGGCGCGGAGGCGAACGAGGGCCTGATCAAATTCGCCCGCAAATACGGCCAGCAGACCGGCGGTCGCTTTGAAATTATCACCTTCACCGGCAGCTTCCACGGCCGCACCTTCGGCGCGATGACTGCCACGGCGCAGGAGAAGATTCACGGCGGCTTCGGCCCGCTGCCGCCCGGATTCGTCTATGTGCCCTTCAATGATCTCGAAGCTCTCAAAGCCTCGATCACCGACAAAACCGTCGCCATCCTCGTCGAGCCCGTGCAGGGCGAGAGCGGCGTGAATGCCGTCACGGCCGAGTTTTTGCGTGGTGCACAGGCTTTGTGCCGCGAAAAGGATCTGCTGATGCTTTTGGACGAAGTTCAGGTTGGCTTTGGCCGTGCGGGCGAAATGGCCGGCTGGCGCAGCATCGTTCCCGGCGATGAAATTCAGCCGGATGGCATCAGTTGGGCCAAAGCGATCGGCAGCGGCTTCCCGCTCGGCTCGTTCTGGATCAACGACCGCCGCGAACCCGGCAAAGTGCTCGGCCCCGGCACGCACGGCACGACCTACGGTGGCTCGCCGCTCGCCTGCGCCGTCGGCATCGCCACGCTGCGCACGATTCTCGACGAAAAGCTCTGCGATAATGCCAAGACCCGCGGCGCGGCCATTGCTGCCGCCGGGCGCTCATGGAATCATCCGCTTATCAAAGAAGTGCGCCAACTCGGCCTCTTCATCGGCTGGGAACTCAACACGGAGGCCTTCAAAGCCAAGGCCGGTGACAAACCCGCCTCCATCTTTCTCGCGCAAAAGCTCCTCGATGCCGGCATGATGGTCACGCCCGCCGGTCCGAGTGTCGTCCGCTGGCTCTCGCCGCTCAATATTACCGAAGCGCACGCCAACGAAGGCCTCGCGATCTTCAAAAGCGTGCTCGATGCGCTCATCTAAACTGAATTTGTCATGAACCATCTCCTTTCCATCGAAGAACTCAGCAAAGACCAGATCGAAAAGATCGTCGATCTCGCGTGTGTGCTGAAGAAGGACCGCAAATCGTCGCCGCAGGTGCTTACGGGGCAGCAGTGGGCGCTCATCTTCACGAAGTCCTCCACGCGCACCCGCGTGAGCTTCGAGGTTGGCATTCGCGAGCTCGGCGGTCAGGTCATGTTCCTCTCGGGAGCCGACATCCAGCTCGGCCGCGGTGAGCCGATCAAGGACACGGCGCGCGTGATGGGCCGCATGATTCACGGCGCGGTCATCCGCACCTTCGCGCAGCAGGACGTGGTCGATTTCGCGCAGTATAGCGGCATTCCCACCATCAACGCGCTGACCGACGACGAGCATCCCTGCCAGGTGCTGGCCGATTTGCAGACGATCAAGGAACGCCTCGGCGGCTGGCAGGGCAAACGCGTGTGCTTTCTGGGCGATGGCGACTGCAACATGGCCCGCTCCTGGATCTGGGCCTCGGCTCATCTCGGTTTCGAACTCGTCATCGGTGCGCCGAAGGCCTTCCAGCCGCAAGAGAGCTTCATGGCCCGCGTGCCGGGCGGCACGGTGCGCATCGTCGATGATCCCGTCGAAGCCGTGAAGGGCTGCGACGTGCTCTACACCGACGTGTGGGTCAGCATGGGCAAGGAAGCCGAGAGCGCCGACCGCATCGAGATCCTCAAGCCCTGGCAGATCAACGCCGAACTGCTCACGCACGCCAACCCCGGCGCGCTCGTCATGCACTGCCTGCCCGCCTATCGCGACAAGGAGATCACCGAAGAAGTCATGGAGGCGAACGCCGATCTGATCTTCGACCAGGCTGAGAACCGCCTGCACGCGCAGAAAGCGGTGATCGTGGAGATCACGCGCAGAGCGTGAGTTCGGCAGGTGACGACTGATCAGGCGTCTAGCACGATGTCTCCATCAGGGAGGCAGATGCAGGGAAGGCAGCAGCCTTTTTCGATGTTGAATTTGGCGGGTTGCAAGTAGCGCACCTTGCCTTCCACCAGGGTGGTCTGGCAGGCACCGCAGTGGCCGATTTTGCAGCCGGAGGGGATTTCGACGTTCTCTTTGTGAGCGAAGTCGAGGAGGTTGGTGGCAGCGCCGCTGAGTTCAAGGTCCAGGCTGGATTTGCGGAAGCTGATCTTGGTGGCGTTGATAGAGACGGCCTGTTTGACCTGCACGAAGGCTTCATCATGCACGCGGGTGTCAGAAACGCCCCATTCCTGGAGGCCGTCACGCAGCCCCTGCATCATGGGACCAGGGCCACAGGTGTAGAAATCAAAATTGCTGGAGGGCAGCAGGCGCTTGAGGAGGGCGGGGTCCACACGACCACGCTCGTCGTAGTCGCGTCCCGCTTCGTCAGTTGGGAGGGGATCACTGAAGACAACGACGATGTGAAGATTGGGCCAGCCGAGGGCGCGCCATTCACGGACCTGCTCCCGCAGGATGTGGTGGGAACCGTTGATGACGCCGTAGAAAAACCAGATTTCCCGACGGGAATTGGCGGCGACGAGGGCGTTCAGCATGCTGAGCACGGGGGTGACGCCAACTCCAGCGCCGGAGAGCACCACGGCACTGCGGTCGCGAGGATCGAGAAAAAAGTCGCCGCCAGGAGCCGCGACGTCCACGATGTCGCCTTCTTGCAACTGTTCATGAAAGTGGGTGGAGACGCTGTAGTGGGCGTCTTTGGGCGTCATCTTTTTGATGCTGACGCGGTAGTGATCCGGGTGGTGACAGTCGGACAGGCTGTAGCAGCGCACATGCTTGCGACCGCCGACTTCGAGATGAAAGGTCAGATATTGGCCGGGCTTGAAGGCGGGCAGCGGCGTCTTCTCGTCGTGAGGCACGAGGTGGAATGAGCAAATGTCCCCGCCTTCGGGCTTTTTGGCCTGGACGCGGAACTTGCGGGTGCCACTCCAGGCGGCGGGGAGTGCCTGCATCTGGGTGCGGTATTCCCGCATGCCGTTGAGGCGCTCTTCAAAGAGCGTGAGCTCCCGGTGGTGCAACGCACGCTGCCGTTTGGTGGAGAGGGCCTGCCGCACGAGCATCAGAATGAGCGTACAGCCGCAGGCGGCCAGCACGACATAGGCGGTGATTTCGGCAGTTGAGATGCTCATGCGGGGACGGTGCCTGTAGGAACTCGCGTCGGATCAGAAACGGAAGGAGAGCTCGCAGCGGAACCCCTGGCCGGTCTGGCCGTCGTCAAACTGGCCGATGAAACCGTCCGCACGCAGGATGGTGTGCTGGTCGAGCGCCTGCTGGTAGCGCAGGCCTGCGGCGTAACCGGAACGCCCCGGCGACTGGGTGTGCCAGCGGGAGCCAATTTCCGCGACGAGCTGCCGCGATTTCGTGTCATCAAAAAAGTGCTGGTAGCCGAGACTGAAGCCGACGGAGCCGGTGGGGGTGCCATTGCCGAGGGCAGCACCGTAGCCACCGAGGCCGACGGCCTCAAACAAGACGCCCGTGGCCCCGAGCGGGCCGCCAACAGCCGGGTCACGGGCGGCAGAGGTGAAGTTGTCCACAGAAAGGAAGGTGTCGAGGTACACGATGTCGTCGTTGTAGTTCATCGTGCGGGACAACTGGTGGAAATAAACGCTGCCGGTGCCGATGGCAGCGGTTTCGTTTTCGAGCGCCCAGGAGAATGCAGCGCGGAGAGTGGAGTTGATTTTGCCGAAGCGGCGTGTCTGACCGATGCCGGCGAAGAAGCCGTCCCCGCCGCTGGGCGTGCCACCATCGACATAGATGACCTCGACCTCGTAAGTGCTGGCGGTATAGTCCGCGGCGTAGGAGATCGCATAGAGGCGCGCGTCGGGATCGCGACGGTTGTTGCCTCTGTGGATCTGGTCCCAGGCGAACAAAGCGGTGGCTCGGGCGGCGGAGGCACCAAAGAGGAAGAGCGAGGAGCGGGTGATGCCGATCGCGTCAATAACGTCGTTGAGGAGCAGGCCGTCCTGATAGACGATGGGCATGCGGCCCACGGCAAAACCATAATCCAGGCGGCGCTTGTCGGTGGGATCGAGATTGGGGAACAGCTCGCCGAAGTCGCCCTCAAAGTAGAGGGTGCGGAGATTCCCGTTGAAATGGTCCATGCCGTTCTCGCTGCCGTCACCGCCGAAGCGATAGCCGGAGAAGCGCCCTTCACGATCAAGAGGCCTGAAACCGAAATGGATGCGTTCGGTCGGCGTAAGATAGATGTTGCCGAACAGGTCGAGACGATTGGCCCACTCGTTGACGTCCACCAGGCCATTGTTGAAGGACTGGATGCCGGTGCGCATTTCGCCGTAAATGATGGTGACAGGCTGCCACACGGCCCCGGTGGGGATGGTGAAACCGGGGGAAATCTGACCGCGTCCGAGGAAGGGATTGGCACCAAAGAGGGTCTTGCGGTCCGGCGCTTCGAGATCCTCACCGGAGAGATTGCGTGCGGCGATGACTTTTTTGCGCTCCCGGTTGGATTTGAACACGAGATCCTCGATCACCTCGGTGACGGGAGCCGGGCGGTCCATGAAATCTTTGCCGAGTTCGGTCCAGGGCACGATGGTGTCTTTGAGCAGGAGATTGTCTTCCAAGGCAAGGAGCGGTTGGCAGACCAGAGTGACTGCGGAGAGCAGGAGGGAGGCGCGAAAGGCATTCATGGGAGTGAAGGGCGTTGAGATCGCAGGCTAGTTTTTCTTGGGTGCGGGTGCGTCTGACGCAGGAGGGGGTGGCTCAGGAGAAGTTTCCTCAGGAACTGGCGGAACCAGCGGCAGCGGAGCCACTTTGGGCACTTCATGCATGGGCAGCGCGGGCTCTGTGCCGGGCAGCGGGGCGATCATGATGGCTCCAGCGCTGGAGAGCTGCTTTTCTTCGAACTTAGGATCGTAGGGAAAGGGCGGCTCAGCCTTGGCGAGGATTTCCTTCTCGCTGGGCTTGAAGTTCCACTGCTTGCGGGTGCCGTCGATGACGAAGTTTTTGTCCCAGATGGTCAGGGCACCGCCGCGGCGGTCTTCATCCCGGTTGGAGGTGGAGACCTTGTGGCCGAAGGCGACTCGCTTGGCCACCTCCAGGGGGGAGAGGTCATAGTCGAAACCGACAAAGGCGATTTCCTTGATCAGGTTCACCGGCACCATCTGGCAGATGAACTTGAGGTTCACCTTGTAAGGCCGCTCGCCCGTAAGAGCGCTGGCGGGCACCTCATACTTGCCCCAGCGTTCGCCGTTGGGAAGCAGGACTTCGGCCTGCTTGCGCGCACCGCCGGGGCGGCCAAACAGAATGCCGGGGCGGGTATCAGGCCGGATGTAGGGCAGCGGATCAATGACTTGGTTAACGGCCAGCACCTGCTCACGCTCCCCGCCGCGCAGATTGCGGACGATGAATTTGGACTGGAGGTTGAGCAGGTCGTCGTCGAGCTTCCAGTTACGGTCCTCGGGCAGGATTGGGCGTCCAAGCTGATTTTTCCAGGAAGCCATGCTGAGCCAGTGGCTGGTTTTGGGGGCGTTGTGATGCACGAAGGTGGAATGGATGTCGCGCATGTCGCCATTGGGGTCGCGATCACCGGATTGGTATAGGACGCGGCCCTTGGCGTCTTTGACGGTGACCTGCAGCGCCATCAAACGCTCGGCGTCGAAGCCGGTGGGCACGCCGTGACCGTCGGTGCCATTTTTGACCTGCACCTGGAAGTTGAGTCCTTTGGCGTCATCACGAGTGATGACGACATCGCCGAGCTGGATGCCGCGGCGGAGGATCTGCTGGCGCTCGGTGTGGATGGTGTTGAGATTGCGGAACTGCTCGTTGAGCAGGATGCGGAAATCCATGCGGTACTGGCGGTCACTCCACGGCCAAGGGAGCGATTCCTCGATTTTAGGATTGTCGCGGACGCGTTTTTCAAAGGCGCTCTCGGCGTTGCCCCAGCCTTCCTCCCACTTGAAGGTGAGCGTGTGCTTGAGACCGGCACGTTCTTTGACTTCGATGGTGCCGTCTGGCTTGACCTCCTGTTTCTGCATGTCCCAGAGCAGGTCACGGATGCTTTTGGAATGCGGGAACATGCCGGTGTGGACGATGGAATAGTCCGGACCGACGAACATGTGGTTGGTGCGTTTACGCGGCTGCGTGGGTGCGCCGTAGTCGGGATCACCCTCTTTGGCCCAAGCGGCACCACCGATGCGGGCGGCGGGGGCAACGGCGTAGTTGGCTGCACCTTCGGCGGTTTTGGCACCCGGAACCTTGCCCATGTGGCAGTCCTGGCAACTGGTGTTGTTTTTCGCGGCAGGGGAGTTTTTGAACTGAGTGAAAGCTTCCTCAAGGCGGAACCCGTTGAGCAGGTTCACGTCATGGCAGGAGCCGCAGAAAGCGGAGGTGGTGATGGGATCGAATTTGAGGGCGTCACTGTGAATCTTTTGCTGCCCCTGAGATTCCTCATTGGGTTTGAGGTTGGGGTTGGAAGCGATGGTCTTCTTGAGGATCTCGCCACCTTTCGGCCCGAAGACGGCATCATAGACATTGCCTTCGACGATGGCGGTGCGACCGCTGACCTTGCCGTAGTTGCGGTCCACACGATGGCAGATGATGCAGGTGATGCCTTCTACCGAGGCGGGATGGCGCTTGAGATTGCTGGTAAAGAGCGGCTCTTCGCGCTGCATGCCGATCTGGGTGTGGCAGCGGATGCAAAAGTCCCCATTGGTGCCGGAGGTGCGGTGCAGGATGGCGGCCTGCATGGAGTTGAACACGGGGCTGAGCTGGCCGTAGGCGTGGGCGGAGACGGACCATTCACGAAAGTGGTCAGGATGGCATTCGGCGCAGGCGGACGCGGTGGGGAAGCGTTTCTCGCTCTCCAACAGGTCGAGGAATCGAATGTGCGCCTCCTGGGCGTTGGCATATTTAACGACGGGAGCGGCCGGGGCCGCTGGAGTTGGAACCACGCTGGCCGGTCCGGTGCCGGTCAGGGGGCCGAAGGACTCACCGCCGAATGATTCGGCACCTGCGCCGGGTTTGGCGGGCATGGGAACTCCAAAATTCTCCTGGGGTGCTGCGGCAGGTGCTGCGGCAGGTGCACCAGCAGGTGGAGCACCGAAGTTTTCCTGCGGCGCAGGGGCAGCAGCAGGCGTGGCGGGTGCTTTAGCTTCCTGAGCTTCAGCCGTCAGGGGCAGAGCCAGGGCGAAGAACGCCAGACGCAGGAGGCGGCCCAGCGGCAGGCTTGGAGTGTGGATAACGCGTGTGGTTTTCATGATGATGCAGGCTTTGGCGGTGTTTGGCAGGGGAGAGAAAAGATCAGGGCACGGCGGCGGTTTTGATTTTGCCGGATGCGGGGGCGGCGGGGCGTTTATCGGCACGTTGAGTGCCAGTTTTCGCAGGCTTGGCCTCATGCGAACGCAGCCATTCGAGCATGTCCGCAGGACCATCCGGGGCAGGATGGTGGTAGGCATGGCATTGGAGGCAACTGTCTCCGCTTTTCGCCGGGGTGTGACATTCGGCGCAGGTGGTCTTGGAAATCTGCTCAAAGTTGCTGTAGAAGTGCGCCAGTCCTGCCTTTTCGAACCAGTTGCTGGCGGCGTTCCAACTGCCTTCACCTGGGAATGCGGCGGCGTATTCCTGACCAGCGGCGGGCTGGGTGAGGGTGACGTGGCACTGGCGGCAGTCGGCGGCCAGCAGATGGGCCATGTGGTTGTAACGCGTGAGCGGGCGGTCGCTGCTCGCCGGAGAGGAGTGCTTGCCGTAGGCGAGCCAGTTGATGACCGCGCCCGTGAGCTGGCCCTGCTGATCCCGGCGCTCTTCAATGGTGTGGCACTTCAGGCAGTGACCGGTGGCCGGGGAGAGCGCCCCTTTGTCAAAACCAAAGCCCTCGCGCAAGGTGGCCAGGCGCAGCGGGTCTCGAACATCCTCCAGGACGTGTTCCAACCATGATTTCAGGAGCGGATCGGCATGGCCGGTGGACTTATAATAAATGGTGCCATACTCCTGATGCCAGCCGCCGGAGGAGGTCCAGTTCATGCGGTCCAGGGGATCGATGCGCGGCGTTGCCACCGCAGCCGGGGCTGTGTCGGTCGCTGTTGGCGCGGCAAAAGATTCCCCGGCAGGCGGCGCTGCCGCAGGAGCCGGGGTGCCGAACGATTCCCCGGCAGGTGGAGCGGGCGCAGGAGCCGGGGCGCCGAACGACTCCCCGGCAGGTGGAGCGGGCGCTGGCGCGAAGGAATCAGACTTTCCGGCGGGTGGGGCAAAGGATTCTCCTCCGCCCGCTGGTGGCATGGCTGCCGGGGCTGGAGCAGGCGCTCCGAAGGACTCGCTGGCATTGCCGGGGGCGGCTGGCGCGAAGTCTTCTCCGCCAGCGGCCGGGGCTGGCGCGGCGGCATTTTCCGGTTTGCGGACGCTTTCCTTGGGCGTGGCGGCGGGATAGACCTTGGCGCGGAAATCATCGACTTCCTGCATGATCTTCATGCAGGCATCCGCTCCCAGAAACTCGCGCATCTGGTCAAAGGCGTCCGGTGGCAGTCCATTGATGAGATCCTCTCTTTCGTTGCATCCGGCGGCAACGAGGCGCCGGATGATTTCAGCATGCCCCACCTGCCCGGAGGGCGTGTCAGAAGGTGCGCTGGCGCACAGGTCGCGGAACAGCTCCTTCACGCTCCAGACAACGCGTTCTGCGTCTGCGACGTGCTCTTGTTTGATCGAGGCAAGGTCGTGCAAGAACACCTTTTGAGCGGCGAGCCGCTGCCAGGCCGCGCGTGCGTCCTCCGGCAGGAGGTAGAGGATGAGCCAGGGGAAATCATTGGGAGCGTCCGCAGGCCACGTGCCCAGCGAGCGCGGTTTCTGCTCCGCTTCAAGTCTGGCATTGAGAGCGGGCAGATCCAACTGGGGATAACCAATCACCGGCAGTTTGTTGCCGGAGCGTGTGTCGTTTTCATGACAATCGGCGCAGGCCTTTTCATAGGAGACCACGTTCATGGTGCCGCTGCTGTTGTTGGAGGCGTGGCAGGCGGCGCAGGAGAGGCTTTCGCCATGCGGTGCATCAGCTTTGAAGCCGTCAGGCACCCCTTTAG
>Ga0169931_10000816_pt1 | contig 51844 bp, 50 predicted proteins | sample Kivu_15m_20L_FD_129675 | JGI IMG/M metagenome (GOLD analysis project Ga0169931, IMG submission 129675) | Freshwater microbial communities from Lake Kivu, Western Province, Rwanda to study Microbial Dark Matter (Phase II) - Kivu_15m_20L... | ecosystem: Environmental > Aquatic > Freshwater > Lake...
CCGCTCCCCCTTGGTGGTGGTCACCTGGTACCCCACGTTGGGCACGGTGGTGATCACCGTCATGTTGAACTCGCGCTCCAGCCGCTCCTGGATGATCTCCATGTGCAGCAGGCCGAGGAAGCCGCAGCGGAAGCCGAAGCCCAGTGCGGCGCTGGCCTCGGGTGTCCACGTAAGGCTGGCATCGTTGAGCTTGAGCTTCTCCATGGCATCGCGCAGCTCCTCGTACTCGTCGGTATCCACCGGGAAGATGCCCGCCCACACCATGGGCTTCACGTCCTCGAAGCCCTTGATGGCCTCGGCGCAGGGGCGGTCCACCTGGGTGATGGTGTCGCCCACCTTCACCTCGCTGGCGGTCTTGATGCCGCTGATGATGTATCCCACGTCACCTGCGCTCAGGCGGTCCTTGGGGCGGAGGTCCATCTTCAACACCCCGATCTCGTCCGCGTTGTAGGACACGCCGGTGTTGAAGAACTTCACGCGGTCACCCTTCTTGATGCTGCCGTTGAGGATGCGGAAGTAGGCGATGATGCCGCGGAAGCTGTTGAAGACGCTGTCGAAGATGAGGGCCTGCAGGGGGGCGGCGGGGTCACCTTTGGGGGGGGGGATGCGGTGCACGATCTCCTCCAGCACCTTGTCCACGCCCAGGCCGGTCTTGCCGCTGGCGGCCATGATCTCCTCCCGCTTGCAGCCCAGCAGGTCCACGATCTGGTCCTTGACCTCCTCGGGGTTGGCGCTGGGCAGGTCCATCTTGTTGAGGATGGGGATGATCTCCAAGTCGTGCTCCAGGGCCAGGTAGAGGTTGCTGATGGTTTGCGCCTGGATGCCCTGGGTGGCGTCCACGATGAGCAGGGCGCCCTCACAGGCGGCGATGGAGCGGCTCACCTCGTAGCTGAAGTCCACGTGGCCCGGGGTGTCGATCAGGTTCAGCAGGTACTTCTTCCCGTTCAGGGAGTAGTCCATCTGGATGGCCTTGCTCTTGATGGTGATGCCACGCTCGCGCTCCAGGTCCATGTCGTCCAGGGCCTGGTTCTGCATGTCGCGGTCGGCGATGGTGCCGGTCATCTGCAACAGTCGGTCGGCCAGGGTGCTTTTGCCGTGGTCAATGTGGGCGATGATGCAGAAGTTGCGGATGTGTTCCATGGGAGCGGGGGCGCGCCCACATGCCGGGCGCCGAAAGCGTGCAAAGGTAGCCGATCGGGGGAGGGGGGCCATGGCTGTCGTAACTTGGCCTTCGCGTCCCAGGCAACCTTTTCAACGCAGATCGCATCATACCTCCAGAACACCATGACCGATGAGCAACTGGTACACGGCTGTGTGAAGGGTGATCCCGCCGCACAGAAGTTGCTGTACCAGCAGTTCAGCCGCCGAATGATGAGCGTTTGCATGCGATACGCCAACGACAGGGAACAGGCCCAGGACATGCTGCAGGACGGCTTCGTGAAGGTCTTCCAGAAGATCGGCCATTTCCGGGGCGATGGCCCCCTGGCCGGTTGGATCGCCCGTACCATGGTGAACACCGCCCTGGACCACATCCGGCGCAACAAGCCCTACGACCACAGCCTGGACCTCACCGAGGCGGAGCACCTTCACCAGGAAGAGGGGCAGGTGCTCTCCGGTATGTCCACGGATGAGCTGCTCGCGCTGATCCAGGCCCTGCCCGCAGGCTATCGCACGGTGTTCAACCTGTTCGTCATCGAGGGCTATGCCCACAAGGAGATCGCCGACATGCTCTGCATCTCGGAGAACACCTCGAAATCTCAGTTCATGAAGGCGCGCGCCTACCTGCGCAAGCTCCTCCCCAAGGAGGCCGCCTCCTCTTATGGTATTGCACATGGATAACGTGGACAAGCTCTTCCAGGAACGGTTCGGCGGGCACGAAATGCCGGTGGACCCTGCCTTGTGGGCTGCCATCGAGGCGCAATTGCTGGTATCATCGTCCACCTCCGATCCGGTGAACGAGCTTTTCCGAGAGCGCTTCCAAGCGCATGAGCTTCCGGTGGATCCCGCTGTGTGGGACGGCATCGGTCGGCAACTGGGCCATGCCCCCGCGCCGCCTGCCACCAGCCCATGGACCTGGGCGGCCGGTGCTGCCGCGGTCCTTGCGGTGGGTGTTGGTTTGTGGTGGAGTACCGTTGATCGCCCAGCAGCGGTAACCGGGCCAGACCCTGCCCCCGCGCTCGCTGCTGCCGCGACCATCGCTGACGATGAGTACGTGACGGCCGACCCTCAGCCCGCCGGCCCGGCCCGAGAGGCGGTGGATGTACCCCAGGCCGGCCCTGTTCCTGCCGCCGCGCCCTATCGTGCCAAGAGCATCCTTGCCCCCTCCAACGCGGGTCCGGAGCTGGTCGCATCCACACAGGTGCAGGAAGCTACGGACCCTGCGACCACCGCAGAGCAGCCCGCTGTCCATGTCGCTGTCCAGCCGCCGGCTGATATTGTCCGCGACGATCGCACGGAGGAGGGTGATCCACGGCGTGTGGAGGCCATCATCCGGGAGATCTCCGACCGGACGGTGAACGAAGCCAGGTCCGAAGCCCGTGCGGAGGCCCAGCCGGTGCAATCCCAGCAGGCCTCCGGTGAAAGTGCTACAGAGGCGCCTGAACTCTTCATGCCCAACACCTTCACCCCCAATGGCGACGGTGTGAACGACACGTATGAACTGCCCATGGTGGGGTTTGTGCGCATGACCGTGAAGGTGCTCTCGCTCACCACGGATAAGCTGGTCTTCAGCAGCATGAACGGTGAGCCGTGGACCGGAGCCGGGTGCGAGGACGGCATGTACGTGGTGGTGGTGGAGGCGGTGAGCGAGGACGGCCGCAACCTCTCCAAAGCCAAGGTGGTCTGGCTTACACGGGAGCGTATGAATTGATCGCTCCCATTCGCGGGATAGAACGTATGTTTGGCCTCCTATGGACCGCGGTGCATCGGTCCGCCCCCCCCAAAGGAACCATTAAGTGCAAGATCTTACCATGAGGACAGGAGCATTCTTCGCAGCGATCGGTATGTTCGCCTGTGTTCAGGTGGTGGGGCAGGAGTTCCGCATCACCACGCCTTTCATTTCCGCCTGCCAGGGAGCCTTCCTTGACAGCGGTGGCAACCCGAGCAACTACGGCAACAACGAGAGTTTCACCTCCACCATTTGTCCGGATGGCACGGGCCCTGCCATTTCGCTGCAGTGGATCGTGTTCAACCTGAGCGCCAACGGCAATGCCCCGCTGGACCAGATCAGCATCTACGATGGTCCCAGCACCTCGGACCCCCTCATCGGCACGTGGAACGGCACGAACTCGCCGGGCATCATCTCGGCCAGTTTTGCCAACGTGAATGGCACGGGGGGCGGGTGTCTCACGGTGGTGTTCACCAGCAACAACACCGGTACCGGCAACTTCGCTGCGAGCATCAGTTGTTTCGCGCCCTGCGAACCACCCACGGCCGCGGCTACGTTCGGCTCCGCTGTTCCGCTGCTGGCCTGCCAGAACGAAACGATCACTTTCGATGCCAGTGCATCCTTCGCTGCTGCAGGCTTTTCCGTGGCGGAGTACAACTGGGACTTCGCCGATGGTGCCACTGGCACGGGTGCGGTGGTACAGCATGCCTTCGCCGAAGCCGGCGAGTACGTCGTGCAGGTGGAGGTGGTGGACGACAACGGTTGTGTGAGCACCAACCTGGTCGATCTGCAGGTGCTGGTAAGTACCACGCCGCTCTTCACCGGAACCACCCCTTCCACCACGGTCTGCCAGGGAGAGAGCGTCGTATTGAGCGCCAGTCCCACACCTGTCAACTGGTCGGCGCTTCCCGAAACCAACCTGGGTGGTGGCATCTTCCTGCCCGACCTGCAGGGGGTGCCGTTCAGCACGGGGGTCCAGTTCACCTCCTTCGCTCCGGGACAGACCCTCACCAACCCCCTCGACCTCCAATCCATCTGCGTGAGCATGGAACACTCCTACATGGGTGACCTTGTCATCGCCCTGGCCTGCCCGAACGGACAGTCGGTGACCCTGCACCAGCAGGGTGGTGGCGGCACCTATCTGGGTGTGCCGGTGGATAATGAGGGAACCCCCGACGCACAGGGAACCTGCTGGAACTATTGCTGGTCGCCCACCGCCACGAACGGTACGTGGGCGGAGAACGCTGGAGGCACCCTTCCTGCGGGCACCTACGAAAGCGTGCAACCCTTCAGCAACCTGGTGGGCTGCCCGCTCAACGGAACCTGGACCCTCACGGTCACCGACCTCTTCGCCATCGACAACGGCTTCCTCTGCGATTGGTCGCTGACCTTCCCCCCCTCGCTGTTCCCCAGCCTAACCACGTTCACCCCCGACCTGGGCACCAGCACCCTCGATTCAACCCAATGGACCGGGCCCAACGTGCTCACGGACCCCAACACCCCCCTCGTGGCCGTTGTGAATACCCCCGATGCCGGCATCTTCAACTATGTTTATTCGGTGACCGATAATTTCGGCTGCACCTACGATACCACCATCGCCATCACGGTGAACCCCTCTCCGCAGGGGCCCATCGAGATCACCGGTGACAGCCTTATCTGCGAGGATGGCGTGGCCTATCTGAGCGTGCCTGAGGGATTCGACAGCTACAGTTGGTCACCGGTGACCGGAACCGCTTCCAATGTGAACGTGGACGATCCCGGTGCCTACACCGTTACGGTCGCCTTCGGTAACTGCCCTTACACCACCGACCCCTTCACCGTGGCCGTGGCCCCCAATCCGGTGCCCGTGATCGTGGGACCGCCGGTGCAGTGCGGTGATGACCCCTCGGTGCTATCCACGCAGGAACCATACGTCACCTACCTCTGGTCCAACAACACACAAGGAAGCACCGCCAACGTTGGGGCAGGGTCCTGGTTCGTGATCGTTACGGATACCAATGGGTGCAATGGTACTTCGGCGCCGTTCGTTCTGGAACAGGTGCCTGTGCCGGTGATCACGGGTCTTGATCTCTACTGCCCAGGGGACAGTGTGCAGTTGAGTACGGATGGCACCCCCTACACCAGTGTGCAATGGAGTGAAGGCACAGTGGGCAGCACCGCCTTCGTGACGGAGGGCACCTACACCGTATCGGGTACCATCGCCACCTGCACGGTGACCTCCGACCCCTTTGTGGTGGTGGAGATCGATCTGCCGGAACTCACCATCTCTGGGCCTGCCATCTATTGCGAGAACGGCTCCACCACATTGAGCGCTTCAGCGGGCTTCGATGCCTACACCTGGAGCAACAGTGTTCCGGGCACCAGTGTGACCGTGGAGGCGGGGACCTACACGGTGACGGCCAACCTCGGAGCCTGTTCGGCGACCTCCGATCCCTTCACGGTGACGGAAGCCCCCAACCCACAACCGGTGATCGTGGGACCGCCGGTGCAGTGCGGCGATGCCCTTGCCGAACTGTCCACACAGCTGCCCTACGTGACCTACCTGTGGTCGGACAACACCCAGGGCAGCACCACCACCGTCGGTGCTGGACCGTGGACAGTGACCGTCACGGACGCGAACGGCTGCACAGGTACTTCATCCCCCTTTGTGGTCGTGAGCGCACCCTTCCCGGTGGCCGGCTTCACGGTGGATCCGGCATCACCTGCACCGGTCGAGACCACCGTCGATTTCACCAACACATCGACCGTGTCCGGGGGGGTCATCTCCAGCTGGCAGTGGAACTTCGGCATCCTTGGACAGACCAGTTCCGACCCATCCCCCTCCTTCACCTACACCGGTCCCGGTGATTACCTGGTGACCTTGGTGGTGACCACCGCGGCTGGTTGCAGTGATACGACCTCCCAGCTCTACGTGGTCTTCCCCCCGGACCTGCGCATTCCCAACGTGTTCACCCCGAACGGTGATAATGTGAACGACACCTACTCCATCGAGAACCTCCGCTACTATGGGCATGAACTGCGGATCTACAGCCGCTGGGGGACCCTGGTGCACGAGAGTTCCGATGCATCGCGCGAATGGCGGGCCAGCGAACAACCGGACGGCACATACTACTACGTGCTCACCCTGCAGGACGGCCGCGATTTCGCCGGGCACATCACGGTGTTGCGCTGATCATCCTGTCGAACCTGACCGAACGCCCCGGCACACCACCGGGGCGTTCTACTTTTGCCACCCCATGAAGGTCATCGAACATCTCCTCCAAGCCGATCGCACGCTGTTCTCATTCGAGATCCTGCCACCGCTCAAGGGCAAGGATATCCGTTCCATTTACGAAGGCATCGACCCCCTGTTGGAGCACCGGCCCAGCTTCATCAACGTGACCTATCACCGCGAGGAGGTGATCTACAAGGACCGCGGCCATGGCCTGTTGCAGAAGGTGCGCCTGCGCAAGCGTCCCGGTACCATCGGCATCTGCGCCGCCATCAAGGCCAAGTACAACATCGATACCGTGCCCCACCTGATCTGCGGTGGCTTCAGTCGCGAGGAGACCGAGGATGCACTGATCGAGATCAACTTCCTGGGCCTGGACAACGTGCTTGCGCTCCGTGGCGATGCCGTGAAGAACGAGCCCCATTTCATCCCAGAGCGCGATGGCCACGCCCATGCCGTGGAACTCGTGCACCAGATCGCCGCGCTGAACAAGGGCAAGTACCTGCACGACGAGGAACAGGAGGCCGCGGCCACCGACCTGTGCATCGGCGCTGCCTGCTATCCCGAGAAACATCCCGAGGCCCTCAACCTCAACGTGGACATCGCCTACCTGAAGCAGAAGGTGGATGCGGGTGCCGAGTACCTCGTTACCCAGATGTTCTTCGATAATACGAAGTACTTCGCGTTCGTTGACCAGTGCCGTGCTGCTGGCATCACCGTTCCCATCATCCCGGGCCTCAAGCCCATCACCACCCGCAACCATATCGCCTTCCTGCCCAAGACCTTCCGGGTGGACCTGCCCGATGAACTGGCCAATGCGCTCGTGAACTGTCGCACCGATGCCGATGTGAAGCAGGTGGGTGTGGAATGGTGCATTGCCCAGAGCCGTGAACTCGTTGCCGCCCGGGTGCCCTGCCTGCATTACTACACCATGGGCCGAAGCGATGCCGTGCGGAACATCGTAGGGAAGCTCTTCTGAACGTTCGCTCCGTCGGCGCCCGGACAGGGGCGCATGCTCCCGCTCCATCCCGGAACGGATCGGGCGGTCCGGGTGTTATCTTTCCATCATGCGTACGCTGCTGTTACCGGCCTTGTTCGTGGCCGTCACGTTGCAGGCCCAGGTCCACTATGATGGGAAGACGTTCTTCCAGATCGTGGAAAGTGAGTCCCGAGCCCATGCGCACCACTCCGGGCATACCAGGTCCGGGGGCGCTCCCACCGGTGGCTACGACCTTGCCTACCATCGGTTGGAGCTTGTTGTGGACCCTGCCGTACGGGCCATCAGCGGGACCGTCACCCATCACTTCACCGCGCTGCAGGAGCTCACCAGCATGGCGGTCGACCTCACCGACTCACTGTCCGTGTCGGTTGTGTCCCATGCCTCCGGTGAGCTGGCGTTCGCGCATACGGACAATGTGCTCACCATCACTCTGCCAGCTACCCTGCAGGAGGGGCAGCGCGATTCCGTTTCGATCACGTATGCAGGGGTGCCGGGCAATTCCGGCTTCGGCAGCTTCGTGCAGTCCGAGCACGCCGGCGCACCCATCCTTTGGACGCTGAGCGAACCCTATGGAGCGAAGGACTGGTGGCCCAGCAAGCAGGACCTGAACGACAAGGCGGATTCGCTGGACGTGCTGATCACCGCACCGGAGGGATACCGTGCCGCCAGCAACGGCATGCTCGTGAGCGAAGTGCCGGTGGGGGGTGGCCTTATGCGTGCCCATTGGCGGCACCGCTACCCGATCAACTACTACCTCATCGCCTTCGCGGTCACCAACTATGCGGTCTATACCGACGTGGTGCCCACGGACCAAGGACCCATCGAGGTGTTGAACTACGTATTCCCCGAGCAGTTGGAGGTGTCGCAACAGGGTTCGCAGGAGATCGTCGCTCAGATGCAGCTCTTCAATGCGCTCTTCGGGCATTATCCCTTTGCGGAGGAGCGGTATGGCCATGCGCAGTTCGGTTGGGGTGGTGGCATGGAGCACCAGACCATGAGTTTCATGGGCAACTTCAGCTACGAACTGATGGCCCACGAACTTGCCCATCAATGGTTCGGCAACACGGTCACCTGTGGCAGCTGGGAGGATATCTGGCTCAACGAGGGCTTCGCCACCTACATGGCCGGACTGTGCTATGAGTCGCTGGCCCCGCAGTATTGGATGCCCTACAAACAGAATGTGCGCAACGTGGTCGTGGCGCAGCCGGGCGGCAGTGTGAAATGCACGGATACGACCTCCGTGAGCCGCATCTTCAATGGCCGCCTCTCCTATGGCAAGGGTATGTTCGTGCTTCACATGCTGCGCTGGGTGGTGGGGGATAGCGCCTTTTTCGCCGGGTGCCGGAACTACCTGAACGATCCGGAGCTCCGCTTCGCCAGTGCCAGGACACCACAGCTACAGGCCCATTTCGAATCCGCCAGTGGCATGGACCTTGATGGCTTCATGGCCGACTGGTACGTGGGCGAAGGCCATCCCAGCTATACCCTCTCCTGGGGCCAGAGTGAGCTCGGGCAGCTGGATATCCTCCTTGAGCAGACACAGTCGCACCCCAGCGTTGATTTCTTCGAGATGCCCGTGCCGGTGCGCCTATGGAACGCCACCGAGGATACCATCATCGTACTCGACCACACCTTCAGTGGTCAGACCTTCGACATGGTGCCGGGGTTCCTGGTGGACAGTGTGTCCATCGACCCGGACATCTGGTTATTGAGCGCACAGAATGTGGTCACCGCGGTGCCCGAGCTGGCGGCTGGTGGAGGCGCCGTGCGCCTCTATCCCAACCCGGCGAACGAGCTATTGCAGGTGTCCCTTGCCAGCGGAACGGGCATGGTGCGCTGGCGTGTGCTGGATGTTTTGGGCCGTTTGGTCGATCAGGGCCTTTGGTCGCAGGGCCCGGTGCAGCAGCTGGGCACGGCAGCCTATCCCGCTGGGCGCTACACGTTGGAGCTGCTGCTGAACGATGCGCGGGTGCGAAACGCGTTCGCCGTGGTGCGCTAAGGCGTGAACGGAAGGCCGGCTCCGGACGTTAAGGATCGTGAACAGGGTGTGTGGTTGCAGGTTCTCCTGTCGCGCACCGCTACCTTTCGGATACTTAAACCCACACAACGTCCCCATGCTGTTCCATTCCCTCCTGTTCGGCGCCCTCGGCCTGATCTCCGCACCCCACGACCCCTTGCCGGACCTCACCATCGGCACCGCGCTTCCCGCAGCAGACGTGAAGCTTAAGGACGTCACCGGCAAGGAGTACACCCTGAAGGACCTGGCAGGTGCCAAGGGGTTGTTGGTCATCTTCACCTGCAACACCTGCCCCTTTGTGGTGGGCACCGATGATAGTGAGGGCTGGGAGGGACGCTACCCTGAGTTGGCCGCCTACGCCGCGCGGCATGGAGTGGGCGTGGCCTTGGTGAACAGCAACGAGGCCAAGCGTGAGGCAGGTGACTCCTTCGCAGACATGCAGCAGCGCTATAAGCTGAAGCAGTACAGCGGCCACTACCTGCTGGACGCCGGCCATGTGGTGGCCGATGCCTTCGGCGCCCGCACCACGCCCCATGTATTCCTCTTCGATGGCAAGTTGAAGCTGGCCTACAAGGGCGCCATTGACGACAATGTGGGCAGTGCCTCTGCCGTGAAGGAGAAGTGGTTGCACAACGCATTGGACAACCTGTCCTCCGGCAAGGCCATTGATCCGGCCACCACGCGCAATGTGGGGTGCAGTATCAAGCGCATCGCCAGGGAGCACAAGCACTGAGCGTTCGCTATCCCGCAAGGCCGCGCTCCCAAGAAGGGCGCGGCCTTGTTCATTTGTTGAAAACAATACTTCGCTTCGCCTGAACGACATTGTTCCTTTGTGGAAAGGCAGTTGGCATGAACGTTCTGTTGATCGGCGGAGGAGGTAGGGAGCACGCCATGGCATGGAAGCTTGCACAGAGCTCCCTGCTTGACGAGTTGTATGTATGTCCCGGCAACCCCGGCAGTGCCCGTCATGGTCGGCCGGTGGAACTCGACATCAACGACCACAAGAAGCTGCGCAGCTTCCTGCTGGAGAAGGCCATCGCTGTAGTGGTGGTGGGTCCTGAAGGACCCTTGGTGGATGGACTGCACGACCGCATCGCCGATGATGCTCAATTGGCGGGCAAGGTCACCGTGATCGGCCCCAGGAAGGAGGCGGCCAGGCTGGAGGGCAGCAAGGACTTTGCCAAGGAGTTCATGTTCCGGCACAACATCCCCACGGCCGCGCACCGCACGTTCGTGAAGGGCCAGTTGAAGGAGGTGGAGGAGCACCTTCTCCGCATGCAACCGCCTTATGTGATCAAGGCCGATGGACTCGCCAGTGGCAAGGGCGTGGTGATCACCAGTGATCGGAAGGAGGCGCTGGCCACCGTGAAGGGCATGCTCGATGGCAGCAGCTTTGGTGCCGCGGGTGAGCGCGTGGTGATCGAGCAGTTCCTGCAAGGGGTTGAGCTTAGCGCCTTCCTCATCACCGATGGCGATGCCTTCAAGATGCTGCCGGCCGCCAAGGACTACAAGCGCATCGGTGATGGCGATACCGGACCCAATACCGGTGGGATGGGTGCCGTGAGCCCCGCACCCTTCGCCGACAAGGACTTCATGCAGAAGGTGCATGACCGCATCGCCGCGCCCACCATCCGCGGCCTGAAGAAGGAAGGCATCCCTTACAGCGGCTTTCTTTTCATGGGGCTCATGAACGTCAACGGAGAGCCCTACGTCATCGAATACAATGTCCGGCTTGGGGATCCCGAGACGCAGGTGATCCTTCCACGCCTGCGCAGCGACCTGCTCGACCTCTTCGAGGGCATTGCGAGCGGCACCCTGAGTGAGCGCCATGTGGATGTGGATGACCGCACGGCCGTCACCATCGTGCTTGCCTCCGAAGGTTATCCTGGCCGCGTGAACGATGGCAAGCACATCGTTGGCCTTGAACTGGTGCGCGAGGCCTACGTCTTCCAGGCTGGCACCGTGGAACGGAACGGGCTTGTGAGCAAGGGCGGCCGCGTGCTCGCTGTCACCGCGTTCGGGAAGGACCTGGAGCAGGCCATCGCAGCGGCCTATCGCAGTGCCTCACTCATCGACTTCGAAGGGCGCACCATGCGCAGCGACATCGGCCATGACCTCGTGCGCATGCGGGGTGCCCGGAACACCGCACAGCAACCCGTGTAGTGGTGGTCGTTCAGGCGATGGTCCCGTCGCGTTTCGCACGACGGTTGTACACACCTTGCAGGCGCAGCCAGTACACGATCCCGAAGAACAGCAGGAACGAGATGCCAATGACCGGAAGCCATCCGAGTGAGCTGAGGATGGTGAAGGTCCACTCCAGGAAGTGCCCGATGGCGAAGGAGATCTGTTGCATCGTTCGTAAGCTTGAAGCGGGGCAAAGATAGGTCCCTGCCCGATCCACGCACCAGTCATGCTCGCAGGTCCCTTCCGCAGTAATCGGCCGGCCATCCTGTTGGCCGTGATACCCCTGTTGGCCCTGTTGTTCGGTCCCCAACTGCTGCGGGCCATGCAGCCTGGTCAGGTGATGCCGCTCTATGGCCTTCTGCGCGCCCTGCTCGCCGGTGCCCCCTGGGCGGTGGGTGTGGTGTATGTGATCCTGCTCGGAGGATTGGCCGTGCAGGTGACGAACCTGGCCAACGATACCGAATTGGTTGAACGTCGCAACCATCTGCCGGCATTGCTGCTGCTCCTGTTGATGGCCTCCTTCGACCGCACCGGAATGCTCGAACCCGCCCTTGCCGGCATGCCTTTCGTGCTGTGGGCGTTACGCCGCACATGGTCATTGAGCAACCGCGGCCAGGCCCTTGGGGCGCTCTTTGATGCCGGTGTGCTGCTTGGTATCGCCGGCCTGTTCTATTTGCCTTACCTGTTCCTGGTGGTGGTGGTCTGGGCCTCGGTGTCCGTCATCCGTCCCTTCAACGGCCGTGAATACCTGCTACCGGTCTTCGGGGTGGCGGTCATGGTCTACCTCTGCTGGGGGGTGCTCCACCTGGTGGAGAGCTCCCCTTGGCGCCCTTTCCTTACCGTGGCGGATGTCGGTCGGGAGATCGCCCCCGTCATCGCACCCCGCGGACAGCGCGAAGCGGTCCATCTATTGCTCGCCCCCCTCACGTTGGTGGCGCTGTACCGTTTCCTGGGTGGTTACCAACGGGGCATCATGCGGGTGAAGAACGTGCGGTCAGCCTACCTGGGCTTTGGTGCCGCCACGGCCGTGGTGATCGCCGGTGCATGGTTCCTGAACGGCGGCTTCCCACCCGTGCTCGTCGCCGTTCCCCTGAGCGTGCTCCTGGCGTATGCCTTCCTGGGGAGTGTCTGGACCCGGTTAGCGGATGCCACCATGATCGCTTTGTTCCTGGTGGCCATTTGGGTGCAATGGGGCTGACCGGCTCCGCATCGCCCGCTCCCACCACCCTGTGCAACGTACCTTCGCCCACCAAGCCCACACCCCATGAAGTTCGGTGTCGTCACCTTCCCCGGTTCCAACTGCGATGAGGACATGATCCATGCCCTTGGCAACCTGCTCGGCCAGCCCGTGCAGCGCCTTTGGCACAAGGACCGGGACCTGAAGGGTGTGGACATGGTGGTGCTCCCCGGCGGGTTCTCCTATGGTGACTATCTCCGCAGCGGTGCCATCGCCCGCTTCTCGCCCATCATGCAGGAGGTGGCGGCCCACGCCGCGCGTGGAGGTCTTGTGCTCGGGGTATGCAACGGCTTCCAGGTGCTGTGCGAGGCGGGTCTGCTGCCCGGTGCGCTGCTTCATAACGAAGGACAGAAATTCATCGCCAGGAACGTCTTCATCAGGCCGGCCACCCGCAGGACGCTGATCACCGGTGCGGTACCCGACAAGGCCCTACGCATCCCCATTGCCCATGGCGAGGGTCGCTATCATGCTGATGCGGCCACGATGAAGACCTTGCAGGAGAAGGACCAGGTGCTGTTCCGCTACTGCGATGCGGACGGCAAGGTCCACGATGGTGCCAACCCCAATGGCAGCAAGGAGAACATCGCAGGCATCTGCAATGCCCAGCGCAATGTGTTCGGCATGATGCCGCACCCGGAGCGTGCATGCGATCCGTTGCTTGGCAATACGGATGGACGGGCGCTGTTCGAGTCGCTCGTGCGCACTGTGCCGGCCTGATCAGGGTGCCGTATTCCGAAAACGCAACCGGAGCCGGGCTGCCTGTGCAAGGTCGGCCAGCGAATGGCGTTCCGTTCGGTCGGCTCCACGCTGAGGCTCCACCGCGTAACCTTCGTTCGGGATCAGCTCAAGCACTGCCGGAACACCGCTCAACCAGGCGATCCGCTGGTTGCCCGACGGCAATTGCCTGCCATTGAGCAGCACGCGGCCCTCGTGTTCGGAGGGCACATCCAGCGATACCTGTTCCAGCTTGCGGCCGCTCGCCGTGGCCAGTTGCTGCATGAGGGCTGGGGGGCGGTGTACAAGGTGGTTACGCAGGTGCTCATGGCTGTCGGCTGGTGCAGGACGGTTCAATTCGTTACGCCAACGCGCGTGGTCCTGCTCCAGTGCGTTCCGGTGTTGCTGGAACAGGCTGTCCAATGACCGGCCCGTGCGGGCCGGGTGGAAGGTGGTGGCCAACAGCGTGCTGATGCGGCCGAGCAACAGGGGCTGTATCTCCTGATGTTGCATGAGCAGGGGCAGGAACGGTGCGGCAAGCGGGTCACCGCCCATCATCCGGGCCACACCGGGTTCGCCATGGGGTGTCCACAGGTCCAGGTCGAAAAGCACCCACCGCCAACGGCCACCGGGTTGCCGCGGCCTGTAGCAACGCACGTTCAGTTCGTGATCGGCGCGGCCGGTGAAGAGGTCCACACAGGCCAGGTCCATCAGGCTTTCCACATCGAGGTTGGCGCGCAGGCTGTCCAGCGGTGCCCGGCTCCCCAGCTGTTCCAGGGCGTGTCGGAAGTGCGTGTCGTCACCGCTGAGCGCTGTGAACGATGGCCCTTCGAGCACATCCACGGCCTCGGCGCCAGCCTGCTGCCGCAACCATTGAGCATCCTTCGGTGGCATCGAGCGGTATAGCCCCCAGGGTTCCCCGTTAAGGAGCACCATGGAGGCCTGTGAGGGTTGTTGTGCAAGGGCGAGGTCCGAGCGGTCCACCAGAACCTCCATGAGCAGGTTTGAAAGGAAGGCATGGGGGCTTGCATCGGCCCGCAGCATCAGTTCATCGCATCGGCTTCCGTCCGCGTGGGTCCAGGCGCTGTCCGCACTGCCATGGCGGTCGCGTGCATGAAGTTTGAGCGAGCGTTTCGCCAGGCTTCGGGATCCACTGCCGCTCACGCGTATCCCGGCAGGCATGGCGGGGCCGTTCCCACGCTGCACCAACGCGCGACGTTCCCACACATCTCCTCCCCGCGAATGGTTGTCGTGCAGGCCTTCCACCAGGATACCGCGTTCGGGGCTCCACAGGTCGTCCGGGGCGGCGATGATGCTGATCAGAGCTGCATCGGCAGGCCCTGTGGTGTAGGTGCCGGCCAGTTCCTCGCTCGGCAGCCTGCCGGGGCACCGCGTGATGCCGCGCACAATGGTGCCGTTGCCCGCGGTCAGCGATGCGCTGCTCATCGCTGCAGCACGGTGGGGGTCGGTGCCATCCATGCTCAGGTGCAGGGTGCAGCCGTCGGGCACGGTGATGTTCACCCGCGGCGCTGTGGTGTGGTGGCCCGGGGGAGGCGTGCAATGGGGGGTAGGCGCGATGGCACGCAGCACGCCTTCCTCCGGAGCCTCGTTGCTGCGGCCGGGAGTGGGTGCAATGAACATGCTCCACGCACCGCCTCCGTCGGGCAGCCTTCCCATGGACCGATCGGTGGCAAGGTTCCCGTAGGTGAAGACGTCGAGGATGCTGCTGCCATCATCATCCAGCAGCAACAGGCTGCCCCCGGACCGGTCCAGGCGGAACCCGAGGTGTTCCGGACCTTCGGACAGGTGCTCATCGGCGAAAAGCAACAGGTGTCCGTTACCGGGTATCCGAAGGTCCTGTTCGAAGTGATGCACGCGCGCTCCCAAGCGCAACCGCATGCCCTTGAGCGAACGTGCCTGGCGGTGCGGATTGTACAGTTCGATCCAGTCCGGTGTGCGTCCATTCGCCATGACCAGCGTGGTGCGGTTGGCGGCCTGCACCTCGTTGATCACCAGCCCCTGCTGCGCATGCAACGCGGCAATACAGCACACACCGATGATGGAGAGGAGGCTGCGCACTGGCCGAAGGTAGGAGAGTCCGCGCAGCCCTGTCAGCGCTCCAACGCATTGCACGTCACCCAGTAGCGCCAGGCGACCATGCCCTTCTGGACTGCGGATAACCGGTTGAGGTCCTTGTCCCACAGCTTGGGGAGCAACAGTTTGTTGAGCCGGGCAAGGAGTTGGAAGAAGTAGGTGCGCATGGTGGTGGTCTTAATGGCAGGAGGTGCCGCATTCCTCCTGTTCCCATTCCAATTCGATGGTGGCGTGGTGGATGCCGGACATGCGGAGAACCTCCCGGACACGGCACTTGATGTCCAGGGCCTGTTGCAGGTCCACATCGCCCACCACCACATGTACGGTATGCACGATGAAGCTCCCATCGAGCGTCCACGTGTGCTGGTCGTGCAGGTCCACCACATGCGGGATGGCGAGGAGCCGTTCACGTACCTGTTGCAGGTCGATGCCGTCTGGCACCTGCTGCATGAGGATGCGGGTGCCCTTGCGGAGTGTGCCCACGGCGTTGTATAGGATGAAGAGGCTGATGCCGATGCTGAGAAGGGGGTCGATGACGGACCATCCCGTGAAGTGGATCAGGATGGCACCGAGCAATACCGCCGACCAGCCAAGCACATCCTCCAGTAAGTGCAGGTAGGCACCGCGTTCGTTCAATGTGTTCCCGGCATGCAGTGTCCATGCTGCCAGTCCGTTCATAAGCAGCCCGAACAGTGCGATGCCGATCATGCCCGTGGTGTGGGGCATGGCAGGGTCGGCCAGTCCGGGTAAGGTGATCATGAGCATGCCCAAGGCACCCGCTACGAGCACAAGGCTGGTGAGCCAGCCACCGAGCATGCTGTAGCGGCCGTAGCCATAGCTGTATCGCACATCGCGACCCTTCAGGGCCACACGTTGCAGGTACCATGCCGTTCCCAGTACCAGGCAGTCGCCCGCATCGTGCAGTGCATCGGTGAGCACCGCGATACTGTCGGTCCATAAGCCGCCCGCCACTTCCACCAGTGTGAAGGCGAGGTTGATGAAGAAGGCCACGCGCAGTGACCGGGCACCGGTGGCGTTCACATGTCCGTGCGCATGACCCGGAGCATGGTGATGGCATTGGTGGTCGTGCGCGTGGTGGTGGACCATGACGGGTGGGCGCAGCGAAGGTATCGGGGGTTTCACGCCACCACCACACGGCCGGTCTTCCTGGCCAGCTTCTTCTTGGTCTCGCTCAAGCGCATGATCTCCTTGAGCGCGATGAGCATGTCCTCCTCGGAGCTTTCCTTGAGCTGTTCCTGCCGCTCCTTGATCATGCGGTCCACGCGCCGTTCCTTGAGGATGTCCACAGCCTCCTCCAGCGCATCGAAGAGCATCTCGCTCTCGCGTTTCACGTGGATCTTGTGCCGCTCCTTCCAGTTGGGGCTCAATACGTGCCGTTCGGTGAGGAGATCGATGGCGGCCGTACGCCAGGCGTCGTTCTCGTGGGCCACGTAGCGATTGGTATCCACCTGCTGGCCGAGGTTCCTGCTGTGCCGGTAATCCATGTAGATCTCACGGAACAGGGGCTCGTCGAAGAGGATGTCGTCCATGGCCAGGAGCTCGAACATGAGTTCCGCCACGCTCATCTCCTCCTCTGCGGGGGTGCCATCCTCCTCTTGGAAGGGAACAGTGATGCGCTCATGCCCATAGTTGAGCAGCATGCGCAGCAGGTCGCGTTCCTGGGGTGCCGTGCCGAGGTCCTCCAGGGTGGGCTGCACAGGTGCCACATCCGGAGCCAACAGTTCCTCGGGCACGGGCTGGTCCCCCCCCAGGTGTTTGCGGTACTGCCGGCGCAGCACCTTGTTCATCTCACTGATCAGCGCCTGCTCGTTCACCTGCAGAAGGCGGCTGCATTGTTGCACGTACAGCGAGCGTAGCACCAGGTCGGGCACCAAGGCCACGCTTTCCACGATGTCGTGTATGGCTGCGGCCTTCTTCACAGGGTCGTCACCCACGTCCTGCATCAGCAGACCGGCCTTGAAGACAAGGAAGTCCTGCGCGTTACGGGTGAGGTGGTCGAGCACCTCGCTGCTGCTGCGTATCTTCGCGAAGCTGTCCGGGTCCTCGCCTTCCGGGAAGGTGACGACCTTTACGTTCAGGCCTTCCTTCAGGATCAGGTCGATGCCGCGCAGGCTGGCTTTCATACCCGCTGCATCCCCATCGTAGAGGATGCTGACAGTGGGCGCGTAGCGCTTGATGAGCCGGACCTGGTCCTCGGTAAGGCTGGTGCCACTGCTGGCCACCACGTTGTGGATGCCGGACTGGTGCAGCGAGATCACATCGGTGTACCCCTCCACGAGGTAGCACAGTTGCTGCTCCACGATGGCCTTCTTCGCCAGGTAGATGCCGTAGAGCGAGCGGCTCTTGATGTATAGCAGGCTCTCCGGACTGTTGAAGTACTTGGGGAGCTTCTTGTCGCTCTTGAGGGTCCGTGCACCGAATGCGATGGGCTGTCCACTGAGCCCGAGCACGGGGAAGGTGACGCGGCCGGCGAAGAAGTCCCATGGGGTGCGCGATGCGTCCTCACGTCGCTTGATCCAGCCGGCCTTCTCCAGCAGGTCCGCCTCGAAGCCGTGTGCCAGCGCAGCGGTGGCGAAGGCATTGCCGAACTCCGGCACGTAGCCGAGCTGGAAGGTCCTGATGGTGGCCTCGCTGAAGCCGCGCTCACGGAAGTAGCTGAGGCCGATGCGACTTCCTTCATCCGTGTTCCAGAGCTGGTCAACGCTCCATGTGAGCGCCCACTGTTGGATGACGGCGAGGGCCTCGCGCTCGCTTTGTTCCACCTCCTGCTCTGGTGTGCGCTCCTCTTCGGGAAGGTCGATGTGATAGCGCTTGGCCAGCCAGCGGATGGCCTCCACGTAGCTCAGGTGTTCGTGCTTCTGCAGGAAGGAGATGCTGTCACCGCTCTCCCCGCAACCGAAGCACTTGAAGATACCGAGCCCCGGACTTACGTTGAAGCTTGGCGTCTTCTCGTTGTGGAACGGGCACAGGCCAAGGTAGCGGGGCCCCTTGCGCTTGAGCGCCACGAATTCGCCCACCACCTCCTCCACGCGGGAAGCGTCCTTCACCTGTTGTATGGCGTGCGGCTGTATCACGAGGTAGCGTTGATGCGAAGGTACCCCCGGCGGGGTCCCTCGAAGGCCATTGTTGACAGCGCCCCCGTGAGCCGCGGTGCGGGGGCTTGATCCTCAGGGCGGTGTCTCAGTTGTCAACAGCGATCCCACGATCCGTCCACAGGATATTCACCGTTTGACGGGTATGCCTGTGCTGTCGTACAGAACGCGCTTGAGCTCACCGCCCTGCTCGTCGTAGAACACCCATTCGCCAGCGTTCCTGCCATCGGAATAGGCACCCACGTAAAGCGGCATCCCGTTGGGATGGTTGACGAGCGTGGGCCCGTTCTCCCTGCCGTCGCTGTAGGTGATGCGGCTGCGCAGGGTGCTGTCGGGGAAGTACGAGCTCCAGGTACCCACCCGTTGCCCGTTCAGCAGTTCGCCCGCCATCCAGCCGCCATCCTGGAGATGGATGATCCGGGGGCCATTGCTATTGGCGGGTATGGTTGCGCTGTCAGTCGTGGCCGCCACGGTGGGGGGGGCTCCTGAGGGCGCGGTGCAGGCACCAAGCACGATGAACGACAATGCGGGAAGGAAGCGGCGGGGTACCATTGGGGTCACTTCGTGCGTTCCACGGTCAGTTGCACAAGCCCTTCAAGTCCATCGCGCGCCTCGTTGCGTGGAAAGCTGTGCAGCACGTTGATGGCCTGGTCCCGGTGTTCCAGCATGCGCTTCTGTGCATGGGCGATGCCTCCCGCCTCCTGCACCATCCGCACCACCTTGGCCACGGTCCTGTCATCCTCACTGCGTTCCTTCACCGCGTTCACCATCCAGCGGCGGTCGGCGTTGCTCACCTGCTGCAGTGCGTGGATAAGCGGCAACGTCAGCTTCTTTTCCTTGATGTCGAGCCCGCTGGGCTTGCCGGTCTCCTGGCCGTTACCATAGTCGAAGAGGTCGTCCTTGATCTGGAAGGCGATGCCCGCCAGCTCGCCGAACAGGCGCATCCGCTCCACTTCCCCCGCAGGACGACCGGCTGCACTGGCGCCACCGGCACAACAGGCGGCAATGAGGCTGGCCGTCTTTTGGCGGATGATGGTGAAATAGACCTCCTCGCTGAAGTTGAGGTTGCGGCTCTTCTCCAGTTGGAGCAGCTCGCCCTCGCTCATTTCACGCACCGCGTGGCTTACAATGCGCAGCAGTTCGAATTCGCCCTTGTCCACCGCAAGAAGCAGACCGCGGCTCAACAGGTAATCGCCCACCAGCACGGCGATCTTGTTCTTCCACAGGGCATTGATGCTGAAAAAGCCCCGCCTCATGGCACTCCCGTCCACCACATCGTCATGGACCAGTGTCGCGGTGTGCAAGAGTTCGATAAGGCTGGCGGCCGTGAACGCACTTTGGTTCACCGGGCCGAAAAGCCGGGCGCTGAGCAGGGTGAACATGGGCCGCATCTGCTTGCCCTTGCGCTTGACGATGTAGTGCATGATCCTGTCAAGCAGCGCGGCGCGACTGCGCATGGCCTCACGGAAATGCGGTTCGAACGCCTGCATCTCTGCTGCGATCGGCCGTTGGATCTGCTCCATGTTCACCATCGGGTGCGAAGTTCGCTATATCGAAGGCTGCCTGCGCGTGCCGCCAGCGGTTCCTTTCCGTCAGCCTCCTCCGCCAAGGGGGTGCTACCTTCGCTGTGCATGCGCTCCCGGGTAACACGTCTGACTCTCCTCTTCTGTTCGATGCTGGGGGGTGGAGCCATGCTCCAGGCACAGCCGGGGAAGGTCCAGCCCGGTAAGGCCCGTGTCCTGCTCTACAAGGACCGCATGGCCGCACAGTTCGACACGGTGGACGTGGTGAAGAACGTGATCAAGGCCAACCCGCTGCTGTTCTTCAGGGGCGAGATCCCCTTGTATTATGAACGGGCCATCTCCCCCAATGTCAGTCTCGAGGTGGGACTTGGGGTCACGCTGCGCAATTACATCGCCCTCTCGTTCGTTGGTGATGATGCGGACGATTTCGGGGCCGGTACCGAGATCATCGCCAACCCCAGTTACCACCTGGCCGCGCGGATCTATTTCGTTCACGACCTGGAGCCACAGGGCCTCTACCTGCAGCCCGGCTATTCGCACCTGGTCTATACCAAGGATATCGGAGTGAAGGATACCACCGGTCTCTTCACCGGTCGTCAGTTGCGCGATGAACGAACGTTCAATGACCTGCGCCTGATGCTGGGCTATCAATCCCTGAGCACGCGTAGCAACTGGCTGGTTGACGTCTATGGCGGGGTGGCCTTTCGCGACCGCAGCATGACTGTGGTCGTGGTGAGTGACAAGTTCACCTACAGCGTGGAAGAGCGCAAGGACCGTGTGCCCGCATTCTTCCTGGGCCTTCGCGTGGGCGTCGGTTGGTGAGGAGCACGTCAACTGCCGCTCACCCTCCTTCAAGGCAGGCCCGCTTGCCGGAAGGCAGGTTCGTTCTTGTTCGCCAGTTGTCCGCAGGCGGCATCGATGTCGCGCCCGCGGCTGCGGCGTATGCGTGCGATGATGCCTTTCCTGTCCAGGTATTGCTGGAACGCCTGGGCGTCCGTGGGCTCGGAGCGACCGAACTCGCCACCATCGATGGGATTGTATTCGATCAGGTTCACCTTGGCGTGCACGTCACTGGCATATTTCACCAGCTCCTGGGCATCGGCCAGCGTATCGTTGAAACCGCGCAGCAGGATGTATTCAAAGGTGACCGGACGTCCCACCTTGCGGGTGTAGTAACGCAGCGCGTCCTTCAACTCGGTCAGGCTGTTCTGCTCGTTGATGGGCATGATCCGGTCGCGTTTCGCATCGTTCGCTGCGTGCAGGCTCAATGCCAGGTTGAACTTGGTGCCGTCATCGGCCAGCTTTCGGATCATCTTGGCGATGCCTGCGGTGCTCACGGTGATGCGCTTGGCGCTCATGCCCGATCCGTCCTCCGCAGTAATGCGTTCGGCGCTGCGCAAGGTGTTCGCGTAGTTGAGCAGCGGTTCGCCCATGCCCATGTAGACGATGTTCGTGAGCCCCTGCTGGTAATATTTCTGTGCGAGCCGGTCGATGAGCACCACCTGGTCCACGATCTCCCCGGCGTCGAGGTTCCGGATGCGCTTGAGCTTCCCGGTGGCACAGAAACTGCACGTGAGGCTGCATCCGATCTGGCTGCTGATGCAGGCGGTGAGCCGGGTGGGGGTGGGGATGAGCACCCCTTCCACCACGTGCCCGTCCCAGGTCCTGAAGGCGCACTTCACCGTGCCATCCGTGCTGCGCTGCTCCTCGGCCAGCACCAGTGGACGCAGCACGCAACGCTCCGCCAACGCTGCCCGTAAGGTCTTGGGCAGGTCGCTCATGTCGTCCCAGGTGTGGGCCTTCTTCTTCCACAGCCACTCCCAAAGCTGCCTGGCGCGGTAGGGCCTCTCGCCCAGCTCCGCCACCAGGAGCTGCACTTCCTCCAGGGAGAGTGAGCGTATGTCGGTGGGTTGGGCGGTCATGGTGTAAAGGTACCTGTCCGACATTGGCCTATGGCTTGTAATTCACCGATGAGGGCGCCTCACGCTTCCAGCCTTGTGTATAGGCATCAAAGTTGAGCATCAATAGCACGATGTATGCAACGAACCGGAACCAGCAAAACGCATCTGGGACAGCTGCCGTCCGGTCAGCATCAACGGGTCGTTCCAATATCGGGATGACCGATGCTGGAAGGAGCACAAGCAACACTGAATACACAAGGGCGAGCACGCACATCCGAATACGAAGTGCCGCAGGAGTTCCTCATCCTGAGTTTCGGACGAACGTGTTGATGGTCAGTGCCACCAGAAGCAAGTACACCAATGACCCGATGTGTGGATACACGCGCAGGTCACCAGCGGCGCCGTCACTGTTGTTGATAACGCCGTTCACGTACAGGTAGAGCCATAACGGGAACAGCACCAGCAGCATCAACTGGAACGATGCGACCCCTCCAGCCGGGGCTCCTCTTCGTGATCGCACTACCGCGAGGCAGGAGCACAGGATGAACAACATACCCATGACCAATTGGAACACGATCGCGAATGCTATCCCCGGGGAACTCCTGTCCTTTCCGAGGATCGTGGCTCCGAGAATGTAGATGTCCGGCACATCCGGTCCGTAAAAGGCGATCCCAAGGGGGCCGATGTCGATCCAGACGAATGGCGTGAACAATGCCGCTATCGAAAGGCACAGGGGTAGCCCTGCTGATCGTGCTGTCGTCATGGGGGATATCCTGCGCGGCGGGGATGCTCAGGCAACGATCATCGGGCACTCCGCAGTATACATGGCGCATCCGCGAATGCCGCCAAAGAGCTCGTTCAACCCAGCACCAGTTCCGCCACCTGCAGGTCGAAGGGGGTGGTCACCTTGATGTTGTGGTCCTCGCCCTCCACCAGGTGCACGTCCACCACGAGGCGCTCGACCAGGGTGGCCTCGTCTGTGAATGCGGGGTCGTAGGGCAGTTCGAAGGCGCGGCGCAACAGCGGCACACCGAAGCACTGGGGGGTCTGAACCGCCAACAGCTTCGACCGGTCCACCGCGCGCGATCCCCCCTGCGTTCGCTCGCGCACGCTTGGCACGACAGGCACCACAGGGATCGCCGCACCGTGCGCTTCGGCAGCGTTGAAACAGCGGGAGATGAGGGCGGTGCTCACCAGTGGCCGCACGCCGTCGTGCACCGCCACCACGCCGTCTCCCCGCACACGTGCAAGGCCTGCTTTCACGCTGTGCCAGCGCTGCTCTCCACCGGCCACCACGGCGTGTGGTATGGTGAAGCCATGTTCAAGGCACAGCGCCTGCCACGTGTACAGCTGCTCCTGTGGCAGCACCACCACGATGGGCATGGCTGGATCGAAGCCGTGGAATGCCTCAATGGTCCACATCAGCAGCGGCTTGCTCCGTAAGGGCAGGAACTGCTTGGGCACAGCGGCGCCCATGCGCTTGCCGGAACCGCCGGCCACGATGATGGTGGAGCGTTGCATGGGTTTTCACCGCAGACCTGCCTGCCGGTCGGCAGAGGCGCGGAGGCGCAAAGGAACGCAGAGGCGCTCAAAACAAAGGGCCGCATTCTCAGCGGCCCTCTGCGTCTTGGCGTCTTTGCGGTGAAGCGATCAGATGATCAGCATCGCATCCCCGTAGGAGAAGAAGCGGTACTTCTCCTTGATGGCGACCTTGTAGGCTTCCCACACGTGGTCGTAGCCACCGAAGGCGCAGACCTGCATCAAGAGGGTGCTCTCGGGCATGTGGAAGTTGGTGATCATGCTGTCCGCAATGCTGAAATCGTGCGGAGGGAACATGAACTTGTTCGTCCACCCGTTGAAGGGCTTCATGTGGTTCTCCGTGCTTACACTGCTCTCGATGGCACGCATGGTGGTGGTGCCCACACAGCACACGCGCTTCCGGTTGTCCTTTGAGCGGTTCACGATGTCACAGGCCTCCTTCGTGATGATGGCCTGTTCGCTGTCCATCTTGTGCTTGGTAAGGTCCTCCACCTCCACGGGGCGGAAGCTCCCAAGCCCCACGTGCAGGGTCACCTCGGAGAAATGGATGCCCTTCAGCTCCATGCGTTTCAGCAACTCCCTGCTGAAGTGCAGGCCGGCCGTGGGAGCGGCCACGGCGCCCTCCTCCTTGGCGTAGATGGTCTGGTAGCGCTCTGCATCGCTGGCCTCTGTTTCCCGCTTGATGTAGCGCGGCAGCGGGGTTTCGCCCATCTCCGTGATGGTGCGCTTGAATTCTTCGTACGTGCCGTCGAACAGGAAGCGCAGGGTGCGACCGCGGCTCGTGGTGTTGTCGATCACCTCGGCCACCAGCTCGTCATCCTTGCCGAAATAGAGCTTGTTCCCGATGCGGATCTTGCGAGCGGGGTCCACGATCACGTCCCACAGCAGGCTGTCGCGGTTCAGTTCGCGCAGCATGAACACCTCGATCTTGGCCCCTGTCTTCTCCTTGTTGCCCCACATCCGAGCGGGGAATACCTTCGTATTGTTGAGGATGAAGGTGTCACCATCATCGAAGTAGTCGATGACGTTCTTGAACTTCTTGTGCTCGATCTTGCCGGTCTTCCGGTGCAGCACCATCAGGCGGCTGCCGTCGCGGTCCTTGTTGGGATACAAGGCGATGAGCTCTTTGGGCAGGTCGAACTTGAAGGCGGTCAGTTTCATGGGGATGGGCAGGGCTTACGGGCCCGTTCAGGGGTTGAAAAGGGCGCCGAAGATACGATCACCACGAAGCGAAGGTCAATGGTGTGTTAAGTATCCTTGTCAACCTGCTGGTGACCAGTCGATTGGATGTCCCGGCCAGGGTCCTGTCGGTCGGGCAGGGGGGCGATCCGTTGGGCCCACCTTACGGGATGATCGGCATGCTCCACCTGAAAGGTGCCGATGGCTGTGCGGCGCAGGGCGCTCAAGTGGGCGCCGCAACCCAGCACCTGGCCGATGTCATGCGCCAGCGATCGGATGTAGGTTCCCTTGCTCACGCGCACCTCGAAATCCACTTCCGCACCGCGCCTTGCCAGCAGCTCCAAGTGGTTCACATCCACCATGATGGGCTTCATGTCCACCTCGTGCGCCTTGCCGAGGTTGCGCACCAGGATATAGGCGCGTTCGCCCTCGAACCGCTTGGCGCTGTAGCTGGGGGGGCGTTGCTCAATGCGGCCCAGGAAACCCGCGAAGGCCCCCCTGATCGCGGCATCATCCAGGTGTTGCCAGGGTCCTCCCGGCTCCACCGGTGTCTCACGGTCATAACTCGGAGTGGTGCCCCCCAGGGTGATGGTGCCCGTATATGTTTTCTCCAGGCCCGTCAACTCAGGCAGGCGCTTGGTGAGGGGGCCGTAAGCCATGATGAGCAATCCGCTTGCCAGGGGGTCCAGCGTACCCGCATGCCCCACCTTGAAATTGCGCCGGCCCACCACACTGCGCATGGCCCCGCGGATCTTGTTCACACAATCAAAACTGGTCCACCCCAGCGGCTTGTCCACCAGGATGATCCCGCCCTCCACCGGACGGAACGTATGTGCGCTGCTAGGTGCGGGGGCCTCCACGTGCGATCACATCATCTGCATGGGTACGTCCAGCAGGTAGAGCAGGATGATGGCTCCGCCCACGACGATGCGGTACCAGCCGAACCCTCTGAAGCCGTTCAAGGCCAGGAAGGCGATGAACCCGCGGATGGCGATGATGGCCACGACGAACGCCACCAAATTGCCAACGGCAAAAAGCTGCAGGTGCCCGCTTGTGAACGCGCCTCCGTCCTTCAGGTAGTCATACAGGCTTTTTATCGTGGCCCCGAACATGGTGGGTACGGCAAGGAAGAAACTGAATTCCGCGGCGCGCGTGCGGTCCAGGCCCTGGGTCATGCCCCCGATGATGGTGGCCGCGCTACGCGACACGCCCGGCACCATGGCCAGGCATTGCCACACGCCGATGATAGCCGCGCGCTTGAAGCCCAGCGGTTCTTCACTTCCCAGCTTGCCGCCAGGTGCCCACTGGTCGATGCGCAGGAACACGAGCCCCCCCAGGAAGAGCATCACACCCACCACCAGCACGTTCTCCAGCAGCAGGTCCACGATATCCTTGAGCAGCAAGCCCGCCACAACGGCGGGCAGGAAGGCCACGAAGAGGGTGGTGTAGAAGTCGATGGAACGCAGGAACCGACGCCAGTAGAGTGCCAGCACAGCAAGGATCGCCCCGAGTTGGATGGCCACCGTGAAGAGCTTCACGAACGAGTCCTGCTGGATCCCCATGATGGTGGACCCGATGATCATGTGTCCCGTACTGGAGACCGGCAGGTATTCGGTGAGGCCCTCGATGATGGCGAGGACGATGGCCTGGACGATGGTCATTGCCCTGCCTCGCTGCCCTTGTCCTTCTTCAGGATGGCGTAGACCACGAAGAGGTATCCGACCAGTGTTACGATGGGGGCCAGTGTGATGCGTTGCGGGCTGAAGATGGCATCGGCGTCGAAGGCGTTCGGGTCACCATTGCCGCCCCCGGCCATCAGCAGGAACCCCGCCACCACCACCGCCAACCCGATGAGCAGTAGTTTGTAGTTGGTGGCGGTGAAGGGCAGGTCGTTGAAGTGGTTCTGTTTGGCCATCAGCTCCAATGTAGGTCCTCAGAATTCATGCGAAGGTAGCGGCCCACAGCGAACCAGGTGGATACCAGCGAGATCAGCAGGCCCAGTCCGAGCACCCCGGCGAGCAACAAGGCCAGGCTGAGCGCGTCGGTGAATGCGAGCAGGTCCGGCAGGTAATGTTGTACCAGTTGAAGCAGCCCCACCAGCAGCCCCACCGCCAGCATGGCACCCAAGGATCCCTGCCACAGGCTCTGCCCCAGGAAGGGCCGCTTGATGAACCATTGCGTGGCCCCCACCAGGTGCATGGTGCGGATGAGGAACCGCCTGCTGTAGATCGATAGCCGGATGGTATTGTTGATCAGCGCGATCGCGACGATCAGCAGCAGTCCGGTGAAGCCCAGTACGATGAGGGTGAGCTTGCGCATATTGGCGTCGATGTTCTCCACCACCGCAGCGTTGTAAGCGACCTCCTCCACCCGCCGGTCCTGCCGCAGGTGCGCGGCCACCCACTTCACGCTGTCAGCGGCCGCATAGCGCGCGTCCAGGTTCAGTTCCACCGATGGCAATAGTGGATTATCCCCGAGCACACCCAGGAAATCCTCGCCCAACTCCTGCTTCAGCTGTTCCGCAGCTTCTTCCGCGGTGACGTAGCGTGTCTGCTTGGTGTAGGGCTCATTGTCCAATTCCTTCCGGAAATGCATCAGGTCCACCTCCTTCACATCCCGCTTCAGGAACACCTCCAACCGCACGTTCTCGCGGAAGTAGCGCTCCAGCGCCCGGGCGTTCAACACCAGGAAGCCCAAGACGCCAAGCATGAACAGCACCAATGCGATGCCGATGATGGTGCTCACATTGGAGCTCCGTGTACGGGCCTTGAAGTGACGGTCTACTCCCATGCGCTACAAATGTAGGGGAGGCCATGGCACGCCCTCTACATTTGCGCGACCTATCGGACCCATGCAGTACGATCCTACGAACATCGAACGGAAGTGGCAGGATGAATGGCGCAGGCGCGGCACCTATCGTGTCGGCAATGATGCCGGACGTCCCACGTACTATGTGCTCGACATGTTCCCCTATCCCAGTGGCGCCGGGCTTCATGTGGGGCACCCCCTGGGCTACATCGCCAGCGACATCGTGGCGCGGTACAAGCGTCACTGCGGCTTCAGTGTGCTGCACCCCATGGGCTTTGACAGTTTCGGCCTCCCCGCCGAGCAATACGCCATCCAGACCGGACAGCACCCCGCGAAGACCACGGAGGCCAACATCGCTCGTTACCGGGAACAACTGGATAACATCGGGTTCAGCTTCGATTGGAGCCGGGAGGTGCGCACCAGCGATCCCGCCTATTACAAGTGGACACAGTGGATCTTCCTGCAACTCTTCGACAGTTGGTACGACCACGCGGCGCAACAAGCCAGGCCGATCAACGAACTGCAGAAGCGATTCGAGGCGCAAGGTTGGCACAACGCAGATGCCTGTGCCCTTACCGGTGATGTGGAGGAGGAGCTCGGCGCGTTCACAGCGGCGGATTGGATCGCCTTCGATGAGCGCACCCGACAGCGTATCCTGCAACATTTCCGCTTGGCCTACCTCAGCGAGGCTTGGGTGAACTGGTGCCCCGCCTTGGGCACCGTGCTTGCCAACGATGAGGTGAAGGACGGCGTGAGCGAGCGTGGGGGACATCCTGTGGAACGCAAGCGGATGCCGCAGTGGAGCATGCGCATCACCTCCTACGCCCAGCGGCTGATCGATGGGTTGGATACGCTGGATTGGAGTGAGAGCATCAAGGAGGCGCAGCGCAACTGGATCGGCCGCAGCGAAGGCGCACTCGTGCGCTTCAAGCTGAAGGATGCCCCGGGCAGCATCGAAGTATTCACCACACGCCCCGATACGCTCTTCGGGGTGACCTTCGTGACGCTGGCCCCCGAGCATGAACTGGTGGAGTTGATCACCCCCGCCGATCGGCGCGCGGAGGTGATGGACTACGTCGCCGCCGCCAAGAACCGTAGTGAGCGCGACCGCATGGCCGAGGTGAAGAAGGTGAGCGGCGTGTTCACCGGTGCGATGTGCATCCACCCCTTCACCGGACAGGAAGTGCCCGTATGGGTGGGCGATTACGTGCTCGGCGGCTACGGCACTGGTGCAGTGATGGCCGTGCCCGGCGGCGATCAGCGCGACTGGAACTTCGCGACGCACTTCGGACTGCCGATCATCGCGGTGACCGAGGGCGCGGATATCGGCAAGGAAGCGGATGAGCGCAAGGATGCCATCATCTGCAGCGAAGGCTTCCTGAAAGGCCTTGCCGTGCCCGATGCGATCTCCCGCGCCCTTGATGAGCTGGAGAAGCTCGGAGCCGGAGAGCGCCGCATCAACTATCGCCTGCGCGATGCCGCCTTCGGCCGCCAGCGCTATTGGGGCGAACCCATCCCCATCTACTACAAGGATGGTGTGCCCTGTGCGCTGCCCGAGAGCGAGCTGCCGCTGAGGCTGCCCGAGGTGGACAAGTTCCTGCCCACCGCCGAAGGCGAACCACCGCTCGCGCGCGCAGCGAATTGGAACTACCAAGGCCATCCGCTGGAAACCACCACCATGCCCGGTTGGGCCGGCAGCAGCTGGTATTTCCTGCGCTACATGGATCCGCACAACGCGGAGCGATTTGCGTCGCCGGAAGCCATCACGTACTGGAAGCAGGTGGACCTTTATGTGGGCGGCAGTGAACATGCGACGGGCCACCTGCTGTACGTCCGCATCTGGACCAAGTTCCTCTTCGACCGCGGAAGGAGCCACTTCGATGAGCCGGCGAAGAAGCTGGTGAACCAGGGCATGATACAGGGTGTGAGTTTGATGGTGAACGTGCGCGTGGACCGTGAGGGCGGAACCGAGCGCTACATCATGCTTCCCAAGCAATCCGATACCCCGGATACGTTCACACGGAATTACCTCATCGACCATGCGGTGTTCCGAGATGGCAAGTATTTCATCGAGGAGGATGGTGCTGCCCGCACACGTTCCAAGGAGGCGACCTTCCGGGAGTTCCACCTGGATGCTCCCGTGGTGGAACTGACCCCTGTCGTTGAGAAGATGTCCAAGTCGAAGTTCAACGTGGTGAACCCCGACGACATCATCTCCAGGTACGGTGCCGACACGTTGCGGCTGTACGAGATGTTCCTGGGCCCCATCGAGCAGAGCAAGCCGTGGGACACCAACGGTATCGAGGGCACGTCCCGGTTCCTGAAGAAGTTCTGGAATCTGTTCCACCAAGGAGGTGAGAATGGTAAGGGGGGAGATCATGGTGAGAATATGGGTGCAGCCAGCGCACAACCTGGCCACAGCGCATCCGTAGCGTCGACCCGCCGGGTCGACCTGCCCAATGTTTCTGACGACCTCCCCACCAAACCCGAACTGAAGATCCTGCACGCCACCCTGAAGAAAGTGACCGAGGACATCGAGCGCATGAGCTTCAACACCAGCGTGGCGCAGTTCATGATCGCGGCGAACGAGCTGGGAGCACTGAAGTGCAGCAAGCGCGCGGTGCTCGAACCAATGGTCGTTGCGCTGGCACCGTTCGCGCCTCACATCGCCGAAGAGTTATGGGAACGGTTGGGGCATGCCGCGAGCATCACCCAGGCCCCCTGGCCACAGTGGGATGCCAGTCATCTGGTGGAGGACAGCTTCAGCTACCCCATCAGCTTCAACGGCAAGACCCGCCTGCAGTTGGAATTCCCCATCGCCCTAGGCAAGGAGGAGGTGGAGGCCGCCGTATTGGCCAACCCGGAGGTTCAGGCCAAACTCGGAGGGCTTGCGCCCAAGAAAGTGATCGTGGTGCCCGGCCGCATCGTGAACATCGTGGTATAGAAGGCCCCATCATCGGCACCGTTCGGCACGGGCCTTGCAGGACGGTCCATATGGCACGCACAACGAACCTCCTCCTGGGCGCCCTCGGCCTGCTTACGATGGCCTTCGCCCAAAGCGATCGACCGGCCGAGCCCGCAGGCGGTGGCAATGGCACCTCAACCGCGCTGCGCTCACTTCCCCAGAATGCCTTCCGTCCCGGGGAGAAGTTGACATACATCGTCCATTACGGCTGGATCAACGCCGGCGAAGCTGTGGTGGAGCTCAAGGAGAGCCCCACGGACATCAACGGTCGCAAGGCCTGGTATGCCGTGGGTACGGGACGAAGCCTTGGTGCCTTCAATACCTTTTACAAGGTGGACGACCGGTACGAGAGCTTCTTCGATGCGCAAGGGGTGTTCCCATGGGTGTTCAAGCGCCGCGTAAGCGAAGGAGGCTATGAATTCTCACAGGACTACGTGTATCACCAGTTGAAGAACGTGGTGACCACCCAGGACAAGCAGACGCATAAGGTGCCACCCCATGTACAGGACATGCTCAGTGCCTTCTACTATGCCCGCACGCTCGATTTCGCCAATGCCAAGGTGGGCGACGTATTCGTGATCGAGACCTTCCTGGACAATGAGTTCTGGCCGCTGCGCATGCGCTACATGGGCAAGGAGACGATCAAGCTCCGCAACGGCAAGTACCGCTGCATGAAGTTCCAGCCGGTGGTGCAGGAGGGTCGCGTCTTCAAGGACAACGATGACCTCAATGTGTGGGTGACCGACGACGGCAACCGCGTGCCGGTGCTTGCGCAGGCCAAAGTGCTCGTGGGTTCCATCAAGATGGAGTTGAGCGGCTACAAGGGCCTGGTCCATCCCATTGCCAAGCTCTGAGCAGGGTTATCCACCGCTCAACGTGGTGATCCTTCAGCCGGGCACTTGCGCGCATGTGGACCGCTGTGCTTACTTGCCCCCATGAAGCCGTGGTTGAAATGGACAGCGCTCGCCCTTCCCGTTCTTGCGGTGGGTTACGTGCTGGTGGGGGTGGATGTTCGCCCGCGTGAGGAGTATGTGGAGGATGATGGTGGGCAGGTGGTGGACAGCACCCTGCTTCCCCCCGATGCGTACGGGATCCCCATGTCGGGTTTCGTGCTGGAGAAAGGTACCGTGCGTGCCGGTGACACGTTCGGCGCCCTGCTCTCCGGACATGGCGTGGATGCCGGCACGGTGCAGCAACTGGTGGCGGCGGCCCGGCCCCACTTCAACGTGACCCGTATCCGCGCCAACCATCCGTATGCGTTCATCTTCGCGGATGATGGCGCCCGGACTCCGGCCTATTTCATCTACGAGGAGGACGCGGTGCGATACCTCGTGTTCGATGTGGGAAGGCAGCCTTCGGTCCGCGTGGGCACCCGACCCGTGCAAACAAACCGGCGGGAGGTGGCCTGTGTGGTCACCGGAGCGCTCTATAATGACCTGCAACGGGCCGGTGCCGATGCCGCCCTGGCCATGCAGCTTGCCGATGTGTTCGCCTGGACGGTGGACATGTACCGCATCCAGAAGAACGACACCTTCGCCGTGGTCTTCGAGGAGCGGACGGTGGATGGCGGATCGTACGGCATGCCCAAGGTCCTTGCCGCGCGCTACGTCTCCGGAACATCGCGCCGGGATGCCTTTCGGTTCGAGGACGGTGATGGGTCCCAGTACTTCGACCGCGATGGACGAAGCCTGCGCAAAGCCTTCCTGAAGGCGCCACTCAAATTCAGCCGCATCAGCTCACGCTTCAGCGGAAGGCGCCTCCATCCGGTGCAGAAGGTGATGAAGGCCCACCTGGGTACGGACTATGCAGCCCCCTATGGCACACCGATCCTTGCCGTGGGCGACGGGGTGGTGGAGAAGGCCGGCCGAACCGGCGGCAATGGCAACTTCGTGAAGATCCGCCACAATGGCACATACAGCACACAATACCTGCATATGCGGAAGATCCTTGTGAAGCAAGGCCGCCGTGTGGCCCAGGGGGATGTGATCGGCGAGGTGGGCAGCACCGGCCTTGCCACAGGACCACATGTGTGTTTCCGCTTCTGGAAGAACGGTGTACAGGTGGATCACCTGAAGGAGGAGTTCCCGAGTGCTGAGCCCCTCGGCCGCGATCGGATGCCTGCCTTCAGCCGCCTGCGCGATCCGCTCGCACTGGACCTGGATGCCGCAATGACCGCGTTGCGCGTGCGCCAGGAGGTGCTCTTTTGACCGCAAGGTCAGAAGCGCTTGATGGCCGCATAGTGATACGTGCCCCCGGTCCTGCGCTCAACGCTGCGCAACAGCGCGGCCGCAAGCACATCATGGGGCATGGGGCGATAACGCATGGGGATCAACGGGGCGAGTGCCTTGGCAATGGCGATACCGATGCGCTCAACCATCCGGAACTCCTTCCGGGGACCTGTCAGCACGGACGGCTGGAACAGGTGCAGCGTGGGTAGCCCGAGCGCCTTCATGTCACGCTCCATGCAGCCCTTCACCCGGTTGTAGAACACGCGTGAACCGGCATCCGCCCCAATGGCGCTCACTACGCTCATCACGGGAACCTCGTTGGCCTTGGCCCAGCGACCCAGCCCCACCACCAACTCCTGGTCCACATGTATGAACCGGTCCCGGTCCCCGCCTTCCTTGCCAATGGTGGTGCCCAGGCAGCACAGCACCGCATCCACCCTCTGTGGCCGCAACGCTTGCAGCAGTTCTGCATGCACCCATTGCTCCAGCTTGGGATGTTCGGGAAGTGGTCTGCGCACCACCGCGATCACACGATCGAAACGCGGATCGGCCAGTGCTTGCTGCAGCGTGGTGTTGCCGATCAGACCCGTGGCACCGGCGATAAGGATGGTCCTGGCCATGCTGCAAGGTACAGAGCCTGTGTACCGAACAGGGAACCTCACGGATAACGGGATCGGGTTTTGGTCTGTAAAAAAGTGGTTTTCGTCGTTGTTCGATCGATCTCGTCGGATCCATGCAACTTCATTCCCCCCCCCTGCGTAAGTAGAACCGATCATGTAACCCTCCCGGACCATGGAAACGAAGTACCGCACCCTGCTCCAAGCCGTTGCCCTCGTTGCACTCTTCGCTGCTGCCTGGCTCTTCCAACAACCTGCGCCCGCCCATGTGGCTGACCCGGTCGTGTATGTAGAGTGATGGCCGTGTCCCCGAAGTGGTGGTACCTTGCAACCACCTTCTCGTGTATCATGCATCGGTCGATACAGTTGTTCGGGGCTTTGATATTGGTCCTGCTTTCCGCCTGTAGGAAGGAGGAGCCCACTCTGCCAGCACCGGATCCCACACCCACACAGTTCGACCTGAGCATCACCGGCGGTGCGGGTGTGCGCATGCTCCTGGGTGGTCAGGAGGTGTCCATCCGTGAGTCAATTGATGAGGGTATGTTCACCCAGTTCGGCACCGATGGTACTGCGGTGGAACCGCCAGCCTTGTCCACCAAGCGATTCTGGGCATCACTCTACGACGCTGGCGCAGGAACGGAGCGTTTCCGCATGACATTGGGTAGCCTTACTTACGAGGGACCACAAGTGATACCGGACCTGCTGGACAGTGTCCTCGCACCCGGGCCCCGCAGCTTCGGTGATGCGTCCGTTGGTGAACAGGTGGTACAACTGGAGTATACCGATGCTTCCGGAGAGATCTGGAGCAGTGTTTGCGACCCCCAGGCTGGCGGTGCTTTTACCATTGTGGAGGTCAACAGCGGATACGATGGTATCGGGAACTTCGGATATTATGTGGACGTGAAAGCGAACTTCAGCGCCAGCTTCCGCAACTGCATCACCAACGCCACACGCTCTGCCACCGGCGGTGTGCTGGTATTGCGCTTCAGGGATCTTTAGCGTTGCCGCTTGAGGAAGATGTAGCCGCCCTTGGTGGCCCCCCAGACCTGTGTGCCCTTGGAGTCCCAGCCCCGATCCCAGCTCACCATGCGATCGGGGTGGAGCATTACTTCGCTGGTGGTGAACGTGGCACCTTCGCGGGTGCTGGGGCAGCGACCCTCCACCGTGCTGCCCCCATAGCAATTGGCACGCAGGTGCAGGGTGATGTCGCAACCTTCCAATGCTACGAGGGAGTCTGGTGAAAGCGGGGCAAGCCTCATCACATCCTTGTAGCCGCCGTAGTAGGCGGCCCCGCCTTTGATGGTGAGGATGCGACTGATGAACGTGCTGTCGTTCACCTCGCGCAGGTGGTAGACCCGTTGTCGGTATGGCTTTTCCTTGCTGGCTGCCGTGGCTTGCTCCACATAGAACCAGGCCCCGTCGCGGCGCTTGGGCCAGATGCGCACCATCTCCAGCTCGATCTCAAAGTAGCTGCTGTCGGCTTTTGCCTGTGCAGCGCTGGTGTAAGAACCGTCCATGGTATACGCCAACTGCTCCAAGGCACGTGTGCGCTGGGCCTGAAGGATCGCAGACAGCCCGAACGTTGCAAAGAGCAGAGCGGCGCGCAACATGGCAACAGATCAAGCCTCGGTTTCCACCCACATGCCGTGCTCCTTGATCAGCCCGATCAATTCGTCCACGGCGTTTTCGCTGGGCACGTTGCGCTTCACCACCTCCTTTTCGCGGTACAGGGTGATCACGCCGGGGCCCGTTCCCACGTAGCCGAAGTCGGCGTCGGCCATCTCACCCGGGCCGTTCACGATGCAGCCCATGATGCCGATCTTGACGCCCTTCAGGTGGCTGGTGCGCGCACGGATCTTGGCAGTGGTCTCCTGAAGGTCGAAGAGCGTGCGGCCGCAGCTGGGGCAGCTGATGTACTCTGTCTTGCTGGTACGCGTGCGCGTGGCCTGAAGGATACCGAAGGCGGTGCGGCACACCAGGTCCTCGCGGCCACCTTGTTCATCTGCGATGAAGACACCATCGCCCAGGCCGTCGATCAACAGCGGGCCCATGTCCGTGCTGCTGTGCAGGACCAGCGAATCGTTCGTGATCGCGCCATAGGCCCTGCCGATGATCACCGGCACCGGACATGCCTGCGCGATCAGTTCGAAGAAAAGCCTGCGCTGTTCGGCCATGCCGTGCGCATTGTGCGTGTCGATGAGGAGCACCGCCGTGGGGTCGGCCGTAAGCGCGGTGATGTATGCCTCGTCGAGGTCGGCGAACGTGGCGTAGACCAGGTTGAACTGGGGGTGACGCTCTGCGCCGCCGAGGAAGTCCTTCTTGTTGAGGAACGGGTAGTGCCGCTCCTTGCCTTTGTTGCCGAGCCAGGTGGCGTGCTCCTGCACGATACCTAGGGTTCCGGGGATCTCGAAGTCGATGGTGTTCCTGCCGATGAAGGCGTAGTCGCAGGCCTGGTCGGTGATGTTCCACTTGTCCAGTGGCACGCTATAGCGGTAGCCCCAGGCGAAGAGCGTGGCGGGGGTGATCGCCGCGCGGCCGCTGAGGTCGGCCATCACCACGGGGACATGCCGCGCACCGATGTTGAGCACTTCGCGGCTCGAGCGTCGTTGATAAGTAAAGGGGCCCACCGGGGCCTGCGTCACTTCCGGGATGGCCGCATGGCCACGGCGGTCTTTGTAGCGGTCCACCAGCGCGCGCGCCACGGGTATCTCCAACTCGGGGTCCTCCGTGAGGCTCACGCGCACCGTGTCGCCGATGCCATCCTCCAACAGCGCCCCGATGCCCGCCGCGCTCTTCACGCGACCGTCCTCGCCATCGCCGGCTTCGGTCACGCCCAGGTGCAGCGGGTAGTCCCAGCCCTCGCTCATCATGCGGTGCACGAGCAGGCGGTAGGCCTGCACCATCACCTGCACGTTGCTGGCCTTCATGCTCAGCACGATCTCATGGAAGTTCTCATCGCGGCAGATGCGCAGGAACTCGAAGGCGCTCTCCACCATGCCCTCGGGCGTGTCGCCGTAGCGGTTCAGGATGCGGTCGCTGAGGCTGCCGTGGTTGGTGCCGATGCGCATGGCCGTGCCGTGCTCCTTGCAGATGCGCACCAGCGGGGTGAAGCGTTCGCGGATACGCTCGAGTTCATCAGCGTATTCGGCGTCGGTGTATTCACGCACATCGAACTTCTTCTTGTCGGCGTAGTTGCCGGGGTTCACGCGCACCTTCTCCACGATGCGCGCGGCCACCTCGGCGGCGTTGGGCGTGAAGTGGATGTCGGCCACCAAGGGGGCGCTGAAGCCCGCCGCGCGGATCTGCTTCTTGATCTCCGCGAGGTTCTCCGCGTCCTTCTTGCTGGGGGCGGTGATGCGTACCAGCTCGCAGCCCGCCTCTATCATGCGGATGCTCTGCGCCACGGTGGCCGCGGTATCCATCGTGTCCGTGGTGGTCATGCTCTGCACCCGGATGGGGTTGTGACCGCCGATGCCGATCTCGCCGATGCGCACGGCACGGGTCTTCCAGCGTTCGTAGCGGGTGAGGCTGGGGCAGTACTGCCAGAGAGCGAGGAGGGTGGAGGACATGAGCCGGTGGCCGCAGGGTTTGCCGCAGCGAAGATACCGGTGAACGCCCGGGTGGGAGGCTTGGTTCAGTCCTTCACGGGGACATCGGCTCCACCGGTCCTGTTCCCTTCCACAAAGGTCCATCCCGCATTCTCCACCACTGCTTTCAGGATCACCAGGAACTCGCCCCGCTGTTCCTCTGCTTTCGCGAACAGGCCGCTCTCCGGGATCTTCGCCATGATGCGCTCCTTGGCCTGCGCGTTCATCCGGGTATGGTCGTTGGTACTGAAGTTATTGAAGGTGCCCTCCGCCAGGTCGTAATACCTGACATCGTGCTCCAGGGAGAGGAGCCTTGCCTTGCCCATGCCCGTGAAGCGGACCGTGCGTGAGGCGTCATCGAATTCCAATCCAAGGCCTTCCAGGTCGTAACCCACCGAGGCGCGCGCTTTCACCAGCAGCATCGCTTGTTTGCGGTTCCACGGCAGGTCGCGGGTCCAGTCGAACCATGCGGCATTGGCGTCGCTGAACGTGATCACCTCGCTGAAGTCCCCCTCCACCGTCACCAGCTTCAGGACGGGGCGTACGCGCTCCAACAGCACGGTCGCTTCCACCCTCCCGGTCGGGTCATCCTGCTTGTAGGCTTCGCGGGTCAGGAAGAAGACGAGCAGCCCGAAGGCCAGCAGTATCAGGAGGCCCTTGATGCGGTCCATGGTGCGAAGATCATCAACCCTGGGTAAGCGGTGCCGGCTCCACCACCTGCAGTGCGCTACGCCTGCGCTGGAGCCAGCCATTGACCAACAGGGAGCCGAGGATGAGCGCAATGCCGATGTAGGATCCGGTGGTCATCTTTTCCTCGGCACCCCAGATCAGCAGGGCGATGAGGATGGTGTACACCGGTTCCAGGTTCACCGTGAGCATGACCGTGAAGGGCGATAGCTGTCGCATGACCGCGATGCCTGCCACGAAGGCGAAGGAGGTGCATACGAAGCCGAGCAGCAGCTGGTAGATGATATCACTGGTGGGCAGTGCCCAGAGCGGGGGCGGAAGGTCGCCCTCCCACGCGAGCCACAGCCCGATGACAAGCACCACCGTGCCCATCTCGTAGAAGCCGATCCGGATGGCGTTGTCGCGCTGGATGAGCTTGGCGTTGATGATGTTGAACCAGGCGCTCAGCAGGGCACTGAGGGTGGCTACGGCGATCCCTAAGCGATGCTTGGTCTCCAGCCCGAAGATCAGGAAGAGCGCAGCCATCACCACGAGCCCGAGCACCACTTCGTAGGCCCTGATCTTGCGTTTGAACCAGAGCGGCTCCAACAGGGCGGTGAACACGGTGCTGGTGCTCAGGCATGCCGCTGCCAGGCTTGCGGTGCTGATCTTGATGGCGCCATAGAAGGTGATCCAGTGGCCGGTGATGAGCAGACCGGTGAGGAAGTACTGCTTCAGTTCGGGCGTGCGCCATGAAATGGTCTGTTTCATCCACCACGCCGCCAGTACCAGGCCGATCATGCCGATGACCGTGCGGGTGTAGACCAAGTGCAGGGTGCTTTGCTCAATGAGCTTGCCCAGAATGCCGGTGAAGCCCCAGATGAAGACCACGAAGTGCAGGAGCAACAGTGCGTTGCGGCGGTCTTGCATGCGATCGGCTGGGCGGCCAAGATAGCTCAGTGGATCGCCGACAGCTTCTCCTGCAGGGTGGTCACCAGCACTTCCTGCCGCGCGACCTCCTCCTGCTTGCGGCCCTGGTCCTCTGTGTTCTTCCGGATGGCGAACGTGAGGTCCTCGATCTTCTTTTTCATGTCATGCTCGAGTTCCATGGCCTTGCGGCTCCTCTCCTGGGTGCGCGTGCGCTCCTTCAACAACGCGCTGAGCTCCTTGGTCCCTTCCTCGCTGGGGGAGGCCGCCACCTCGCTGCGCTTCGTATCCACGCGCTTGTCCAGCTCCTCCAGCTCCTCCTTGGTGCGCTCCTGTTCCGTTACTGCACCGGCTCCACGCTGTCCGCACTTCTCGATGCTGCTCCCGGCACGCTCCTTTTCACGCTGCAGGGCGCTCAATTCCGAGCGCAGGCGGGCAAGGCCCTTCTCCGCGTCGGCGAGCTCCTGCTGGACCAGCTGGCGCCGAAGGGCGGTGGAGTGCTGCTGAACGAAGGCTGTGGCCGCAGCGACCGCCCGCGCCTCCCCGGTGGGCCCGAGGTAGCCCTGCGTGGTGAGGATCGCCACGTGGGCGGTCAGCAATTGTGCACCCTTGCGCTGTTCGGCCTTCACCAGCACACGCACGGTATCCGGGCTCACCTGTGGTATCAAGGCGCCGCCACCGATGACCTCCTTCCTGCTGGACACATCATTGCTGATCTTCTTCAGCTCGTCGCGCCAGAAGCCCTCCACGTACTTCACGTCCGTTCCCTCGAAGGTGAAGTCGAAGGTGGGGTGGACGCCATCACTGAAGCCGTAGGAGCCGTTCGTTACCACGGTCTGGGGATGGACAGCCGGCGCTGTGATGAGCACGAACAGCATGGAACGCAGGGAGTGGAGCATCATGGCGGTCATCGGTGCAAGGGACGTGCCGGAAAGGGCCGGTCACGCTTCGTCGTCATCCACCTGTGAAACACCGCCGCTCACCACGAACTTCATCACATCGGCCGCACTGGCATCGACCGGGGTGAGGTTGGCGCGCGGAACGATGTAGAGGTTCCCGCTCCAGTTGAAGGCGTGCGGCAGGTATACGGCCACCTTGTCGGGGCCCATCCCCAAATGTGCCAGGTCGTCCTGGGTGATGAATCCGATGCGTTCCACCTCCATCTGCCCCCCCAGCCGAACAAGCACCGGCCGGTCGAACTTGCGCTTGTTGCCTACGATCGCTTCCACCAGGTCCTTGAGCGCGCCGTACAGGGTCTTCAGGAAGGGGATCCGTTGCAGCAGGTCCTCACCAAGGTCGGCGATGGGCTGGTAGAGGAAGGTGCTGCCCAGCCAACCGGCTGCCGTGATGATGCCCAGCAGGATAACCAGCCCGAGCCCCGGGAAATCCGTCTTGATGATGCTGTCCAGGAAGGCGAGGCTCTGCCAGATGGCCCAGATCATCAAGGTGATCGGTACCAGCAGCAGCAGGCCCCGCAGGAAATAGCCCAGCAGAAGGGAGTGGATGCGGCGTGCAGGGTCGCGCATGGTGTTGGGATGGTGTTGCGAAGGTACCGGCGTTGACCGTTCGGGCTCACACCAGGCGTTCCCGGAGTTTGCGCGGCAGGGAGGCATGCACCAGCGCGTGGCTGTGGTCCGCCAGCTCAAGGAGCAGTTGGTGCGGGACGCTGCCGTCGGTGCGTACCGTGTTCCAGTGCTGTTTGTTCATGTGGTATCCGGGCGTGATGCCTGCGTAACGCTCCCGCAGTTCCACCGCCCGTTCCGGATCGCACTTCAGGTTTACGCTTTCGAACAGGTCCACGTCCATGAGTGCGAAGATCCTGCCACCTACGCGGAAGGCCAGCACATCCGGACCGAAGGGGAGGTCCTCGCTGAACCCCTTGAGCTGCGCGCAGTGGGCACGGAACGTGGCGAGGTCCATCAGATCAGGGCATAGAGCACCGGCCTGCTGGGCGCGGCGTCGTTCATGATCCGGGGAAGCTGCAGTTCCAGCATGTAGTCACCATCCTTCGCGATGGGCGGCACGTGGATGAGCTCTGTGATGGTGCGTTCAAGGTCCAGTGTGCCCGGGTGGTCCCAGAAGGCATGATGGGCCGCCAGCACCCCCCCGTCCTCCTCCCGGTCCACGCTGGGCAGGTCCAGCAGCAGGTGCTTCACCCCGATGCTTCTCAGCCACGCACAGGCGGTGCTTTGGAGGTAGCAGGGATTGGTACCGCTCCAATCCTTGTGCGCTACGCCCTCATCCTGGGGAAGGGTGCGAATGACAAGGGCCTCGCAGGGTCGTTCGTTCACCACGTTGCGCAGTTGCTCAAATGTGATCACCTGGTCGGTGCGGCCATCGTGCGCGCGTCGGTGCTCGGGTATCAGGCTCACCAGCTGCGCCGTGAAGAAATAACGCTTGAGCAGGTCGCCGATGGGATGGACCTCCGCCGCAATGTGGCCCACGCTTTCCGTATGGGTGCCATGCCCGTGCGGGTTGAAACGGATGGTGCGGAAGTTGACCGGAGCGCCCTGCTTAACTGCATAGACGGTATCCCCGTTGCGGACAGGCTCCATCGTCACCGGGTCGATCCACCACGCACGCAATTGCCCCTCCCCGTCATGCAAGGGCAACGCCAGGTCGATGGGGGCCCCCAGGTCCACCTTGAAGGTGCGACCTTTATGTGCGATCTCTGCTATCATGCGGATCGAGGAACAGGTCCGATGCGATGCGGTCGGCAAAGTGTCGCCCTGCTTTTGTCAAAGCTAAGCGCGTGCCCGTGAGTAGCCCATGCCCCTTCGACACAAGGGCTTCGATGTACGACCGATGCAGTTCCAGGAAGTACTCACCCAGCACGGCCAGGTCCACTCCTTCCACGGTGCGAAGCCCGGTCATCAAAGCCTCGTTCACGCGATCGGTGGGGGTCAGGGATTCCTCTGTCCAATGGGAGGTGCCTTCCCCGACGGCCTTCACGTAGAGCGCGTTATTGGCCACGTTCCAACGCCGCATGGTGCCATTGTAGGAGTGTGCCGAAGGACCGATGCCGAGGTAGGGGACCCCGGCCCAATAGCTGCTGTTGTGCCGCGACCGATGGCCGGCGCGTGCGAAGTTGCTGATCTCATACTGCTCCAGGCCAGCCTCCTCCATGCGGTCGATGAGCCTCTCGAACTGGGTACTTTGTGCATCGTCGCCGGGCAGATGCACCAGACGGTTGCGCACCTGGTGCTCCAGTGCGGTGCGTGGCTCCACAGTGAGGCAATATGCGCTCAGGTGTGGCATGCCATGGTCCAACGCGATGGACAACTGTTCATCCCATTCGACAAGGTCCATGCCGGGCAGGCCATAGATGAGGTCGATGGTCCATGACCGGAAGCCGCTGTGCGCGATGAGGTCGATGCTGGTGAGTGCCTGGGCCGCATCGTGCGCCCTTCCCATCCAGCGCAGCCGGTCGTTCCGGAAGCTCTGCGTTCCCAGGCTGATGCGCGTGATGCCCCCCGCCCGCCAAGCCGCCAGCCGTTGCTCCGTGACATCATCGGGATTGGTCTCCAGGGTCACCTCCACATCCCGCTCCACCCGGAGCAGGTCATGTGCGAGCTGGATGAAGTCCGCGATCCGCCCTGCGGGGAGCAGGCTGGGTGTGCCTCCGCCGAAGTAGATCGTGCCCACGGGGGCATCGCCCAGTTCACGTGACCGACGAACGAGCTCCTTCTCCATGGCGTCGAGCACAGGTGCATGCTGCTGCGAGGTGCTGAAGTGGAAGTCGCAGTAGGTGCAGGCCTTGCGGCAGAAGGGGATGTGGAGGTAGAGGCCCGCCATGGTTCAGGCGCTGGTGGGGTCGCTCACAAGCAGGTTGCCCAGCGCACCGGTACGCAGCGTTATCCGGAAGGTGGTGCCCTTGCCGGGCGCGCTGCGCTTCACGAGGATCTTTCCTCCATGGTATTGTTCGATGATCCGCTTGCTGAGCGACAGGCCGAGGCCCCAGCCACGCTTCTTCGTGGTGAAGCCCGGCTGGAACACGGTCGCGTGCTGCGATGCGGGGATGCCCTTGCCGCTGTCGGTGATGTCCACATGCACCTCGCTGCCTTCCGGTACGATCTCCACGGTGATGTTGCCTTCCCCTTCCATGGCATCCACGGCGTTGCGGATGAGGTTCTCCACCACCCAGCTGAAGAGGGCGCGGTTCAGTGGCACCTGCAGCTCGGTGTCCGCCGGCTGTGTGATCCCGATCTTCACCCGCCCCGGCAGGCGTGGCCGCAGGTAGAGGACGGTGGCACGCAGGGTGTGGTACAGCTTCTCGGACTCCAGCGTGGGAGAGGAGCCGATCTTGCTGAAGCGCTCGGTGATCACTTCCAGCCGGTCCAGGTCCTTGCGCATTTCGGCCAATGCCTCCGGGTCGGCTCCCTGTGCCTTCAACAGTTCCAGCCACGCCATCAAGGAGCTGAGCGGGGTGCCCAGCTGGTGGGCGGTCTCCTTGGCCATGCCCACCCACACCTGGTTCTGTTCTGCATTGCGGAAGATGCTGAACAGGGCATAGGCCACCAGCAGGAAGAGCCCCAGGATGGCCAGCTGCACATAGGGGAAATAGCGGAGCTGGGTGATGACGAGCGACTCCTCGTAATGGATGTAGTTGCGCCCCTTCCCGGGCAGGTCCACCAGGATGGGCGGTGTGGCTTCGGCCATCCTGCGCAGCCTGTCCTGCATGGCAACACTATCGGCCACGATCCCCGGTTCGATGTTGCTGTGCTCGATGATGTGCGTGCGGCTGCTGTCGGTGTAAATGACCGGGACCGCTGCCGTGCTCATAACGGTCTCCGATATGAAGGACCGGATGATCCCCTCCATCACCTCCTGAAGCTCGGTGAATACCTTGGAATCCTTGTAATACAGGAATTGTCGCTGGGTGCCCACCACCGCGATCGGAAGCGGGTCGTGCAGTTCCGACATGGCCTCCACCTCCGCCTTCAACAGTGCCGGATCGGCCACGATGCCCTCATCGAGGTTGCGGTGGAACTTCACGCGTCCCTGTGCATCGGTGATGATCACCGGTACGGTGGTATTGTCGCTCACCACCTTCAGGTAGAACGAGAGGTCGCCGCTTTCATCGGTCACCAGCCGGTTCATGGCTTCCGCCCACAGCTGCACCTTCTTGCGCTCCTCCTCCCGCAGGCGATCGAACAGTTGCTGGGTGTAATTGACCAGTTCCGCACGGTTCTGCACGGCCTCCGCCCACAGTTGCACTTTGCGCCGTTCTTCGGCGCGTACGCGCTCCACCATGCGGTTGCTGTACCACAGGGAGGCGCCCACCAGCAGCAGCGCCACTGCTGCCAGTACCAGCTTCCACCGTTGCTTGCGTGAATAGAGGTCCACGGTGTGAAGTTCGCCAATAACGGCTCAATCCTCGATACGGATCCGGCCCTGGTCTTTGGGTTCCGCGGTGTCCTTCAACAGCCGCTCGAGCCCGCGTCGGGGCTTTTCCCGCTGCGTATCCGCTGGAGCACCATCCTCCTCGAACTGGATACGCCCACGGCCGCCATCCGTGTCCTGCCTGATCTTCCGGTCCTCGTCCGCGCGCCCCTTGAACAGGCCGAGCTCCTCGCGGAGGATGTCCCGCAGCACGGCCTTCTCCTCCTGCATATGCTGTTTGCGCCGTGCGGCCGCCATGGCGCCGTCATTGCTGAATTGCGGATCGCCAGCCGTTCCGTGCATGTGCAGGAAGATGCGCATGCCGGTGCCATCATCCGCCACCGGTCCGAAGGCGTCATCGGCCGGTTTCCCGATGCGGAACAGGTCGCCGAGACGGAAGTTGAGGTGGTGGTCGATGCGGTCATCGAACCAGTGTGTGCCACTGAGTTCCAGGTCCAGCGCGCTGCTCCTCACCGTCATCGCCGGTACATGCACCGCGCCGTTGCGGATCTCCAGCTGGTTCTCCATCCGCGCGAAACGCACGTCGGCCAGGCGTTCACGAAGCGCTCCCGTGTTCACGAACGGTGCCACGAGCTTGTTCTTCTCCAAATGGTCGGCCACAGCCAGCAGCGGTGCATGGTCCTTGATGGACCCGTTCTCCAGGGTGATGTCGATGACGCTGACCAGCCGCTCCGTGTCGATCTTCAGGCCATTGCTCAGCGGGGCCTCCAACGCCACCTTCGCACTGGCGGTGCCGCTCAGGTGGCGTGCGCCGATGAAGTCCTGACCGAAATCCTGGAACTCGGCGAACAGCTGCTTCACGTTGATGTTCGTGCAGGTGGCGGTGATGGTGAGGGGCAGCGCATTGCCCGGGTCCCTGCCGTCCAGCCGCAGGCCCCCGGCGAAGGTGCCCGAGGCACTGCCGAAGCGTACCGGATCAACGCGCAGCACACGATCCTGCAGCAGGACCCGGGCGCTGAGGTCGGTGGCGGTGAACTCCTCGAATCGCACCTGGGCCACATCGGCCTGCAGGTCCAGGTCGATCATGGCGGGGAGCGTGAGCATGTACTCCTTGTCGGCGGCGGTGGCATCCGTGTTGCTCACCCATGCGCCGATGTCCACCATGGGAGCACTGCCCTTGGCTGCGATCAGCAGGCGCTGGTCATCGAAGAGCAGGTAGGGCATCAGGTTGATGAGGCTGCCGCTCAAGGTGATGGGAACCCCCTGTAACTCGGTCCTCAGGCCTTGCACCGTGGCGTCCGTGCCGTTGAGACCGAGGTCTGCATCCAGGTGCGTGGCGGTGTGCCGGATGCCTTTCAGCTTGATGGTCGCGTCGCGCAGGCCAACGTTACCGGTGATGGTGAGCGCCCGCAGGTCCTGGGGACGCAGGTCATCCATGTCGCGCAGCCGGCCCTTCACCTCGAGGTCCGCGGTAAGGCGTCCGCTAACCTGTTCCAGCGTATCCACCTGGGCGAACCGAAGCACCTCGCTGAGTGCCACGTCAGCTTTGAAGTGGGCGTAGACAGGCGCGTTCCTCAAGCCCTTGCTGCTCCAATCCCCACTGATGCTTCCGCTGCTGCTCCGTGCGCGCAGGTCCTTCACCTGAAGGTGCTTCACGCTTCCTTCCGGCCCCACTTCAAGGTCGAGCTCGGCGAACACATCGCTGAACTCCGCTCCGCTGCGTGTTTCCTTCAGGCGCCCCCGCTTGATCTTGGCTGCCAGGGAGAGCGTCGCCCCCTCCATCGGCCCGGCGTAGACCACACCCAGGTCGGCCTCGCCCCTGATGGCATAGCGCTTCAAGGCCGCGCCCAGGTCGCCGGGCAGCACTGCGGCCACCGCGGCAAGGTCGGCCCCGATGCTGCGTGCGCGGAGGTCGATACGGCCGCTCTTCCCCTCATCGATCACGTCCATGGTGAGCTCCAAGGGGAGCGCGCCCAGCATGATATCGCCTTTGTCGATGGTGAGGAGCGTATCCGCCATGCCGAACCGCAGGCGCAGGTCAAGGGTGCCCGGCATGTCCGCCAACGTGGTGCCACCTGCGGTGCGCAGGGCCAGCAGTGTTGCATCACCGATGAGCCGTGTGTTGTTGCCGCTGCTGGCGAACCGCCCCGACAGGCTGAGCGCATCGCTGCGGCCTTCCACTTCCAGCCCCGTGCCATCGTCCCTGTAACGTACCTGCAGCTTGTCGAAGCTCACCTGCCGGAGGTCGATGGGGGCATCGGTGCCGGTGCTGTCAGACCTCCAGATGATATAGTTGGGTGCTCCATTGCGGTCCAGTGCCGGTCGGGCAAGAGCGCTGCTGGCGTGGATCTCCTGCACGGTGTAGTGCCCTTGGAAAAGGTCCCACAGGCTGAACTCAAGGAACAGTCGTTCGGCATGGAAGAGGGTGTCGGGCACTTGCTCGTCGCTCCTCACCTCCATGGCGAGCACGTTGGTCAGCCGCAAGCTTGCCCGGGGAAAGCGCGCAATGAGCGTGAGGTCCATTTCGCTCACGGTGACCGGCGCCAGCAGGTGGTCGTTGAGGGACCCGATCAGGCGCTCCTTCACCTCCGCATCGTAAACGGTCGCCAGCAGCACCAACAGTCCGAAGGCCGCACCCACCAGGCCGATCAGCACAAGGGCGAAGGACCGCATCCTGCGCAGCACCCCGGTGGTGGGGTGGGAGGGGGGCGTGGCGGACATGGGATGGATGCGCAAGGTATTCCGGTGCGCTACAGGACAACGGCAGATCCCCTGCCGTTCGTTCACAGCCAGCTGTTATTGGCCGTGTCCCCGGTCACTTGCGCTGCTTCAGCAGCACCACCTCCCTGTCCGTGAGCATGCGCCAGGTCCCCCGCGGGATCTCCTTCTTCGTGAGCCCTGCGAAGACCACCCGGTCCAGCTTCACCACCTCATAGCCCAACGCCTCGAACATGCGGCGCACGATCCGGTTGCGACCCATGTGCAGCTTGAGCCCCACCTCCTTGCGTGTGGAGCCCTCCACGAACGATGCTTCATCGGCCTGTGCCATGCCATCCTCCAGCTCCACACCGTCCACCAGTTGTTGCAGGTGCGCCTTGGAAACCGGCTTGTCCAGGGTGGCGTGATAGATCTTCTCAGCGCCGTGGCTGGGGTGCGTGAGCTTCTTGGCAAGGTCACCGTCATTGGTCATCAGCAGCAGTCCGGTGGTGTTGCGGTCCAGCCGTCCCACGGGATAGAGTCGCTCGGGGCAGGCCGCCGCCACCAGTTGCATCACGGTGCGCCGGTCCTTCGGATCGTCCGTGGTGGTGATGAACCCCTTGGGTTTGTTCAGCAGCACATAGCGGGGTTTTTCCATGCTGAGGCGCTGGCCGCCGTAGTGCACCTTGTCCCCGGCATGCACCTTGGTGCCCAGCTCGGTCACCACCACACCGTTCACCGTCACCACACCGGCCTTGATCAGCTCATCGGCTTCGCGCCTGCTGGCCACCCCGCTTTGGGCGAGGTAGCGGTTGAGGCGGATGAGCCCGTCGGTTGCAGGTTCGGCACCGGCTTTCCTGCTGCGATCGCTGCGTGCCGGTGTTTTGCGGAACGGCTTCGAACCGGCATACCTGGTGCCGCCCGTCGCAGGCCGTGCATCACTTCCCTGGCTCCTTTCACTCCGCTCCGGGCGTTCTCCGGCATCACGGCCCCGTGCGGGCCGCTCCTTCCAAGGTCCGCCGGTATTGCGGTTGCCAGGCCGCGCGGCACCGCGGTCGGTACGCTCATCGCCACGGGCGGAGCGCCGTTCGTCACGCTGGGGCCGTGCACTTGCACCACGTGCACCAGGACGACCGCCGGTCCGTTCATCGCGGCCTGCGCTGCGGCCATCATCGGAACGCTCGGTGCGCCCGTATGCCGGTCGCGCGGGACCCCCAGTGCGCGCGGTGTTGCGGAAGCCTGAACGCTCGCCTTCCTGGTCCGGTGCGCTTGTGCGCCTGCGAGGGCCGGCCCCTTTGTGCGGGCGGCCTTGGTATCCGTCACGCCCGGCGGCGGGTGGACGCTTGCCGGCCCTGGATGATCCGGGGTGTTCGGTATCGCCCTTCGGGCGCGCACCGCGCGTGGGGGCTTTCTTGCCGCCTTTCTTGCTGCGGTCAGTACGGTCTGTCATGGGTGGTCGGGTAGAACGCGTCGCGAAGGTGGTTGATAAATGGCTTGCCCCCGGGATGCAGGATGATGCTGATGATGTCGAAACGCACCGGAAGCGCGCAGCCGCTCTGCTCAATGTAGGCGTTGGCTGACCGGATCATCCGGCCCCGCTTGCCCTGCTTCACCGCCTCTTCAGGCTGTCCATGCCGGTCGCTGCTGCGGGTCTTCACCTCCACGATGACCAGCTCCCGGGCATCGCGGGCCACGATGTCCAGCTCGTGCCTGCCATGCTTCCAGTTGCGCTCCAGCACGGCATATCCGGAATCCTCCAGAAAGCGGCACGCCAGTTGCTCTCCTTCCGACCCGGTCAGGTTGTGCTCAGCCATGTGTGGATAGAACGTGCTGTAACCTTCGCACAGCCGGGCCGTTCAAGGCCTTAAAATTGGGGGTTTTCCGCCACCCCCGGAAAACGACCTTTCCGTATGAACAGCGTTCTCAACCAGCTCCGCACCCTGTCCCTCGCACTGTTGCTGCCTGCGGCAGCGCTTCACGCCCAATCGTTCGAAGGGGTGCTCGAGTTCACCAAGACGACCGGTCCGGTGGTCACCACCTATAAGTATTTCGTTAAGGGCGAACGCATCCGTGTGGAGGAGATCGGTGCCCGTGGTGAGGTGCAGGGCATTATGCTGGTGGACACCCGCGACAAGACCGTGACGGCCATCAGCCCCGAACGTAAACTCTATATGGATGTGCCCAACATGCGCCTGCCGAAGGACGTGGAGGTGAGCGTGCAGAAGACCTCGGAGATGAAGGACATGGCCGGCTACAAGTGTGAGAAGTGGGTGGTGAAGAGCCCCAAGGAGGACCGCCAGATCACGTATTGGGTGGCCGCCGATGAGTTCTCCTTCTTCGTGCCGATGCTCGAGACCTTGAACCGCAAGGACGAACAGGCCGTCTTCTTCCTGCAGATCAAGGACAACCGCGGTGTGTTCCCCATGTTGGGCGTGGAACAGAAGATGGATGGTGCCGAGGTGAGCCGCCTGCAGGTGACGAAGGTGACCAAGGCTGCGCAAAAGCCTTCCTTGTTCGAGATCCCCGGTGGCTACAACAAGTTCGAACGGAATTAGTCGGCAACGAGCCAACATCGCAGATCCGCACCTGTAGTAGGTCGACCCACCGGTTCGACCTACGTGTTCTTAGGAGGTCCAGCTCCGATCAGGCGCGGTTCCGGTCAACGTACGAGATCGACGCACCGTCCGCAGTGACGGTGAGCTTCACCGTAGCTCCCAGCACCAAAGCCCGGTTATCGTCGATGTGCCCCGCTGGGAAGCCGAAGCACACCGGGTAGGTGGAGTCACCCAGCGCATCGGCGATGATGCGTTCCGCGCTCTTGCCGAAGGGGTCATCGGGGTTCTTGTCGCGCATGTCGCTCATGCCCCCCACGATCAGCCCTGCCAGGTTCTTGAACCATTCCGCCAGCCGCAGGTTCTGCACCATGCGGTCCACGTGGTAGAGCAGCTCGTCCAGGTCCTCGATGAACAGGATCTTGCCCCTGGGGTCGATGTCGTAGGGCGTGCCGCGCAGGGCGTAGAGGAGGGAGAGGTTGCCGCCGATGAGGATGCCTTCGCACTGGCCGACGCGGGTGAATGGCGAATGGTCATTGGTGAATGGGTAGCTCACCCATTCGCTGGTCGCCATGGACCATTCGCCCTCCATCAGCGCTCTCCGCAAGCTCTCCCGGCTCTCCTCCGTCTTCGCCCCGATATTGAAGGGCATCTGCGCGTGCAGGCTGGCGATGCCCATGTTGTGCACCGCATTGTGCAGCACGGTGATGTCGCTGAAGCCCACGATCCATTTGGGGTCGCGGCGCAGCGCGGACAGGTCGAGGTGATCGAGCAGGTGCACCGTGCCGTAGCCGCCGCGGGCGCACCAGATGGCGCGGACGGTGGGGTCATCGAGCGCGGCCTGCAGGTCGGCGGCGCGTTCTTCGGCCGTGCCTGCCTGCTGGAAGTGCTTGCGGCCGATGCCCGCACCCGGCTTCACCTTCAGCCCCCAGCTTTCCGCTAGTGCAATGCCGTCCCGCAGCTCTTCCACGGTGATGGCACGGGCGGTGGGGATGATGGCGATGGTGTCACCGGGGCGGAGGGGGGGAGGGAGGAGCATTTCGACGTTGAACAGCTTACTGAACGCACTCGATCCGATCATGATGCACCACCACCAGTTTGTTGGTCCGACTAAGCTCCAGGACCGATGCCCATCGCTCTGTGATGGCGGCGTGGAAAGCTCGCATACTCATGTTGCCGAGCCTGATGTGGATGACGCGAGGTGGTGGTTCGGTCAACAGGATGCGGCTGGAGAAATCGCTGTCCTTGGTAACGATGGTCAGCGAATGCGCTTTGGCGAACTTCCAGATACTGTGGTCGGCAAGCGCGGGGTCAAGGTCTTGCTGAAAGAGGTATTGCGATGAATTCCAGATGGCGAACCGGCGAGGGAGGTTCACATCGATCAGGAAAACAGAACCTTCAGGCAGCATCGGCCCTCAGCGTGAACCGGTTCCCCGCCATGGCCAGGGCGAATTGCTTGCAAGCGTCCAAGTCGGCTTGCTCCAAGGCGGGATATTGTTCCAGGATCTCCTCGTTCGGGGTGCCGGCCATGATGAACTCCAACACCGTTTGCACGGTGATGCGCATCCCCCGGATGATCGGCTTGCCATTGCAAATGGCGTCGTCAACGGTGATCCGCTTCAGCAGTTCTGTGGAATTCTCCATGGACCAAAGGTAGCGCCATGTCCACGCAGTAGCAATGCGCCGCTATGTGGACCGAAGCCTGCTGGAAGTCTTGCGGCCGATGCTGGTCGACCACCCCGCACACCACCCGCACCGCGTGGGCCTTGCCGATCAGCTCATCGAGCGATGGCAGCAAGAGCATCGCCTGATCCGGGACGTACTGCTTGAATACCACGTTGCTCCGTTTGGAAATGCCCCTAGGACGATTACCCTCCCGTCTTATCAAGATCCAAGCAAATCGGCTTTTAAACAAGATAACGGAGACTGCCCTAATCAGACAGCCTCGTTCATATCAATCTTTTATTGGAATTCGTTGTCAGCGATACTGGTCCATCATTCGTTCCGCATCGTCCTGTGCCTTCTCCATCAATCTCTCTTGATCTTTAAGGGCCTTGTCATATAATCTATCCGTTTCGTTCGACTGCCACTTAAACGTCATCCACATCAACAAAATCGTGACGACGCCTCCGATAATGTATTTCATTGAATTTCCTTGCTGCTGCTTTGGTTCCATGGCGCACACTCAGTTTTTGGTTTTTGGAAGAATTGCCTTGACCTACGTCATGTTCGGGTCAAACATCTCTAGTTCCTCCTCAACATCCTATCCGCCTTCCGCATCCTTTATCCGCTGGGCCTTACCTTGGCGGTCCCAAGCAGCGCTTCCCCATGATCACCCAGAAGATCCGTCGCCTGCGCGAACTGCGCAACTACCGGCAGGAGTATATGGCCGAGCAGCTGGGCATCTCGCAGAACGCCTACAGCCGCCTGGAGAACGGGGAGACGAAGCTGGATGTGGAGCGCCTGCGCAAGATCGCGGAGGTGTTGGAGGTGGGGGTGGAGGACCTCTTCAATCCGGAGGCGCTCGTCTTCAACACGCACAACCAGCAGGGGTCCAACGGCCTGCATGTGGAGCACCACCAAGCGGGCATTTCCGAAGAGGCGTTGCGGATGATCACCGAACGCTACGAGGCCCACCTGAACGAGCTGCGGGCCATCAATGAGCGGTTGCTCCGGGTGGTGGAGCGGATGGGGGCGTGAGGGCTAGGCTCTGTTACGCAGCCTCGCGTACATGCCGTGCATCACTCCCAGATGGGGTGCGGTGAGTACGGCCAGCCCAATGACGATGGCCAGGACCATGGCCTGTGCACTGGCGTACAGGCTGCCGACTAAGGCCAGCAACATGATGCCCACCA
>Ga0169931_10000817_pt1 | contig 51807 bp, 53 predicted proteins | sample Kivu_15m_20L_FD_129675 | JGI IMG/M metagenome (GOLD analysis project Ga0169931, IMG submission 129675) | Freshwater microbial communities from Lake Kivu, Western Province, Rwanda to study Microbial Dark Matter (Phase II) - Kivu_15m_20L... | ecosystem: Environmental > Aquatic > Freshwater > Lake...
TCGAGACGCTCGATCTCGGGTGGGTAGTGCTTGAGGTTGACGCCCGTACCAAAGCCGATCTCGAGCACACGACCACTCGCCGCTTGCAGCACCGGCGCTCGGTAGCGCGCAATCCGTCTATCGCGCATCGCCCGATCAAGCAACGGTGGCAAGATGTAGCGTCGATAGAAACCCATGACGCTACTCTTTGAGCTCAAACGTGGCCGTGACCTTGACTCTGAAATTGATTTCGCCGGGCTGATAAGACGCCTCGGCCGCGCCGTCTTCCATCGCCGCGGCGCGCATCATGACCCGTGGCGCCAGAATGCCAACGGTGTCCTCGTCGATGACCTCGATGCGCAGCGCGAGACCCGGTTTCATGCCGACCCCGGCTGCGGCCGCCTCGGCGTTGCGCCGCGCATCGCGAACAGCCTCGGTCATGACTTCACGTCGCAGCGCGTCTTTGCGACTGTGATCAAAGCGTGGCGGCATAATCTGGTTGGCGCCTGCCTGCATGGCCCGTTCGAGCAGGGGTCCGAGCTTCTCGAGCTCGGTGAGTCGGACACGAACGCGGCGCTCGACAAGATAGGCCTGCAAACGGCGCTCGCCCGAATCCGGGCTCCAGATGAATTCCGGGTTGACGTTGACGGTTGTACTGTCAACCTCCCCCGACTTGATGCGCAGGTCATTGATGATCGCCAGTATGGCTTGAGTACGCGTGTTGGTTTCGCGCCGAGCATCGTCGAGTTTGAGCTTGCGGCTCTGAACGCCGAGATCAAGATAAGCCGTGTCAGGTTGCACCTCGCGCACCGCGGTACCGCTGACGCTGATGCTGCGTGCAGCAGCAGTCTCGGCACCGCTCGTGCTTGGCCAAAGCGCAACAAGAGCGAACATAAGTACTGATTTCAACGCCGTCGAATTACCCATCATCATCTCCGCGATCAACTGCCGCTGACGCGTGAACTCGGTAGCCAACGGGTTACGCGCCAAGTGTAAGCGGCAAAGATACACAACACGCCACTCACTGCGCCCATGATGATATACGGCGCTGACGGTCGCCAGGCATCGAAGAGCGTACCGCCAACAATGGCGGCGAGAAAAATGCCGAGTGAACCACAGAGGGTGAACACCCCGATCACAGCGCCACGACCACGCTCAGGTGCCACCTGGCCGATCAAAGCCTGTGAAGCGAGTATGCCGCTCATCTCGCCGATACCGAGAAATACCGCAGCGACGTACATGGCAGGCTGGAACGGATCATCGACGAGACCAAACCAAATGTAACTACCACACGCCAGCGCCGAGGCCACGGTCATGAATAGAACGCGATCGACGCGATCGATGAACGAGATGACGGTAATCGCCCAGAACGTGGCCGTGATCTGAATCGCGACGAAAATGCCCCCGCCCTTGGAAAGCGCCTCGGCCGGCGTCATGCCTTGTTCTTTGCCGACCTGTACCATCCAAAGAAAAAAGAAAGCACTGATGATTGAGAGCGAAGCACGCGACACTGCAGCCGAAAGATAAGCAAGCCGCACGCGTATGTCGGCGGCAGCAGCAAGACCCACACGCAGAGTCGCCAGCACGGGCTCGCGTTCGCTCAACTGCCCGGGCGCTTGGCGTGGCAAGCCGCGCAATACGATCACCATAGGTATGAAGCAAAGCGCAGCAACAGTCCAATAGGCGGCGCGGCCCGCTTCCATCGCATCCATGCCTTGTGCGAGATAGAACTTCGGTAGCTGTGCGCTGAGGCCAACCAAAGTTGCAACGCCGAGGCCATTCATGAAAAAGCAGATGCCGACCAATTTGCCGCGCGAGGTTTCCTGCGGATAGTCGGCGATTACCGCCGAGAGCATGGCCGCAATCAGCGACGCGCCACAGGCGGTGATGAACACCATCGCGTAGAGCGTCCAGTTGAAGCTCGTGAACGGAAACAGCATGTAACCGACACCGAGAATGGCGAAGCCCATGCCGTAGATCACCCGCCGCCCAAGCCGATCGGAAGCTGCGCCGACCAGCCCCGAGAGCAGCAAGGCCGGAAGCTCACTGACGACATCGAGCGCGCCGCTCACCCGACCTTGGATGTCATCGGGTATGCCGAGCATGGAATTGAAGAGATAGGGCCGTAGATTACCGACCAGTGTCAAAAGGCCAATCGAGAAGAACGCGACCCCGAGCAGCGCGTAAAAATTAGAGCGCCGGACCCCCGGCGCCAACTCCCAGATGCCGACCCGGATACCCGCCTCGGCGCTGCCCCCCGTAGCACTCATCGGCCCATCCTAGCCGAGCACAATCACGAGCCGTGAAGAAAACCTGTCAGAGGGCGTCGATTTTGGTCATGGGGGGGTGGGTTACTCCACCGTCACCGACTTTGCGAGATTACGTGGTTTGTCGACGTCGGTGCCGCGGGCGGTGGCGACGTGATAAGAGAGCAGCTGCAACGGGATGGTGTACACCACCGGCGCCTGCAGATAGCTCACATGCTTGGGCATGGTGATGACAGTCACGCCGTCCGAAGACTCCATGCCGGACTCGGGGTCCGCGAACACGATGAGCTCGCCGCCGCGAGCGCGTACCTCCATGAGGTTCGACTTCAGTTTTTCGAGCAGATCGGTGTTCGGTGCAATGGTTACCACCGGCATGTCGGCATCGACCAGCGCCAACGGACCGTGCTTAAGCTCGCCTGCGGCGTAAGACTCGGCATGAATATAGGAAATTTCCTTGAGCTTGAGTGCACCTTCCATGGCGATCGGGTGCATGGTGCCGCGACCGAGAAAGAGTGCGTGATGCTTGGCGACAAAACGCTTGGCGAGCTCTTTGATGACAGGGTCGAGTGCCAAGGTTTTCTCCATCATACCGGGCAGCTCGACCAAGCGACTGACGAGAGTGTGTTCCTGCTCGGGGCTCGCACCATGCGTCTTTGCGAGCGCAACCACCAGCATGCCGAGAGCCACAAGCTGCGTGGTAAAGGCTTTGGTCGAAGCCACACCGATCTCGGGACCGGCGCGGGTGAGCATCACAAGTTCTGATTCGCGCACCAACGAGCTTTCCGGCACGTTGCAGATCGCAAGCGAGCTCAAATAACCGGCTTGCTTGGCCAAGCGCAAGGCCGCCAGAGTGTCCGCCGTTTCGCCCGACTGCGAGATCGTCACGAACAAAGAATTCTTGGGTACGACCGGGTTGCGATAGCGGTATTCACTCGCGATCTCGACCGAACACGGGATCTTTGCAAGCTGCTCAATGAGATAGTGGGCAACGTAGCCCGCGTGGTAACTCGTGCCACAAGCCACGATGTGCACATGTTCGGTCTTGGAGAAGACCTCGCTCGCTGCGGGGCCAAAGGCTGCCTCAAGCAGCCGGCCATTGGCCACACGCTCTTGCAGGGTGTCTGCCAGCGCGCGCGGCTGCTCATATATTTCTTTGAGCATGAAATGCTCGTATTGGCCTTTTTCGGCTGCGTCAGCAGACAACTCGCTGACATGCAGCTTGCGTTCGGCGCGGTTACCGTCGCGATCGATGATCTTGACGCCATCGCGTCTGACTTCGGCAACGTCACCCTCTTCGAGAAAAATAAAGTTGCGGGTAACCGGGAGCAGTGCTGCGATATCCGAGGCGACAAAGTTTTCGCCCTCGCCAAGGCCGATGACCACGGGGCAACCCTCGCGCGCCAAAATCACACGCTCGGGCTCAGCCTCACTGACGACGGCGAGCGCATACGCGCCCTCGAGTTCAGCGACCGTGGCGCGCACCGCCTTGAAAAGATCACCATGGGTCTTAAGGTGATGATGCACACGATGGGCGATGACCTCGGTGTCAGTTTCAGAGGTAAAGTCATAGCCTGCCGCACGCAGCTCGGCGCGCAGCTCATCGTGGTTTTCGATGATGCCGTTGTGCACGATGGCAAGACCATCGGCTGAGATATGCGGATGTGCGTTGCGCTCGCTTGGCACGCCGTGCGTCGCCCAGCGCGTGTGGGCGATGCCGAGTTTGCCCGCTGCGGGGCTGGCATCAAGGGCATCTTGCAACATTTGGACTTTACCGACGGTTCGTACCCGTCGGAGTTGCCCAGCGGGGTCTAGGACAGCGATGCCGGCCGAGTCGTAACCGCGATATTCGAGTCGTCGCAAACCTTCGATCAAAACCGGGACGATATCGCGCTCGGCAATGGCCCCAACAATTCCGCACATGTAATCAGCCCCGGTCGAACAAAGGGTTATTTTGCGCTTTTTTGCGCGGCAGATACATCTCTCGAAGTGGGTGGATTCAACGGCGGGAAGCGCTTTGGAGACCTGCTGTTCCGTCCAGATTAGCGCTTCTTCTGCGGCCGCTTCCAGCTATCGAGCGTCAACTGCTTGGCGCGTGCGACGGTCAGCTTGCCAGCCGGTACATCTTTGGTGACGGTCGAGCCCGCGCCGACGGTTGCACCTTCGCCGATCGTGATCGGGGCAACGAGCACTGAGTTTGAGCCGGTGTGCGCATCGTCACCAATGGTAGTGTGGTGTTTGTTGGCACCGTCGTAGTTGGCGATGATGGTTCCAGCGCCGATGTTGACGCGGGCCCCGACGCTGGCATCGCCCACATAAGCAAGATGGTTTGCTTTCGAGCCCGATGCCATCGAAGAATTTTTGACCTCGACGAAATTGCCGATGTGAACGTCATTGGCAAGAGCCGCACCGGGCCGCAAGCGCGCAAAGGGACCAATCAACGAACCAGCACCGACGCTCGCCTGTTCGATGACAGAGTTCGGGTGAATGACGACGTCATTGTCGATATCGCAATCTCGCAGCACGCAGTTGGGTCCGATGCGTACCCGATCGCCGAGAGTCACCTTGCCCTCGAACACGACGTTGACGTCAATGAGCACATCGCGACCGATCTCGAGCGAGCCGCGGACATCGAGCCGCGCGGGATCAATGACCGTGGCACCGGCCGACATGAGTTCGCGTGCCCGAAGACGCCGATATTCGGCTTCAACCTCGGCGAGCTGCAACTTGTCGTTGATGCCAAGAACCTCGGCGACGGTTGGGGCGATCAAGGGTCGTACGTCAACACCATCGGCGACGGCCATTTCGATGATGTCGGTCAGGTAGTACTCACCCTGGGCATTGCTGTTACGCAATTGACCGAGCCACGAGCGCAAAGCTGCGGCCGGAACCACCATGACACCAGTGTTGCCTTCGCGCAGCGCCAGCTCACCTGCAGTCGCGTCTTTCTGTTCAACGATGCGCAGCACCTTGCCGCCGCTATCACGCACGACTCGGCCGTAACCCGTTGGGTCGTCGAGCATCACCGTCAGCAGTGACATCGCATTGACGTCGGCAAGTGCCAGCAACTCTGCCAGCGTTTCTTTTTTGATCAGCGGTACATCGCCATAAAGCACCAGGACAAGTGCGGCATCACCGAGATTCGGCATCGCCTGCTGTACCGCGTGGCCAGTGCCCAGTTGCTCGGCCTGTAGCGCCCATTGCAGCTTTGCATCGTTCGCAAAATGCGCGCGCACCCGCTCACCACCATGGCCATAAACCACATGTAGAGATGCTGGGTTCAAAGATTTCGCGGTGCTGACGACGTGCTCGAGCAGCGGTCGACCGGCCAAGGGCTGCAACACCTTGGGCAGGTCTGATTTCATCCGCTTACCCTGACCAGCCGCCAGGATGACGATCGAAAGTGTCCTGTCAGACTGAGCGTGGCTCGAGCCTGCAGGCATGATCAGCCTTTGATCTTGCGTAGCTTGGCGATCATCTTGAGCTGAGCCGCGGCACGCACGAGTTCAGCAAGTGCCTCGGCTTCGGAGATCTTGTCGAGATTGCTGGCGAGCAATTCTTCGGCGCGCTGCTTCGCTTCGAGTGCCAGCGCCTCATCGAGATCACGCGCACGCAGCGCGGTGTCGGCCAGCACGATGACTTTTTTAGGCTGAATTTCCAGCGCACCGCCACCGACGTAAAAGAAAAGCTCTTCACCTTCCGGGGTCAGTACCCGCACCTCACCGGCCTTGAGCAGGGTGAGCAGCGGGGCGTGACGTGGCGCAATGCCGATCTCGCCCTGTACCGCTGGCACAAACACCATCTTCGCCGCTCCGGAGAAGATCTCGCCTTCGGCGCTGACGAATTCGCATTGGATGGTGCTGTCGGCCATGTGCAATTACTCGTTGCGGATGGGCGCTTACTGCAGGGTCTTGGCTTTTTCGACCACTTCGTCGATCGAGCCCACCATGTAGAAGGCCTGCTCCGGCAGGTGATCGTATTCGCCAGAGAGAATACCCTTGAAGCCGCGGATCGTATCTTTGAGCGGGACGATCTTGCCGTCTTGGCCGGTGAAGACCTTGGCGACGTTAAACGGCTGCGAGAGGAAGCGCTGAATCTTGCGCGCACGGAACACGGTGAGCTTGTCTTCTTCAGACAGCTCGTCCATGCCGAGGATGGCGATGATGTCCTGCAGTTCCTTGTAGCGCTGCAACACAGCCTGCACGCCGCGAGCGACCGAATAGTGCTCGTCGCCCACGATCAACGGATCGAGCTGACGGCTGGTCGAGTCGAGCGGATCCACTGCAGGGTAGATACCGAGAGCCGCGATCTGACGCGACAACACGACAGTAGCGTCAAGGTGAGCAAAGGTGGTCGCCGGTGACGGGTCGGTCAAGTCGTCGGCCGGAACGTAGACGGCCTGGATCGAGGTGATTGACCCAGTCTTGGTCGAGGTGATGCGCTCTTGCAGCACGCCCATTTCTTCGGCGAGCGTCGGCTGGTAACCCACCGCAGAGGGCATACGACCGAGCAGTGCCGACACTTCAGTACCGGCCAAAGTGTAACGATAGATGTTATCGACGAAGAACAGCACGTCACGGCCCTTGACGCCATCTTCACGCACTTCGTCGCGGAAGTATTCGGCCATGGTGAGACCCGTGAGCGCGACGCGCAGGCGGTTGCCTGGCGGCTCGTTCATCTGGCCATAGACCATCGCAACCTTGGAATTCTCGAGGTTCTCGAGATCGATAACGCCGGACTCCGCCATCTCGTGATAGAAGTCGTTGCCTTCACGAGTACGCTCACCGACACCCGCAAACACGGACAAGCCGCTGTACTGCTTGGCGATGTTGTTGATGAGCTCGAGCATGTTCACGGTCTTGCCGACGCCGGCACCACCGAAGAGACCGACCTTACCGCCCTTGGCAAACGGCACCAGCAAGTCGATGACCTTGATGCCCGTAACGAGCAGATCGTTGCCGCCGGCCTGCTCGTCGTATGACGGCGCCGGGCGATGGATCGACCACTGCTCTTTCGAGGCAACGGGACCGCGATTGTCCTGCGGCGTGCCAAGCACGTCCATGATGCGACCGAGGGTCGCCTTGCCGACAGGCACCGAGATCGGGGCGCCGGTGGACTCGACGGCGAGACCACGCTTCAAGCCTTCGGAGGCACCCATCGCGATGGTACGTACCACGCCATCGCCAAGCTGCTGCTGCACCTCGAGCGTGAGATCGACGTCCGTGAGTTTCAGTGCCTCATAGACCTTCGGGATCGATTCACGTGGAAACTCCACGTCGATGACCGCGCCGATGATCTGAGTAATCTTGCCGGTTGCCATGTCGGTACCCTGTGCCTTGTAGTCGTGTTCGAATGCGTGATCAGACTGCGGCAGCGCCGCCGACGATTTCCGCCAGTTCCTTGGTGATCGCCGCCTGACGCGCCTTGTTATAGACGAGTTGCAGATCGCCGATCAGTTTGCCTGCGTTATCGGACGCCGCTTTCATGGCAACCATACGGGCTGCCATTTCACAGGCGACGCTTTCCACCGCGCCGCGATAAACCTGCGATTCGATGTAGCGCATCAAGACGCCATCGAGCAGGTCTGCCGCATTGGGTTCATAGATGTAATCCCAGTGGTCCTGCAGATCTTCGACGTCGAGCGTCTCGGCCGGCAGCAGTTGGGTCACCGTCGGCTTTTGCGTCATCGTGTTGACGAACTCAGCGTTGACGATGAACAGTCGATCGAGCGAGCCATCTTTGTACGCGTCGAGCATTACCTTGACCGAACCGATCAAGTCGCGAACGTGCGGCTTATCGCCCATGCCGGTAACACTCGCCAGAACCGGCGCGCCAAGACGACGGAAGAAAGCGACGCCCTTGCTGCCGAGCAGACAAAGATTGACGGTCGCGCCCTTGCCCTGCCATTCGCGCATCAGCAACAACGTGCTCTTGAACACGTTGGTATTGAGCGCACCACACAAACCACGGTCGCTCGACACGACAATGATGCCGATCGATTTGACGTCGCGCTCGATAAGGTAAGGGTGCTTGTAGTCCGGGTTGGCTTTCTTGATGTGACCGATGACGTTGCGGATCTTTTCGGCATAAGGGCGCGAAAGACGCATACGATCTTGCGCGCGACGCATCTTGCTCGCCGCGACCATTTCCATGGCCTTGGTGATCTTTTGAGTGCTCTTCACACTCGAGATCTTGTTGCGTATTTCCTTTGTGCCGGGCATGCGTATTCAGCCGATCAGTAGGAGCCAGTAGCCACGAAGTCGTCGCAGATTTTCTTCAACGTTTCTTCATGCTTCTTGAGAACGGGCTCGGCGTTAACAGCGTCGAGCGCAGCCTTGTGCTGCGAATTGGCAAAAGCCTGCAACGCAGCTTCGAAGGCCACGACCTTGTTACGCTCGACCTTGTCCATATAGCCGCTGTTGACGGCGTAGATCGACAGTGCCATTTCAGCCACTGACATCGGCGCGTACTGTTTCTGCTTCATGACTTCGGTCACGCGCACGCCGCGCTCAAGCTGCTTGCGGGTAGCGTCGTCAAGATCAGAGGCAAACTGCGCGAAGGCCGCAAGTTCGCGGTACTGCGCGAGGGCAAGACGGATACCGCCACCCAATTTTTTGATGATGTCGGTTTGAGCCGCACCACCGACGCGTGACACCGAGATACCGGCGTTCATCGCCGGACGGATGCCGGAGTTGAAGAGGTCGGTTTCGAGGAAGATCTGGCCATCGGTGATCGAGATCACGTTGGTCGGAACGAACGCAGTGACGTCACCGGCCTGCGTTTCGATGATGGGCAGACCCGTGAGCGAACCGGTTTTGCCCTTGACGGCACCCTTGGTAACCATCTCAACGTACTCTTCGTTGACGCGCGCGCTGCGCTCGAGCAAACGGGAGTGGAGATAGAACACGTCGCCAGGGAAGGCCTCGCGACCCGGCGGACGACGCAGCAGCAGCGAGATCTGACGATACGCAACCGCCTGCTTCGAAAGGTCGTCGTAGATGATCAAGGCATCTTGGCCATGATCCATGAAGTACTCACCCATGGTGACGCCGGCGTAGGCCGACAGGTACTGCATGGCGGCGGGGGTTGAAGCCGAGGCTGCGACGATGATGGTGTGATCCATCGCGCCATGCTCTTCGAGCTTACGAACCACGTTAGCGATGGTCGACTGCTTCTGACCGATCGCGACGTAGATGCACTTAATGCCGGACGATTTCTGGTTGATGATGGTGTCAACGGCGAGCGCCGTCTTACCGGTCTGACGGTCGCCGATGATGAGTTCGCGCTGACCACGACCGACCGGCACCATGGCGTCGACCGCTTTGTAGCCCGTCTGCACCGGCTGGCTCACCGACTTGCGGTAGATCACGCCCGGAGCGACTCGCTCGATCGGCGCGGTAATCGTGGTCTTGACCGGACCCTTGCCGTCGATCGGGTTACCGAGCGCGTCAACAACGCGACCGAGCAACTCAGGACCCACCGGCACTTCGAGAATGCGACCCGTCGTCTTGACGAGATCACCTTCTTTCAAAGATTTGTAGTCACCGAGCACCACGGCACCGACCGAATCCTGCTCGAGGTTCAGCGCGAGGCCGAACAAGTTGCCCGGAAACTCAATCATTTCGCCGTAACGAACATCGGCGAGCCCGTGGATGCGGCAGATGCCGTCGGTGACCGAAACGATCGTGCCGACATTGCGTGCTTCTGCAGCCGAGTCGAACTTCTCGATGCGCTGCTTGATGAGATCAGAGATCTCGGATGCCTTGATGGACATGTGTGGTCCTCTATAAACCTGCTACGACCGGCTCAACTGCCGGCCATGGTGGTACCGAGTCGTTCGATGCGCCCGCGCAGCGAGCCATCGACGACGAAATCTCCAGCCTTCACGATCGCGCCACCGATCAACGAGGCATCGACGCTCTCGCTCAAGCGCACGGTACGCTTGAGACGCTGCGTCAACGCTTTCGCTAGTGCATCGGTCTGCTCGCCGGTCAGCGGCATCGCGGAAGTCACCGTCACCTCGACGGTGTTTTCCACTTCGGCACGCAGCACCGCATATTGCGCCGCGATCTGCGGCAACACAGCCAAACGGCCATTGTCTGCCAGCAGTTGCACGAAGTTACGCGCCGCGGTGTCTCCGGCGACACCGGCAACGTCGAGCACGAACGCAACCAGATCGGCCCGCTTGACGTGCGGGTTGCCGATCAACGGCCTTACGCGCTCGTCCACCACGATCGCGCTCGCCTTGGCCAACAGATCGCCCCACGGTGCGAGCTGCTGGGTGGCGTGCGCGTGCTCGAAGGCGGCGCGGGCGTATGGACGTGCAATGGTTGCGTCGTCAGCCACGGGCGATCTCGCTCGCAAGCTTGTCGAGCAGCTGGGCGTGCGTCTTGGCGTCTACTTCGCGCTCGAGCAGACGAGAAGCGCCGACGACGACCATCGAGCCAAACTCCTTGCGAAGCTCTTCACGGGCTCGACCGGTTTCGGTGGCCGCCTCTTCACGCGCTGCTGCGACGATGCGCGCACCCTCGCTCTTGGCAGCCTCCTTGGCCGCCTCGATGGCTTCGTTGGAGCGACGCGCGGCTTGATCTTCGATCTGCTTGGCGCGCTCACGCGCTTCGCGCACGACCGCATCGGCGCGGCTAGTAGCCTCGGCAAGGTCCTTCTGGCCCTTGTCGGCGGCAGCAAGGCCGTCGGCAATTTTCTTTTGCCGCTCTTCGATGGCGCCAATGATCGACGGCCAGCCGAAGCGCATGACGAGCCAAGCCACCGCGAGGAACGCGAGGCCCTGGATGATCAGCGTGACGGTAATACTCATGCTCTTCTACCCCTGATGGCTGAAGCGACACCCGTCAACTGACGGGTGCGAGACGGCGATTAGCCGACGCCGAGAGCCGACAGGAACGGATTCGCGAAAATGAGCAACAGCGCGATGGCGACGCCGATGATGGGCACCGCGTCGAGCAAGCCGGCGACGATGAACATCTTGGTCTGCAGCATGTTGGTCAGTTCCGGCTGACGAGCAGCGCCTTCGAGGAACTTGCCGCCAAGCAGCGCGAAGCCGATGGCGGTACCGAGCGCACCGAGACCGATGAGCAGGCCCGCGGCGATCACGGTCATGCTCATGACGTTGGCGATCTCTGTGATGTTTTCCATTGCGAATCTCCGTGAGTAACTTAACGAACGAGAATCAGTGTTCCTGCACAGCCATGCTGAGGTAGACGACCGTCAGCATCATGAAAATGAAGGCTTGCAGGGTGATAACCAGAATGTGGAAGGCGGTCCAAATGAAACCGGCGATGAACTGCATCGGCGCCATGGCCCAGGTCATGCCGCTCGCGAGGCTGCCGCCAAGCGTCATGCAGGCGATGAGAATGAAGATGAGTTCGCCAGCGTAGAGGTTGCCGAACAGACGCAAGCTCAATGAGAGTGGGCGCACCAACTCTTCGATGATGCGCAGCAACAAGTTGGCCGGGGCAAGCAGCACGGTACCGACGACACCGTGCGCATGGAACGGCGCCGTAAACATCTCGCCGACAAACTTGCCCACGCCCTTGTGCTTGATGGCGTAGAACTGAATGAGAATGAACACACAGATCGCCATGCCGAGCGTGGTCGAAAGATCGGCGGTCGGCACCACGCGCAGGTACGGAATGCCTACGGCATGAGCCGAAGCCGGCAGCAAGTCGACCGGCACGATGTCCATGAAGTTCATCAGGAACACCAGCACGAAAATGGTGAGCGCAAGCGGCGCGATGAAGCGCGTCTTGGCCGGGAAGGTTTCTTTGACGATGCCATCGATGCCCTCGATGAGCATTTCGACCGCGCACTGCAGCTTGCCCGGCACACCGGCGGTCGCGCGACGCGAGGCGCGCAGGAACACCACAAGGAACAGAATCGCAAGAACGACCTTGAAGAAGATGCTGTCGAGATTGAGGACCCAGAACGGGCCATCGCCAACGGCAACGGTCAGATGCTCGAGGTGGTGCTTGATGTAGCCCGTCATGCCCCCCGCTTCGCCTTCAGCCGCCATCGTGACCCGCCTTCATTTGATTAACGCCAAGCCGAACCAAAAACCGACTTGACCCGCCAACATGCCCAACAAGAAGGGCAGTGGCATCAAACCCGCAACACCGAGTGCCAGCCACACGGCCAACACCACCCAAATCCATTTGAGGGCTTCTCCCTGCCACATCGCTCTGGCGATGCGACTGGCAGGCGCCACTCCCGGCGAAAACAATCGCCAGCCGAACACCAAGTTTCCGACCGCCACCACAGCACACCCTGCAAGAGTCGCCGCGGCGGCCGTGCCACCCTGGAACCCTGCGATCAAGAGAGACGCTGCGAAGCCCGCCGCCAACTGAACTGCTACAAACCGCAACACGAGGCGTTTGCCTCGAAGGGTCGGATTGTTGCGGAAGTCCATGTGTTCGTCTTAGGCGCGCATTGTAGTGATGCGCCCCGAGCACTTCAATGGATGTGCGCCAAAATTCCGTCAAGCTCATCGAGCGAGTTGTAGGTCACGACCAAACGACCTTTACCCCCCTTGGAATGCTCGATGACCACCTTGGCACCCAAGGTGTCGGCGAGGCGCTGCTCCAAGGCCTGTACGTCCGCGTCTACTGAGCCCCCGCCGGTGGCACCCAATTGACGATCACGACCCTCGCTGGAAGGTGGATTGATCAGCCGGCGAACCAATGCCTCGGTTTCACGTACTGATAATCCTTTTTTCGAAACCAATTGGGCCACTTCGATCTGTTGGCGAATCTGGCTGAGCCCGAGCAAAGCTCGCGCATGACCCATTTCGAGCTCGCGCCGATCGACCAATTCGGCGACCTCGGGGGCGAGCTCAAGTAGACGCAGCAGGTTGCTCACCGCCGCCCGCGAGCGTCCAACGGCATCAGCCGCCTGCTGATGCGTGAGAGAAAATTCGCGAATCAAACGGTCGAGTGCCCGGGCCTCTTCGAGCGGATTGAGGTTCTCGCGTTGGATGTTCTCGATAAGGGCCATGGCGATGGCGGCCTCATCCGGCACCCGTCGCACCACGGCTGGGATCTCGCTTAGGCCGGCCAGCTGTGCGGCCCGCCACCGCCGTTCGCCCGCGATGATCTCGTACCGCGGGGGGACTGAACCCGGCGCGGCCCCGGGCATCTCGATCGGGCGAACCACGATCGGTTGCACCACACCCTGCGCGCGGATCGAGTTGGCGAGATCCTCGAGTGTTTCTTGGCGCATATCGACGCGCGGCTGATAGCGGCCTCGCTGCAACTGGTCGACGGGCAGCTTGGCGAGCTCATCGCCGAGCGGACGGGCCGCGGGCGCCTCCGCCGAACCACTGCTGGCGGCAGTCGATACCGCCGCCCGCTGGGCACTCATCTGACCGAGCAGGGCATCGAGTCCACGACCTAGGCTGGGCTTCTTTTGGTTCATGCGCGCGATGATAACGGAGTCGCCACATCCGCCGCTTCGCTGACCCGCTGCGGCCGATTCTCGGACACCCCGAGAAAGATCTCGCGAAACGCCACATAGGTCAGCGCGCCGAAAAAGCAGTAGAGCACCGGTACCAGGAGCGGCAGGAGTAAGCCGAACAGCACTGGTAAAACCACGAACAGCAAACCGATACCGAGCACCGGGCCGATGTTGCGAATTTGACCGGCTGCCCCGAGTCGCAGCGCGTCGCGATAAGGCAAACCCAGCAGCGTCATGCAAGGGAACTGGAAAATCGAGGTCAACCCGGGAATGTTGAGGCCGAAATAACACAGCCCGAGAGCGAAAGCGGAATAGACGAATATCTGCCGCAGGGCGATGAAGCCATCGGCGCTCAAAACCTCAATCGCGTTGCGTGAGGTGTAGAGGATGTTCCACCACGCGACCTCAGGTTTAGCGAGCAACACCACCCAAACGAGGGCGCCTGCCAGCGTGACCGTCGCGGTAAAGCGCAGCAGGCTCGCTGCATGCCGACGCAGCACCCCGAGCACATCGGCCAGACGAACTCGCCCACCTTGATCGAGCTCGGCGGCGATCAGCACGCTGCCGAGCAACGCGCCGAGCGCCAACATGCCGCTCAGCAGCGGCAGGCGATGCCCAACGAACACCCAAAGACACATCAGAATACTGAGCGCGAGCCAAAACCCTGCGCCGCGCCATAACAAGCCGAGCGCCTGCCGCAGCCAACGTAGCAAGGCACCCGGAGCCGCAGCCTGCGGCTCGAGCATCATGAGGTCGCGACAGCTGGCGCGGTAAGCGGCACTTCGCCGCGGCCGATCATCTCGCCGGCAAGCGCAAGGTAAGCGAGTGCACCTCGCGACTCTTTGTCGTGCAACAACGCCGGTTTACCGAAAGAAGGCGCCTCGGCCAGACGCACATTGCGCGGGATGATGGTACGGAAAACCTTGTCACCGAAATAAGCGAGCAACTGCGAACTGACTTCGTTGGCGAGATTGTTACGCGGATCGAACATGGTGCGCAGTACGCCCTCGATCTCGAGCGACGGGTTAACGGCCTCGCGAATCTGCTCGATGGTGCTCATCAGTGCCGTCAAACCTTCGAGCGCGTAATACTCGCATTGCATCGGCACGAGCACGCTGTCGGCTGCGACCAGCGCATTGACCGTCAACATATTGAGCGACGGCGGGCAATCGATGAGGATGATGTCGTAGTCGTCGCGCAGTGGCTTCAAGGCGCTACGCAGCTTGGTCTCGCGACCGACCGACAACGACAACAACTGAACTTCAGCTGCAGTCAGATCCTGGTTTGCGGGCAGCAGATCGAGCGGTGGGTTTTCAATGCGCACCATGGCCTCACGGGCACTGCAATGACCGACGAGCACATCACCAACACCACGCTCGAGTTGGTTTTTCTCGACGCCACAGCCCATGGTCGCGTTGCCCTGCGGATCAAGGTCGATCAACAACACGCGCCGACGGGTCACCGCCAGCGAAGCGGCCAGATTTACGGCGGTAGTGGTCTTGCCGACGCCTCCCTTTTGGTTGGCGACGGCGATGATGCGGCTCATGGGCGAGAGTCTAGCCGAAGCACGAGTACGTGGCGCTCCTCACCGAGACCTGGAACCTCAAGCTCAGAGTCTTGCTCAATGATCCAGCCGGCGGGCAAGGCTGCACGCTCTTCGGGCAGGCGGCGGCCTTTCATCGCCAACACCCGAGTCTGCGCGCCACACAAGCCTGCGACCTGCTCGAGCAAGGTCGGCAACGGCGCAAAAGCGCGTGTCACCACGGTGTCGAAAGCACCCTCGTCGGCACGCCACTGTTCGGCACGCGCGTGGACAGCTGTCACATTCTGCAACCCGAGCGCACGCGCAGCATGAGCAACGAAGCGCACCTTCTTGCCATTGGAGTCGAGCAAAGTGAAATGACTGTTCGGCGTCACGAGCGCGAGCGGCAAACCGGGAAATCCGGCACCGGTGCCGACATCAATGATGCGGGGTCCTTGCAGCAAAGGCGCAATCGACAAACTGTCGAGCAGATGATGTGTGAGCATCTGCGAGCGAGCGCTGATCGCCGTGAGGTTGAAGCTGCGATTCCAACGCTCGAGCTCATCGAGCAACGTCAGCAATCGTCGCGCTGCGCTTTCTTCGAGTGCCACACCAAGCCGCTCGGCACCTCTGATCAATACGGAAATCTCGCTCACGCGCAGCTCACTTGGCGATCTTGACCACCGTACGACCCGTCACCGTGCCATCAAGGTATGCGGCGAACGCGGTGGGCAGCGCCGCAAAGTCGATGGTGCGGGTCGCGATCAAGTCGAGGTGGCGCGGCTTCAGATCGGTCGCGATGCGATTCCACACGATGAGTCGCATCTCGCGCAGCGTTGCCGAAGAATTGATGCCGAGCAAATTGACGCCGCGCAGAATGAACGGCATGACGGAGGTGTGAAGCTCGGCGCCGCCCGCAAGACCAATGCTCGCGATGTTGCCGAAGCTGTCGACGCAGCGGGTGAGCCAAGTGAGCGTCTCGCCGCCAACGTTGTCGATTGCACCGGCGAAACGCGCCGCCTCGAGCGGTCGCTTGCCGTAATCGATTTCGCTGCGCAGCAAAACCTGCGCAGCACCCAAGCGACGCAAGTAATCAGCGGACTCAGCCTTACCGGTCACGGCCACAACTTCGTAGCCGCGCCCGGCCAACATATCGATCGCGACACTGCCGACGCCGCCGGTCGCGCCAGTAACCACGATCGGACCGCGCGACGGAGTCTGACCATTGTGCTCCATGCGATGGATGGCCAGGGCCGCAGTGAAGCCTGCGGTCCCGAGCGTCATTGCCTTGAAAGCATCGAGCCCAGCCGGCATTGGAATGACCCAGTCACCTTTGACACGAGCGTATTCGGCATAACCACCGTCGTGCACTTCAGATAGACCGCAGCCGGTGACGAGCACCTGATCACCCGGTTGATAACGCGGGTCTGCCGACGAATCGACCACTCCGGCAAGATCAACGCCGCCCACCAGCGGAAACTTGCGCAAAATCTTGCCGGCGCCGGTCGCCGCCAGCGCATCTTTGTAGTTGATGTCCGAGTAGAGCACTCGCACCACGACGTCACCCGTCGACAAATCATCGAGTGACAAATCCTCGAAACGAGCGACGACCTTGCGATCGATTTCGTGAATCCGGAACGCCTTGAAACTCATGCTGCAGAACCTCGTACGGAAGAGAGACGCGCCAACCAGGCGAGAAGGCCATCGACATTCAAACCAACGTCGAGTTCGAGCAGCCGAGTCACTTCAGCTGCAGGCAAAGTACAACCGTGCGCCTGCAGTTCGCGGCGCAGCACTTGCCACATGCGCTCTTCGAGTCGCTGACGCAACTGCGTCTCGCCCGCGGCGGCCTCTTCACGCGCAAACTCGGCAAACTCGAGCGTCAACCGCTCGAGGGTGGCGCCGATACGAGGCAGGTCATCAACGCGACCAAAATGCGTGAAATACGCCGCCGTCGGCTGCAGCGCGAGAATGCGCCGAATTGAATCGACCAGCTGCACAGGATCGAACTGGGTAGGCGTGGTGGTCGGAAACGCAAAGGCACGGCCATCGATATCGAACTCTCGATACGAAAGACCAAAAGTATCACCCGTGAAAACCGCGCCTGAGGCCGTGTCGTAGAACACTTGATGGTGCATGGCGTGGCCGGGGGTGTGCAAAATTTCGATCGCGCGGTCGACCAACAAAAATCTTTGTCCTGGCTCGGTAGCGATCACCCGGCTCGCATCGATGGGAATGATCTCGCCATAAATGCGGGCAAAATTTTCTGCGCCGTAAACTTCGCGCGATGCAACCACGAGCTTGCTTGGGTCGATCATGTGCGGTGCGCCGCGCGGGTGTAACACTGCTTTGGCATTCGGCAGGGCTTGCATCAGCTGGCCGGCGCCGCCCGCATGATCAAGATGTACATGCGTGATAAACACCCAATCGACCGCTTCACGAGCGATGCCGAAATGCTCCAATGCCGACAACAACCCCGGCACCGAATAACGAGTGCCGGTTTCAAAAAAGGCAGCGCGGCCGCGATGAATCAAAAGGTGCGAAGCCGCCAACTTGGGTCGCACGTAATCGGCATCGATGGCATGAATGCCGTCGGAATAGGAATAGATCACGTCGGGTCTCCGTGCGACTTATCGAGCACGTCTTTCCATTTCTCCTCGAAAGCCCACACCTCTTCGAAACCAACCATGCGACAAAAATCGTCGAAGCCGAACAAAGCAACCTCAGGGGAAATACTGGTGCCGTGCTGCTTGAGATGGAGCATGGCCCTCTCGATCGCAGCACTCGCGGCGAGCGCGGCCAGCGCCGGCCAGATGGCAAGACGATAGCCGAGCTCCTGCAGCTGCGCTTTAGAGCGAATCGGCGTCTTGCCGCCATCGGACATGTTGGCGATCAAAGGCGCATCGATATTGGCGCAAGCCCGGCGCATCTCGTCTTCCGATTGCAGCGATTCGACAAACACCACATCGGCGCCGGCCGCGGCAAAGGCCTGACCCCGTCGCAAGGCTTCATCGAAGCCCAAGCCCGTACGCGCATCGGTGCGTGCAATCACCAGGAAGTTGTCATCCTGACGGGAATCGACTGCAACCTTGATCTTCGCCACCATGTCGGCGAGCGGAATAACCCGCCGATAAGGGGTGTGGCCGCACTTCTTGGGGAACTCCTGATCTTCGATCTGGATCGCGCTCACCCCGGCCCGCTCGTAACCCCGAACGGTATGCTGCACATTGAGCAAGCCACCAAAGCCAGTGTCGGCATCGGCGATGACCGGCACGCTGCTCTTCTCCACCACCTTGCTGACCCGCGAAAGCATATCGGTGTAGGTCGCAAGCCCCGCATCGGGGATGCCGAGATGAGACGCGGTCAGCCAATAACCCGAGGCATAGACGGCATCGAAGCCGACCCGCTCGGCGAGCATGGTCGAGATCATGTCGAACACACCCGGCGCGAGGATGAATTCGCCGGCAGCGAGTTTCCGTTTCAATCGAGGGTCAGCCATCGTGGCTCCGCGTTGGCAATGGAAGGTCAGTGGGATGTGCGGCAACATAACAGACATGAACACCCGATACATGGCGCTGCTCGCGCTGCTGCTCACCGTCACCGCCTCTGCCGCCGCAACGGCCCAGACCCGTAGCGAAATAGGCAATCTGGTGCTCGATGGCGTACCCGCCCACTCGCCGCAAGTCACCGCGAGTTTGCCGGCCTGGTTGACCGGCCGCGGTGCGAGTTTTCGCGATTTCCTGCCTGACGGCAGCATGCTCATCACCACGCGCTTCGGCGACAGTGAACAAGTGCACCATGTCGCTGCGCCGCTCGCAGCGCGCGAGCAGTTGACCTTCGATCAGGAGCCGATCGCCGGGGTGAGTGCACGGCCCCACTCGATACCGGCAAGCTACGTGTTCGCCCGTGATCGCGGCGGCGACGAAAACGCGCAGCTACATTTTTACGATATCGCAACGCGCAGTTCGCGCCTGTTGACCGATGGTCGTTCTCGTCACGGCAGCGCCAACTGGTCACCCGACGGCAAGCACATCGCGTTCCATGGCAATGCACGTAACGGCATCAACCAGGATATCTACCTCGTCAACGTCGATGACGACAGTACGCCGCGCTTGCTAGTCGCGTCGCAGGGTCAAAGCTGGCAGCCGGTGGACTGGTCGCCTGACTCGACTCGACTGCTCCTTGTCGACTACGTCTCGGTGACCGAGGCGAACCTGTACATCGTCGAGGTGGCCAGTGGCATCGCAACACAACTCAAGCTGCCGAAGAGCGGCATCGGTGCAGCACGCTTCTCAGCCGATGGTCGCGGCGTGTGGCTGTCGGCCGATCTCGGCGGTGAATTTCGCTTGCTGCGTTATCTCGATCTCGGTGATGGCAGCATCCGTACGCTCACCAGCGAGCTAACGTGGGACATCGACGATCTTGAAGTCAGTCGCGACGGTCGTTACGTGGCTTACGTCGTCAATGTCGACGGCTACAGTCGACTCGAGATCAAAGATTTGGGCGCCAATCGCAGCTGGCGCCCCGTCGGCTTGCCGGATGGCCTCATCTTCGGTTTGCGCTTCGATGCCAGTGGCAATCGACTTGGCATGAGTATCGAATCGTCCACCTCACCACGCGATACTTGGAGCTATGACTTGGCGCAAAACGAAGCGACCCGCTGGACGCGTAGTGAGATCGGACCGATCGATGCCACCAAGCTGGTGCCTGCGCAATTGGTGCGTTATCCGAGCTGGGATCGCGTAGCAGGTAAACCGCGACAAATTCCAGCGTTCGTCTATTCGCCACGCACAGCCGGACCCCATCCGGTTGTGATCGACATCCACGGCGGCCCCGAGGGGCAGTCTCGCCCCGGCTATAGCGCTTTCATCCAGTATCTCGTCAACGAACTTGGTTATGTTGTGATCCAACCGAACGTACGGGGCTCGACAGGCTACGGACGCAGCTACACGCTGCTCGACAATGCTCGACTACGCGAAGATTCGGTGCGCGATATCGGCGCATTGCTGGTTTGGGTGGCTGCACAACCGACGCTTGACGCCAACCGCACGGTCGTCATGGGTGGCAGTTATGGCGGCTATATGGTGCTGGCCTCAATGATTGCTTACGGTGATCGATTGCGCGGTGGCATCAACGTCGTCGGCATCAGCAATTTCGTCACTTTCCTGACCAATACCTCGGCCTATCGGCGCGACCTGCGTCGCGTTGAATATGGTGACGAGCGCGACCCGGCGATGCGCGCCTTCTTACAAAGAATTTCACCGCTGACGCGGGCTCAAACCATACGCAAACCGTTGCTGGTGGTGCAGGGACTAAACGACCCGCGAGTACCGGCATCGGAAAGCGTGCAATTGGTCGCTAAAGTTCGCGGCAGTGGCGGCGAGGTTTGGTACCTCGCGGCCAAAGATGAAGGTCACGGCTTCCGCAAGAAGGTCAACCGCGATTTTTATTTGAAAACCGCGGCGACCTTTCTCGAGAGAATGAAAGACTGACGGTCAGCGTCGAGTGGGCCGCGGCGAAGTCGAGAGGCCGGGACGCTGCGCCGCGTAGTAAGCCGCGAGCGCCTTGATGTCACGATCGCTCAACTGCGTAGCAAAGCCCGCCATGATCGCGTTCTTGCGCCCGCCTTTTTTGTATTCGTTCAACGCGCGCGCCAAGTAGTCGGCGTGCTGCCCAGCGAGGGTCGGATATTCGGGCGCAATGCCGACGCCATCAGTGCCATGGCAGGCGACACAAGTCGCGCCCACTTCCGGCAGCTTGCCCACCGGCTTGGCATCGGGCACCGACTGCACCACCGGGCCGGCGAGATACGTAGCCATATCCGTCAGTTGTTGGTCAGTCCAATTGGCGACATTGGCATGCATGGTCGCGTGGCTGCGCTCACCGTTGCGGTAAGCCTCGAGTGCCAACAACACATATTCGGGGTGCTGCCCACGCAACTTCGGTACGCGGTAGGTGGGATAGGCGTTCTTGTAGTTCGGAATGCCATGACATCCGAGGCAGGTATACGCGAGGCGCGCGCCGCGCTCGGCGTTACCCTCCTGTGCCCAAGCCGAAGACGAGACCGAAGCCGCCACCAGAGCCAGAGCCAACAACAACTTCACCACCGCAACCCCCTGAAAACCGGACGATTCAAGCGTAAAACCGGCCGCGATGTTAAGGTTTCGCGCCCGGAATTACCACAACGTCCGCTGCCATGATCGCACTCATCCAACGTGTTTCCTCGGCCAGCGTCGACGTAGCAGGCCAGCGCATCGCTGCAATCGAGGCCGGACTTCTGGCGCTGATCGGCGTACAGCCATCTGATGACGAGAAGACCGCAGAGCGGTTACTCGAGCGGCTGCTCGCCTATCGCGTCTTTCCTGACTCAGCCGGACGTATGAACCTGTCGCTCGCAGACCGCGGTGGTGGCCTTCTGCTGGTGCCGCAGTTCACGCTCACCGCCGACACCCGCAAGGGCAATCGGCCAGGCTTCAGCACGGCCGCCACCCCAGAACGGGCTGCGGCCTTGTTCGGAATATTCTGCGAGCTTGCGCTCAAGGCCCATCCGCAGGTGGCGACCGGTCGCTTCGGTGCCGACATGCAGGTCGCCTTGGTCAACGATGGCCCGGTGACCTTCTGGCTGCAGGTAGGCGGTCAGACGGAACTTTCCATCTGATACCGCCTCATTTGTCCTATTATCTGAAGCTAACGCACACACTGAAATATCGAGGTCGTCATGGGAATCGGAATGCGCGAACTGGTCATCATCCTATTGGTGGTGCTGGTGGTATTCGGCGCCAAGAAACTGCGCACCATCGGCTCGGACCTCGGCGCCGCGGTACGCGGCTTCAAAAAGGGCATGGACGAAGGTGACGCCGCTGAGAGCGTCAAGCAGATCAAACAGGAAGCGGCCGATGCCGACTTCCCTGAAGCGACCAAAGCCGCCTCTTCAAGCGAGCAAAAGCCCGCTGACCGTAACGGGTGAGGGCACCCGCCGCCTGCTGCGGGTTGATCGCTCATGTTTGAAGTCGGTTTCAGCGAACTGCTGCTGATCATGGGTCTTGCGCTGCTGGTGCTGGGCCCGGAAAAACTGCCCAAGGTCGTCGGCGAAATCGGTCGCTGGATGGGCCGAGCCCGCGCCATGGCGCGGCAGTTCCGCGAACAACTCGAGATCGAGGCCGACGAATCCGCGCGGCGTAAACGAGAAACCACCGCTACCGCCGCAGCCCCTGCGCCCGCTGAATCGGCCCCGACAACTGAGGCAGCGGCGGAATCAACGCCGGTTGAACCGGCAGCAACCGAATCAACGACGGCCGACACCGCGAGCGAGCCGTCATCGTCCGTGCCACCACCACCACCACCCAACGACGACCCGCCGCGCGGATGAGCTCCGAACCGGAACAGCTCGCCGAAGGCACACTGATCTCGCACCTGCTCGAGCTGCGCGATCGATTGCTGCGCGCGCTGATTGCCGTCGTCCTGGCGTTCATCCCTTTTGCCTTTTTCGCCAACGAGATTTTCACGCTGGTTGCGACGCCGTTGATCGGCAAGCTGCCGCCCGACTCTTCTCTGATCGCCACCAGTGTGATCGCGCCGTTCATGACGCCCTTCAAGCTCGCGTTTTTCGTTGGCTTGTTCGTCGCCATGCCATACGTGCTCTATCAGGTGTGGGCTTTCGTCGCACCCGGACTGTACCGCCACGAAAAGCGCTTCGCCTTGCCACTGCTGCTGTCCTCGATCGTGCTGTTCTACAGCGGCATTGCTTTCGCCTACTTCGCCGTATTCCCGGTGATGTTCGAATTCTTTGCCAACACCACGCCCGCTGGTGTGCGCATGATGACCGACATCACGAGCTACCTCGATTTCGTGCTGACCATGTTCCTGTGCTTCGGGCTCGCCTTCGAAGTTCCGGTCGTGGTCGTGCTGCTCGTACTAACGGGTCTCGTGAAAGTCGAACGACTCGCGCAAGTTCGCGGCTTCGTCTTGATCGGCATTTTCGTGGTGGCGGCGTTGCTGACGCCGCCCGATGCGATTTCGCAAACCATCATGGCCATACCGATGTACCTGCTCTACGAGAGCGGTCTCATACTGGCCCGGATCATGAGCCGCATGCGTAAAACGGCGCCGGAGGGCGCAGCGGCAGAATAACAATCGAGGGGGGAATCGATGAGCACTTCGACCGACCAGACTTTTCTGGGTCACCCGCGTGGCCTTGCGACGCTGTTCTTCACCGAAATGTGGGAACGCTTCAGTTATTACGGCATGCGCGCGCTACTCGTGCTGTTTCTCGTCGATGCCATAGCACGCGGTGGTCTCGGTCTCGACGATAAAACCGCCACGGCCATCTATGGCTTGTACACGGCCGCGGTCTACATCGTTGCACTGCCCGGCGGCTGGATCGCCGATCGGCTGATCGGTGCACAGAAGGCCGTGCTGTATGGCGGCATTCTCATCGCGCTCGGCAGCTTTGGGCTATGGCTGTCGCAAACGCCAGCGATGTTCTATCTCGGTTTGATCGTCATCATCTTGGGCGTGGGCTTACTCAAGCCGAACATCTCGGCGTTGGTCGCCGACCTCTATCCAGAGGGTGGCGGTCGACGTGATGCCGGTTTCACCATTTTCTACATGGGTATCAACCTTGGCGCGTTCATCGGACCTTTGATCACCGCTTGGCTCGCCGTCGAGTACGGTTGGCGCGTGGGGTTTCTTGCCGCCGGTATCGGCATGGCGCTCGGCGTCGCACAGTTCGTCGTCACTCGACATCATCTAGGTGGCGCTGGTGCCAAACCGCACGTACCAGCTGGCACCGATTCAAGTGCCGCTTGGCGCAATCTTTGGATTGGCTCGGCAATCTTGGGTGTATTGGTCGCGTTGCCTTTTCTTGGCGTCGTCAAAGTTTCGCCGGTTGAGCTGCAGGCTTACGGCATCGTGGTGATCCTTGCCATGGCGGCGCTGTACTTCGCTTATTTATTGTTTCTGGCCGGTCTCGATGTCGTCGAGAAAAAACGAGTTCTGGTGCTGATTGTCTTGTTCGTGGCTTGTGCTCTGTTTTGGTCAGGCTTCGAGCAAGCCGGCTCCTCGCTCAACTTGTTCGCCGAGCGCTACACCGAACGCACCGTCGGCGAATTCGTGATTCCAGCGGGCTGGTTCCAATCGCTAAACGCGGTGTTCATCGTTATTTTTGCGCCCATTTTCTCGGCGATGTGGGTGAATCTCGCGCGCCGCAATCTCGATCCGTCAACACCCGTTAAATTCGCACTGGGCTTGGTCGGTATGGCGCTCGGTTTCCTCGTCATGTTCGCCGCGGCACATATCGTGGCCGATGGTCTGCCAGCAGCCGCTTATTGGTTGGTGCTGACTTATTTACTGCACACTTTCGGCGAGCTCTGTCTGTCGCCGGTTGGATTGTCGTCGGTGACCAAGCTCGTGCCGCAACGCTTTGTCGGTCAGAGCCTCGGCATTTGGTTTCTCGCTGCCTCGCTCGGCAACCTCATCGCCGGCAAGATCGCCGGTGAGTTCGATGCCGACAATGTCGCGGCCATGCCAAATCAATACCTCGATATCTTCTGGTTTGGTGCAATTGCCGCGCTGGTGTTGTTTTTGACCAGTGGCATCGTCAAGCGCTGGATGGGTGGCGTGCAATGACGAGCACGCCGACCGCACTGCCGCCGCAGCTGACGCTGCGCGCGGTGGTGCTCGCGATCGTGCTCGCGATGATTCTAGCGGCAGCCAACACCTATCTTGGTCTGTTCGCTGGAATGACTATCGCTTCGGCAATTCCGGCAGCAGTGGTCTCGATGGCGGTGCTACGCCTGCTGGGCGGTGGCGGCATCCTCGAGAACAACATCGTGCAAACCGGTGCATCGGCCGGCTCGTCGATCGCCTCAGGTGTGATCTTCACCATCCCGGCCTTGGTCATCCTCGGTTTTTGGCAAGACTTCCGCTATTCGTGGGTGTTGGCCATCGCAGGTCTAGGCGGCCTGCTTGGCGTGCTGTTTTCAGTGCCGCTACGCCGCGCGCTCATCGTCGAACAAAAGCTCGCCTTCCCCGAAGGTCAGGCTGCCGCCGAAGTACTGAAGGCGGGTGAAAACCCATCGGCGGGCATTCGCGTCCTTGGCATCGGTGCGCTCGGTGGTGCCTTTGCCAAGCTGGCGGCGGGCAGTGGGCTGCGTTTGATCCCTGATGCCGCCGCGAGCGCCGGTTTTTTCGGCAAGTACCTCGCTTTCTTTGGCACCAACCTATCGCCGGCACTGCTCAGCGTGGGCTACATCGTCGGGCTCAACATCGGCATCGTGGTGCTGGTCGGCGCGATGATTTCCTGGAACATCGCCATTCCCTATTACGTCGCCTATGTACTGCCGACAAATCCCGAACTCGCGAACATAGCCGCCGATCTCTCGGCCGAAGATCTCGCGGGTCTCGTTTGGTCGAAGCAGATTCGTTATCTCGGCGTCGGAGCAATGCTGGTCGGTGGTGTTTGGGCGCTCGTGTCGCTGCGCCATTCGCTGCTTTCTGGGATCAAAAGCGGTCTGGCCGCAGCACGCGCCAGTGCCACAGGGCAGACGATCGCGCATACCGAACAAGATCTGCCGATGAAGTCGGTGCTGATTGGCATCGTGCTCTTCACCTTGCCTCTGTGGGCGCTGTACCAAGCGATCGTCGGTTCGCTCGCCGTGAGTTTGCCGATGACCGTGATCATGATCGTGACCGGGTTTCTGTTTTGCTCGGTGTCGGCTTACATGGCCGGGCTCGTCGGTTCATCGAACAATCCAGTTTCGGGCATCACGATCGCGACCATTTTATTTTCGGCGGTGGTGTTGCTGCTCTTGATGGGGCCTGACAGTGAAATCGGTCCGGTGGCAGCAATCATGATCGGCGCGGTCGTCTGCTGTGCCGCCTGCATCGCCGGCGACAATCTGCAAGATCTGAAATGTGGTTACCTCGTCGGTGCCACACCGTGGCGTCAACAGTTGATGCTCGGCATCGGCGCAGCAAGCAGTGCGCTCGTGATGGCGCCGGTGCTTAACTTGCTGAGTGCTGCCTACGGCATCGGTGTACCGAGTGAGTCGCATCCGAATCCGCTTTTGGCGCCACAAGCCACTCTGATGGCCTCGGTATCACAGGGCTTGTTCGGTGGTGAGTTGCCTTGGGACATGATCGCCATCGGTGCTGGTGTCGGTGTTGCCATCATCATCGTTGATGAAATACTCAGAGCTCGCGGCAGCGAATTTCGCGCGCCGGTGCTCGCCGTGGCAGTCGGCATCTATCTGCCGCTCGATTTGATGACGCCGATCTTTCTCGGTGGATTACTCGCGTGGTTCATCCAACGCCGCTTGCGTCAGCAAGGACTGAGAACGGAAGAGATCGAACAACGCCAGCGCAAAGGCTTGTTGTTTGCCGCCGGTATGATTACCGGTGAAGCGTTGATGGGTATTGCCATCGCCGTACCCATCGTAAGCTCAGGACAAGCCGAGATTCTCGCGCTACCTGCGGCGTGGCAGTTTGGCGAAGCACTGGGGCTCGCGGTACTCGTGACGCTCGCCGTGATGTTGTTGCGGACCGCAATGTCCGCGGATGCGAAATCGACTTGAGCGCGTTGGGTTCGCGACGCGCGACGATCGCAATCTGTTTCGCGATCGTTTATCTCGTCTGGGGTTCGACGTACGTTACGACCAAGATTGGCGTGGCAAACCTGCCGCCTTTCCTATTTGGTGCCGTACGCTTCATTTTGGGCGGCCTGCTATTGCTCGCCGTTGCACTCGTCGTCAATCGTCGGCGCGGTCTATCGCCCATCATGCCCGCACTCGGCGAATGGAAACATGTAACCATCGTCGGCTTCTGCGCTGTGACCGTCGCTAATGGCGCTTCGATTTGGGGTCTGCAGTACGTGCCGTCGAACCAAGCAGCGCTGCTCAATGTGTCATCCTCTTTCTGGATTCCGATACTCGGTTTATTTGGTGCACGCGCTCAATCGATCTCGCTGCGGGTGGCGCTCGGTCTCGCCATCGGCTTTGGTGGCACCTTGCTCGTAGCGTGGCCCGACACCGGCATCACCCTGATCAACACGCCGTACCAACATTGGCCAACGATTGCGATTTTGCTCGGCTGCATCGGCTGGTCGGCCGGAACGATCTATCTGCGTAACGTTGAATCGACCCTTGATCTCATGAGTTTCACGGCGCTGCAGATGTTATGCGGCGGATTACTACTGCTCATTCCGGCCATGCTCGCCGGTGATTTCGCCAACTGGAACTGGCAGCCGGTTGGTCTACTGGCCTTGGCGTACATGACGGTATTCAGCTCGTGCATTGCCTATACCGCTTATGCGTGGCTTTCGATCAACGTGACGCCGGCCCAAGTCGGAACCTATGGGTTCGTTAACCCGGTGATTGCCCTAATGCTCGGTTGGTGGATACTCGGCGAAGTGCTCGGCGATCTGCAGATCGCCGGTATGGTCGTCATCTTATGCGGCATGTTGCTGATGAATTGGCCGTTCAACCGGCGCAGCGTGACGTCAACGGCTCGATCCGCGCCCGAGTGAGATCAACGGCGGCCATGCTGCGTCGCTCATTGGCCGGGAAGTCGATGCGTACCAGTAAATTACGACCATCTTCGCCACGGATATTGCTGACACCCTCATAGCGCATCAACACCCGATCGGCCTTGCGATAGCTGATGTCGATGTGCGAGGTGAACCAACCGAGTACGCCACTGAGATTCAGACGAAACACACTGACCTGCTGCCCATCGATCACCGCGTCGCGATGCTTTCTGAGCTTGAAGCCGAAGGTATCAAGGCGTGAGGGCACCAAAAACGGAAAGGCGAGAGCCTGACCGCCTTCGAGCTCGGCCCAGCGACTGCGCACGAACTCATCGAAACCGGCGTCAATCACGAGCTCGGGACGCAGCTTCAGAGACGATTCACGTTTAGGCGTCGTAGCGTTTTCTTGGACGAAAGCGCGCAAACCGCTGCCGACTCGACGTACACCTTCGCTGTAACCACTGCGCTCGTCGGTCAGCACGAACTCGGGCGCTTGGCGTAGCGCGTTGTAGGTCACCTCTTTACGCGCGAATGCCGGAGCGTTCAGCCCGCAGCGATAAAGCACCAGACGATTTTCACCAACCGCACCCTCTTCACGAACATAGTGACTCTCGACGTAGAGCAAGCGCCCTGTTTGCGGGTCGCGCGCATAGCCGGTCTTGACGAGATCGCGGGCAAGACTGACAGGCGCGCACAGGTAAATCGCCATCATCAATGGCAACCAAAAAAATTTGGGGATCAAAGACAAACCTTTCATGAACGATTCAGACGCTCCAGACCCCGCGGTCCGATGAACCACGAGCCCACCCAGCTCGTCAGCCCAACCACCACGGCGCCAAAAAATGCCGACCAAAACCCGACGATATCGAAACCCGGGACGACTGCAGCAACCAGCGCGAGCATGCCCGCGTTGACCACGAGCGAAAACAAACCCAAGGTCACCACGCTGATGGGCAGCGTCAGCACGATGGCAATCGGCCGCACAAAAGCATTGACGACACCGAGCACCGCCGCTGCGATCAACAAGGTCAGGGCGTCATCAATGGTGACGCCATCAACCCAGCGCGTGGCCAACCACAGACCAAAGGCCGCCATGACGGCCCGCAACACGAACCCTGTCATGTCGGAATCCTCCTCGGCAGAATTCTGCCATCACGCTATGCTTATCGCAGGTTGTTGAGATCACAAATGTACTCGGGAGTTCCCTCATGACCAAAGCTTACGCTGCTATTCACCTCATCACCTTGCTAGCGGTATTCGAATATCTGCTCTTCATGTTGGCCGTTGCGCGCGGACGCTCCACCTACGGCGTCAAAGCACCGGCCACTGCCGGCCAAGACGATTTCGAGCGCCTGTACCGGGTACAAATGAATACCCTCGAAATGCTGGTGATCTTCATCCCTGCACTGTGGGCCTTCGCAAGTTTCGTCAGCATCGCTTGGGCGGCCGGACTCGGCGCACTCTTTATCCTGGGTCGCGCCCTGTATTTCGTCGGCTACAGCAAGGCGGCCAACAAGCGCAGCCTTGGTTTTACGCTGTCGTTCCTGCCAACGCTCGCGTTATTGATCGGCGGCTTATTCGGCGCGGGACGCGCGGCGTTCGCCTGAGTTTCGTCGCTGTAATTCGCGCATCGCCAGGCGAATTTCCGGATCGATCTCGGCTGCTTGTGGTGCCATATCAGGGCCCGGTATCAACACATCGGGCTCGATACCGGTCTCATCGATGGCAATGCCAGCAGGGGTGACATAGCGTGAAGTGGTGAGCTTCAGTGCTCGGCCGTCACGTAGCGGAATCACGCTTTGTACGACACCTTTGCCGTAAGTGCGTCGCCCGATCAATAAAGCCCGTGAATTGTCTTTAAGTGCACCGGCCAGAATCTCGGCGGCCGAAGCCGAAGCACCATTGACGAGCAAGGCAATATCAACGCCGGGCAATAGCTCGCCGGCCGACGCGTTCATGCGAAACGCAGCGGTTGGCGTGCGACCTGAGGCCGTGACGATGTTGCCCTCCTCGAGCAGAGCATCAGCCACCGCTACCGCCGCCTCGAGCACGCCACCCGGGTTATGGCGAACGTCGAGCACCAAACCCCGCAACGGTTGATCGCCACGCGCAAATTGACCGAGCACACGCTCGAAGTCGCCTCGGGTGTTGTCGCTGAAGTTAGCGATACGCACATAACCATAGGAGGGTTCCAGCCACTCACCGCTTACGCTTTGTACGTCGACCTTGGCGCGCTCAAGGGCCACGCTCACGAGTTCGGCTGTTTCTGCCCGACGCAAGGTCAAACGCACCAAAGAACCCGTAGGGCCACGCATCTGCTCAAGAGCCGCGGCAACGTTGCCACCCACCGGCTCATCGTCAATACGCAAAATCAAATCGCCACCGCGAATTCCCGCGCGTGCGGCCGGGGAATCGAGCAAAGATCGCACCACTTTGATCGCGCCGTTCTCGGCAACCACCTCGATACCGATACCGGGATAACTACCTGCGGCACCACGACGAATTTCCTCATACTCGCGTCGATCGAGGTAAGCCGAGTAAGAATCGAGCCCGGAAATCATGCCGCGCATCGCCTGATCGAGCAGCCGCTCGATCGATACCTCATCGACGTACTCACGCTGCACCTGGGTCATGATCTCGCCAAAGCGCCTGATCTCAGCAGCTGGCAACTGTGCACTCGGGCGCACTTCGACGCCTGATGCATTGGGCAAGGTCGCAGAGGGCACTACAACAGGATCGCTGCGCGTGAGCCACAGCGTCGCTGTAGTCGCACCGAGTGCGACACCGGCGACGACAGCCACAATCAATTTGACTTCAGGACGGGTCATGGTTGGCGCGTCTTGAACCATGGCGTTGGATCAACCGGCCGCGCACCTTGACGGATCTCAAAATAAAGCTGCGCCTTCGGTCGTCCGCCAGTGTCGCCCACCGCAGCAATGGTATCGCCAGCGACGACGGTATCGCCCACCTTGCGATAGAGCTGTTCGTTGTGACCATAAAGACTCAAAAATCCGCCGCCATGATCAACGATGACGAGCAACCCTAGGCCGGCCAACCAATCGGCATAGACCACCCGGCCGCGGTAGATTGCCTTGACGGGGGTACCACGCTCGCCATCGATCATCACCCCTTCCCATTTCATTGAGCCAGCTCGCTGACTACCGAAGCGAGCACTGACTTTACCCGTAGTCGGCCAGGTTAATTGGCCGCGCATACGTGCAAAGGGGCTACGATTATCACTCGGGAATTGCGGCGCGGCGCGACGCAACTCCGTCAACAATTTCTGCAAGGCGGCTTGCTCGCGCTGCAAACGCTGCAAAGCCGCAGCACGTGCTTGCGACTCAGCAGTCAGTTGCTGCAAAACCGCACCACGCTCTTCACGCGCCTTATCGAGACGAGCGACTTCGCCGGCCTGTTCGCGCTCGAGTCGCGCGATGCGCTGCTGCTCGGTTTCGGCTTCTCGCTCCAGAGCAGCGATAGCCGCCACTTTGGTCTCGATTGCCGCAAGCTGGTCGGCACGCGCTCGACCGAAGTAGCCGTAATAAGACAGCACCCGCCCGGCACGCGCTGGATCTTCCTGATCAAGCAGCATCTTGAGTGGGTCTTCCCGGCCCATCATGTAGGCCGTGCGCAACTGTGCGGCAAGCGCAGCGCGTTCGCGCGCAAGCTGGCGTTCCTGCTCACGCTTATCGGCTGCCAGTTCACGCAGTCGCTCTTCGCGCGACTGCCGCTCGCTACGCAGCCGTCCAAGCTCGACTCGTGCGGTCGAAGCGGTCTGTTCGGCTGCCCGCAGACCGCGTGTCAGGCGATCTTTTTCGGCGGCATCCTTGGCGACTTGGCTACGAATACGCTCGATTTGCGTGCGCAGCTGACGCAACTCGGCCTCGGCCTTGGCCGCATCCTGCGCCAGCGCTCCCGCCGACAGCGTCAGCGTGGCAAAAAGCAGTAGAAAACAAAGGCTTCGGCCGAACATACGGCGAAATTGTATAATCTTCCCTATGGAAAAGTTGCCGGAATACATCGCCAATCATCCGTGGCTCGTGGCCATGGCGGTCCTTGCTGTCCTGCTCGTCGTCGTCTACGAGTGGCGAGCCAGACGCGATGCCTATGCCGCGATCTCGCCGCAAGATCTCATCCGGCTACAGAATCAGGGGGCGCTCGTCATCGACATTCGCCAAGCCGACGACTATGCCAACGGGCACATCGCTGGCTCGCGCCGCATCGATTCCAGCGAGCTCATCAAGGCTGGTGACAACCTGCGTAAATACAAGGAAAAACCGGTGGTGGTGTATTGCCGCTCTGGCAGCACCGGCGCCAGTGCCGCGCGGGTGTTAAACGGCCAAGGCTTCACCCAAGTGTTCAATCTGCGCGGCGGTGTGGCCGCCTGGCAAAGCGAAAACCTGCCGCTCAGCCGCGAGAAAGGCAAAGCTTGATGGGTGCCAAGGTTGTCATGTACGCCACCAATTGGTGCCCGTATTGCGAGCGCGCTCGCACGCTCTTCGCCCGCAAACAAGTCGCGTTCGAGGAAATCGACATCGACGCAGCACCCGGGCGACGTGAAGAAATGATGACTCGCAGCGGCCGACGCACGGTACCCCAGATCTTCATCGGCGACGTACATGTCGGCGGTTGTGACGATCTGCACGCGCTCGAGGCTGCCGGTGGCGTCGATCCGCTGCTGGCATAAGCGTTGGCGCAGCACCCCTTTTGACCGTTATTCTTGCCGAACATTCACAGAGGCTCATTGACATGGCTGATCCAGATCCGAAAGCAGACGGCGCCGCTGGCGCACAAACCGACCCGAACGCACCTGAGTTCGCGCTGCAAAGCGTCTATCTCAAAGATTGTTCTTTCGAGGCACCCAAAGGCCCACGTGTCGAAGGGCAATGGAATCCGAATATCAATCTTGAACTCGACACTGCCACCGAAGTCATCTCGCCCGAACTGCGTGAAGTTGTGCTGCGCATCAGCGTCACAGCCAAGAACGACGACGTGACGGCATTCCTCGTCGAAGTGCAGCAAGCCGGCATCTTCTCGGTGCGCAATCTTTCGGAAGACGATTACCGTCGCGCCGTCGCCAGCATCGGGCCGAACGTCTTGTTCCCCTATGCGCGCGCACAGATCGCGCAACTCGTCACGCAAGGCGGCTTCCCGCAATTGCTGCTGCCGCCGGTGAACTTCGAGCTGCTTTATGCACGCTCGCTCGCTGAAGCAGCGCAGGCGCAGGAACAAGCTGCTACCCAGCCGCTCAACAGCTGAAACGCATGACGGCCACGGTCTCGCCGCTGGCCGTCTTGGGCGCTGGATCCTGGGGCACGGCTCTTGCGATCCAGTTCGCCCGCAGCGGTCATCCAACTCGGCTTTGGGCGCGCGATGCTGAACATCGCCGCGAGATGCAGGCTGACCATTGCAATCGTAGATATCTGCCTGCAGCGGTCTTTCCCGAAACTCTGCATGTCGCAGACTCGCTTGCGGCAGCACTCGAAGGCGTAAGCGAAGTGTTGATCGTGGTCCCAAGCCATGCGTTTCGCAGCGTGTTGCACGAACTCGCACCACGCCTCGCAGACGACGTGCGGCTAGCTTGGGCAACCAAGGGCTTCGAACTCGAGAGCGGTCTGTTGCCACACCAAATCGCTCGAGAAATCTTTGGCGAGCAGCGTTGCTTTGCGGTGTTGTCAGGACCCACCTTCGCACGCGAGGTCGGTGCGGGATTGCCAACGGCCATGACCATTGCTGCCACCGATGAGGTCTTTGCGACCACGCTCGCTCAAAGTCTCTCATCAGGCAATTTCCGCGCCTACACCTCGACCGATATCGTCGGGGTAGAAGTGGGTGGTGCCACCAAGAACGTGCTTGCCCTCGGCGCGGGACTCGCCGATGGTCTCGGCTACGGGGCCAACACCCGTGTAGCCTTGATCACACGAGGTCTGCACGAGATGACGCGACTTGGCGTGGCACTTGGTGCGCGTCAGGAAACCTTTATGGGTCTTGCTGGCCTCGGCGATCTCGTGTTGACCAGTACTGATGATCAATCGCGCAATCGTCGCTTCGGTTTACTGCTGGCACGGGGCAGCACCGTCGATGCAGCGCTTGCCGAAATCGGCCAAGTCGTCGAGGGCTATCTGGCGGCGCGCGCCATTCATCAGGTTGCACTGCGCCAGGGTGTAAGCATGCCTATCTGCGAGAGCATCTATCGCATGCTCTACGAGGCGCTGCCACCGCCCGATGTCGTTAAAGGACTCATGTCACGGCCGATCAAGGCGGAGTTTGATCGCGAGGCATAGCAAAGTCGTTCTGCCGCCAGGCCTCGTAGGTCACGAGCGTCACGGAATTCGATAAATTCAAACTGCGATTGCCTTCGCGCATCGGTATCGACAGCCAGTTCTCCTGACCGATCTCAGTCAGAATCTCCGTCGGCAAGCCGCGTCCTTCCGAGCCAAACAACAAGACATCGCCAGGTTGATAAACAACCTGATCATAGCGTCGCGACCCGCCGGTCTCGATGGCAAACCAGCGCCCGGGTAACTGCCGACGCACCGCGGCAAAATCAGCGTGTACGTGAACCTGAGTCATCCAGCGATAGTCGAGCCCCGCTCGACGCACCGCCGGTTTATCGAGGTCGAAACCTAGCGGTTTGATCAAATGCAGCTCGGCGCCGGTGTTGGCGCACAGCCGAATGACATTGCCGGTATTGGGGGGAATTTCCGGCTCGAACAACACCAGGTGGAACATATCGCCCATGGTAGCAATGCTGCCGCGATGAGCGCGTCTATAATCAGCGCATGTCTGCCCTCACACCCGCTGCATCGCTACGCTATCGTTTCCTCGGTCTCGATTTTGCTTCGCCGATCGTGCTGCTCTCCGGCTGCGTCGGGTTCGGTGAGGAATACACCCGAGTGGAAGGCTTCTCGAATACCGACTGTGGCGCAGTGGTCTTGAAGGGCACGACTCTCGATGCGCGACTCGGTAACCCACCGCACCGGGTCTATGAAACACCCATGGGCATGCTCAACGCCATCGGACTACAAAACCCCGGCACCCTGCATGTCGTGCAGAACATCTTACCGTCACTCGATTTCAGCGAGACGCGCTTCATTGCCAACGTCTCGGGTTCGACCATCGAAGAGTATGTTGAAGTCACTCGGCATTTCGACGACTCACCAATCGATGCCATCGAAATCAACATTTCCTGCCCCAACGTCAAAGAAGGTGGCGTCGCTTTCGGCAACTATCCGGAAATGTCGGCGCGAGTGGTGGCGGCCTGTCGCAGCGTGACCCGCAAGCCCATCATCACCAAGCTTTCGCCCAACCAGACCGACATCAAAGAAAATGCCAGACAATGCATCGAGGCGGGCACCGATGGTTTTGCGGTGATCAATACGGTAATGGGTATGGCCGTCGATGCCAAAACCCGCAAACCCGTGATCGGCAACATTCAAGGCGGCTTATCAGGCCCGGCGATAAAACCTATCGCGCTGCTCAAAGTTCATCAGGTCTATGATGTGGCGCGAAAACATGGCGTGCCCATCATCGGTCAAGGCGGTATCACCAATGCCACCGATGCAATTGAGTTCATGATTGCCGGAGCCAGCGCCGTTGGCATCGGCACTTCACTATTCTACGACCCAATGTCCTGCAAAAAGATCAATGCCGGTATCGCCGAATATCTACAGGCCAACGGCATGAGCAACGTCACCGAACTGATCGGAACGCTACAGACAAATTGAGCGCCAGTCAGTTGTTGCGCACGTATACCGTGCGGGTGGGATAAGCAAACTCGATACCGTTAGCGATCAACGCCGCATGCAGGCGCCGATTTACGATGTCATTGATTCGCAAAAACTTGTAGCGAACTTCAGCCGGCTGCGGCACGAAGTAGACCAACTCAAAATCGAGCGACGAAGCACCGAAGGTACGGAATAAGCAATACTGAAACCGTGTTCCCTCAACGCTGCTCACGACCTCTTCGACGAGACGAGGTAACAACTCAAGCTTTTCTGGCGTCGTTTCATAAGCCACACCAAAAGCGACCTGTGCGCGCCGCTCAGGCATGCGGCCGAGATTTCGCACTCGACTTTTAAGGATGTCGGCATTTGCCATGACGATTTGCTCGCCGCCAAAGCTTCGCAAACGCGTGCTCTTGACGCCAATGTGCTCGACCGTACCCTCGATATCATCGATGCGCAGCCAATCACCGACTTCGAACGGTTTGTCGAGCATGATAGACACGGAGGCAAGCAAATCACCGAGTATCGTCTGTACAGCCAGAGCAATGGCGATACCACCGATACCAAGGCCCGCCACCAAGGTCGTGATGTTGATACCGAGATTGTCGAGCGCGAGCAGCGCCGCGATGGCAAAGATGACCAAGCGCGCAACAAACAAGCCGATGTCGAGCACGACGCGCTCGGAGGCACTGCGCCCGATAGCGATGGCGGCAGCTTTGCGCTGTTCAACGAAAAAACCGGCGGCGGCGACACCCCAGAACGCAGCCTGAAGCCAGCCTGCAAGCACAATCACTACGCTTGACAGTTTGTCGACACGCGCGGGCAACACCAGAAACAACATCGCGATATACAGCGCAACCACAACCAGGAAAAACCGACTGGTGCGGCGAATCAGCAATAGGAATAAATCGATGGGGATGACGTCGCTAACATCGCGCAGCTTGCGGGCTCGCGACAATAAAAACAGCCGTAACGACGGCAGTACGAAGAACGTGACCGAAAAAGCACCGGCCGCAAGCAACCACTGCAGTAACGAGTTGCCGTAGAAAACCTGATTGAGAAAATCCATGCCGCCTTATGCCGCCGCGTCGTCTACTCCGTTCACGGCGTACTCCTCCATTGCCAGCTCCTTGAGCTTGCGCGTCAAGGTATTACGGCCCCAGCCTAACAGTTTTGCGGCATCTTGCCGGTGTCCTTCGGTGTGGCGCAAGGCAACCCGGATCAGGGTCCGCTCGAACTCGGGCAATGCCGTATCGAGCAGTGGTGGAGCATCGCTGCGCAGCGCTTCATGCTCAGCCCAGCGTGCCATCACGAACGACCAATCGTCCTGCTGCACAGACTTGTGAGCACCGCGTATTTCGCTCGGCAGATCTTCGGCGTGGACTTCACTACCGGGAGCGAGCACCGTGAGACGCCGACAAAGATTGACGAGCTCACGGACGTTACCCGGCCACGCGTATGACTCGAGCGCCTGAACTGCGTCAGTTGCCGGTGTTTTCGGCTCGACACCAAGTTCAACGGCAGTCAATCTGAAATAGTGCTCGAGCAAACTCGCCACATCTTCGCGCCGCGCGCGCAGCGGTGGCAGTTCGATACGAATCACATTCAAGCGGTGAAACAAGTCTTCGCGAAACAAGCCGCGCGTGACTCGCTCCTCGAGATTCTGGTGGGTCGCCGCAATGACGCGCACATCGACGCGAACCGGAGACTGACCTCCGACACGGTAAAACTCACCCTCGGCGAGCACACGCAGCAAACGAGTTTGCAGTCCCGTTGGCATGTCACCGATTTCGTCAAGAAACAGGGTGCCGCCATCGGCCTGCTCGAACCGACCTCGACGTAGACTATCGGCGCCAGTGAACGCTCCTTTCTCGTGACCGAACAACTCTGACTCGAGTAGCTCAGAGGGAATAGCCGACGTATTCAACGCGATAAACGGACGGGCCGCTCGCGGACTGTGCTCATGCAGGGCACGAGCCACCAATTCTTTTCCAGTGCCTGACTCGCCCGTAATCAAAACCGTCACGGCCGACCGGGACAAGCGCCCGATGGCACGAAAAACCTGTTGCATCGCTGGGGCTTTACCGAGCAGTTCAGGCACTTGGATTTCGCCGCTGCGCTGCGTACCGCCACGCTGAGCGCTCTGTGCAGCGCGCTTGACGAGCTCGACCACCTGATCGATATCAAAGGGCTTCGGCAAGTATTCGAATGCACCCTTCTCATAGGCCGAGACGGCATTGTCGAGGTCAGCATGTGCAGTCATGACGATGATAGGCAGCTCACTGTGCGTGAGCCGAATCTGCGTAACGAGCTCAAGACCCGACAGGCCTGGCATCCGAATGTCGGTGAGTAGCACATCGGGTGCATCACTCGCGAGCGCCGCCAACGCCGACTCTGCCGAGTCGAACGCACGCGGCGTCATTCCGCCGCTTTTCAAGGCGCGCTCGAGCACCCAACGTATCGAGGCATCATCGTCCACCAACCAAACGCGCAATGGCCGATTCATGCAGCAACCTCCAGAGGCAACAGCACCGAGAAAACGGTGCGGCCAGGCTCACTCTCGAATTCGATGACGCCGCTGTTGCGAGTGACGAGCTCTTGTGAAACAGCAAGCCCTAGGCCCGTGCCATCGGCACGCGCCGTAACCAACGGAAAGAACAGCGTGCTGCGAATTTCCTCAGGCACACCTCGTCCGTCATCGATGACATCGATGCGCACTGCAAGACGATGCCGAACAAGACCGATGTGAATATGCGATACGGCACGAGTACGCAACACGACCTTGCCGCAAGAGCCAATGGCCTGCAGCGCGTTGCGCGCGAGATTAAGCAGCGCCTGCACCAGTTGATCACGATCGAACGAGCCCTCGGGCACGCTGGGGTCGTAATCACGCTCGATAGTGACGGCGGCTGGTGCTTCGGCGCTCAACAGTCGATGCACGTGCTCGCAGATTTCATGAATGTTAAGTAGCGTTTTGCGCGAGGGCCGTGCCGGACTCGTCATCGTATCGACCAGCGCTGTCAAACGATCTGCCTCAGCAATGATGACGCTCGTGTATTCACGCAACTGCGGGTCCGGCAGCTCTTTAGCAAGCAATTGCGCTGCGCCACGCAAGCCACCGAGCGGGTTCTTCACCTCGTGCGCCAGCTGTCGCGTCATCATGCGACTGCCCTCGAGTCGCGCGCGCAAAGTGTTATCGCGATTAAGACGACTGCGTGGTGCGGCGTCGGCCATCTCGAGCAACAAACGCTTTTGCCCTTGAGCACCCTCGAGCGGGGTGATCGACAAGTCGACTAGGCGGGTCTCGCGCGGGTCACTGGCTGGACGTAACGCAAGCTCGCATTCGGTGAACGCCTCACCTTGTTCGCTGGCGCGCATTAACAGGGCCTGCAACGCCTGGCTATCAACGAAGAGTTCGCTGAAATTGCGGCCACGAGCTTGGTTCAAACCAATGGCAAGCAAGCCTTGAGCGGCCATGTTGGCATGCAATACACAACGACCGGCGTCGAGCAATACGACGCCGGTCGCCAGTGCATCGAGCAACTCGACCGGGTCGTGATGCGCAGCGAACGACTCGAATAGACGTTCAACAGCCATAGGCTTTGCTGCGCATCACGTGGCTTCGATCAGCAGCTGTAGTAGAGATCGAGCTCGACCGGATGCGTGCTCATACGGAAACGCGTGACTTCTTGCATCTTAAGGTTGATGTAAGCGTCGATCACGTCGTTGGTGAACACGCCACCACGGGTGAGGAACTCGCGATCCTTATCGAGATGCTCAAGCGCCATATCGAGCGAGTGGCACACGGTCGGAATGTGCTTGGCTTCTTCCGGCTCGAGATCGTAGAGATCCTTGTCGGCCGGGTCGCCCGGATGGATCTTGTTCTGAATGCCATCGAGACCGGCCATCATCATCGCGGCGAAAGCGAAGTAGGGGTTGGCGGTCGAGTCCGGGAAACGCACCTCGATGCGGCGCGCCTTCGGGTTGGCAACGAACGGGATACGAATCGAAGCCGAGCGGTTACGCGCCGAGTAAGCCAGCATAACCGGCGCTTCGAAGCCTGGAACCAAACGCTTGTAACTGTTGGTCGAAGCGTTGGTGAAAGCGTTCAAAGCCTTGGCGTGCTTGATGATGCCGCCGATGTAGTAAAGCGCAAGCTCAGAGAGGCCGCCGTACTTGTCACCGGCAAACAGCGCTTTACCGTCTTTCTGTAACGACTGGTGAACGTGCATGCCCGAGCCGTTATCACCGACCAAAGGCTTCGGCATGAAGGTTGCCGTCTTGCCGTAACCGTGCGCAACGTTATGCACAGCGTACTTGAGAATCTGCACCTGGTCGGCCTTCGAAACCAAGCCACCAGGACCGATGCCGATCTCACATTGACCGCCGGTCGCGACTTCGTGGTGATGCACTTCGACAACAAGACCCAGATCTTCACAGGCGTTGCACATCGCATTGCGAATATCTTGATAAGCATCAACGGGCGGCACCGGGAAATAGCCGCCTTTGACACCCGGCCGATGCCCCATGTTGCCCTCGGGGTAGGCAGTGTTGCTGTTCCAAGCACCCTGCACTGAATCGATGGCATATGACGCCGTGTGCATTTCATTGGTCCAGCGCACGCTGTCAAAGATAAAGAATTCGTTTTCAGGCCCGAAGGTCGCGCCATCGGCAATGCCAGTGCTCTTCAAATAGGCTTCGGCGCGCTTGGCGATTGAGCGCGGATCGCGCTCATACCCTTGCATGGTGGACGGTTCGATGACGTCGCAACGGATATTGACCGTGGCGTCTTCGAAAAACGGATCCAAGACCACCGTCGCGGCATCCGGCATGAGGATCATGTCCGACTCGTTGATGCCCTTCCAACCGGCGATGGATGATCCATCGAACATCTTGCCATCGCGGAACAGGCCTTCATCGACGGCCTTCGCCGGGATGGTGACGTGCTGTTCTTTACCGCGGGTATCAGTGAAGCGCAGATCAGCCCACTTCACTTCTTTGTCTTGGATCAATTTAAGGACGTCACTCGAGGTGGTCATAGTCGCTCCATTGTCGATAGGCGGAAAACTGGTGCCCAACTGTGATGCATCAGTCGTGCCGAGCCTTTTTAGGCAATAAAATCAACGGTTTAATTGAGACGTGCACGGTCTTGCAAGCCGTGACTGCATTATTATAGTGCGTTTGAAGCCGCACACGCACTAATTTGGTGCTTCCGGTGCTGCTAGCCTGTGATTGCGAGCCCACCGCTATACTGACGGCCCTTTTTGTCACGGCCCCCGGCCGCGTCCTGAGCCATGCCGCGCACCTTTCAAGAATTGATTTTTTCCCTGCAGAAATACTGGTCTGACCAAGGCTGCGTCATCTTGCAGCCCTACGACATGGAAATGGGTGCAGGTACCTTTCATACGGCGACCTTCCTGCGGTCCATTGGCCCTGAGCCCTGGAATGCGGCCTATGTGCAACCCTCGCGCCGACCCACCGATGGGCGCTACGGCGACAATCCTTTTCGCTTACAGCGCTATTACCAGTTCCAGGTGGTACTGAAACCGTCGCCGCTCGAGATCCAAGAGCTCTACATCGGCTCTTTGAAGATGCTCGGTCTCGACCCGCTGACGCATGACATCCGCTTCGTTGAGGATAATTGGGAATCACCGACGCTCGGTGCTTGGGGTCTTGGTTGGGAAGTCTGGCTGAACGGCATGGAAGTGACGCAGTTCACTTACTTTCAGCAAGTCGGTGGCCTTGACTGCAGACCTGTGACCGGCGAGATCACCTATGGTCTCGAGCGCCTGGCCATGTATCTACAGGGTGTCGACAGCGTTTTCGACATCATCTGGACCGATGGACCGCGTGGCAAAGTGACCTATCGCGATGTCTATCATCAAAACGAAGTGGAACAGTCGGCTTATAACTTTGAACATGCCGACACAACAGTGTTGTTTCGTCATTTCGATGAGTACGAAGCAACCTGTCAACGTCTGCTTGAAGCCAAGCTGGCACTGCCCGCGTACGAACAAGTTCTCAAGGCTTCGCATACCTTCAACTTGCTCGATGCGCGTCGTGCGATCTCCGTCACCGAGCGGCAAAGATTCATCCTGCGTGTGCGTACTCTCGCGCGTGGCGTCGCCCAAGCCTATTACGACAGTCGCGAAGCTCTCGGCTTTCCGATGGGTAATGCAGCCACGGGAGCTTCGCGATGAGTCACCGTGATTTTCTTTTCGAACTCGGCACCGAAGAGCTACCGCCGGTTGCGCTACCCGAGCTCGAGCGTGCGCTCGCTGCCGGGATTCTCTCTGGCCTTGCTGACGCCGGCATTCCACATGGCGAGCTCGTCTCGTACGCCGCGCCGCGCCGCTTGGCTATATGGGTTCGAAACCTCGCCGAAACACAACCACCGCAACTGATCAAAAGACGCGGTCCACCGCTTGCGGCTGCGTACGACTCGTCGGGCGCGCCGACGCGCGCAGCCTCAGCCTTCGCCGAAAGCTGCGGCGTCGAGCTTGCGGCACTCGGGCGCGTCAGCGAAGGCAAAGGTGAGTTTCTCTATTTCGAGGGCAGCAAGCCCGGCGCGCCCACGCGCAATTTATTGGTTGGTATCGTACAAGCCGCTCTTGATGCCTTGCCCATTCCAAAACGCATGCGGTGGGGCGCAAGCAGCGCCGAGTTCGTCCGCCCCGTCCACTGGATCGTGATGTTGTTCGGTCACGAAATAATCGAAGCAACGCTACTTGATACGGCTGCCGGTAATCACACTCGCGGTCACCGCTTTCATGCCCCCGAAGCGATCGCACTCACCTCACCGGCCGACTACGCTTCCGTGTTGTGCCACCAAGGGCGGGTGCTCGCCCACTTCGACGAACGCCGCCAGCGCATTCGCGAACAAATCGTAACCACGGCGCAACAGCAGGGTGGCGTTGCGGTTTTTGATGACGCATTGCTTGATGAAGTTACCGCGCTTGTCGAGTGGCCCGTACCGGTGGTCGGCCGCTTCGAAGACGAATTTCTGCAGCTGCCACGCGAAGTGTTGATTTCCACCCTGCAGGAACATCAGCGTTATTTTCCGATAGAAGATGCCAACGGTCAGCTTACCCCGTGGTTTATCACTATCAGCAATATCGAGAGTCGTGATCCAGCGCGCGTGCGCGAGGGTAACGAACGCGTTGTCAGACCACGCCTATCAGACGCCGCTTTCTTTCAAAAACAGGATCGTCGCGCCCCGCTGCATGCGTGGATCGAAGGACTTGATCGTGTCACCTTTCAAGCGAAGCTCGGCTCTATCGGCGACAAGGTTCGTCGGGTTGCAAGCCTCGCCTCCGAAATCGCGCCGCTGGTCGGTGCCGATCCGAGTAAGGCGACCCGAGCCGCTTTACTCTGTAAATGCGACTTGTTGTCGGCCATGGTCGGTGAATTTCCAGAGCTGCAAGGCACCACCGGAGCAAGCTATGCAGCGGCTGACGGTGAAGAGGCCGAAGTGGCAAGCGCGATCGCCGAGCATTATCTACCGCGCGGTGCTGGTGACGGCTTACCCACGACTGCGAGTGGCATTGCCGTTGCCCTAGCCGACAAGCTCGATACCCTTGCGGGTATTTTCGCCATCGGCCAAAAACCCTCCGGCACCAAAGATCCGTTCGCATTACGCCGTGCTGCTATCGGTGTGCTACGCATCATTCTCGAACACAAACTCGATCTCGAGCTCAGAACATTGATCGCTCGAGCGGTTGCTCTACAACCTGTAGCCAACGCCGCCGCAGAAACCGAGGTGCTTTCGTTCGTCATTGATCGCTTGCGGGCGCTGCAGCTGGAGGCCGGTCATGGCAGCGAAGCCTTCGATGCCGTACAAGCCACTGGCAGCACTCGACCCTGCGATTTGGTTTCGCGGCTCGCGGCACTCGCACGATTTCGCGAACTACCGGAAGCGGCAAGTCTTGCCGCCGCCAACAAACGCATCGCGAATATTCTGAAGAAGTCTGAGGTCGAATCGACACAAGCACTGCTGCAGACTGCGCTGCTACAGGAAAGCGCCGAACGCGAATTGGCTGCGGCGTTGGACCAACTCACACCTGAAGTCAGCGGACATCTCGCTGCAGCGCGCTACGACGATGCACTGACGCTGCTCGCAAGCTTGCGCCCACCAATCGATGCCTTCTTCAACGACGTGATGGTCAACGACCCGGATCCGGCTTTGCGGGCCAATCGACTCGCTCTCGTGAGTCAAGTGCGAACATTGTTTGCAGGTGTTGCCGACTTGTCGCGTCTGCCCGGATGATCGCGTTACGCTCGCTGCTCTTCACGGTCTTCATGTTCGCGTGGACGCTCGTCTACGCCATCTTCTTCGTACTCGTTGGCGGACTGGTTTCGGTACCGCAGCGTTTCGCACTTGTGCACTGGTACGCCGATCGCATGCTCGATGCACTCGCGATCATTTGTGACTTGCGGTACGAAGTCCGGGGTCTAGAGAACTTTCCAAGCGAACCGCATATTGCTTACTGGAAGCATTCTTCGGCCTGGGAAACTTTTGCGCAGTTTTTGGTCGGCCCCGCCAAAGTCATCGTGCTCAAGCGCGAGCTAATGTACATCCCGTTCTTTGGTTGGGGTCTGGCGTTGCTGCACTCAATCGCCGTTGATCGAGGTGCAGGCGCTTCGGCGGTAAACCAGGTGGTACAGCAAGGGCGCGAGCGTCTGGCTGAAGGTCTCTCGATACTCATCTTCCCGGAAGGCACGCGGGTCGCGGCAGGCGAAACGCGGCGTTACGGCGTCAGTGGTGCCCTGCTTGCCAGTCGAACCGGGGCGCTCGTCGTACCGATTGCGCATGATGCCGGCTACTATTGGGCGCGGCGCGGGTTTTTGAAGCGCCCGGGTTTGATCCATGTCGTCATCGGACCGCCCATCGCAAGTGCCGGACGCGAGCCGCGCGAGATCAACGAAGAAGCGCAACGCTGGATCGAAAACACGCTGGCGGAACTGCGCAAGGAGCGCTGATGAAACGACGTTCGGTTTTACTCGGTATCGGCGCCACCTCCATCAACCTGGCGCTGCCGGGTCAAATTGCCAAAGCCGCCGCCGCGACGCGTTTAAACGCCAGCAACTTTGATCCAAGCGAACTCGATATCGATGCCTTGCTCGGGGCATTCGAACGCGGTCTCAGCAGCGAAGAGCTGCTCGAAGCCTATCTCAAGCGAATAGAGCGACTAGATCAGGCGGGCCCGGATTTGCGTTCGGTGCTCGCGATCAACCCGGCGGCTCGCGCCAACGCACGACAACTTGATGCCGAGCGGCGGAGCGGCACTTTGCGTGGTCCGCTGCATGGCATTCCCATCATCATCAAAGACAATATTGAAACTGCCGACCCACTCGCGACGACTGCAGGCTCGATTGCTTTGGCTCATGCCAAACACTCAAACGATGCGGCTCTCGTGGCACGCTTACGCGCCGCGGGCGCAGTAATTCTTGGCAAAGCCAACTTGAGCGAATGGGCGAATTTTCGCTCCACACGCTCGATGAGCGGTTGGAGTAGTGCCGGCGGACAAACCCGCAATGCTTACGATCCCCTGCGTAACCCTTCTGGCTCGAGTTCGGGCTCGGCTGTTGCGGCAGCCGCCAGTTTTTGCGCTGTTGCCATCGGTACTGAAACCGACGGCTCCATTCTTTCGCCAGCCGCGCTCAACGGTATCGTCGGCTTCAAGCCCACTCAGACGCGGGTCAGCGGCGCAGGAATCGTGCCACTTTCACCTCGACAAGATGTCGCAGGACCCATGGCGCGAACGGTACGTGATGCCGCGCGAATAGCCGCCATCATCTTCGAAGATTCTCTCGATATCGATCCTGTTCTTGATCTATCGACTGAGCCGTTACGGGGCTGTCGAATTGGTGTCTGGCCAGCAGCACCCGGTCTGAGAAAAGAAGTTGCCGAACGGTATGGCGCCGTACAGGACGTGTTGCGCGCTGCCGGCGCCGTCCTTGTTGAACTGTCAATTCCTGCCGGTTTGCAGCAGTACGGTGCGACGGAATACACGGCGCTGTTGTACGAGTTCAAAGATGCGCTCGATCGCTATCTCGCGAACCTCTCGCGCGAGCAAAGTCCGGTCAGTTCGCTCATTGAGCTCATGGAGTTCAATCGACAACATGCCGCACAGGTCATGCCACATTTCGGCCAAGAAATCTTTGAGCAGGCCGCAGAATGTGGGCCTCTGACCGATACCAAGTATCTAGAAGCGGTTGAGCTGCTGCGAGTGTCGGTGGATGAACAAGGACTTGGTAGCCTGTTCGACACCCAGCAACTACGCCTCATGATCGCCCCAGGCAGTGGCCCTGCGGAGCTCATCGATCACGTCTGGGGTAACCGCCGCGATACAGGTGGCGCTGCTCTCGGTTCGGCTGCCGCCGTCGCCGGTTATCCGAGTCTCACTTTGCCGATCGGACTTGTGCGATCACTGCCGCTCGGACTCACGATGGTGGCGCCGCGTAACGCCGACACCGACCTGCTAGCTTGTGCGGCAGCGCTTGAAGCCGCCGCTCAACTGCGACAGGCGCCGCAGTTTTTACGCTGAATGGGCTCTGATCTGCAGTAGGATTACGGTAGGGGTTTACAGGAGATCAAGCATGTCGATCAAAGTGATGGTTGCTGATAGCGCGCATTTGCATATCTACGGCATGGCGGCGCCGCGTAAAAAACTGGAAAAGATTGCTGTCTTCGCCAATCCGTTTGCCATCAAGCACGAGCGCGATGGGGGCGCCGACAAGCCAGGGCGCGTGTTGTCACGCGCGACGGGACGGCGCACAGCCTTGACCAGCAAGACGACGCTCAAGCAGCAGGCCACCGACAAGTTTGCGCGAATGGTGGCGAAGACCGCTTCAGCCGCCACCCGAGATGCCGAGACCACGACTGTAGTACTCATCATGGCGCCACGCTTCATGGCAATGGTCGATGGCTATTTCTCCAAGACCGCAGCAAAGAAAATCAGCGCTCGCTTGAAACGCGACCTCGTCGATGTGCCGCGACTACAACTGCAGAAGCGCGTTAACGCTTTGCTCAGCCCCTAAGCAGCGTAGCGTCGGGCATTGCGGGCGCAGCACCAAGGCGGCTTACGACTATCGCAGCCGCCTCGCTCGCTCGCCTGAGAGCCGTCGGCATCACGTGGCCGAGTGCCAATGACGCCGCGAGCACGCCGCAAAAACAATCGCCAGCACCCGTGGTGTCAACAACCTCGGCCGGATAAGCCGGGATGTGTTCATCTTGGGCATGAGTCAGCCACAAAGCGCCGCGGGCGCCTAGTGTGACCACCAGGCTTTGCTGCGGGTGCTGCAGCAAGTTGCGGCCGAGCCGCTTGATGACGGACAGTTCCTGCGCGTCAGGCGTCCAAGTTTGACCCAGTAACCGCGCCGCATAGTAAGCCAGCTCGGTTTCGTTCATGACCAAAATATCGGCGAGCGCCAGCAAGCGCTCGCTGCCGACAACTGCTGGCGCCGTATTTAATACCCGGCAACCCTGATGCTTCGCCCGCTCGAAGAATGCCTCGATGGTATCGAGTGGTGTTTCGAGTTGAGCAAGATAAACCCGTGCTAGAGGAAAATCTTTGGGCAAATCGCTGGGCTGCAAGGTCGCATTGGCACCCGGATGGACGATGATGCTGTTCTCACCAGTGGCAGCCAGCAGCACCTGCGCAAGCCCGGTTTTACAGTTAGGCCGTTGTTGTACCGTCGAACTCGTAATTTTTTCTTGTCGCAACAGGCTAAGCAGGGCGTCACCATGCGCATCAGTGCCCACAGCCGCAATCATGCTGGTAGGCACACCCATACGCGCAGAGGCGATAGCCTGATTCAGCCCCTTACCACCAGCTGATTGCAGTAATTCCTGACCAATGAGCGTTTCGCCTGGAGTCGGTAAGCGCTCGACCCGCGCGATCAAATCCATATTCAGGCTACCGCAGACGACGACGTCGCTCATTGCGAAGCCTTATTCATTTTTATCCGATGAGTCATGGGCCAATAATTCCTTGCCGAGCAGTTCTTTTCCCAAAAGGCCCTGTTCGCTATAAACCTCGAGTTTCTCGCGAGTGTCAGCGATATCCATGTTGCGCAAGGTCAACTGACCAATACGATCTTCGGCGGTAAACATGGCAGCCGCCTTTTCCATGGTGAGCCGATCGGGGTGATACGTGAAATGCGGGCCATGCGTATCCACGATCGAGTAATCGTTGCCACGACGTAGCTCGAGCGTGACCTCGCCCGTGACTGCGCTTGCAACCCAACGCTCGGCGCTCTCTCGCAACATCAGACACTGCGGGTCGAACCAACGGCCTTGGTAAAGGAGTCGGCCAATACGACGCCCATTCTGACGATATTGCTCAATGGTATCTTCGTTGTGGATCGCGCTCAGCAAACGCTCGTAAGCGATGAACAGCAACGCCATGCCTGGTGCTTCGTAGATACCGCGACTCTTAGCTTCGATGATGCGATTTTCAATTTGGTCGCTCATTCCAAGCCCATGCCGACCGCCGATGCGATTGGCGTGCTCGAATAAAGCCAGCTCATCGGCAAACCGTTGACCGTTGATGCTCACAGGCCGACCTGACTCGAACGCGATGCTGACCCTCTCAGGTGCGATCGTGACATCATCCCGCCAAAACGCCACACCCATGATCGGTTCGACGATATCGATACCGCGATCGAGAAATTCCAGATCCTTGGCTTCATGGGTAGCACCCAGCAAGTTGGAATCGGTGGAGTAGGCTTTCTCCGTACTCATCTTGTAGTCGAGCCCGGCTGCGCGCAGATATTCGGACATTTCTCGGCGACCACCCAACTCACCGATGAATTGGCGATCGAGCCAAGGCTTATAGATCTTGAGCTGCGGGTTGGCCAACAAACCGTAGCGATAGAAACGCTCGATGTCATTGCCCTTATGGGTACTGCCATCGCCCCAGATATTTACGCCGTCTTCGCGCATGGCAAGCACCAACAAAGTGCCCGTAACAGCGCGACCAAGAGGCGTGGTATTGAAATAAGTCTGGCCAGCCGTCGAAATATGGAAGGCCCCGCTACAGATGGCCGCGATTCCCTCGCGCACCAACTGAGCTCGACAATCGATGAGACGAGCATGCTCGGCGCCGAGCGCTAGCGCCTTGCGCGGAATCGCATCGTAATCGGTTTCATCGGGCTGACCGAGATGTGCCGTGTAAGCACAGGGCTTGGCGCCCTTTTGGCGCATCCAATGGACAGCAGCACTGGTATCGAGCCCGCCCGAGAAAGCGATACCGACACGTTCACCGACAGGCAGGGACTGCAGGATGGTTGCACTCACGATGCGAATCTTACCGGGGTTAACATACTGCTGAGGAGATCTGCATGTTAAAGAGCTTCAAGATCCTGTTCGACAAAGTGGCAACACCATCGCTGCATTGCGACGCCACTCTGCAACGACATCGCCTGCAATTGGCAACAGCAGTGCTGATGATCGAAATCATGCATGCTGACTCCGGCGCGAGCGCTCAAGAACAGCAGTTGGTTGCTGAGCTTCTGCAGCGACGTTTCGATCTCGATGCCGGTGAGCTCACCCTGCTGCTTGAACTCGCGCAACAAGCGCAACGCGACGCTCACGACCTGCACAGCTTCACCTCGAAGCTACACGCCGCGTTCGAACTGCCGGAAAAACGCCGCATCATGGAGATGTTCTGGCAGGTGGCATACGCCGACGGACAACTCGGTGATCATGAGCACCACTTGATGCGCAAGCTCGGTGACTTATTGCACATACCGCATGCCGATTTCATCGGCAGCAAGCTGAAAGCAAGTCGGCGAGATAACGTCTTGGCCGATTGATCAGACGTCGAGATTGGAAACCGACAGTGCGTTCTTCTCGATGAACTCACGGCGCGGTTCAACCTCATCGCCCATCAACGTAGTAAAGACTTCGTCTGCCGCGACAGCATCTTCGATGCGTACCTGCATCAAACGACGAGTTTCAGGGTTGATGGTCGTTTCCCATAACTGATCAGGGTTCATTTCACCGAGACCCTTGTAGCGTTGTATCGACTGCCCGCGCTTGGCGAGATCAAACAGCCAATCGATCGCTTGCTTGAATGAACTGACATCACGGCGTGCTTCGCCACGTTTGATGTAAGCACCCTCTTCGATGAGACCCGCTAAGGTGCGCGCCAAGTCGGCGATACGTTGGTATTCGGGTGAATCGAAAAAATCGCGGGTCAGATAGCGATCGAAGCGACTGCCGTGCTCGTCCTTGGCAACATGCAGTCGAGTGATGGCAGGATCATCGCCCTGCGATTGCAACTCGATGCTGTAGCGCGCAGCGCCATCGGAAGCTTGATTAAGGCGTGTAACCAAATCTAGCGTCCAAGCTTGCAGCGCGGCAGGTTCATCGAAAATATTGCGGCTGATGACTGGGACGTAGAGCAACTGGCCCAGCAAGCGCTCATCGTAGCGGCGAGCCCAACGGGTAATGATGCCCTGCACCTCAACGTATTGGCGCGCCAAAGTTTCGAGACCAGGTCCACGCAATGGGGGTGCGCCTGGGTTGACGTAGAGTTCAGATTCATCGAGCGCGGCGTTGAGCAACATGGCGTTGAGTTCAACGTCATCTTTGACGTAGAGCTCTTGTTTACCGCGTTTAACTTTGTACAACGGCGGTTGAGCGATGTAGATGTGACCGCGCTCAATCAGCAGCGGCAACTGTCGATAAAAGAAGGTCAACAACAAAGTGCGGATATGACTGCCGTCGACGTCGGCGTCAGTCATGATAATGATGCGGTGATAACGCAACGTGTCGATGTTGAACTCGTCGCGCCCAATGCCGCAGCCGAGTGCAGTAATTAATGTTCCGACTTCAACTGAAGAAAGCATTTTGTCAAAACGCGCTTTCTCGACATTCAAAATCTTGCCTTTGAGCGGCAAGATTGCCTGGGTGCGCCGATCGCGACCTTGCTTGGCCGAACCACCGGCCGAGTCACCCTCGACGATGAAAAGCTCGGAAAGTGCAGGGTCTTTTTCCTGACAATCGGCAAGCTTGCCCGGTAGACCTGCGATGTCGAGCGCGCCCTTGCGACGCGTGAGTTCGCGCGCCTTACGGGCGGCTTCGCGCGCACGAGCCGCTTCGATGATTTTGCCGGCGATGGCCTTGGCTTCCTGCGGTTTTTCGAGCAGGAATTCCGAGAACTTGGCGGCCATCGCTGTTTCGACGACGCCTTTGACCTCTGATGAGACCAACTTGTCTTTGGTCTGTGAAGAAAACTTCGGGTCTGGCAGTTTTACCGAAAGAATCGCGGTTAAGCCTTCGCGTGCATCATCACCGGTCGTCGGTACTTTTTCGCGCTTGGCGATACCTTCTTTTTCGATGTAATCGTTGAGCGTGCGCGTCAACGCAGCTCGAAAACCTGCCAGGTGAGTACCGCCATCTTTCTGCGGAATGTTGTTGGTGTAACAGAACATCGACTCTTGATAAGAGTCGTTCCATTGCATCGCGACTTCGACGCCGATCGGGCCATCCTGCAACCGGAAGTGAAAAACCTGATCGTGTATTGAGGTCTTCGATCGATTGAGGTGTTTCACGAAGGCCTGTAAACCACCCTCGTGCTGAAAGACGTCGCTCTTGTTCTCACGCTCATCGGTGAGTTCAATGCAGACGCCGGAGTTGAGAAACGACAATTCGCGCAAGCGCTTGGCGAGAATGTCGTAATCGAAAGAAATGTTGGTGAAGATCGTGGCGCTGGGTTTGAAGCGCACACTGGTGCCAGTGCGATCGGTATCGCCTACAGAAGCCAACGGTGCAACAGGTTCGCCTAGACGATATTCCTGTTTGTGCAGCTTGCCGCCACGGTGAATGGTCAGGTGCAGAACATCAGATAGAGCGTTGACGACTGAAACGCCGACGCCGTGCAAACCACCGGAAACCTTGTACGAACTGTCGTCGAACTTTCCACCGGCGTGCAGCACCGTCATGATGACTTCAGCGGCCGACCGACCCTCTTCGGCATGGATATCCACCGGGATGCCGCGCCCGTTGTCCTCAACGGTAACGGATTCATCCGCATGGATTTTCACCACCACCCGATCGCAATGACCAGCCAGCGCTTCGTCGATCGCGTTATCGACGACCTCGAAAACCATGTGATGCAAACCGGTACCGTCATCGGTATCACCGATGTACATACCCGGGCGTTTTCTGACCGCGTCGAGGCCTCGTAAGACCTTGATTTTACTGGAATCGTAGACGTCAGCTTCGGTCATGCGAGAACCCGATAAAAGGATGCGAAATTATACCCGAATTACCCTGCCCTGTTCCACGTGAAACACCGATTCCAGGTCACCAAA
>Ga0169931_10000818_pt1 | contig 51777 bp, 47 predicted proteins | sample Kivu_15m_20L_FD_129675 | JGI IMG/M metagenome (GOLD analysis project Ga0169931, IMG submission 129675) | Freshwater microbial communities from Lake Kivu, Western Province, Rwanda to study Microbial Dark Matter (Phase II) - Kivu_15m_20L... | ecosystem: Environmental > Aquatic > Freshwater > Lake...
AAGCGTGCCTGGGAAGAAAATCCATCAACTGAGCGAAGATCAACTCTCCCGCGTACATGCAAGCCCTCGCGCGCGAAAACTTCGCAGCAAAAAGCTTCATTGTGGCGGACCAAATTCAAGTCGAGCGCGCTCATTATTCGACGTAACACCCGGCCTGTGACCTACTTTGAACTAAACCCAACAACTTCAACCGGACACTAGTGGGCTGGCCCAGCAGTGGCACCCGTGAGCCGAGTACGGCCACCCATGGCACGCAACACGTCGCACGGTTTTACGACTCTACCGCACCTTGCAGTGGAAGCGGACCAGGCCGCCTTCGCCCGGCTTGAGCGGGTCGGCGAAGTCCCAGCGAAGCACGAGCGAGTCGCCTTCGTTCGCTTCGGTGGTGAAGTCGGCGCGGCGACTCGACTGGGCCGTGGTGGGTACATACTCCAGTCTTGTCGTGAGGTTGTCGACGATCACGACCTTCTTGATCAACTGGTCGCCCACGTTGTCGAAGCGGAGGGTGAACTCGACGATCTCGCCTGGCTTGGCGGTCTTCTTCGAAGCGATCTTCACGATTCGCAAGCAGGGCGAATCCGGTTCGTCGTACCGATACGTGGCCTGCGCCCGCTGATCGCCGGTGACGTCGACAGCCTGCTTGCCATCAAGCGTGACCTGTACGGCGGCGTTGTGCGTCCAGACGATTGCCGCGTCGATGGCTTCCAGCAGGCGAGACTTTTCCGACTCTTCGAACACGCCGCGTTTCATGACGAGCAGGTTCTCGTAGATCGCGAACCCGCCCTCGATGCCCAGCACGGGCTGCAGGCTGATGGCGGGTGCGTCGGTCTCGTTGCGGCGCTCGATGCTCGGGTGCCGGGTGACGACACTGCCTTGCGGCCGGAGCGGTTGAATCGTTGTGGTTGCGACGGCGTCTTCCAGGCCCTGATGCGGCATGACGGGCTTTGCCAAGCCGATCGGTTGATCCTGCTGCAGGTTCTCAATCAGGTTCGTGACTTGTCGCACGGCGGCGAACCGCGGCGCATAGAGACACACTTTGTTGCTGGCGCAGATCTTCGTCCGCCCGTCTTTCGTATCGTAGATCGCCACGGTGTCTTGGAGCTCGAGTCCGCGAATCTCGCAGTTCGGACCCAGGTTCACCTGGACGTACTCGTCGCCGCCGTCTTGCAGGTATTCATCGTGTGGCCAAGGACCGGCGATTCCCGGCGGCGCCCAGGGCGTCTGCGGGCAGTTAGGGATCGGGTGACCTTGATAACACTGCGGTTCGACCGGCATGTGCGGCAGCTTTTCGACCGCGAGGGCGAGCTGTTCCTTGGTCAGTCCTTCGCCACGCGGTGAGACTTCCTCCGGCTCTTGAAAGTCGCTGACCGTCACCGCGTCGCCAGTCGGTGCTTCAGGAGCGGCCGCGATTTGCTTGGGCGGTTTGCTCGTCTTGGCCTTGGCCGCTGTCTTGGCAGGAGGAGCCGCCGCCGGCGACGCTTCTGGCGCCAACCTCAGCTCGCTCTTGGGAAGCGACTGGCAAGATGCAAGTAGGAGTGCGGCGAGTACCGGGCCGCGACGAATGATATTCGCGAGCTTCATCGGGTAATCGCCTGTCGCTTGAGCGCTGGAGTTGACTCGATCGCCGAGACTCGCTGAGCGCGACCGCGCAGCGGGCGTGCGAGCCGGACCTGTGGACCGCCTGAGAACGTGGGCTGCTGCCGGATGGTCTGCGGTGATTGCCGCGGGTTCCACATCACTAGCGGCGGAGAGCCGTACATGAATAACTCGTCCGGGCCATCCGCGTCCGGCACACGGCCGCCGATTCGCAGGATCGCCACGGGGCGACCGAGGCTGTCGGCCACGTCCAGCGGATTGTCGCCCGCTTGAACTTCGAAATACGCTTGCTCGTTATCCTTGCGCGCCACGGGTGTGGCGTTATCGGGATCCTCGACGTAGATCACGCGGGTGACGAACTTGCCCTCGGCCGCCATCTCGAGCTCTTCCGGTGACAGATTGATCGGGATCGGAAAGCGGAACTCCTGACCGATGGGCGGGTAGAGCCGGTCGATCACTTCCACGGTGGGATACACCTCGACGCCTTCGGCGTTCGGGATGTTGTTTACTCGCAGGCGATAGACCGCGCCGATCAGCATGCCCGCCGTCATGACGTCGCGCTTGGGATCGCCGAAGCTGCCGCCGACGGCCGGTGCGATCTGGATTCCCTCGGGTCCGCTGACTTCCACAGGCTGGAAGTATCCTGGCAATGGTCCGCCCCGCTGGAGTTGCTGGCTTCCAATCGCTCCCGGTGGCATTACGCCTCCATGGTGATAGTGCACTGGCGGAGGATCGGCGGCGACTCTCGACGCGCCTCTGATCCAGGCCAACGCACACAGCACCACGACACCGGCAACTCGTACCGGAAGCTGTCGATTTGCATCGTTCACTTTCCGGCTGCGGAGCTTTTGGACCATTGTCATGGATCGTTCCAACCCTGCTGTTTGAGAAAAAGGGGACAGTCCCCGTTTTGCTCCCTCGCTTATTCGAATAAGCCGCCCGGCCCCAAGTTCATGGGGCCGGGCAAGCTTACGGAATCATGACTTCACACTCTCACACTATTCGCACGGCCAGCCATCCTGGACGTCGAAGTCGTGCTCGTGCTTGTCGCCAATCGGCTGACGGAACAAGACCGGAGCCATGTGCTTGTGCTCCTTGATGTGGACCCGATTGACCGGCTTCGGATAGCTATAGCCAGGCTTCTCGGCCACGTTGATCTTGAACTTCTTGACCGGTGACGGGATGTGGAACTTGGTGTGGTTCGCAATCACGTGCTTCTGCAGACCAGCGGGCACGCCATGCGGCACGTGCGGCGGACCAGGCAGACCGATCGGCGTACCGCTCATCGGCATGCCATAGTTCGGAGCCGTGACGCCGGCCACGAATTGCGGAGGCACTCCGGCGGGCATTGCACCGGTCGGACCGGGGAAGCAAACGCCTGCCCCGCAACCACCGCCGCCAGGACCGCCCATGCCACAAGCCCCACCGGCACACGGAGGACCAGCGCCCGGACCACCCGGCATACCAATGCCGGTCGGAGCGAACGGAATCGGACCGCCCATGCCGGGACCACCCATGAACTCGGCATCGCCGCTGGGCACTTCCAGATCCTTGTTACCCACGCGAACGATCGCCATGATCGCACCCCGACGGTCGGCTTCGACGATCGGGTCGACGCCTGGATCGAGCCGCGTGCTGACCAGCGTCTCGACGTTCGCCAGCGCCAGCTCTTGATACTCGGGATCGGGCAGGTAGATCACCTTGGTCACAAAGTTGCCCGACAGCACCTGGTCGAAGTCCTCTTCGGTGACCTGAACCGGAATCGCGTTGTGCGCGAGGTACGCAATGGTGCGCGGAGTCGGCGGACCGATTTCGAGCGTCGGATAGAGCTCGACGCCGGGGCGGCCGGGGATCTCGGTGAGCTTCAGGCGATAGATCGCGCCCTGCGGGAAGTTGTACCGGCCGGGAACGACCAGGGCTTCGGAGTCGAATGCTCCGGGCTGGCCGACATCCCAATTGACGGTCATCCCTTCCGGACTGACGAACGCGACCTGCGAGGTCGGCGCCGGGCCGTAGCCACCTGGCGGCGTGAAGGGGACCGGCGGGATGATGCCCGGACCGGGACCGCCCACACCGGGGCCAGGTTCCGCCAGCATCTGGGCCGGCGGGAGGTTGTTTCTGTGAGTGAACTTGCTCAGCGGCGGGATGAACGACGTTTGGTCGTTGAACTCGCCGTAGGGCGGATGCAGGAAGCAGCCGCTGGCGGCTAGCATCACCATCCCCAGGAAAAGAGTTGCGATACGGTTTGTCATGATTCCCCCCATGAACGCCTTGTTACAGCCCTTAGGTTGCGTCAAACGCTTGCCACGCCCCACAGGGCCCAGGGTGGCTAACCCCGAGTGTGAAGTCTTCCTTGATCAAACCCCTGCCAGGCCCTCTCTCAACCCCTTCAGGATTGAGATAGACCCTTTCGGGGCATCACTTTACAATTCCGCCCGGCTTCGCTGGTCGGCCCGCGTGTGGGCCGTCTGCCGGTTTGTACACACACCGTGCGCAACAGAGTGCGGTGGTGCTAAGTGTTTGGTCGGCCTGCTCCAATCGGATTCTTTGGCAAATCCCGTAAAACCGGCACATGAAGAAGAGCTTGCCTAGCCTCGCCGCCTTGTTGCTAGCCCTCTCGGGAGCGGCCAGTCGGGCTCAAACTCCGCCGCCAGCAGGGCTGGTTTCAGGTCCTGCGGGTGCTTCGACCGCGGCAGCCTCCGCGGCTCCGGCCGATCCGCAAGGCGACGTGTTGCTGGAGCATGCGATCGCGAACCTCGAGGCGGCCCCTTCCATCTCGGCCAAGATTCGCCACCGCGTGGAACTGTTGGGCCGACCGATCAGCGGCGTCGGCGAGTATGTTCAGCAGGGCAGGGGGCCCACGCGCCAGTTTCGGCTGGTGCTCGATCTGCAGACGCAACTCTCGGCCACAAAGATCGAACACACCTGCGACGGACAGCAGCTCTGGCTGCTCGAAGAGTTTGACAACAAGCGCAGCCTGTCGGTAGTCGACGTGTCGCGCTTGCAGCGAGCGACGCCGAAGGTCGGGTCGTCATCACCGACAGCCCCTATGTGGTGGCTGTCGCTCGGCGGTCTGCCGAAGCTGGCGGGAAGCCTCAAAGACTCCTTTCAATTCGGCGAGGTCGTGGCCAATCGGCTGGACGATCTCGCGGTTTGGAGCGTCGAAGGCCGCTGGCGGCCTGAGCGGCTCGCGCAGTTTCTGCCCGAGCAGGGCGACGCGATCCGAGCAGGGCAGGGGGCCGACCTCTCGCAGCTCACGCCGAACGTTCCACACAAGGTCGTCGTGCACGTGGGCTACGATGATTTGTTTCCCTATCGCATCGAGTACTGGCGCACCGAATCCGACGACAAAGGCGCGACGAGCGAGAAGCTGATGCTTGTGATGGAGTGGTACGAAGTGCGGTTCGCCGCGCCGATCGAAGCCGCGCGGTTCGCCTTCCAACCGCCGGTGAAAGTCGATCGTGAAGAACCGCTAACGCCAACGGACCGCACGCAGGACTGGCTGGATCGGCTGGGCCTCCAGGATCCGCCGCCCGTGGAAGCAACTCGCCGCTTGCGCTCGCGGTTGTAGTTTCACCGAGCGTCGAGTGCGCTGTAGCAGCCCCCGGCTTTGCCGGGGGGTTCTTCCTCGCGCGTATCGGACGAAATGCTCAACGCTTCGGTGCTGAACGCGGCCCCCCGGCAAAGCCGGGGGCTACCGGCGGATTGCAGTGCGCATCAGCTCTCCGCGCGGCGGCTATCGCGCAGCGGGCTGTTCGCCAACCGCGCCGCCACGCGCAGCGCTTCGACCATGCCGCTCGATTCGGCTCGCCCTTGCCAGGCCAGATCGAACGCCGTGCCGTGCGCGACGCTCGTCCGCACGATCGGTAGTCCCAGTGTGACGTTCACCGCCTGGTGCATCGCCAACAGCTTGATCGCGATGTGCCCCTGGTCGTGATACATCGCCACCACCGCATCGAACTCGCCTCCGACCGCGCGGGCAATCAGCGTGTCCGCGGGGAGCGGCCCGGTGAGGTTGAGCCCGGCGACCAGACCACGCTCGACGGCAGGCTGAATGATCGTTGATTCTTCATCGCCGAAGAGGCCATCCTCGCCCGCATGCGGATTCAGTGCGCACACGCCAACGCGCGGCCGCGATCCCTTGAGCTCTTGCATCACGCGGGAGACCAGCCGCGCTTTGCGCAGCACGCCCTCACTTGACAGCGTGGCCAGCGCGTTGGCCACCGACATGTGCAGCGTCACGTGCACGATTGCTAGTCCCGCACTCCCGCGCACCGCGCTGCCGGGACCGAGGTAGAGCATCATGGCGAAATCGTCCACGCCGCACAGCTCGGCCAAGAGCTCGGTGTGGCCGGGATAATGATGCCCCGCTCTCCAAAGTGCTCCTTTATGCAGTGGCGCCGTGCAGATGCCGTCGATCTCGCCAGCCAACGCCATTCGCGCGGAGGTCACGAGCGCATCGTATGCGGCCTGGCCGGCCCGGGCATCGATCACACCTGGAGGAACGTCAGCGGCCTCGTCGCGGACCGCGCGCAGGCAGGGCATCACGCGCGGATTGCCGGCCGCTTCGCCGGGCGAACCGATCTCGACGACTTCGATGGGAGCCGCGAGCAGCTTTGCGGCCCGACGCATAATCTCGGGATGGCCCACGACCAGCGGCCGGCAAAAGGCGTGCACTTCGGCGCGCTGCCAGGCGCTGGCGATCGTTTCTGGCCCAATTCCGGCCGGGTCACCAATCGTAATGGCAATCAGTGGAAGCTTCATATCATGGATCATATCCCGCCGGAGCGGCTGGACGAAGTGGCGGGGCGGCGGGTCTAATTAAGGTTTGCTGAACGAACGGACTTCATGCCGTAGCCCCCGGCTTTGCCGGCGGGTTCTTGCTCGAGCCCTCCTTGGTGCAATGACTCGAATCTTCATGACGCTGGCCTGGTTCGCCCTGGTGATGATGGGGGCGACGCTGATCCTCGGCCTTTCGATCGACCTGCACACCGAGCAGCATTCGCCCGACATGCTGCGCTGGGCGACCGTGCATCGGCTAAGCGGCGTGTCGACGGCGCTGGTGGTCGTACTGGTGCACAGCATCGTGGTCACCTACTTCATTGGCACCAGCCGCTGGGTCAAGGAAGTCAGCGAGGCTTACTCGTTGGGCAACGAGTACATCATTCGCGCAAACACGCTCAAGCGCAAGACATTCCCCTGGGCCGTGATGGGGATGCTCACCGTGGTGGCCGTCGGAGCGCTGGGAGCCGCCGCCGATCCTTCGACCGGTCGTGCGAATACGATCCTGTGGGTCACCCCGCATCTGATTGGCGCGCTAACCGGCCTGTCGTTCATTGCCTACACGTTCTTCGTCGAGTGGAACAACATCCACGCCAATCACGTGGTGATCAATGACGTGCTGACCGAAGTCCAGCGGATTCGCGCTGAGCGCGGCCTGGAAGTGTAGGGCAGGGGAGGGGGCGTCCTTGATGGACGTTCAACCCACGAAAAGCATTCCGTGGGCTTAGGTGATCGGAAAGCACACTCTTCCAACAAGCCCATGGAATGCTTTCCGTGGGTTCGTTCCAAACACGAATGTGAGCGACACCGCTGTACGGCTACTGCGCTTCCCGCGCCGCTTCCGGCCCGTGATAGTGGTCGTGGCCGCTCGATTCCAGAAACACGGTGCCCCAGGCCAGGGCGATTCCGGCCAGCAGCGACGCCGAGAGCGCCACGCGATCGTGCCGGTGGAACTGTAGTTCCGGCAAAAGATCACCCGTCGCGATGCACAGAAACGCGCCTGCGGCGAAACCCAGCGTTTGGCCGAGACCGGCCGACGAGCCGGCCGCGCTAGAGAGCGTGTAGAACAGGATAATTCCCAGCGGCGTGACGAGTGCGTAAGCTGCGTTGAGCAGATGCCGCGCCCGTGTGCTCTTGCCCGCGGCGGCCATCATGGTGCCAATCGTGAGTGAATCGAACGGCTTGTGCAGCGCGATTGCCAACAGCGCTCCGATACCGGCGAGCAGCACCCCGTGACTCTCTTCGCTCTTGACCGCGGCGGCAAGCGTCACGCCATCGACCAGGCCGTGCAGCGTGAGGCCGATGATCACGCCGACCCAGGAAAACGCCAGCCGCGAGTGACCGTGGCCGTTATCTCCCTGGCCGTAATTGTGGCCATGACCATGATGATGATGGGCGTGAGCCGGGGCAGGGGAGTGGTCGTGACCGCAACCGCCGTCTTCGAGCAGTGGCGACTCTTCGCCGGGCGCTTCGTGATGATGGAAGTGGAAGAACCGCTCCAGAAAGAACATGAAAAGAAAGCCGCCGAGCACCCAGAACATCGTCGCGTCGATCGATCCGAGTGCCGCGAAGCTATGCGGCAACAGGTGCAACAGGCCAATCCCCAGCACGATGCCCGAGACGAAACTGATCGCAATCTGCATCCGTTTGTGGGTCAGCTCGACGACCAGCGGGATCCAGCCGCCGGCGAGCGAAGCGCCGAGGCAGATCAGCGAATAGACGAAGAGCAGGGCGACAGGTTGCATCAGTGGCCTCGGGCAAAGATCGCCAGTATCGCCCAAGGGGGAGGTTTACGCCAGTGGCAGAGGGCACGGGAAGTGCCTAGGGGTTTTCGTTCTTCCCTGCTAGGATTTGCCCCCATGGGGCAGAACTACTACAGCTCTCCGGTTGAATCATCTCCGGACAGTACGCGAAGCTCTCGTTGGTCGATGACTCCACTGGCGTGGTTTTGCGTTGGATTCTATTCGCTATCGATTTTCTGGGGCGCTCGGTCGGCAGTTGTTTCGAGACAGTCAGTCGGGGATCTTCTCTTTCAAGTAGCAATGGCATTGTGCCTAGGAATGTGGGCCATCGCCGATGCACGCCGACGCCACAAGCCAATCCCGCGTTCTCAGCAGTTCTGGTTCTTGGTGCTCGCCGGCGTGGTGGTGCCGGGTTATGTCATTGTCACCCGTGGCTGGAGAGGGCTGGGGTGGGTCGCGTTTCATTTCGCGGCCTGGATTGTGATCGCAGTGATTGCAATGCACATCACCGGCGCTATGTACCACGGCGACGCCTGGTGGGAATCGATGACAGACTAAGAACGGATCTCAGTTTACCTGGCTGCGGACATGATCACGAACATGGCGATGAACATCGCCACGAAGAAAACGAGCGGCGAAAAGACGACAAAGTACAAGAGATTGCCCGCCCAAGCACCCACGGCAAAATATGCCGCAGTGACGGCGGCCGCGAGAAACGTGGGGCTATCTTTCGCATTGAAAGCGGTGATGAACAAGCCCACGGCCAGATCGATCCAGATTCCAGCGTGCAGCCGCCTATGTGAAGTAGCCTGTGAAGTAGCCTGAGTTGATGGCTGGTTTTCCATACCAACATTCTACAGGTCAGGCATGGCACACGCCTGGTTTTCTCCCGAGCGCCAACCGGCTACGATCGGTGATTCGTGCGAGGTTTTCGTGAGCCGTTTGCCAGTGAGGTGCTCCAAGATGCGCGCCGTTGTCCAGCGAGTGAGCCAGGCCCAAGTTGTCGTCGAAGGCGAAGTCGTCGGCCGGATCGATCGCGGCTTCGTTGTGCTGCTGGGAGTCGCGCAAGGCGACACGGCCGATGACGTTGCGACCATGGCCGACAAACTCGTGGGCCTGCGCGTGTTTGATGACGCCGAGGGGAAGATGAATCTCGCGCTCGCGGATGTCGGCGGCGCGATGCTCGTCATCAGCCAGTTCACGCTGCTCGGCGATTGCCGCAAGGGACGCCGGCCGAGCTATGTCGAAGCCGCGCCGCCAGACTTGGCCGAAGCCTTGTACGAACTCGTCGTGGCGGAAGTGCGAAACCGGGGCATCGAAGTCGCCACCGGCCGCTTTCGCACGCAGATGGACGTCACGCTGACAAACGATGGCCCGGTGACGCTGCTCATCGACACGCGGAAAGCGTTTTGAAGGGGGGGTGGCCCTGACAGAATTGTCAGGGTGCCTCCGGCACAAGAGGGATCAAGTAACGCGTCGAGAGAAATCGGAGTCCGCGATTCGCTAACGCGTCGCTTGAGCCCTCTGGTTGCTGCGCAACACCGACAACGAGTTGTCGCTGCCACCCGATGCAGGATTGTTGTGCCGAACTCTAGAAAATCGGTTCCGGGGCAGGGGAGTTCGAACGCGGTCGCCAGGCATTGCGATCTTTCGGCTCGGCGTCGGACTTTGCGGGTTGCTCGGCGACCATTTCGACATCGGATCCCGGCAGCGTCGGCAGTGGCGCGGGATCGGCCGTGATCATCAGCGCGAGCACGATCACGTTGGCATACGTCGCCAGGTTGGCCCACCAGCAGTCGCCCCAGAATTTGATCGCGGTGCCGGACGAGCTCTTCAGCCGGAAGTGACGGAAGTCGATGCTCCAGATTTCGTCGAGCACCAGGTGCGAACCGAAGCCGGCCATCACGGCCGTCGCAAAGAACACTCGCGACCAAGGATTCTCGTGATCGCAGATTAAGTACGTCAGCATGCCCACGATCGCCAGCGCTGGCACACTGTGAAACATCCCCCGATGCACGGTGAGCTTACTGAAGAGCTTGCCCATGCCAAAGCGGATCAGCAAGTAAACTAGGCCGCCGGCCAGCACCATCGTCTCGGGCGTCAGGTCATAGCGCTGCCAGCGATGGATGAGGAGCAGGGGGACCACGGCCGCGGTGAACGACACGCTCTCGCGCAGTGGCACGCCCGGCCCGCTGTCGAGATCGGGCAGCATGCCGCTCACCCCGCACAGTCCCGCACCCAGCATGCACGTCGACCAATGGGCGTCGTACATCGCGTATGCGCCCGCGCCGTAAGCCACGCCGAGAACACTGCTGGTGGTAATGTGCGTTTTGAAGCCGGCCATGTGTGGGCAATCCTTGCCAAGAAGTCGGTGCTCGCGGCGAATGTCTTCGAAGGGCGAATAGCCCCGGTCCAAGATCCTGCGCGGGCGGAACTGTATCGGAGACATCCGTTCAAGTCCAAGACCAGTTTTACCCCCCTGTCCTGCCCGGAAGGCTGCGGCGCGGCGAACATTGAAAGTTGGTCCAGGTGTCTCCGCCGCACAGGCTGATCTTCTGGTGGTCGCCGTGGCTCGCTATACTCGCCCCCGCTAAGAGCGGCCCGGGAGTGATTCGGGAGGAAACCTGCAAGTGGAAGTTTACGACATCTGCATGCTAGCGGTGCTGGTGCTGGCGACGCTCTTCGGAGCGTACAAAGGCATGGCCTGGCAAGTCGCCAGCCTGGCCAGCATCGTGGCCAGCTATCTGGTGGCGCTACGGTTCAGCGAGCAGTTCGCGCCCCGGTTCGGCGACCAGGCTCCGCTCAACCGCTTCATCGCGATGTTCGTTTTGTACATGGTCACGTCGCTGGGAATCTGGTTCGCGTTCCGGATCGTGAAGAACTTCATCGACCGGGTCCGGCTCCGAGAATTCGACCGCCAGATGGGCGCCCTGGTCGGAGCGGCCAAAGGGGTCCTGCTGTGCGTGGCGATTACCTTCTTCGCGGTGACCCTCAGCGAGCGAGCCCGGGCCGCCGTCCTGCAGTCGAGGTCCGGACTGGTCATCGCCCAGCTCTTGGATCGGGCAGAGGGGGTCATGCCGCGCGAGCTGCACAGCATGCTGGGCCCCTACCTGAACCGGCTGGAACAGGAGCTCAAGCCGGGCCAGGAATCGGACACAACTCCGCGGACCGCCAGCGGCCAAACCGACGGTTACGGCGCGTAGCAGGGGAGGAGAATTTCGCCCGCGCGAGCTGCCCAGAATCCGGCACGCCCACGGCTTGAAATCGACCTTCGAAAACGCCCCCAGAATGCCCGCCGCGCGGCGTCTCGACATCTGGGTCAAAACCTGTCTCGCGCTCGCCACAACGCAGCAGGCGAGGGCTGTTCGCGAATCGCCGGAAACCCCGTAAAAGCCGGAAATCCAGGCCAAAAAACGAACATAAGAAACATTATCGGACGTTGGGGTGTGGGTCGGAAATGGGCCACTCTACGAGCCTCGTGACAACGCGAATCACTCTCCACAGCGGATCGATTCGTGAATCGATTAAGAGTGAAAAGCACACGCTGAAAGCGCGCTTAGAAACGCCGCGAGAATTCTCCGCCGGCGCGGCGATCTTCGCGCCGGAAATTTTGCCCGCGGTCCCCTGCTCTGGCCGACTCGCGGGACTGAAATTCGAACCCACGGAAAGCATTCCGAGGGCTTGCTTCAGACGCCGCTTGGAACGATTCCTAACCCGCCTGGCGCGAACTTCACTCCGGTCGCTGACATCCGATGTTCGCGCCTGGAGGCACAACCGGCGCGAATCTCACCCGCCGTCAGGATCGGACGAACCGGTACGCTGCGTCCGGGCAGCTGGGTGGCAGCGACAACTTGCTTGTCGGTGTGCGCAGCACAAGAAGGTTCGGGCAGAGCGTGACCAGCCGACTAGGATTCGGCCTCTTCCGCCAACGCAGCTTCCAGGAAGACGCCCATCTGGCGGAACTTGTCATAGCGTTTGTCGACCAGGGTTTGAGGCTTCTGGCCGACCAGTTCCTTGAGGCACTTCACCAGGTACATCTTCATCCGGGCGGCCATCTGGTGATGATCGCGATGAGCGCCACCCAGTGGCTCTTCGATGACATCGTCGACGACGCCCAGACCGAGCAAGTGCTTGCTCGTCATCTTCAGCGCGGCGGCTGCTTGTTCGGCATAGGTCGCGCTCTTCCAGAGAATGCCCGCGCAGCCTTCAGGACTGATCACCGAGTAGTACGCGTGCTCGAGCATCGCGACCTTGTCGCCCACGCCGATCCCCAGCGCGCCGCCCGAGCCGCCTTCGCCAATCACGATGCAGATGATCGGGGTCGGCAGACGCGACATCTCGAACATGTTCTGGGCGATGACCTGGGCCTGGCCGCGCTCTTCGGCGCCGATGCCCGGGTAAGCGCCCGGCGTGTCGATGAAGCAGATCACCGGGAGTTGGTACTTGGCGGCGAGCTTCATCTTGGCGAGTGCCTTGCGATAGCCCTCGGGATGGGCGCAGCCGTGGTAACAGGCGATGCGTTCCTTGGTCGTCTTGCCTTTCTGGTGGCCGATGACCATCACCTTGTAGCCATCGATCTTGGCGAAGCCGGTCCGCATCGCGCGGTCGTCGCCAAAGAACTTGTCGCCGTGCAGCTCGACGAACTCATCGAACACGAGGTTCAAGTAGTCGGTCGTCATCGGCCGCTCGGGGTGCCGCGCGACTTGCACGGTCTCCCATGGCGCGAGGCTGCTATAAACCCGTTTCTTGGTGTCGGCCAGATCGCGCTTCACGCGGCGTAGCTCTTCGCGAGCCTCGGCGTCGTCCGAGGGCGACGCTTCCAGGGTTTGCACCTGAGCTTCCAGCTCGGAAATGGGCCGCTCGAATCCAAAGCGGTGATTAACAACTGGCATCGCTCGCGTGCTCCGGCGTGACTTTTGATTCTCCTGCTGCCAGCAGTGCTGGCGCCGGCAGTGACAGCAAACCCCGCGGAAATTGCCGCAAGTGCTGCGGGCACTATTCTACATCGGCTGCCGCTTCGGATCAGCCCTGACCAGCCGCCGGTTTTCGCACCGGTGGCGGAACTTTGTACACCGCTCGGGTGCGAATCTCGCCCAAAACGTCATCCATCGATGGCGGTCGATCGACTGGATTCTTTGCCAGCATCGCCTTCACCAGTGCGGCAAAGTCGTCGCTGACGTTGCGGTTGTTCGCCTGCACGGGCGGGATCGGCGAGCGGAGGTGTTTGGTGAGCAGCTCTTGGGTGCTTGTGCCCGTATACGGTGGTTTGCCGGAGAGCAGTTCGTGAACCATGCAGCCGAAGCTGTAGATATCCGCCCGCTGATCGAGCGACTGCCCGCGAATCTGCTCGGGCGACATATAGCTGCGCGTGCCTTGAATCTTGCCGCGGCCGCCGAGCAGTCGGGCCAGCATGCCTTTGGGCTTCGTGGCCAGGGCAAAGTCGATCAGCTTCACGTCTCCCTGGTCGTTGACCAGAAAGTTGTCGGGCTTAATATCGCGATGAATCCAGCCATGCGAATGGAAGTAAGCGAGCCCTTCCGCGGCGCCGCGGATCCAGGTGGGGGCCAGCGGCGCAAGAGCCTCGACCCCCTGCACGATCCGCTGCTTGAGGTTCGGCGAGGCGAACAGCTCCATCGCCAGATAGTGAGCGCCCTTGTCGCGGCCCAGGGTAAAAATGTGGATGACGTGCGGGTGATCGAGTGGTTTGCCGACTTCGTACTCGTGCTTGAGGTAGCCGAGTTCCACAGAATTCTTGGCCAGATCGCCTTCGAGAATCTTGAGCGCCGAACGCTCGCCGGTCGAATCGTTGATGGCGTCGCAAACCACGCACGTGTTGCCAGAGCGAATCTCGGACAAGATTCGATACGGACCGAGATAGGTTCCACGTGCTGGCACGGCGTGGGTGACTCGCAACCGATGCTGATGGGCCGAGTTGGGGGAGCCCGGCGCACCCCTCTTCTCTCGTTACCATCATAGGTCGCCAGGGCCGATCGAAAAACCCCTGAGGGATCGAGAGCAGCACCCCGAGCGACGTTAAGTGCCGCTTTTCTGGCGAAGAATTCGCTCGTAAAGCACTCTCAAGTCGGCCGTCATTCGCTGGTGACGGAACTGCTCAGTGAAACGCTCGCGGCCTGCGACTCCCAGCCGGTGGCGAAGCTCCGGATCGGCGGCGAACTGCTGGATGGCCGCTGCGAAACCGACGATGTCTGCCGGCTTGAGCAGGACGCCCGTCTCGCCGGTGATCACGACCTCGCGCGCTCCGTCGACGTCGTAACTGATCACAGGTTTTTCAGCGATGAGCGCCTGCGGCAGCACTCGGGCGAGCCCTTCGCGGAGGCTCGTATGCACGACGATGTCCATCGCGCCCAACAGCGAGGGGATCTCCGTTGGCGGGACGAGTCCTGTGAACTGGAAATAGTCGTCGAGACCCGCGCGGTGAATCTGCTCGCCTAGCTGCTCGCGGAGAATGCCGTCGCCGACAAACAGGAATCGCACGTTCGGCTGGTGCTCCACTACCCTGGCGGCCGCGGCGATCACGTCGGCGTGCCCCTTGAGATGAAACAGCCGGGCGATCTTACCCACCACGATGTGCTCATCAGAATAGCCAAGCTTGCGGCGGGTCGCGGCGCGATGCTCGTTCGCGGCGAGAAACGTTTCGACTTCCATCCCGCTGTAAACGGTGGTGAACTTTTCGCGCGGGGCGACGTTCGCGCTCACCATCAGGTCGGTCATTGCGTCGGCCACGCTCACCAGCGCATCGCAGCGCTTGGCGGCATAGCGTTCGCAGGTTTGGAAAACGGCGCGCGCCCCCCTGCTCTGATACGCATGAAACGGCGCCCCGTGCACCGTGTGCACAATCGCTGGCACGCCGAGCGAATATGCTGCCAGCCGGCCCAGCAGTCCTGCCTTGCCGCTGTGTGTGTGCACGACGTTGGGCTTGAACTTGGCGATCGCACGCTTGAGCGCGAAGTAACTTTGCGTATCGCGCAGCGGATGAATCTCGCGGCGCAGAGCCGGAATTATTTCAACGGGAACGCCGCTGACATGGGCACGCTCGAGCAAGCTCCCCTCAGGCCCCAGCGGCGGACCGGTGACCAGCAGCACGTCGTCGCCGTAGTCGCGGATCAGATCTTCGCACGTGAGCAGCGTGTTCTCCTGCGCACCGCCCAATATCATGCGTGTGATGAGATGTGCGATTCGCATGCGAAACTCGGCAAGAGCGATGACAGGACCGGGTGGCACGCTCTGAGCCCCCGGCGAAGGGCGTGGTGGTCAAGTACGATCACGCCCTTCGCCGGGGGCTCAGGGACGTGCCACCCAATACCAACCGAATAGACAACACTACTCTAGTAATCGACGCGAACGAGAAACAACCCATTCGCCGGTGCGGTGCGACCTGCGGCGCGGCGATCGCAAGCGGCCATCACCTCGGCCGGCCAACTTTCGGCCTGGCGCCCCTGCCCGACTTGGATCAGCGTACCAACGATCGAGCGGACCATGTTATAAAGAAACCCGTCGGCCTCGACCTCGATCGCGATCAACCGTCCTGGTGTCACTGGAAACACCGGGTGGGGTGGCGATTCCAGACGCGCAACCGAAAGTTCGTGCACGGTGCGCACGCTCGTCCCGCGCGGCGAGCCGGAGGTCTCGAAGCTTTTGAAGTCGTGACGGCCAACGAGCGCTTGCGCCGCGCGGTGCATGGCTTCGGCGTCGAGCGGCTTGAACAGATGCCAGGCATACTGTCGAGCGAAAGCATCGCGAATCGGGCCATCGTGCAACAGGTAACGGTAACGCTTGCGAACGGCCCGCCAGATGGCATGGAAATCATCCGCTGCCTGCGAGACTTCGAGGACGGCCATGTCATGCGGCAGCTCGGCGTTGAGGCCTTTCCTCAAGGCGTCCGGTGTCAGCTGTGTTTCGCTGTGAAAGCTGACGACTTGCCCCAGGGCATGCACGCCGGCATCCGTGCGGCCGCTGGCCACGACGCGAATCGTCTCGCGGGTGATTCGCTGAATCGCTTGCTCGAGCGTATCCTGCAGCGTGAGCTGGCCCGTCTGCGATTGCCAGCCGGCATAGCGAGTTCCGTCGTACGCGAGCGTGAGACGGAAAGTACGCATGGCGAATTCAAACGCACTTCAAAGAGCCCCCTGGCAAAGCCAGGGGCTAGGGTATCACGGCTTCAAGCAAGTACTACCGAGCGGCGGCGGCCAGCGGCTTCTTGGCCCCCTGCCCCTTTTTCGAGAGCAGCTCGGCAATCTGCACGGCGTTCGTCGCGGCGCCTTTGCGCAGGTTGTCACTCACGCACCAGAACGCCAGACCGTTGGGACTTGAAAGGTCTTCGCGAATCCGGCCGATGAACACTTCGTCGCGACCCGTGCAGTTCGACGGCATCGGATAACCCTTGGACGGCAGGTCGTCGACCACGACGATGCCCGGCGTGGCGGCGAACAGCTCGCGGGCTTCATTGACCGTGATCTTCCGCTCGGTCTCGACCAGGATGCTTTCGCTGTGGCAGTTCGAAACTGGCACGCGCACGCAGGTCGGACAAACCTGAATCGAATCATCTCCGAAGATCTTGCGGGTCTCGTAGACCATCTTCATTTCTTCGGAGGTGTAGCCCTGCTCTTTTTGCGAGCCGATCTGCGGAATCAAATTGAAGGCGATGTTGTGCGCGAAGGCGGTGGGCTTGAACGGTTCGCTGTTCACGGCCGCCCGGGTGGCGACGTCCAGCTCCTCGCTACCGGCCAGACCCATGCCGCTGGTGGCCTGATAGGTGCTGACCACGACGCGACGAATTCGCCCGGCATCGTGCAGCGGCTTCATCGCCACGACCATCTGCGTCGTCGAACAGTTGGGGCTGGCGATCAGACCTTGATGCTGGTCCAGCGCGTGGGCGTTCACTTCCGGTACGATCAGCGGCACTTTGGGGTCCATCCGCCAATAGCCACTTTCGTCGACGACGATGCAGCCTCGCTCAACCGCCCAGGGAGCGAAGTCGCGGGCCGTTTCATCGGGCGTGCTGCCGATCGCCAGGTCGACGCCTGTGAAGGCGTCCGGCGTGAGTTCTTCAACCGTGTAGTCCTTGCCGGCGAAGCGGATCGTTTTGCCGGCCGAGCGAGCCGAGGCCAAAAACTTGATCTGCTTGAAGGGGAAATTGCGCTCTTCGAGGAGCTGCAAAATGATGGTTCCCACGGCGCCGGTAGCGCCTACGACGGCCACGGTATCTAACACGCGAAAACTCCTGGCGGGAAATCGATTCCCAAAAGGCGGAAAACGAGCCTGGCCCCCTGCCCTGCCTGCACGGCTGGACTGCTTACCCCGGCTGAGAGCGGCCAAAAAGCCTAGTATACGCCCAGCGCTAGACAATTCAACGCGGCACCAGGTTCGCGGAATCGGCTCGCACGCGGTTATTCGGCCTGGCTATTTCAGCGAGGCTCGATAATGCGCGAGCGCCGCTAGTGTCACCCCGCAGGTGATCTCGCCGCGGCGGAGGATTTCCGAAACCTCGACCAGTCGCATAGCCAAGGTCCCGGAGACGATCTCGCCGGGCGGTGTGTCCTGGTCTGGATCGCTCGAAGCCAGCGCCCTCCGGCGGGGCTCGCTCACCCGGCAGCCTTCCGCCAGAATCACGATCGTGCTGGTCGTGAGCAGGGCAGGGTCGAGATTCACCGCGCCGAGCAGCGAGAGCCGTTCCGCCACGAGGCCCGTCATCCGGAACAGATCGAACTCGGCGGAATCGCGCCAGCCGCCATCGCCCCCCTCAAAATCGAATCGCGGGAATTCGACCGACCAGCCCTGGATGGGATAGCGATAGCGGCTCACCAGATGCAGACGGCCATCGCTGGAGAGTGGAACGACGACCGCGGAGTACAACGGTTCAACCGTGCGCGAAAGCCGCACCGCCGTGTGCTCGGCCAGCGTGCGCTCGTCGCGAACCTGGTTCGCCTCCACACGCCAGGCGTTCCCCTCCCAGGCCACCTGCTGCTGCACGGTAATCAGTGGATGTTCGGGCCGGGCAGCCGACAGCAAACTTAACAGGCGCTCGGTGCGACCCGTGGCGAGCGAATCGATCATGACACTCCTCGCGGCAAGGTGAGACGGACAGTCCAACACTCTTGCGACGAGTTATCGACCCGCGAGATGGAAGTCACAATCGGCGGCTGCGCGGCAGTGACAACTGGTTGTCACACCACATCTGGGGAGGAAGCGGAAACGCGGGAAAATGGTCCTGCCACGGTCCTGGCACCTTTTGGGGAGAGTCACCGTGTGCTGCCACTCGAGCGAACTTGTGGGCGCGAGGGTTTCTTCAGCTTCTCGCCACCACTGGCGGCGAGCTCCCCTCCCCTGCCCCGACCGAAAATCGCCAGAATGCGATCAACGGCGGCGCGCACCAGCCACGGCGGCACGAACGCCAGATTGCCGATCAGCATCGCCAAGCCGAACGTGATCATTCCCAGGCAGATCGCGATGCCCATGTGAAGCGGCACCGCGAGCGCGAGCACGATGGGGCGCGAGAGCCGCGGCCAGACCAGCGCCCAGTACGAAAGTTCCCAAGCCACGGTGACGTGGGTCATCAGATTGATGAGCAGCGGAAAGCCGGCCATCCAGGTCATGTCGAGCGACTGGTACTCGAGATTGCCGAACGCCATCCACAGCGCCGTGCCATCCCACCAGGCCATGCCCACCAGTTTCGCCATGCCCGCAAACAAGTACACGATGCACATGTGGACCTGAATCAATCGCGTGGCAAGGTTTGCCATCCACGATTGCCGCACTGGCAGCGTCTGCCCTACCCTGCGGCCGCGCAGCCAGCGATCGAGTGAGAAGGCATCGCCCGAGGGGCCGACGGCCAGGTACAAGGCCAGCATCGTGTTCACCTGGTCGAGCCCGAACAGTGCGCCCGGCAGCCGCTGGACATAGCTCAGCGTGATGATGAGCGCCAGGATCGACGTGACGCGCGTGAAGAGCCCCACCGTGAGCATCGCAAACACGATGAGCGCCGCGATGTGCGCCGTCCACAACAGCACCGGCGAGCCTTCAATCCACCACAGGTAGCTGAAGGCCCAGGTATCCTGCTGCAGCAGCTTCACCGACTCGGCCGGCAGCAGGCCATGGGAGCCGACAAAGTCCGTCAGCCCGATGCTCCACACGGCGTGCGTGTAGAGCATCATCGCACCGCCGAGGATTCGAATCAGGCCGAGCGTCGCGGGATCGGCCGCCGCGAACCAAAAACGGTTCCAGCCGGCGAGCACTTCTCGGCCCCAGTCGCGCACGGCGGTACTGACGCTTCCGGCCACGATCAGTCTCGCTCGTAAGTGTAAATGAGTCGCTCTTCGTACAGCACCTTGTCGTCGAGCCGGCGCCCCTGGCGGACTTCTTCGGTGCGCGGCACGTAATGCCGGCGCAAATAGAGCTTCACCGTTCGGCCGTCGAATTCCTCGGCCAGGTGCTGGGCATAACCCCGGGCATACGTATCCGCGAGCTTCGTGTCTGGCGCGCTGCCCAGCGTGTTCACGAACTCGCTGAGCATGAAGTAGCGGTGATAGAGCAAGCGTGGCCAGTGCTCTGCGCGGTTCGGAAAGAAACCTTCCTCGAGTGTGCCGTCGCGCGTCGTTACTTCGAACCGCACCAGGTGGCTGGGTCCCGGCTCCGGCGCAAAGAACCGATAGCCATTCCCCAGCGAGAGAACGTCGAGATACGGCTGGAAGGCGCGGCCCACGTTGGCGCCCAGCTCCGAAGTCTGCGGCATCGCCCACGGGCCGACGAACACCGCCAGCACGTGCAGGGCCACGATCAGGCTGACAATCGCGCGCACGCCGGGCCGCGGCAGCGGAGTCGACTCGACGTTGGCTGGTGCGGTGGCCATTGACGCTATTATCGGCCTTCGCTACCCCTTGCGGAAAGCGTCAAACCGCCCTGCCGCGCGAGTGGAATAGGCCGCATAACGGGAAGCGATGTGCACACGCGGCGAGCGATGCTGCACGCCGGTGAAAGTTCCGGGGGAAGGTATTCCCCCGGCTTTAGTCCATATGGCAGCGGACGGGGTGCGCAACAAAAAACCCTCTCGCCGAACGAATTCGGCGAGAGGGTTGGTAATAACCAACGTGAGGGCTACGCAGACCTTAGCGGGCCGAGGCAACCTTCGGAGCGTCGAAGTTGATCGACAGCTCGCGGGTTTCGCCGGCCTTCAGGGTCACAGTCTGCTCACGCTCTTCGCCGTTGAGCAGGGCCTTGACCTGGTACGTGTTCCACTCGCCACCGGCGGCAAGCCGATGGGTCGAGAACTCACGCACTTCGCCCGTGGCCTTCGTCTCCTTACCGGCCAAGAACAACTTGGCGTCGGCCGGAAGGCGAATGATCAGCGTGGTGCGGGTGTCGGCTTCCTTGGCGGTCTGCACTTGGGCTTCGCCATTGAAGTCGAGGGCACTGTTCTGACCCGCGGTCAACTGCACCGTCTTCTCTTCCGTCACGGGTTTGCCGTCACGGTTGAACTCGGCGCGGACCGTGTAGCTGTAACGAGCACCCGGCTGGAGGTTACGCGAAATGTATTCGCGGCTCTCACCGGTGCTGGTCGTCTCGCGGTCGTTCACGAACACCTTCGCGTCGGCCGGCACGCTGACGGTCAGCATGGCGCTGTTGCGCTGGGGGCCGTAGGTCGGGTGATACGCGGCCGGACCGGTCGCATCGGCCGGAGCCGGAGGCGTCGGAGGCGTGGCCGGAGCCGTCGCGGGAGCCGGAGCGGGAACGGTGCGATAGGCACCGCCGCTCGAGCCACCACTCGAACCACCGCTGCTGCCGCCGCTCGAGCCACCGCTCGAACCGTAGGAAGTGTAGTAACCGCCGCTGCTGCCCCAGCTACCGCCGCTCGAGCCCCAGCTTCCACCGCTGCTGCCCCAACGACCGCCGCTCGAACCGCCGTAGTAGTAGCCACCGCTGGATCCCCAGCTGCCGCCGCTCGAGCCCCAGCTACCACCGCTGGAACCCCACGAACCGCCGCTCGAACCCCAACCGCGATGACGATGGCCGAAAGCGTCGGCCTCATGGGCAAAGACACCCAGGGCCATAATGACCACCAGGGCCTTAAGTCCTGTACGCAACATAATTTTAGGCTCCCCTCAATCTTGGTCTTACCGGCTTGCCCTACCCTCCAAACGGGGGCTAACACGGCTCAAGCCTTTGAAAACATACCAACTCTAGCACGGAATACAAGAAAGCTGCGTAATTTTTGCCGGTTGACTGAAGTGCGATAAGTGGCTGTTCTGCACAGAATTACGAAACTTTAACGTCGCTGGCAGCGATTGCTGATAGTAGGTGGCTGAAGGCTGCTAGCAGTGCTGATTTTAAGGATTGAACCGGTCTCGGGAAGCATGCGGTTGGGCCCTATAATCCCACCCCTTGGGTGAAAATCTCCACCGACCGCAGCCTGTGTGCATATGCACTCTCAAGCCTGGATCCGCGCCTCCGTAATTCGACGACTTCCCTGGGAGGTCGTTGCCCTGGCCGGCCTGCTCGTGGCCCTGGGACTGGTGGCCATCGCCCGGGCTGAAACCCTCTCCGGCAGTTCCGGCCGGCATCTGACCCGGCAGGTGGCCTGGGCCGTGGTCTGCGTCCTGGCCATGTTCGCCGCGAGCCTGCCGAACTATCGCCGGTTGATGCGGTACAGCTACCTGGCCCTGCTCGCCTCGCTGGTGCTGCTCGTGGCCGTGTTCTGGTTCCCGGAGATCAACGGCGCCCGGCGGTGGATCCGCCTAGGGCCGGTCGGCCTGCAGCCTTCGGAATTTGCCAAGCTGGCTTCGGTCGTGGCGCTCGCCCGGTACCTGATGTACCGCGAGAGCTACCGCCGGCTGTTGGGGCTATGCGTGCCGCTCGCCCTGGTGATGGTTCCACTGCTGCTCGTGCTCAAGGAGCCCGACCTCGGAACGGCGCTCGTGTTCTTGCCGGTGATGTTTGCGATGTTGTTCGCCGCGGGCGCGCGCAAGCGGCACCTGGCTTTGCTCGTGATCATTGCGATGGCCATGTCGCCCGTTGTCTGGTCGCAGATGAGCCGCGAGCAGAAGTCGCGCGTCACGGCGCTTGCCGAACAGACCGGCCCCGGCGAGAGTCCGACCGACGACGGCTATCACCTGCACCAGGCCAAGCTGCAGCTTGCGCTCGGCGGCTGGTCGGGCAGTTTGCTCGATGCCGAAGCGATTGATGACTTCTGCTTCGTGCCAGAGCCGCATACCGATTCGATTGCGATCGTGCTGGGCGAGCGATTCGGGATCGTGGGCTGGATCGTGATGCTCTCGCTGTTCCTGATCTTGGCCTGGCGCATCCTGGCGATTGCCGAACACACCCGCGAACCGTTCGGACGCCTGGTAGCCGTGGGCATCGCGGCGCTGATCGGCACGCAAGTCGTAATCAACACGGCAATGTTTGTCGGCCTGCTCCCCATTACCGGTCTCGCCCTGCCGCTGCTAAGCTATGGCGGTTCGAGCATGCTGGCCAACGCTCTGGCGCTGGGCCTCGTCCTCAATATCGCCATGCGCCCCGGCTATGAAATGACGAACGAGCCGTTTCGGTTTGCGGATTGAGAGGCATCGTTGCACGACCTGGGTGCCACTGGCTGGCTTGCCCAGCAGTGCTCTCCCCTGGTCTTGCCTTGCACATGATCTCCTCAGAACGGACGTCATACTTGCAATGGACGTGAGGGGCACCCGGCGCTTGCCGCATTTCTCAGATTTAGGCGATAATGGATGCGGATTCCTCGTCGGCTGAACTTGAGGGCTCGTGCGATGCGGGAACGCTTGCGACAATTCGGCAGCAGCCGCGCGGTAGCGCCCCTGCTTCTGACAGCCGGCTTGCTGTCGCTCGCCATCTATTTCCACGGCTGGCCTCTCAATATCTACACCTGGCTTGTGCTCGCCGTCATACTTGCGCTGAGCGCATTGCCCGCCTTCGTTCAACGCCGCAAGGCAACTGTGGCACTTGCCTTGCTATTGGCCGTCTACATTGCGTTTCCCGGACCGTTCATGCTGATCCCCGTGCTGGAGCGATGGTCGCTGTGCGATGACCACGGGGGGCGACGTGGATGGGAGATTTCGCCAATGCTACGATTCGGACGCGATGGTCCGAACACCGAACTCTTGGAATCGTATCTTGGCCCGCTCCCTGCAAACTGGTGGCAGCAGGCGCCACACTTCCCGTACATTCGTGACGGCAACGAGCGAGTTCAATCGCGCAATCCAATCCGCCGGGAGTACCTGCCGGAGATGCTGGCGCGGCTCCCGAACGACGCGGCGCGCAAACAAGTGCTCACCTGTCTGGTCGATACGGAAAACAGGTTGCGCGTGCATCAGGGTCTGTTGCTAGCCTGCGTGATGGACCTGGGTTATCCTCCTGGCCTCAATGCTGAAGGCTGGTGGCAAGCGCATCAAGAAGTCTTCCGCCCCGAACACGACCCGATTGTTGCCGCGAAGATGACGCGTGGCTGGCTGCGTCGAATCAGGCGATTGCCCGTTGATTGGGACGGTGCGGTGGGAAGCCTGAGCCGTGCCGCCGACTACCAAGAGCGAGGCGCATGGGGCGGCCACGAGGACTTTGGAGAGGCCGTGCGGGAGTTGGAATGGAGGCATCGCCCCCGTCCGGTCGCCGACTCGAACAATGTTGTGTGGTGGCCCAGCGCCACGGAAGCAGCGATTGGGGCGAGCCGCGTCTCCGACGTGTACCTGATTCGCCCGGCTTCGGGAGGTTCGCCACCTGACCGCGTTCCCATGGACTCTATGGAACTACCCGAGTACGACTTCTCTGGGATGTTCGACGCAATGGTCCTCGAAACGAATCCTGACACGTGGCCACTGTTCGGCAAATTTGGATTCAAACTCGACGGGTGCGCGACGGAAGTCACGATTCTTGAGATCAGCGATCAGGAACTGGGAGTCCAAGTCGGCGATCAGATCTTTCGCGGACTGGACAAGTCCGCGGTCTTGCGATTATTCCGACAGTAGTCGCCATCCGGATTGTGCTCCGATCTTACGTGACTACGCAGCGATGCGCGCGTCAGCCAGACGGTGGCACCCGAGCTTTTGAGAATGCGGTCACTTCGCCGCTTCGATCCGCAAGCCATCCACGGCCAGTTCGCCGGTCGCGCCGTTGAGGCCGACGCGAACCACGGCTTCGCGAGCTTTGACCGGCACGCTCACCTTTTCTTTGACGAGTCGCCAGTCGAACGTCCCCAGCCAGGGTCGCAGATAGCGGTAGCCCGCTTCGTTGCGGTTGTCGTCGTAGAACACGATCGCCACCGTGGCCTGGTCGAACTCGGCCGGTCCGGGACGAACGTTCTCGCCCCGCACCCAGACCGAGACGTCGAGTGAGCGCACCTCGCGGCCGTCGACGGCCATCCCTTGCAAGGCTTGCGCAGGCCGGCCCGGCTCGGTGTTCTTAAAGACCGCGAACTGCTTCCCCTCGGGCGCGTCGGTTGCTTCCTGCAGCTCAAGCAGCCGCTGGTAATGCCAACTGCTCGCACGCCGCTCAGGCTCATCGGCACTCTTGCCGGCGGGAGCGGTGACCGGTTCCGTGGCCACTTCTTCGAAACCGCCGTTGGCGATCGTCGGCTTGTTCGGATCGGGCTTCACGACGCGGCTTTTCTCGGCCTCACCGGTCATGGGCACAAACAGCGTCGGCAGCGAACCGATCTTTTCGAGTTGGCCGTCCTTTTTCTCGAACAGGTACAGCATCTGCTGATAGCGCTCGCCGACGGGCACGATGATCCGGCCCCCTTCGCGAAGTTGATCCACCAGCGGCTGCGGCACCTTCTCGGGCGAACAGGTGACGATGATCTTGTCGAACGGCGCATGCTCGGGCCAGCCCTTGTAACCGTCGCCGATCAGCGGATGGACGTTCTTGTAATCGAGCCGCTTGAGCGTGCGGGCGGCGCGCTGGCCCAGCGGTTTGACGATCTCGATCGTATAGACCTGATCCACCAGCGGGCTGAGGATCGCCGCCTGGTAGCCGCTGCCGGTACCGATCTCCAGCACCCTGTCGGTCGGCTGCGGATCGAGCTGTTCGGTCATGTAAGCCACGACGAACGGCGGCGAAATGGTCTGGCCGTTTCCGATCGGCAGGGCCATGTCGTAGTACGCCTGCCCGCGCTGGTTAAGCGCGACGAACTCGTGACGCGGCGTCGTGCGAGCCGATTCGATTACCCGCGGGTTCTTGATCCCGGCGGCGACGAGCGACTCGTCAACCATCTGGTTGCGTTGTGCGTCGAACTCGTTGGCGGTTGCGCTGGCGGCGCACACAGCGGCAGCGAAGATCAACAACAGCCGGCACGAGCTGAATCGTGCGAGTCGAGTTAGCTCACGGAAGATCATGTTCACCTTGCACCTCAGCCGGCCGGATCGGACTTTGCATCGCCTGCGGATCCCTTGAGGAGAGCCGAAACTCGCCGTGCGATAAGTCGACGGTTACGCGGAAACGCTTGAGCAGATCGTGCCCCAGCATCAGGTCCACCACGTCTAGCCGGTCGAGCTCCTTGGGAAGCGTATCGACGACCGGCCAGTCGGCAATCGCTCGCCCGCCGAGTTCAAGGGGCGGCAGCGTCAGGTCTTTCTTCTTGAAGCGGAACACCATACCGGAATGCACGCCGGCAAGCTGCGGAATCTCGCGGCGGCCCCACCGATAGGAAATATAGGTTCCCTGGCGAGCGCCGGTGTCGATCAGTACGCGCAGCGGGGTTCCACCGGCTCCGGTGCCCTCGGCCAGCGGCAGCCGCGAGAACGTCCAGACGGGAATGCGCCACTCGGTGGACGCGTTTTCGTCGGTGGTCGTTACGCTGGCGGAGGCCGGCTCCGCCGTCACACGCCGCTGGGGATAGTCGAGCGTCACTCGCAGGTGATACAAAAGGTCGGTTCCCAGCGACATCGAGCCTTCGGCCGCGGTGAGCGCCGGAGAGTCGCCCACCAGCACAGGCACGTTGCGGATCGTCAGCGAACCGAGTTCGAGTTTTTCGATCAGTCCCGCCTCGGCGGTGCTGCTGGCGAATCCCGCGAGCTCGATGTCTCCCGATTGGACTCGAACGCCGGCAGCTTCGGCGGCGGCGCGCGTCATCACGGTGTGCTGTGCGCCGGTATCGATGAAGATTGTTCTGCAGGGTGTACCGTTGGCGACGCCGTCGATCGCGAGAAGCTCTGCGGCCAGCGAGTCTGGAGCGGCCTCGGACAGCGGTACTTCCGAGCTCTCGTCCTTAAGCGTTTCAATCTGAAACGGCGCCGCGCCGGCGAGCAGATCGCTCCAGGCGAGCACGGTTTGCAGTGCCGGATCGTCGAGCGCGATCCGGGCAAGCTGCGCCGTCTCGAGCGGCAAGCCTTGACGGATCCGGGCCGTGGCCCAAAGTCGGATCGCGGCGGAAGATATTTCTTCGGAAGTGAGATCCGCGAGCCGTTCGGCTGCCAGCGCGTCGGCTTCGGCAGCGCGTGCGTTACCCGAGGCGAGCAGTCCTTCGGCGGCCAGTACGCGGAGGTAGGCGTCGTGGGGAAAGCGATCGGCGGCCGCTACCGATTCGGCGGCGAAGGCCTGGAAGTCGCCCCGGCTGCGTACGCGTTCGAGTTCGCCCGCGCGCGCGGCCACCTCCGCGTGCATCGCACGTTCTTCCGCAACGCTTGAAGCCCCCCCTGCCCTGGTGCAGCCGGAGAGCGCGAGTGCGACGAGACCGAGTATCGAAATTGTGATTAACCTGAATCGCATGCGCCGTCACCCGAAATGCACTGGCGGGCGGATCCTTGTGGCCCGTCAACATTGATTTTCGTGTAACCGGCGGATTGCGGCAATGTCGGTGGGGACAATTGCCGAGCAATGGAGCCGAATCTGGGAGTCGAATTTGGGGGACTTGCGACGGGGCGCAGCGTCTGAAACACTGGCGGCATCGCCCACCGCCCCTAATCCAAACCCTTGAGCATTCGAGATGAAGATCAACCCCGTCAAGCGGGCTCTGAAGGCCGGCAAACCGACGTTTGGCACCTGGCTGTCGATGGGCGACCTGTATGCTTCGCGCATTCTGGCGCGGATGAACTTCGCCTGGCTGACGCTCGATATCGAGCATTCGGCGATCGACTGGTCGCAGGCGGCGATGATCTTTGCCGCGATTGCCGATGCCGGCGGCGTGCCGCTGGCCCGGGTGCCCAAGGGAAATCACGACTACATCAAACGCGTGCTCGATGCCGGGGCCTGGGGCATCGTGGTGCCGATGGTCGACACGGTCGAGCAGGCCCAGATCGCGATTCGCGCGGCCAAGTATCCGCCGATCGGCAATCGCAGCCTCGGCGGCGGCATGCACTCGATGAACTTCGACGCCACGGGGCCCGAGTACTTCAAGCACGCCAACGACGAGATCCTGGTCATCCTGCAAACGGAAAGCCCTACCGGCGTGGCCAATGCCGAGGCGATCTACAGCCTGCCGGGCGTCGACGCGATCTTTGTCGGCCCGGTCGATCTACGAGCCCAGATGCGGGCCGCAGACGGAACCGAAGCGACGGACGAAGAGTTCGAAGCGATGCTCCAGCGCGTGATCGCGGCCGGTAAGAAAGTCGGCACGCCCACCGGCATGCACGTCATGGATCCGCAGACGGCACTCAAGCGGGCTGAACAAGGGATGCAGTTCATCGCCGTGGGGAGCGATCTGCGTCTGATGAGCACGCAGGCCACCGAAACGCTCAAGGCGCTCGGCATCGAAGGATCTCGCGGCGAAAGTGCAAGGTACTAGGTCAGAGTTGATTCTCGGCTGCTCGAATCATAACCCGACGCGTGAGCGAGGCGAGGATGGCGTGTCGAGCGATCGGGCATCTCACCTCGCTCACGCGTCGGGCTGCGAGGTAGTTGCAGGTTCGAGAACAAGAAAGTAATTGCACATGTCACTTTTCCAACGCGAAGACATTCTCGCCCGACTCCGTAAAAAGGTTGCCGAGGGCAAACCGATTGTCGGCGGTGGCGCGGGCACGGGCCTCAGCGCCAAGATGTCCGAGGCCGGTGGAATCGACTTGCTGGTGATCTACAACTCCGGCCGCTTTCGGATGGGCGGCCGCGGCTCGCTCTCGGGCATGATGCCCTACGGCGACGCCAATGCGATCGTAATGGACATGGCCCGCGAAGTGATTCCGGTGGTCAAGCACACGCCCGTGCTGGCCGGGGTGTGCGGCACCGATCCGTTTCGCGTGATGAAGCTGTTTCTGCGCGACGTGGCCAATGCCGGTTTCTCCGGAGTGCAGAACTTTCCGACGGTCGGCCTGATCGACGGCAGTTTTCGCCAGAACCTCGAAGAGACCGAGATGGGCTTCGGTCCCGAAGTCGACATGATCCGCACGGCTCGGAAAATGAATCTGCTCACGACGCCGTATGCGTTCAACGTCGACGAGGCCGAGGCGATGGCCCGCGCCGGAGCGGACATCCTGATCCCGCACATGGGCCTGACCACGAAGGGCACGATCGGCGCGACCACGGCGATGACGCTCGAAGCGTCGGCCAAGTTGATCCAGCAAATGCACGACGCGGCCAAGCGGATCAACAAGGACATTCTGGTGCTGTGTCACGGCGGACCAATCGCCGAACCGGCCGATGCTCAGTACATCCTCGACAATACCCAGGGCGTCGTGGGCTTTTACGGTGCGAGCTCGATGGAGCGCCTGCCGGTGGAGCCTGCAATCGAGAACCGGGTGCGAGAGTTTACGGAGCTGAAGTTTGGCCGCTAGCGGCCAGGCTTTCATGTGCCAGCCGCTGGTCGATCCACTCGGCCGAGACAAACCTCCGCAGCAGCGTGCGGAAGCTCTCTTCAACCAGCGGCGGGACCTCGGTCTGCATTGACTCGCGCTCGCGGAACCCCTGCCACGTGAGCTGCACCGGCCAGTCGTACATCTTGGCCGAAGCATTGACGCGTTCCAGAATCCGCAGCGCCCAGACGACGCCGAACTCGTCGCGAAAGTCGAGCCAGACGCGATCGAGCGAACCGCGGGATTCACGCCGCGACACCCCCGTGGCGGTGACGCTGACCAGGCTGAGAAAGACGCCAGCCAATCCCCAAAACGCGGCGCTGCTGGCGGCAATGGGTGGATCGGCCGAATGAAACGGCAACAGCAGCAGGATCTGACCTCCGCAGAACAAAGCACTGGCCAGCCAGTTGCGCGTGCCCAGGCCATTCGTCGCGCCGACCACGACCAGGATCATCTGGAACCAGAACCGCGCCGGGTGGATTTCAGCCACGCCGCCGAACAGCAGCCACTCGCCCGCGGGCTGGCAGAGAATCACCCACAGCGTGAGCACGATCCATTGCCAGCCGCGATCCTGCGGACGCTTGGCGCCGAGCAGCGCCATAATCGGCGTGAACGTGCTCATCGCAGCGGCGTATCGGGCGGCGGGTGCCCAGGTGGGCAACGGCTCGTTGATGAGCGCGAGCGTCATCTCGACCGCGGTGAGCGTGACCAGCGAGATGTTGGCCCAGATCCAAGGCGCAACCAGCGTCGTGCCGCGAATCTTTGGCCAGCGCAGCAGCCACAAACCGGCCAGCGCGAGCGGAAGTGCGACGAGCACAAATGCCAAAGCAGTATCCAACTGGGCGTGTCACCCCGGTAAGGTTTTCGTGATCGGCAGCGACGTTACAGGCCGGCAAGTCGCCGGCGAGCGGCTGAAAAAAGTTTGCCGCGGCTCTCATTCGCTCCATTGTAAATGCTAAGTCGTTGAGCCGCGATGGGATAACGTGAGTCGGGCGAGATGACCGCCGCAGCGCTTCGCCACGGGCAATGAATCGCGAGTTTGCACTCTTGATTTCGTGGGGAATGTTTCACTTTGGAGACAACCGAAGAGCACCCTTTTCCCGCACCCCTACAAGGAGCTCACGATGAGCAAATGGCTGCTGGCAGTCATCGCCTTGGCTTTCGGCATGGTTGCCGTCGCCTCGGCCGACGACGTGTATCAGGTTTACAATTTCGGGAGCGGCGCGCTGTATGGCGCCGTGAACGACCCCTACTCCGGAGGCGCAGCGCCTGGCATGCGGTTTGGCGACGCACCCCAGGTCGGCGGAAACGCGCAGATCGAAGGCAGCTTCTGCCAGAGCTGTTTCGGCGTCAATCCACACCCCTGCGACCCCTGTTGGCGCGGGCCCTGCATGGACTGGAAGCTGATCGGCTGGTACAGCCACTGGGGCGATCCTCACGGGGGATGCCACCGGAAACGCTGCTGTGCGTCGCTCGGCGAATGCGGCGCCGACGGGGCTTGCACCACGTGCGACTCGGGCGGCGGAGCCTGCGTGACCTGCAACAAGTAGTCCGTTCAGCGGAACGTTTCAGCGCAGCATGGGGGCGAGTTCTCTTGGGGACTCGCCCCCGTTGTTTTGCGCCGCGGGCGGGCCAGCAAATTCTCAGCAGGTGCTGCACGCAACAGAATCGGTTCAAGTGCGCCGAGACCGGCAGTCGATAAACCTAGTGAAGCCCGTCGGGAGGGCGGGGCACGCGCGAACTGCCCCGCTTCAGGATAAAGGTCATGGCAAGACGACGGATCGACTTGCCATGACCTTTTTAATTTTAATGCGCGCAATCTCTAGTTGCTGACTGGCCTTTCTGGCCCGCGATTTTCAGGCCCCACGGCTCGCTTCCGCGACGCTGAAATTTTTTCTTTGCGTTGAGGGTGTAGGTCCGTTTATCATTCCCCTTGACCCAACCTATGGGGGTTAATCCATCGGTCAACGTAGTGATTTTATTGGGAGATGTGAAATGAAGCAGTCGACTTCGAATCGCGTGTGGATGTTGATGCTGTTGTGCGGTCTGGCCCTGGCGACCGGATTTGCCACGCAAGTGGCCGCTCAGAAGTCGGACAAGAAGAAGCAGTCCACGACACGGCTGCCCGCTCACTATGCCAAAGTGGTGACCGACGAGCAGCGGTCGGACATCTACGCCATTCAGGAACAGTTTGAGCCGAAGCTGGCGAAAGCCCGGGCGGAATTGAAGACGCTCGTCGGCGAGCGCGATGCCGCGATCGAAAAGGTCTTGAGCGCGCAGCAGCGTAAGGACGTCACAAAGTTGCGGGCCGAAGCCGCGGAGCGGCGCCGCGAGGCACTTTCCAAGCTCGAGCCGGAGGAAGTGCCGATCGAGGCCGATACGAAGGAAAAGACCAAGGCCAAGAAAGCCGCCTGATTCGCACGCCACGCGCTGCCAATCACCGCCGGGCCGAGTCGCCGCCAGGAATCGCGGGGCTCGGCCCGCTTGCTTGGGCGAGATATACTGAACCCTTGGCCCCGGGTAGTTTTCGCCGATCTCTCAAATCTCACAGCCAGTCGAGCGCCCTTGTTCATCGGTCCTGTATTCACGCGCGAGATCGTCACTGCGCCGCGCCGGCCGCGGCTGTATGTCTCGCGCGCGGCTTACGTCGCCGGCTTGCTCGTGCTGGTTTGCACGGCGTGGCTCCTGCTGGCGGGCACGCAGGTGATTCGCAACGTGGGAGACATGGCCCGCTTCGGCGCCATGCTGTTCCAGATTCTCGGTCCGCTGCAGCTCGCGCTGGCGCTGTTTTTCTCCGCGCTGTTGGCGGCAAGCGCCGTGACGCAAGAGAAAGACAAGCGCACGCTCGTCCTGCTGTTGCTGACGAACCTCAGTAACAGTGAACTCGTGCTGGGCAAGCTGTTGGCCAGCATGCTGGGGGTGCTGGTGCTGTTGGCCTCCGCGTTTCCGCTGTTCATGCTCACGACGCTCTTGGGAGGCGTCTCGTTCGAGCAGATTGGTCGCGTCTTCGGCGTGACGCTCGCTGCCGCACTGGTGGCGGGCAGCATCGGCTCGCTCTTGGCGCTATGGCGCGAGAAGACTTTTCAGACGCTCGCGCTCACGGTGCTGGCGCTGGTCTTCTGGCTGGCGCTGGGCGAGGCCACGGCGCTCGGAGCCTTGGGGCCAACCTGGTTGGGCATTTCCACCGAAGCCTGGGCCGCCGCGATCAGCCCCTGGCAAGCGGTTCTCACGGCCACGCGGCCGCTGGTGGCATCGCAGAATGCGCTGCCCTTTGTTGGGAATGCCGTCAACGCGTTCATGCTCCTGGCCGGGGCTTTAGCGATGGCGCTCAACGGCATCGCGATTTGGCGGGTGCGAATCTGGAATCCCTCGCGCGAAGTTCGCCCCCGCACGGCCGAGGCCGAAGAGGCCGAGAGCATTTGGGGCATGACTGAAGAGTCCGCGGCTGCCGCACGCCGGCTGACTTCGCGTGACGTGCATTCCTCCGGCGGCAAGGCCCGGCAAGTCTGGGACAACCCGATCTTGTGGCGCGAGATGGCCACCTGGGCTTATGGCCGCAAGGTGCTCGCGATTCGGCTCGGCTACTTGGTGCTGGTGGCCCTCGCGGCCGCGGCCCTGTACCTCGGATTCCACTCCGCCGCCGGCTTGTCGACGCTCAGCGCCGCGCTGCTGCTCGTGCCGTTGTTTGTGCTGAGCCTCGTGTTGATCAATGCCCAGGCCGTGACGGCCGTGACCACCGAGCGCGACATCAAAGCGCTCGACCTGCTGCTGGTCACCGATCTTTCGGCCCGAGAATTCGTGTTCGGCAAGCTGGGCGGTGCGCTCTACAACACCAAGGAGATGGTGCTGTTGCCATTGGCGTTGTGCGTGTACTTGTGGTTCGCCGGCGCCGTGGGCACCGAAAACCTGGTGTACCTGATCGGCGGGCTCTTGGTGATGGTCGCCTTCGCCGCGGTGCTCGGCCTGCACTCGGGCATGAGCTATGGTAATTCGCGCACCGCGATCGGCGTCAGCCTGGGCACCGTGTTCTTCCTGTTCATCGGCATCGTCACCTGCATGCGAATGATGATCGCTTTCAGCGGTTCGTTTCACGTGCAGATCCAGCCGTTCCTGGCTTTCATGCTTGGCGGCGGCGTGGGTTTGTACGCTGCGCTCGGCTCGCGCAATCCTTCGGTCGCGATCGGCATCGCCTCGGTGCTCGCGCCGATCGCCACGTTCTGGGCGATCACCAGCTTCCTCCTGCAGTACACCTTGAGCGTGTTTTTGGTCACTGTCTTCACGTACGGTTTCGCGACCGCGGCGATGCTGGTGCCGGCGCTCTCGGAGTTCGATCCCGCGAAGGGAAGGACATCCGGCGGGGAGGAGTGAGATGGCGTCCAACTAACTGGAAATGGCGTGAGGCTGGTTCGCTCATGCAACAAATCGAAACTACTCCCCTGCCGCTGAAGGCGGCCTCGAACAGTTGGGCTTGGCGGCTAGAAGACCGCGGCGATCGCGTTGAGCTTAAGCCCCGGGTCAACCTGCCCCGCGTGACGCTGACGGTTGGTGCGGGAATTGCGCTGTGGCTGGGCGGATACTGGTTCATCACGCGCGTGGGCCACAACGACGATTGGATGCCGATGGTCTGGTTCATGGCAGCGCCCGCGTTATTGCTCTTCGCAGTGGTGATGTTTTACGTGGACTACCGCACGGGACCGCGGTTCGTCGTCGATCGGACACGCATGACGATCTCGCTACCTCGACTACGTCGGACGTGCAAGTTGAATGACGTCCTTGGTTGGCAACTGGTTGAGTACGTCCGTGAGTTGGGAAGTGACCGCGACCACATGTCACAGGTCATCCTCGTGGTGAATTCCCCCAGCGGACCGGAGCGGATTCTGTTCGTCGAGGGCATCGAGCGCCCCATGGCGAGGCGACTCAAGCAGCTTCTGGCCGACATCGAACAGACAACCGGGATGCGGCGGTTCGACTAGGATTGCACGCTCGACATCCCGCTGAGCGGGTGCGACAATGAGTCAGAGTCAGCGGCTTAAGGAGATTTGCAGATGTCAGATCGAGATTCAATCCTGCAGCAGGCGCTATCGTTAACTCCCGAAGACCGGATTGTGGTTATCGCGGCACTCGAAGAGAGTTTGACCACGCAGGAACCTGCGATCAGTGACGAGCTGATAAAGGAACTTGACCGTCGCATGGCCGAATACGAACTCGGAACCGCTGTCGTTTACACGGCATCTGAAGTGATCTCAGACTTGCGGCAGAGACAAGCCGATCGAAAAGGCAACTCGTGATGCTTGCGGTCCTCGAGGCGGCAAAGTCCGAGATTGACGCGGCGTACGATCACCTATCACGGCAATCGCCGGGCCTGGGTGACCGATTCTTGGACGAAGTGTCCGCGGCACTTAGCGCCATTGAGCAGCGTCCCTTGAGCTTCGCAAAAGTCGAGACGCTAATCTCGAATCGCGAGTACCGTCGCGCACTGCTGCCAACCTTCCCCTACGTGGTAATCTTCAGGCTTGTTGATGAGGCGGCTGTCATTGTTGCGGTTGCACACAGTCGCCGTAGACCCAACTATTGGGTGCGCCGCCGTTAGCACGCGCTCATCGCGCCGTCACTCCGCCTCGTCGCTCGGCTCATCCGCCGCGGCGCTTGCCGAACTCGCATCGGTCAGGCTGATGCCCCGCTCCAGGACTTCGATCGCCTGGCGCAAATAATCACTATCGTTCACCTGCGGACCGAAGCGCTGCGTGAAGTGTTCTCGATTGTCGAGCCAGAAAAACACCAGCCCGGTGAGGATGATCGCCAGGTAAGCCGGGTCGAGATCCTCGCGAATCAGTTTGCGCCGCTGCGAAACCTCGATCCGCTTGCGAATCGTTTCAAAGAGGTCGGGCTCGCCGGGCCAGACCTGCCGGTCACCTTCCAGGCGCGTCCAGGCGCACAGCCGCAGCAGCAGCGGATTGTCGCCAATGTACGCCATCAGCCGGCGCAACTCGGGGCCAATCGCCAGCGGTCGGTTGCTGGCTCGCGCAGCCATCGGGAAACGCTGGGCGTAACTCTCGACCATGCGTCTTTTCACCGCCTGGTACAGCTCTTCCTTGCTGCCAAAGTGATGGTGAATCAGCGGGTGCGAGACGCCCGAGGCGGTCGAGATATCGCGCAGCGAAGTGTTGGCGAAGCCACGCTCGGCGAACAACCGCTCGGCCGCTGCCAGCACGGCAGCGCGCGTCGCTTCGGGATCGCGCACTCGAGGACTGTCTTCGAGGACCATGGAACACCGCCTAACAGCACATTCTCGCCGAACCGACCTCGCGGCCGAAGTGTCCTTGGAACACCCCAGCAGGACGCTGGCAGCGCCCGATCCATCAGATCGGAAAAGCACTCCCCCGGGAAGCTCCCCCTGTCGGTTGCCTGCGTGGAAGCTACCGGCTCGGCCAGCTATTTACCGATCTGTCAGTTGAATGATAGGTAGGCTGGGGTGACGCCGTCAATGCGCTTCTGCGAAATCACCGCAAAAACCCATTGCTGTAAAGATGGGTAGGCCCGTATTATATTGACCAACCGTTAAATAATATTGACCAACTGGTCGATTCTCTATGCCTACCACCGTCGCCGATTCGGCCCCCCTGCCCCGTTTTTGCCCACCGCTTTTGGGATTCTTGCTGCTGGCGATAACCGCCGGCTGTGGGCAGCAAAACCAGTACTTCGAACCGCCGCCGCCGGAAGTGACCGTGGCCGCTCCCCGGCAGCAGGCCGTGACGCGGTACCTCGAAATCACCGGCACGGCCCAGCCCGTTGTGTCGGTCGACGTGCGGGCGCGCGTGCGTGGGTTCCTGAAAGAGCGGCACTTTGAAGAAGGCTCGATGGTCGAAGAGGGGCAGCTTTTGCTCGTGATCGACGAGGAGCCGTTCCAGCTCCAGCTCGAACAGACCAAGGCCCGCTACGCCGAGGCCCAAACCACGCTGCAAAAGGCCGAACAGTCGCGCGCTCGCGAACTCGCCCGGGCCAAGGTCTCGCTCGATGAGGCCGTGCTGTTTCAGGCCGAAAGCAATGAGACTCGGCTCAGGAAACTGGTTTCCGGCAAGGCCGTGACTCAGGACGAATACGAACGGGCCGAAGCGCAGCGCAAGCAGGCCGCCGCGCAGGTCGATTCTTCCAAGGCCAGCCTGCTGCAGGCCGAAGCGGACTTTGAAACGAACATTCTCGCCGCCCGGGCCGCGTTGGCCGGGGCTCGCACCGCGATGCGAAACGCCGAGATTGAACTCAGCTATTGCCGCATGACGGCGCCGATCAACGGCCGCATCACGGAAGTAAACTTCGACGTCGGCAACCTGGTCGGCGACAACCAGGCCTCGCTGCTCGCCACGATCGTGCAGCTGGATCCGATCCACGTGTACATGACGCTCAGCGAGAGCGACTTTCTCAAGTATCAACAGGGGCTCGCGGGGCGCGGATCGAAGTCATCGCCTGTGGCGATGGGGCTCGACAGCGATGAAGGATTCCCGCATCGCGGCGCCGTCGATTATCACGATCCGGCCATCGACTCGGGCACCGGCACGATTCGCATTCGAGCCCAGTTTCCGAATGCCGACCGGATCATCTTGCCCGGCACGTTCGCCAAGTTGCGGCTGCCGATCGATCAGAAGCAGGACGCCCTGTTGGTTCCTGAGCGTGCCTTGGGAACCGATCAGTCGGGGCAGTATGTGCTCGTGGTCGGATCCGACGACATGGTGCAGTATCGCGGTGTGAAGGTTGGTACGCGCGTGGGCGAGATGCGCGTCGTCGAAGGTGAAATCAAGCCGGAGGATCGCGTCGTCGTGGAAGGCCTGCTTCGCGCCCGGCCAAACATGAAGGTCGTGCCGAAACAGATCGCCACGCCCGAGGCGCCCGGGGCGGCGGAGACCGCGGCCAAGAACGGTAAACGCAGCTAAGGATATCGGGGCCGCGGAATTGGCCCCTCCAGCATCATGTTATCTCGCTTCTTCATCGATCGGCCGATCTTCGCCAATGTCATCGCCATTGTGACGATGCTCGTGGGCGGCGTCGCGCTGTTCAACCTGCCGATCGAACGCTATCCGGAAATCACGCCACCGACGGTCATGGTCATGGCGTTCTATCCGGGCGCCGAAGCCCAGACGCTGGCCGACACGGTGGCCGCCCCCATCGAGCAGGAAGTGAACGGCGTCGAGAACATGCTCTACATGTCGTCGACCTGCTCGAGCGATGGTTCGTACAAGCTCACCGTGACGTTCGACGTCGGCACTGATCTGGACGAAGCCCAGGTGCTGGTGCAGAACCGGCTGGCGGTCGCGATGCCGCGGCTGCCTGAGGAAGTGCAGCGGCAGGGCGTGACTGCCAAGAAGCAGTCGACCAACATCGTGCTCGCGGTCTCGCTGTTCTCAGACGACAACCGCTACAGCGACCTGTACCTGGCGAATTACGCCACGCTGCGAATCAAGGATCAGCTCAGCCGCGTCCCCGGCGTCGGCGACGTTACCGTGATCGGCGCCGGCAACTACGGCATGCGTGTGTGGCTCGATCCCGAAAAGCTGCGGGCCCGAAATCTGACCGCCAGCGAGGTGCTGCTGTCGATCCGCGAGCAGAATACCCAGGTGGCGGCCGGTCAGGTCGGGGCCTACCCTTCGCCCGATTCGAACGCGTTTCAATTCAACGTCACGACGCGTGGGCGGTTGAGCGATCCGGAACAGTTCGGCAACATCAGCATCAAGGCTGACGACAGTGAAACCGATAAGAGCGCTTCGGACCCGAACGCGACAGTCCAGCGTGGCGGCTCGGCCCGGCTGACGCGGCTGAAGGACGTGGCCCGGCTGGAGCTCGGCTCCCAGGCTTACGACCAGTGGTGCGAGATCAACGGCCGGCCCGCGGCGACGCTGGCCGTATTCCAGCTACCCGGCGCGAATGCGCTCGACGTGGCCGACGCGGTGCGCGAAGCGATGCAGGAGATCGCCCCCTCGTTCCCCGAGGGCATGAAGCACATCATTCCGTTCGACACCACGGTCTTCGTCGAGGAGTCGATCGGCGAAGTCTACAAGACGCTGTTCGAAGCCGGCGTGCTCGTGCTGATCGTAATTCTCGTGTTCCTGCAGGATTGGCGGGCGGTGCTGATTCCGGCGACGACCGTGCCGGTCACGATCATCGGCGCCTTCGCGGCGATGGCGGCGCTCGGCTTTTCGGTCAACATGCTCACGCTGTTCGGACTGGTGCTGGCGATCGGCATCGTCGTGGATGACGCGATCGTGATCGTCGAGAACGCGGCCCATCACATCGACCACAACAAACTCCCGCCGCGCGAAGCCACGATCCGGGCGATGGGCGAAGTGCTCGGCCCCATCATCGGCATCACGCTGGTGCTCCTGGCCGTGTTCATTCCCACGGCCTTCCTGGGCGGCATCACCGGTCAGCTCTATCGGCAGTTCGCCCTCACGATCGCGGCCACGGCCCTGATCAGCGCCGTCAATGCCGTGACGCTCAAACCGGCCCAGTGCGCGGTCTATCTGCGGCCGACCAAACAGAAGAAGAATTTCTTCTTTCGCGCATTCAATCGCGTGTACGACAAGTGCGAAACCGTCTACACGGCGATCATTCGCCGCGCGGTGCGGCACACCGTGCTGGTGATGCTCCTGTTCGTGGGATTGAGCACGTTTGCCGGCTGGTGGTTCATGAAAGTGCCCACCGGGTTTTTGCCCACCGAAGATCAAGGGTTCGCGATCGTGGCCTTGCAATTGCCGGACGCCGCCTCGCAAACCCGCACCCGGGCCGTTGTCGACAAGGTAAGTAACATCCTGCGCAGCACGCCGGGCGTGCGCGGCTGGTTCCTCTTGGGCGGGCAATCGATTCTGGACCAGGCCGTGGCTTCGAACGCCGCGGCGATGTACGTGACGCTCACGCCCTGGGAAGATCGCGTCGGCAATCCGGCCCTGACGCAAGACGCGATCATCGGCAACCTGATGATGCAATTCCAAGGCGTCCACGAAGCGATGATCTTCGCCTTCCCGCCGCCGGCCATCATGGGCCTGGGCGTTGCCGGCGGGTTCGAGATGCAATTGCAGGATCGCGGCGGCGTGGGGCTGGCCGAGCTCGAGCAAATGGTTCACGAGATGGTCGCGGCCGGCAATTCTCAGAGCGGCCTGATGGGGCTGCGCAGCACGTTCCGTGCGGGCGTGCCCATGCTTTATGCCGATATCGATCGCGACAAAGTGAAGAGCCTGGGTGTCTCGCTCGACGAAGTCTTCTCCACGCTGCAAACGGCGCTCGGTTCGGCTTATGTGAACGACTTCAATAAATTTGGCCGGACTTACCAGGTGCGCGTCCAGGCCGATCAAGCGTTTCGCCAGGATGCCGAGCACATCGGCCGGCTGGAAGTTCGCGATCGCCAGGGAAACATGATCCCGCTCTCGACGATCTGCAAGATCGAGCGCCGCCTCGGTCCGCAAGTGATTCCGCGGTTCAATTTGTATCCCTCGGCTCAGATCACGGGAGGCGCCGCGCCGGGCTACAGCTCGGGTCAGGCCTTGCAGCTCCTGGAGCAGATGGCCGCGCAGAAGCTGCCGGCCTCGATGGGCTTCGACTGGGGCGGTATCTCGTTTCAAGAGAAGCGCGTTGGCTCGCAGGCGATCGTGGTGTTCGCCATGGCTGTGATCATGGTCTACCTAGTGCTCGCCGCGCAGTACGAAAGCTGGCTGCTCCCGGCGGCCGTGATCCTGGTCGTGCCGCTGGCGCTCTTGGGCACGGTGGCCGCGGTTGCCGCTCGCGGAATGGACAACAATGTCTACACGCAGGTCGGTATCGTGCTGATCATCGCGCTGGCGAGCAATAACGCGATTCTGATCGTGGAGTTCGCCCGCGACTTGCGCAATCAGGGCCGCAGCATTCTCGATGCGGCGGTCGAGGCGTCGCGGCTGCGGTTCCGCCCGATTCTAATGACCAGCTTCGCGTTCATCTTCGGGATTTTTCCGCTGGTCTACGCCACGGGCGCCAACGCCGCGGCCCGGCAATCGCTGGGCACGGCCGTATTCGGCGGCATGATCGCGGCCACAGTGCTGGCCGTATTCTTCGTGCCGGTGTTTTACGTCGTGATGCAAAGTCTAAGCGAGTGGGGCTCACGCAAAAAGAAAACCGCGGCCGCTCCGCCCGCGAAGCCAGCGCCGCAGATCGTGCTCCCGTCGGTGCATGAAACCGCGGGGCATTTGTAGGCGGGCGTTACCACTTCAGCCCGAACTTCTCGCCCGTCGATGGGCTGCCGGTGCCGCCCTTGAGCGGTATCTTCCGCTCCTTGCGCGGTGCGGGCGGTGTTGCTGGCTCGGCTTCTTCCGGCTCCTCTTTCGCCACCGGAGCGGCTTTCGCTTCGAGCGCCTTGGTCGAGAGGCTGATTCGCTGCTGCTCCGAATCGACCGAGAGCACCATCACATCGACTTCCTGGCCTTCGGTGAGCACGTCCGTCACGCGGAACACCCGCTTGTGCGAGAGCTCCGAGAAATGCACGAGCCCTTCGACGCCGGGAGCCAGACGCACGAATGCGCCAAACTCGGTCACGCGCGAGACTTTGCCCTTCACCGTGGTGCGGGCCGGGAAGTCGCGAGCCACGTTCTCCCAGGGATTCTCCGAGAGATCGCGGAAGCCCAGGCCGATCTTGCCGGTTTGCGGATCGATCTTGAGAATCTTGACCTTGATCTTCTGGCCGACTTGCAGGACTTCGTCCGCGTGCTTCAGGCGGTCCCAGCTCAATTGGCTGATGTGCACCAGACCGTCGACGCCACCCAGATCGACGAAGGCGCCGAAGTTCTGCAGGCTGCGCACCGTGCCTTCCAGCGTTTTGCCGACTTCCAGCGACGCGAGGATGTTTTCCTTGGCCGCGGCCTTATCACGCTCGAGCACGGCCCGGCGGCTGAGAACCAGGTTCCGCTTCTCGGGATTCGCCTCGGTGACGACGCAGGCGAACTTCTCGCCCACGAACTGGGCGAGATCCTCCACGCGGTAGAGCGAAGCCTGGCTCGCCGGAATGAACCCGCGGAGCTGGCTGACCTCGCACTCCAGGCCGCCCTTGTTGTGACCCGTGACGCGGGCCTCGACGACCATCCCCTCGGAGACTTCCGACCAGTCGCCCACCGAGACGGCTCCGCCTGGCAGCGTGAGCTCATAGAGTCCTTCGGCCGCATCGAACTTGGCGACCGCGACGTCGAGCACGGTGCCTGCTTCCGGCGGTTCGGCAAAGTTCTTCAATCCCACGACGCCTTGCTGGCGGCTGCCGAGATCGACGAACACATTGTCGCGATGCACGGCGATCACGCGGCCGCGGTGGCGCGAATCCTGCTCCAGTTCCTTGGGCGTCCCCTTGGATTCTTCGGCAATGACCTGGTCGATCGACTGCCCGCCAAGCGCTTCGAGATACTCGAGCTCGAGCTCTTCCGACAGGCCGGCCCGCACGCTGGGCACGGCCACCCGATCGCGCGTCGGGGTGAGCATCGGAATCCCGCCGCCTTGTTTCTGGGACTGCTTGCGCGGCGGTGCTTCTTCGCCGACGGCAGGCTGAGGAGCGGTCTGCGTCGACGGCTCCGCAGCAGCGGGCGTTTCGGCATTGGCTGGCTGGGCGGCCGGAGCTTCGTCCGTGGCCGCCGCGGCGGCCTCGGGAAGGGGCGACTTCGGATGCGCTTCCTTCGGTTCGAATTCCGGTCGGGCGACGGGCGCGGAAGCATTGATCGGGCGCGGCACGGCCACAGGCGGTTTGACGCCGTAACGCTGCGTGCCAATCCGGATCGCAGGGCCCTTGCGGCGAGATTCTTCGCCGCCAGACTCCGAGCCCTGCGCGGTCTCGCTCGAGGTGGAACCACTCACCCCGCTCGGCTGTGCCGCGGGCTGGTTTTGTTCGGTCGGATCGGCCGGGGACGAAGGCGCGGCGTCGCCGCGATCGATGGGACTGGTCATTGGTACTCAACACAAGAAACCGGAACTACTCCTGGACGAACGGAGTATTTTAGCAGCCCCCCCGCAGACCTTACAATGGACGGCGTGTCGGCGGACAGGCAATTAACCGGAACTAGACCGGGCCTGTATGGGGCAAATTGTACGCCACTTCTGCTGGCCAGGTTTCCAATCCTTATTCGGTCCCGACGAAGTAACCACCCATGCTCCTCGCAGCCGATCAATTTTCGCCCCTCGTGGCTCGTCTCCTGCAGGCTGCCCCCACCTCGCCACTGGGCCCGGGAAGTCCGGTGCGCGAGCAGCGTGCCAATCTGGCCGAGCTTTCGCCGAGCGAACTGGTCCGTCCGGAGCCCGTCGCCGATCAAGAAATGGCCCGAGCGGCAATTGCGGGCCTCTGGCTGAGGTTCAACTTTCTGGACGAGTCGCATACCATCAGCCAGTACCTGCCATCGACTACCGGCAGCTACTGGCATGGGATCATGCACCGCCGCGAGCCGGACTACGGCAACGCCAAGTACTGGTTTCACCGCGTGGGCGTGCACCCGGCGTTTGAACCGCTGTGCGAGGAGGCACGCCGGCTGGCCGCAGCGTCTGGCACGGAGAGACGTACGAAGGTTTTGACCGAACAGGCCAGCTGGGATCCGTTTGCCTTTGTCGATTTGTGCGAGCAGGCGGCCCGCAACAAGTCGCTGGTACCGCTGTGCGAGGCCATCCAGCAGGCGGAGTGGGAGCTACTGTTTAGTGAGTGTTACCGGCGCGCGATTGGAAGGTGAGAAGCTGACTCTTCGTTCGATAGAAACTGCCCGTCCCCAACGACCGAAAACCATCGCGGCCCTGGTGTCACCATGACCTTTCAGTTTCTTTGCCCCCAGGGGCACCTGCTGCAGGGCGAAGAGCAGCACATGGGCATGCAATGCCAGTGCCCCGAGTGCGGCGTGGCGTTCATCATTCCCACGATCGAACGCCCCGCGGCCGCGCCGTCGCTCTCCGGCTCGTCGCTCGATCTGGCGCCGATCGAAGAGGAGCAGGCGCCCGAGTTGGAAGTCGAGCCGCCACAGTTTGGCAATCTCGGCTCGGGCGGTGGCAGCGTCGGCGGACTCGACGACGAGTTCTTCAACAGCGAGAACCCGGACGCGGCGCGCATCGAGATGGAGGGGATCGGCGACGAGATCTCCGACGAGCTCGGCGAAACGCTGCTGCACATCCCCTGCCCCAATGGCCACGTGCTCGACGTGCCGCTGGACATGATCGGCGCCCGCGTGATGTGCCCGCACTGCCGGGCGGAGTTTCGCCTGAAGCGCGAGAAGAGCATCGAGCACCAGCGCGCACAGGAGTTGATCGATGCCCGGCGAGCGCGGTTTTGGTTTCGTCTGGCGATCCTGGCCGCCAGCGTGGTTGGCATCGCGCTGATCGTGATGGTCCTGGCGATCGCTTTCTCATGAGCGAATCGCAGAGCGGCAATCCACTTCGTGGCCGGCTGCTGGTACTCATCGCCGCGGTGATGTGGAGTTCGAGCGGGCTGTTTGCCAAGGCCGATACCTTTGCCGGTTGGCCGCCTGAGTCGCGGGGGATTTTGCTGGCATTCTGGCGAGCCTTGTTCGCGGGGCTGCTGCTCTTGCCGGCCGTGCGACGGCCACAGTGGAACCGCAAGCTGATTCCGCTGTGCGCGCTGTTCGTCGTGATGAACCTTACCTACCTCTCGGCGATGACGCTCTCGACCGCGGCCAACGCCATCTGGCTGCAAAGCACGGCGCCCTGGTGGGTGCTGCTGGTGGGCGTTATCGCGCTGGGCGAGCCCTTTCCACGCAAGCAGCGCTTGCCACTCACGATCGGCGGCATCGGCCTGGCCGTGATCCTGTGGTTCGAAGCTCAGGGGCAGGCCCAGATCGGCGTGCTGTGTGGCCTGGTTTCCGGGCTGACCTATGCCGGTGTGGTGATGTCGCTGCGCTCGCTCAGGCATCTCGACAGCGTGTGGATTGTGGCGCTGGCGCTGCTGGTGACCGCGGCCTGCGCATTTCCCTATGTCGTTTACGCGGGCGTCTGGCCGACCGCAACGCAACTACCGGTGCTGGCCGGTTTCGGAATGCTGCAGATGGCCGTGCCCTATGTGCTGTTTGCTCGCGGGCTGCGCAGCATTACCTCGCAAGAAGCCACGGTGATCGGCCTGTTGGAACCGATCCTGCTGCCAGTTTGGGTGTATCTGGCCTGGGGCGAGGCTCCCGCGCCGTGGACGCTCGTCGGCGGTGGGCTGATCCTGGCGGGGTTGTTTCTGCAATATGGCGTGCCGCTGATGCGGCGAGTTGAGCGAGGGTGAGCGAACGTATCACTTGCGGATCAGCAAGTTCCCGCTCACCCGCCGCACCAGATGCCGCATTTCGAGCACGCTGATCGTGGCCAGCACCTGCCCGGTCGGCAGGCCGCTGGCCGACACAACATGGTCGATCGACGTGGGCTCGGAATCGATCGCCGCCAGCACCGCTTGCTCGATTTCGTTAAGCAGCAGTTCCGCCGGATGATGGATTTCCGCGCCGCTGGCCGACTCGGCCGGCGCAACCAGCGGGCCGAGTTCCTCCAGCACGTCGTCGGCCGTTTCGACCAGCTTCGCGCCATCGCGAATCAGCCGGTGGCAGCCGTGCGCCATGCGATTGTCCACACGCCCCGGAACGGCGAATACGTCGCGCCCCTGCTCCATTGCATGTCGGGCAGAGATCAGCGCGCCTGAACGTGTGGAAGCCTCGACGACGACCACGCCCAGCGACATGCCGCTGATGATCCGATTGCGCTGTGGAAACGCCCCCGAGAGCGGCGGACTTTCCGGCGGGTTCTCGCTGATCACCGCTCCCTGCCTGGCGATCTCGACGGCGAGCTCGGCATGCTCTGGCGGGTAGAGATTCAGCACGCCGCTGCCGAGCACGGCGATCGTTCGTCCGCCGGCGGCCAGCGCCCCGCGATGGGCCGCCGCGTCGATGCCGCGTGCCAGCCCACTGTTGATCGTCAGCCCAGCCCGGGCGAGGCTCCCCGCGAGTCGCTCGGCCTGGGCCAGACCATATTGCGTGGCATGTCGCGAACCGACAATCGCCATCGAGAGCGCATCTTGCGGCAGAATGGTGCCGCGCACGAACAGAATTCCCGGCGGATCATGAATCTCACGCAGTGCGCGGGGATAAGCTTCGTCTTCGTCGGTGATGATCTTGATCTTGTGGCGCTCGCAAAGTTCGAGCTCGGCCGCGACGTCGAGCTCTTCGCGAGCGACTGCGATCCGGCGCGTGAGCTCGCCGCCGATGCCAGGCACGCGCCGCAGCTCGCTGGGCGGCGCGTCGAGCACATCCTTCGCCGTGCCGAAAGCCTCGAGCAGCGCCTTGCGCAGTCGCGGACCAATGCCACTGATCAGCGCCAGTCGCAATGCGTCGGCCAGTCGTTCGTCGCTGGAGCGGGGCTCATGCATGGCCGCAAGTGTACTCGACGGGTGGAATGATTCTACCCAGGTGTACTACTTTCCGTGCAGAGCCGCACGGACGTCGGCCGAGGCCACGTCCCCCACCAGTTCGACGTGACCCATGCGGGTCGGCAGGACGAACCGCAGCTTGCCGTGCTCGACCTTCTTGTCGTGCGACATGGCCGCCAGCAGCGCGTCCTCGTCGACGGCCGGAAATTCAACCGGCAGCTTGAGCGCTTTGAGCAGCTTCTTTTGCCGCTGCGTGAACTTGTGGTCCACCCGGCCCAGCCGCTCGGCAAGTCGCGAAGCACAGAGCATTCCGATGCTCACCGCCTCGCCATGCAGATACTCGCCATAGCCCGTGATTGTCTCCAGCGCATGGCAGAAAGTGTGTCCGTAGTTGAGCACGGCCCGCTGGCCGGTCAGTTCGCGTTCGTCGGCGGCCACGACCTGGGCTTTGAGCTCGCAGCACCGGGCGATGACCGTTTGCAGTACTTCGGCGTCACGATCGGCAAGCTCCGCGGTGTGCTTCTCGAGGTACTCGAAAAAGTCGGCGTCGAGAATCACGCCATACTTCACCACCTCGGCCAGACCCGCGCGGTACTCGCGTTCCGGCAGCGTATCGAGCACCGAGGTATCGATCAGCACGCCGACCGGCTGCCAGAAAGCGCCGACCATGTTCTTGCCGCCGGCCAGGTTGACCCCGACTTTGCCGCCGACCGAGCTGTCCACCTGGGCCAGCAGCGTGGTGGGAACCTGCACGAAGGCCAGGCCCCGCGTGAACGAGGCCGCGACAAAGCCGGCCAGATCGCCGATCACCCCGCCGCCCACGGCGACGATGAGCGTCTTGCGATCGGCGCCCACCTCCAGCAACTTGTCCCACAGGAACGAAGCGGAGTCGATGTTTTTGGAACTTTCGCCGGGCTCGATGACCAGCAGATCGACGGCGCAGCCGGCGGTCGAAAGGCTGCTGGCCGCGGCCAGGGCGTGCGGCTGCTCGACGTGTTCGTCGGTGATGATGACCGCGTGCGTGGCTTGCACCCAGCGGCGGACGTGCGCCCCGAGCTCCGACACGTTGTCGGTGCCGATCTCGATCGCGTAGCTGCGCTCGCTAAGGTTGACGGGGACGGTGGTCACGCGCGGTTCCGCTTACTTGGGCGCAATTGGTGGTTAGTCATCGCGCCCTAACGCTACGCGCCGAGCCGCTCCAAATCCTCAGGCGTGACGGTGATCTGCCGCGAGAAGCCCGTGTGCACGCGGACGTATTCGAGCAGGTTGGCCTTGGCCGGATCGGAGTGCAATTGCTCCTCGATGCGACGACGGTCCGTTGGCTCCCAGTCGTCATAATCATCGGGCCAGAGGGTCGTCGCCTCGACGACCAGGGCTTCGCGGTACGGATCGAACTCGTTGGACATGGCTCTGACAAGACCCTAGGATAGCGAGACCAGAAGGCGGCCGAACGCCTCAAGTATACTACCCATCGCGCGCGTGGCTAGTGGACCGCTCGCGGCCGTCGGCGTAACGCGAAATCTCGCTCAGTAGGACGCACCATGCAACGCGGCACCATCACGATCCTGCTCATTCTGGCGGTTGCCGTGCTGGCGGCCACGGCCAGCGTGTTCTATCACTACGCCAACCAGCGATATGCCCAGGAATTTTGGGGTGTGCAGACCGCGGCCCTGATCGACAAGGCGCCCACGGTCGAAGTAATGCGGCTCGGTGAGGCCGACCCTAGCCGGGCCGTTACCGACGACGAACCGAGCGAGAACGAAAACGGGAACACCGCCGAGGCCCCGGCCGAGAAGCAGGAACAGCCCGCGGACGAAGCTCCGGCCGCCAAGGCGCTCGAGTTCAACGAAACCGCCTGGCTCGTGCTGGAGACGCGCAATGCCGCGCCGGCCAAGGGGATCAGTAATCTTCGCCGGGCGCTGGTGCTCGACACGACCTACAACTGGTCGGATCTGCCGCCAGAATCCGATCCCGTCTGGCAGTATGCCCTGGGAGTGACCGACGGTCGCGACTGGGCGAGCGTGTTGTTCGATTTCGACTCGCGCCGCGTGGGTCTCGCCGGCGGCCGCAAAGTGGCCATCCTGCACGAAGAGGCCGCCCGCGAATTCAAAGGTTTCTTCGACGAGCAGTTCGCCGCCGCCGAAGAAGCAACACCCGAGCCGGCTTCCGAGCCCGCCGCAGACCAGGAACCTGCCGCGGCGCCGTAAGCATCCGCATTTGCTGAGGTGTACTCTCTTGCCAGTGTCGACCTGGCTTGCGGTTCTACTGCTTCTTGAACACCGCGTAGCCAAAGCCCTCGGGCATCACCTCGGGGCTGGCCGGCTGCGTCCACGATTGAAAGCCGACTCCGGGCACGGTGCGCTGCACGCCTACGGCCCAGGCCGTGGTTTCGCTGGGCGCAGTGGCGGCGAGCGCCGCGAGGGGAATCGCCGCCTCGGCGGTCCAGGTGGTTTCGTCTCCGCCGGAAGCCACGAACCACTCGGGGTTCCACGTCGCATCGTGCCAGCAGCTTTCCGCCGTGCGACCGGTGTGGTCGATCGTGAACTTATAGTACGTCGCATAGTCCCGATCGAAGTCGATCAACAGGTCCACGCGGTCCTGATCCGAAAGCTCGCTGTCGCGCGGCCGCGGTTTCTCAAACTTCTGGTAGCGATAACCTTCGTGGCGAGAGACGCTGAGCCCCAGGTACAGGTACTCGTTGTCGTACGCCAGCATCGCCACGGCGCTCCAGTTGCCGCCGTCGTGTTGCGGGCCGTGCAGTTCAACCGCGTTGGCCGAACGCCAGAAAGGTTCGTCGAGCTGCGCGTCGAGCCGCGGTTTGTTCGGCGCGGGAGCGACATGCCACAGCGGCTTCGGCGAAGCCTCTTCACGTTTCAACAGCCACAGTTCGCCTTGCCCACAGGTCCACCACGCGTCCTGCGCTCGATGATGACGCAGGGCCTGAAAGAATCGCTCGGCCGCGCCACTGCGGCCTTGTTGTTTCTGCGCCGCGGCCAGCGCAAATCGCACGCGCGGTTCATACGCCAGAGCGGGTTCAACCTGTTCGAGTTGTTCGGCATAGCCGCAGGCCTTGGCCGTCCGCTCACCGGCGTCCATCGAGTCGGCAATCAGCCCGCCCGTGGCCGTCACGTTCGAAGCGGCCGCCACGCCGCCGGCGAGTTGCACGGCCTCGGCCGAACTGGCTGCCGGAAGCTGGCCAGGCGTGCGCTGCGAAGCCGGGACAAGCGCGTAAGCTTGCGACTGCTGGGCGACAAACTCTCCGGCGACATGGGAGCGATGCGCGGTCTCGCCGCTGGCGTAATACTGTACGAGCCAGGCCAACGCAGCCCCGGCCAGCGGATGCGTCGCGTGTTTCTCAACCAGGACCTCGTAGCATTCCGCGGCCATGTCGGCCCGCCCTTTGGCCCAGTACCGCTTGGCCAGTTGAAACAGGACCTGAGCCGTGCGGTCGGGCTCCAGATCGCGCGTCTGATCGCCAATGTTGGCCAGGAAGTGACCTTCCTCGCCACGCTTGTCGGCCAGATCCAGGATCGCCTGCAGGTTGCGAAAGCGCTGCGCCTCGCGCTGGGCCGCGGCCAGATTGTTCTGCGAGCCCTCGAGATACATTCGCCGCGCATCGCTGCCGGGCGAGATCGCGATACCACTAAAAAAGTCGCGCTCGCCCACTCCCTGCGGAATGTGATCGACCAGCAGGCGGAACGCCACATTCGGTGCTACTGGCGAATACTCCTTGGCGACGAGCCCCCGGCCCGACGCGGATAGTTCGCCAATCGAACGGCCCAGCCGGGCAGTGACTTGCGCGGTGTTGATATTGGCCGTCCCGACTCCGCCAGCCAGCGCTGCATAGACCTTCTGCACCTTCCAAGGCGCGAGGCCGGCCGCGGTGATCTGCTCGGTATAACGGGTCGCATCGCCGGCTTGTTCGACCGCGCCCAGCACGACCTGGTTGATCGCCAGGGCGAGCGGATCGCGCGCGTCAGCGCCAACCGTTACAACGACGCTGGGCCGCCACATTCGCAACCGGGCGACAATATGCTCTTCGAGCTTTTCAATTCCCTGACCATCATTCAATCGATTCCAGTCTTCGATCAGTCGCTCGGCCGAAAGCTTGAGTGCCGCCGAGCGAAGCGGAAACTGCCAGGCGGTCAGACCGGCACTCGCGCCCGCCGCGGAAGCGGCCTCGTGCACGATCGACTCACGTCCCTGCGGCGACCGAAACTCGACTTCCTCGCGAGTGAGCACTTCGATCGCGGACAGGTATCCTTCGTCGGCCGAAAGCTTGGCCAACAGCTCCAGCGGCAATTGCTCGGGGCGACCAAAGAAGCCCGCGATCGCCGCTCGCGCGGCATGCGAACGCTGTTTGTGCCAGGTCCGCCCCCCGTCGCGCGTGGCGAGAATCGTGCCCAGCTCGCCGACGGCCCAGCCGTGCTGTTCGTCAACAAAGCTGAGTGAGCGAATGGGGAGTGACTGCCCGGTGACGGCGGACTCCCATGTGCGTCCACCGTCGGCGCTGTGCAGCACGCGTGTGCCTGGCGTGCCGGCGATCCAGACATGAGGTCCGATGGTGGCCAGCGCGTGGTAATCGAACTGGGTATTCGCGCCGGCGGGAAGTGCGCCTTCGGTGGTCGACCAGGTGCGGCCGGCGTCGACCGTGTTTAGCACAAGCCCGCCATCGCCCACCAGCCAACCGGCGCCGTTGGCCGCGAGGTCGAGGCGGTGCAGCGCACGCAGACCATAGTCTGCGTGCACGCTTTGAATGCCGTTACGACCGGCGAGCGCGAGCGAGCTGTCGCGACCGGCCAGTGCGCCGGTGTTCGGATCCGTGAAGTCGGCGGTCAGCCAGTTCTGCGCGGCCCCGCCCCCGAGCGCGGCCCAACTGCGGCCGCCGTCGCTGGTTGTCATGGTGCCCGTCGGAAAGAGCGGTGAGCTGTGCCCCACGGCCCAGCCGCGTTTCGTGTCGAAGAAGCCGATCTTGTTGAGCGAGGGCAGGATCTTGTCGCGCAGGATCGACCACTTCTGGCCGCCGTCGCGCGTGTGCAGCACCACGCCGACGGTGGTGTGCGAGTAGGGTTGCGTAAAACCGCCTGCGGCCCAGCCGATCTTGTCGTCGAGGAAACAGACGCTTTGCAATCGGCAGGTGACGCCCGAGTGCTGGCGATTCCACGACTTGCCGCCGTCGGCCGTGTGCCAGATGACGCCGCGGTCGCCCACGGCCCAGCCTAGTTCGCGCGTCACGAACACGACGTCGGTGAGCTGTGCGTCGTCAACCGCGGGATCGACGGCGACCGGTTCGAGAGCGATCGTGGTCGCAAACAGCAGCCCCAAGAGCAGGGCGATCGACATCCAAAACGTGCGAATCCAAAGCATGCGTAGCGTCTCGACTGCGGTGGCCAGAAAATTCCGGCGGATTGTAGCGAGCTAGCGGCATCCGCCCTAGACCGATCCCGACCCTGAAAAAGCCGGCATTCTGCGGCAAAAAGCCGGCCTATAGGCCGCGCCGGGGGGATGGATTAAAACTGAAGACTCGCCCACTGCCAGCCGCGGCCCCTCGCGGCGCACCAGCCGCCATCTGGCAGTAAGCTGGAGGAGGAAACTATCGTGATGCACACCCGGGAGTCTGAGTCGCAATGCGCGTGATCGTCGAGAAAGACAAAGAGGGGGTCGCCCGCCGGGCTGCCCAGTTCGCGGCAACCCTGGTTCGCAAGCGGCCCAACTGCGTGCTGGGGCTCGCGACCGGCGGCACGCCGCTGGGGATGTACGCCGAGCTGATTCGCCTGCATCGTGAAGAGGGGCTCGACTTCTCGCGCGTCGTGACGTTCAATCTCGACGAATACGTGGGACTCAGTGCGACCCATCCGCAGAGCTACCGCTTCTTCATGCAGCAAAACCTGTTCGATCACATCAACATCGATCCGCGCGACACCCACGTGCCGGACGGCCGGGCCCTCGACTTCGAAGCCTACTGCGCCCACTACGAACGCTTGATCACCGACGAAGGGGGCATCGACCTGCAAGTGCTCGGCATCGGCAGCGACGGGCACATCGCCTTCAACGAGCCGGGCTCCTCGCTCGGCAGTCGCACGCGACTCAAAACGCTCACGGCCGAAACGATTCGCGACAATGCCCGCTTCTTTGGCGGCGAGCATGAAGTGCCGCGGTTGGCGATCACGATGGGCGTGGGCACGATCCTCGAGTCGCGGCAGTGCCTGCTGTTGGCCGCCGGAGCGAGCAAGGCCAAGGCCATTCGCGAAACGATCGAGGGCCCCATCACGGCCCAGATCACGGCTTCGGCCCTGCAACTGCACCGCGACGTGATTGCCATCCTCGACGAGGAAGCGGCTCGCCTGCTCGAACGCCGCGACTATTATCTCGAAGTCGAACGAGCCCAGGCGGCCTTACAGGTGGGGCATTTCGGACGGGCGGACTAGCCCGCATTTCTCACCATGTGGATTGAAAAAGGCCGCCCTCCTTGGCATAAGTTGTTTGTCAAGAACAAACCTGTGCTCAGGGAGGAGACGGCCCGATGCCGACACAGTGTATC